>Ga0315278_10002681_pt1 | contig 15865 bp, 10 predicted proteins | sample YL17G06_0_MG_FD_203880 | JGI IMG/M metagenome (GOLD analysis project Ga0315278, IMG submission 203880) | Sediment microbial communities from Yellowstone Lake, YNP, Wyoming, USA - YL17G06_0 | ecosystem: Environmental > Aquatic > Freshwater > Lake > Sediment | place: USA: Wyoming | collected... | reverse complement strand
GCTGAATGCCGCGGCCACGCCGTCCTGCAGCGCAAATCGATCCATCGATGATCGGTAGGTGGCGAGCGCCGCGTCGGCCACCTTTGCGAGACGTCCGGCCGCGGCCCCAGACTGCGGCAGTCGACCGCCGCAGTACTTGTCGGCCATCGTCGCGATACGGCTGACGAGGTTGCCCAGGTTGTTGGCCAGATCCGAGTTGTAGCGCTCTTCGAACCTTTCCCACGAGAAGTCGCCGTCCTGTCCGTAGGCGAATTCGCGCACGAGAAACATGCGCAGCGGATCCGGGCCGAATTTCGACGCCGCGTCGAGCGGATCGATAATCGTGCCGAGCGACTTGCTCATCTTCTCGCCCTTGAAGTACACGAACCCGTGTCCGAACACCTGCCGTGGCAGGGGCAACCCGGCGCTCATGAGCATTGCGGGCCAGATGACACAGTGGAACCGCGTGATGTCCTTGCCGATGACGTGCAGCGAGGCTGGCCACCAGCGCTCAAAGGCCGCCTGGTCGCCGCCAAAGCCGAGCGCTGAGATGTAGTTGATGAGCGCGTCGAACCAGACATACACCACGCTCGACGGATCGAACGGCAGAGGAATGCCCCAGGCCTGATCCGCCCGGCTGATGGAAATGTCCTCGAGCCCACCCTGGATCAGATTGACGATCTCGTTTCGCCTGACGTCGGGCTCGAGAAATTCCGGATGGGCCTCGAAGTGGCGCAGCAGCGGCTCCTGGTACTTCGAGAGCCGGAAGAAGTGGTTCTTCTCCCGGATCCAGTCGGGCGTGCGTTTGTGCGTCGGGCACAGGCCGTCCACCAGGTCCTTTTCCTGTTTGAACGCCTCGCAGGACACGCAGTACCAGCCCTCGTAGTGACTCTCGTAGATGTCGCCCGCAGCCCGGATGCGCCTGACCAGCTCGGTGACGCCCACGCGGTGGCGCTCCTCGGTGGTCCGCACGAAGTCGTCGAACGACACGTGCAGCTGCTGCCAGACCTCGCGGAATTCCTGTTCCATCCGGTCGCAATACGCCTTCGGATCGAGCCCCTGCTCCTTCGCGCGGCGGTAGACGTTCAGCGAGTGTTCGTCGTTGCCCATCAGGAACCACGTGGGCACGCCGGCGAGCCGCTTGTAGCGCGCGATGATATCGGCGGTGATCTTCTCGTACGCCGTGCCAAGGTGCGGCCGGCTGTTGACGTAGTCGATGGCGGTGGTGATGTAGAACGTTTCCATGGGCCGACCCCACGATCCTATCAGGTCCGCGCCAGCAGCCGCAGGGCCGCGTTTGCTATACTGACGATATGCCGATCTTCGAATACAGCTGCACCGATTGTGGAAAGCGCTTCGAATTCCTGGTGCGCGGCGAAATCGCTCCTGTGTGCCCGGCCTGCCGAGGCGAGCGGGTAGAGAAGCAGCTGTCGGTCTTCGCCGTCGGCGCCAGTTCGCCGAAGTCTGCGCCGATGCCGTCGGGAAGCCCGTGCAGTTCCTGCCAAAACCCCGGCGCCTGCGGCTTCGCGAACTAGCTTGATCACCCCTGCCGACAATCGACGGCGAGGACGGCTTCCGAAGCGGCCCCTCGAACCAAGCCGACAGCGAAGTCTGCAAAACGTGCCGGGAAGGCCGAGACGGGCTGCGCCAATAGCGCACACGTGAAACCGGCGACGAGTCCTGGCAAGGCGCGTTTTGCCGGCTTGAGTGAGCGGGGACGCGGAGGAACCGTCGTCGTCGTCGCCCAGGCGGGCCACCGCGAGGGCCGCCCCTACTTCCCAACCAGCTTCGCCGCGGTCGTGAAGATCGGCTGGATGTCCACAGGCACGTCCGTCAGCTTGTCCAGGACGCGCATGACCTCGGGCCGGACGACCGCCAGTTTCTCGATCAGCCCCCTGGCTTTCGCGTAGCTGCCCTCGGATTGCAGCGTCATGATTTCGCCGGCGAGCGCCGCCACCGCCGCCTTGATCTTCGCCGCATTGACCGCGAAGGTCCCGTCCCTGGCCACGACGAACGCGCCGGCATCCAGCAGGTAGTTCAACTGGATCGCGATGCCGCGCCCGTGCGCCTCGTTGATCCCAAACCGGATTGAGCGGAACGCCGACGCCAGAAACGTCGTGTACATCGTCTGTTCCATCGGCTTCGCGATGACGCCCTTGTCCACCAGGTGCTGCAGCGCGAACAGGCCGGACACATCGGCCTTGGCCTCTTCGATGGCGCTGTAGGTTTCCTTCAGTTCCTGCCGAACCGTCGTCGCGCGCCCGGCCACGGTGATGTTGTGCGGTCCGAGGCCGTGCATCAGCTCGTGCATCAGGATGTGCGTGAAGAACGCGTCGAACGCCAGGTTCTTCTGATCCGCGGCCGACAGGGCCACTTTCGAGATCGGAATGAGTGCCCTGGCGAACTTGGCCTCCTGCATGTTCTTGAGCATGACGCGCTTGGCGCCCTTCTCACGGATGACACGCTCGTCGTTCGGCAAGTTGTAGGCGGCCGTCTGGACGCCGCGATTGCCGTCGCCGGCGGCCAGCACAACACTGACCACGCGAATCGGAGCCATGCCGCCGAGTTTCGGATTGCGAAGCTTCGGGTCGATCGGCAGGTGGTTCTCGATGTCCTGCAGCTCGGTCGAGAACTTCGCCAGCCTGGCCGACTCGGCCGCATCGCGCACGGTGATGAACGCCTCGAAGGCGGCCTTGTAGTTGAACCACTCGTCTTCGTACACCTCGTACGGCCCGATCGTCGGCTCGATGACCGAATCGAGTTCCATCCACGCGACGTCGCTCGCGTAATAGTCGTTGGAGAGGAACGCGTCGGCGCGGGTGGTCAGGAACTTCTTCAGCGTCGCGTCAGCGGTGAGCGCGGTCGCCTCGCGAAGCATCCCTGCCGCGCGGGTCAACTCGGCCTTGAACTCCGTGCTGTACGGGACAATCTCGAACTTGCCATCCGCGCCGCGGCGAATCGTGGTGAAGAACCCCGTCGCCTTCGCGTGGTCGGTTGGCGACAACGTCGTCAACCACGTATCCAGAAACGCCTTCGTCGCGCCCGTCGGATAGAAATTCGCGCCCCCGGGTTTGGCCGGCACACCGGGCACGAACGGGGCGTCGTGGTCGAGCCGCGACCACGGGCCCTTGTTGATCTGGAAGTAGTTCAGACGCGCCTGGCCAAGCGGCGACTTGTCGGCCTGCAACTCCCGCAGCGTGAATTCGTTCCGATCCCAGACCTGGCGCACGAACAGCCGGTCCATCACGTAGCCCGCCTCGACCAGTTTGGCCAGCGCCTTCTGTTCATTGGGCGGCAACGCGGAAATGTCGGCCCCGATTTCGACGGGGTCGAATCGGGCCGCCATGGCCTGGAGGCGCGCCACGTCGGGCAGCTCCTGTTCTTTTTGCGACCCAGACACCACGACACCTCCGACGAGCAGCACGGCAACCGCAACGACGCCCTGGTACCGCATGATGATGACCTCTCGAAAAAGGCGGTTCTCGCGGCCCTCTTCAGCTGGCGGGCTTCGAAGTCCTTTGACTGGTGAGTCCGGCGACTGCCTTCCTCACTCAGAACTTCGTGCTGAGCGAGCATGATTCACCCGATCGCTTCGCCAACATACGCGCCCCCAAGGGCGAGTCGAAGCACTATGACGTTGTACACCACCAGACGGGATGATGCACAGCCATTCTGATGGCAGGAGCGAAATGGGGTCGGACCTGTGTTCGGTCCCTGCAACCGGCTTGATAACCGGCAAGAGACCAAATCAGGTCCGGCCCCTTTTCCTGCCCGGCGGTTGAGGCCGAAGCGCCGTCAGTGAAACCGCCGGCGCACCAGCTTCACGTCTTTACCGTGCCGCTCGAGCGTGTGCGTCGTCCGGGCGACGCGGACGCGAGGCCCGCCTGGCACCGCGAGATCGCCCGGGTCGATCCGGTCGCGCCGGAGCAGGTCCTCGACGAACGCCTGGCTCGCCCGTTCCGGGGAGACAGGCGAAAGTGACCCGAGATCGGGCGCTGCCGACGTGACGCCTGGACCCGCGTTTGCGCGCGGTGACTCCACGAGCAGTCGCCGAACTCGCAGTCCGCAGGTCCCTCCCTCAATCGGCACACCCACCCACGTCGTCTGTGTCCCGCCGGCCGAGGGCGCCGCGGGCCTCTTCGGACGCCTGTCACGGGTCGTCAGCATCGCCGCTGATGACGATGAGAGCACGCCGCGGCCGACGAAAGCGTGGCGGAGGGCTTCACGGTACTTGCCGTTGAACAGGTCCGCATCAGCCCGAAGCACCTCGGCAGCCACCTGGGCGAAGTAGTTGGAGGCGATCCGGGCTCGCTGCACGGCGCGCACCATGAGCGCTCCCGCGTCGCGCGACACGCCAAGCAGACCAGCCGCCGACCCGCCCGGCTGGCCGGACCGGCCAGCTCCCCCTGCCGCCTCGACCATTCCAGCCAGCGCGGCGAGCCACGCGGCCGTGAAGACACGCGAAAAGGAGTGCGGCTCAGACGACAGCGCCGATGCCGGCGCCAGGGGAGGCAACGATTCTGGCGCGCTGTAGAAGAACGAGTTCGCCGCATTCCGGAGGCAGTCGCGATCGACCGCGTCGGGATGCGACTGCCGGATTGCCCATCCCAGCTGCTCGGCCAGCCGCGAGATGCGCGAACTGCGCGACAGGCGTCCGGCGGTTTCCGCAATCACCGCTGTTCTGACCGATTCGAGTTCGAGCGCCGACAGCATGGCGCTGATGTCGCCAAACGACTCGTGCAGCGCGGCCGCTTCAATCGTGGCGGCATTCCACAGTGCCGGCGCCAGCGCGTCGAGCACGGCATGGCCCAGTTCGTGGCAGAGCACGTCGGGGCTCTCGCCGGAATACACCGTCTCGCCGGCGACGTGCGCATGGAAGAAACAGAGGCCGTAGCGATCGTAGTACGCGTTGAGGTCGTCGCCCGCGTCAACCAGCGCGGGCAGCACGTCGCCTGTGTACCATCGCGTCTTCTCGGGCACAATCCCGGCCCAATACTGCGCGGCACGCGTCAGCGAATCGGCCGCGTTCCAGAAGCGGAACGCGGTGGTGCCTCGGCGATAGCGCCCGGGCGGCGGCGGCGCGCCGACGACGTCAACGCCGAGGCGGCGTTGCTTGAGGGCCGGGACCGGCCGGCTGATGGGTCGGGCGGATGGATCGGATCTGGGGTCGTCTTCCCACGCGGACACGTTGAGCATGGCGGTCTCTCCTTTCGTGGTGCCGATGGTAGAGAGACGGCGCGCTCCGCTCAACGCGTTCTGCACGGGGAGTTGCGGACGGCGTCAGATGTTGCGCAGTTGGCGTGCAAGAGCAGGACTGGAACCGCCGCCGCACGTCGGGTGGACGCCGGATCTTCGGACCCGACGTGTCGCCGGGACGCGAATGCGCCGGACCCGGCAGATGGTGAATGGCCGCAGCGCCGAGATTCATCGCGCCCGATCTGGATGCCGGCGTTCGCCAGAGGGACGACTGGAGAGCGTCATGCCGGCGGATGCCGGCATCCAGCAGCGTGCAAGGAGCGATGAGCGGCGACAGGAAGTGGAGGCCCGCTCATCCCCGCCGCGCGCGCGCCCAGGAGAGATGCTCGGCGACGGCGGGCTCGCGCAGCGAGGGCGCGGCAGCCTCGCTCGGCGGTTCGGCCAGCGCGCGCGCCATGGCGGCATCGCTGCCGTTGCCGAGCGCGACCGCAAGATTGCGCCGCAAGCCCGCCACTCCTCGCCGGACCAGCGCCGTGCCTTCGATCGCTTCCCCGAGCGCCTGGTCCGATCGCGACCAGAGATCGGCGAGCCGCGGCCGGTCGAGCGCCACACGCGGCGCCCACTCGGGACCCGCCACGCGCGACTCGCGCAAGTTGTACGGACAGACGTCCTGGCAGATGTCGCACCCGAACACGTGCGCTCCCATGTCGGCTCGCTGATCGGCGGGAATGCTCCCCTTGATCTCGATGCTCAGATACGAGAGGCACAGCCTCGCGTCGAGCACGTGTGGCTCGACAATCGCGTGGGTCGGACAGGCCTCGAGACACAGCGTGCACGTCCCACATTGATCCAGCGCGGGCGCGTCGGGCTCGAGCGGCAGGCTGGTGATGAGTTCGCCGAGCAGAATCCACGAACCAAGATCCGGATTGATCACGCACGTGTTCTTGCCGATCCAGCCGATGCCGGCGCGCTGCGCATAGGCACGCTCCTGAACCGGTCCGGTGTCGACCGACACCCGTGCATCGAAGGCCTCGGGCGTGGCGGCCCTCAACCAGTCCAGCAGGACGTTGAGTCGCTCCGGCATCACCCGGTGGTAGTCGTCGCCCCAGGCATACCGCGCGATCAGCGCCACGCCGGGATCGGCGATCTCCGTCGAACATGGCCGATCGGTGTTGTAGTAGCACGCCACAACGACGACCGAGCGGGCCGACGGCATCCATTGCCGCACATCGGCCCGTCGTCTCGCGGTTCGATTCAGATAGGTCATGCGGCCGGCGCGGCCCTCGGCGAGCCACGCGGGCAGGTAGGACAATTCGGGGAAGTCGCCAGCAGGCGCGACGCCACAGAGATCAAAACCGAGTTCACGTGCACGTGCTTTGATCTGTGCCGACGTCATCTCTGTTTTGCCGGGCTGGAGCCCGGCGATCCCAGGCTCGCAACCGTCCCCAGAATCCCGAATCCCGCATCCCGAACCCCGAACCCCGAATCCCGCATCCCGCATCCCGACAGCGTCAGTGTTTGAGCAGCTGCCGCACCATGTACTGCAGGATGCCGCCGTGCCTGAAGGCCACCAGTTCTTCAGGCGTGTCGATCCGCACCGTCGCGGTGAACGGCTTGACCGAACCATCGGGCAGCGTGGCCCTCATAATGATGTCGCCGCGCGGCCTGAGGCGATCGTCGGCCACGCCGACGACCTCGAAGGTCTCCTGCCCGCTCAGGCCGAGTGCCGCGGCGTTCTGGCCGGCCTTGAACTGGAGCGGCAGCACGCCCATGTTGACCAGGTTGCTGCGGTGAATGCGCTCGAAGCTCTCCGCGACGACCGCCTTCACACCCAGCAGCGCCGTGCCCTTGCCGGCCCAATCGCGCGACGAGCCCGACCCGTACTCCTTGCCCGCCAGGATGACGAGCGGCACGCCAGCCGCCTTGTACTTCATGGCAGCGTCGAAAATTGGCATCACCTCACCACCCGGCAGGTATGTCGTAATGCCGCCCTCAACTCCCGGCACGAGCTGGTTCTTGAGGCGGATGTTGGCGAACGTGCCCCGCATCATCACCTCGTGGTTTCCGCGGCGCGCGCCGTACTGGTTGAAGTCCTTCGGTTGAACCCCCTTCGACTGGAGGTACTTCCCCGCCGGGCTGTCGGCCTTGATGTTGCCCGCCGGCGAGATGTGATCGGTGGTAATGCTGTCGCCAAGCACCGCCAGCACCCGCGCGCCCGCGATGGGCTGAGGGGCGGGCGGCTCAGGCGTCAACCCGTCAAAATACGGCGGATTCTGGATGTAGGTGGATGCGGCATCCCAGGCGAAGCGATCACCTGTGGGCGGCACGACCTGCTGCCAGCGCGAGTCCCCCTCGAACACCTTGCCGTACACCTCGCGGTACATGTCAGCCGTGATGGCCGCACTTATCGTCTGCTGGATTTCGCGCTCGGTCGGCCAGATGTCCTTGAGGTACACCGGCGAGCCGCTCTGGTCGCGGCCGATCGGCTCAGTTGTCAGATCGAGCGTCATCGTCCCCGCCAGCGCGTACGCCACCACGAGCGGCGGCGACGCCAGGTAGTTAGCCCTGATGAGCGGCTGCACACGTCCCTCGAAGTTCCGGTTGCCGCTGAGCACGGAGGCCACGATCAGCCCGCGCTCCTCCACCTGCGCCGTGACTTCGTCGATGAGCGGACCGCTGTTGCCGATGCACGTCGTGCACCCGTACCCGACGAGGTTGAAGCCCAGAGCGTCGAGATACTTCGTGAGGCCGGCCTTCTCGAGGTACTCGGTCACCACCTTCGACCCGGGCGCCAGGCTTGTCTTGACCCACCTCTTGCGCGTGAGGCCGCGCTCGACGGCCTTCTTCGCCACGAGGCCCGCCGCGATGAGCACGCTCGGATTCGACGTGTTGGTGCAGCTCGTGATCGCCGCGATCACCACCGCGCCGTGATCGATCGTCGTTTCCACAGCCACGGCCACCCCGCCAGCCGATGCCGCTGCCGCGGGCTTCTTGCGCTCGGCCAGCATCTGCGGCAGCCCCTCGGTGAACTTCGACTTCGCGGCCGACAGCGACACCCGATCCTGCGGCCGCTTCGGGCCGGCCAGCGACGGCACCACCGTCGCCAGATCCAGCTCAATCACGTCGTCGTAGGCGGCCTCGGGCGCGTTGCCCTCGACAAAGAACCCCTGCGCCTTCGCATACGCCTCGACCAGCGCGACCGTCTTCGCGTCGCGACCCGTCAGGCGCAGGTAGTCCGTCGTCATCGCGTCAATCGGGAAGATGGCAATCGTCGCGCCGTATTCGGGGCACATGTTCGACAGCGTCGCCCGATCGGCCAGCGTCAGCGACGCCAGGCCAGGACCGAAGAACTCGACAAACTTGCCCACGACGCCCTTCTTGCGCAGCGCTTCGGTCACCGTGAGCACGACATCGGTCGCGGTCGTTCCCGCCGGCGACGCGCCGACCAGCCTGAATCCGAGCACCGGGGGAATCAGCATGGAAATCGGCTGCCCCAGCATGGCCGCTTCGGCTTCGATCCCGCCGACGCCCCACCCGACGACTCCCAGCCCGTTGACCATCGTCGTGTGAGAGTCGGTGCCGACCACCGTGTCGGGGTACGCCCACGCCACGCCATCCTTCTCCGCGCGAAACACGACGCGCGCAAGGAACTCCAGGTTGACCTGGTGGACGATGCCCGTCTCGGGCGGGACGACGCGGAAGTTGGAGAACGCGTTCTGGCCCCAGCGGAGGAACCGGTAGCGCTCCTTGTTGCGCGCATATTCGAGGTCGGCATTGAGCGGAAACGCGTCGGGCGTGCCGAAGTAATCTACCTGCACGGAATGGTCGATCACCAGTTCCATCGGCTGCAGCGGATTGACGCGGTTGGGATCGCCGCCGAGCCGAGCCGTGGCATCGCGCATCGCCGCGAGATCGACGATCGCCGGCACGCCGGTAAAGTCCTGCAGCAGGACGCGCGCCGGGGTAAACACGATCTCCTTCTCGATCCGCCTCGACGGATTCCACCGCGCCAGCACCTCGATGTCGGCCTTCCTGACGTGGGTGCCGTCCTCGTTCCGCAACAGGTTCTCGAGCAGGATCTTCAGCGAGAACGGCAGCCTGGCGACGTCCGGATAACCGGCCTGTTCCAGCGCCGGGAGACTGGCGTAGCGCAATCGCTCGCCGTTGACATCGAGCTCACGAAACGCACGGAATGAATTGAGGCTCGTCATGATGTGCTGTACTCCATGAATGCGGACCACGCGGGATCTGCCACCGACGGTCACTCGTCTCGACGAGCAACCCGGGGTCTGCCTGCCCTGAGCGTAGTCGAAGGGACGACACCGTTGGCCGGGTCTGCCCGATTTCGCTGTTCGAACGTCGTCGAGGTCTCGTCGTAGCGCTACGCGCGGAGGCGGACAACCCGGCCTCCACTTGGACAGCAACTGCGCCCTGATGCCGGGCTGGAGCCCGGCGATCCCGGGCTCACAACCGTCCCCGATCCCCGAACCCGACTCTCGAAACCCGCTCGCCACGCCGAAGCCCATCGGTTTCGCCGAGGGCGAAGGCGGGAACCCCGAATCCCGTCCGATGTAACAACTTCTCCCGGAGTGTTACATTCAGAGGAGTAGTTTATCAGGTAGCGGACGGTTTGCCGGCGACGCCGCAGACCTCGAGCACCTGCTCGGCCGCGCGGCGGCTGGCCCCGGTGGCACCGAGCGCGGCCCGGACATCGCGCAGCCTGTCGCGAGTGCGCGCCGCGTATGCCGGGTCGTCGAAGTACCGGAGCGTCTCGGCCGCGACCGCCTCGGGGGTGAACGCGTCCTGGATCAGCTCCGGCACGATCCGCTCACCCGCAATCAGATTCGCCATGCCGTACGTCGACACGCTCACGAAGCGCTTGCCAAGCCGGTACGTCAGCGGCGACACGCGGTAGACGATGACCATCGGCCGCTCGTGCATGGCGGTCTGCACCGTTGCGGTTCCAGACGCCGTGATGACGACATCGGCCGCCGCCAGCACGTCGTCGGCGCGCGCGTCGAGCGTCGCGATCTTGAACGAGTGCGAGAGCGCCGCAACCGGCGCGAACAGATCGTCTGCCAGATTCGGTGCTCGCGCGACGAGGAACTGCGCGCGCGGCAGGCGCGCGGTCACGAGCGGCAAGGCCCGACTGATGGTCGGCAGGATGGCCCGCAACTCGTTGGGGCGGCTGCCGGGCAGCAGCGCGATGGTCGGCGCATCGAGCTCGAATCCCACGTGCGCGAGAATTTCCTCGCGCGACATGCCAGCGACCGCCAGGTCGAGCAGCGGGTGGCCGACAAACCGCACCGGGACGCCGGCCTCGCGGTAGATGGCTTCTTCGAACGGGAAAATCACGAGCGCGCGGTCGACAAACCGCTTCATATCGCGGAGACGGCCGCGCCGCCAGGCCCACACCTGCGGACAGATGTAGTAGACGACCGGTACGCCCAGCCGGCGCAGCCTCGAGGCCAGGCGGAAGTTGAAGTCGGGGAAATCGATGACGACGAGGGCATCCGGGCGTTCCGCCTTCGCGTGAGCGACCAGCGCCTGCTGCATGCGCCACGCCCGCGGCAGCACGCGAAGCGCCTCGACAAGCCCCGTCACCGCCAGCCCTCGGTAGTCCCCCACGAGATCGGCGCCGGCCGCCCGCAGCCGCTCGCCTCCCAACCCGGTGACGCGGATGTCGGGCCGCAGCCGCTTGAGTTCGGCCGTCAGCGCCCCGGCGTAGAGGTCGCCGGACGCCTCGCCGCACGAAATCATCACGCTGGCCATGATGTGCCGCCGCTACGGCTCTTCGGTGGGCGTCTTTGCGGAATCGTTTTCGATCGCCGCCAGCCGGCGTTCCAGGTCGGCGACGGCCTTCTTCAGCCTGGGGAGACGCCGGAACACGGCCGACGATTTGAGCCACTCCCGATTGTCGATTGCGGGATAGCCCGAGATGAACGAGCCGGCCGGCACCGAGTTCGGGATGCCGCTCTGTGCGGTGGCCCGCGTGCCCTTGCCGATCTCGATGTGTCCGGCGACGCCGACCTGGCCGGCCAGGACGACCGAATCGCCAATCGTCGAACTGCCGGCGATCCCGACCTGAGCTGCGAGCATCACATTATGGCCAACGTGGACGCCATGAGCGATCTGGACCAGGTTGTCGATCTTCGTCCCCGACCGGACGAGCGTCTGGCCAACCGCCGGCCGATCGATCGTCGTGTTGGCGCCAATCTCCACATCGTCTTCGATGACCACCGTGGCCACCTGCGGGATCTTCTGACAGGTGCCGTCCGGTCTTGGCGCGAACCCGAATCCGTCACTCCCAACGACCGCGCCGTTCTGCACGATCACGCGATGACCGAGGCGGCAGCGCTCGCGAATCGACACGTGGGAATGGATGACGCAGTCGTCGCCGATGCTCACGTCGGGATAGATCACCGCATGCGGGTGGATGATCGTGCGTGCGCCAATGACGACGCGGGAGCCAATCGTCGAACACGGCCCGATCGACACGCCGTCACCGAGCGTCGCGTCGGCCGCGACCACGGCCTGCGCGGAGACGCCTGGCGCCGGGCGATCGTCTGGCGCGAGCAAGACCGCGGCATTTGCGAACGTCAGGTACGGATCAGCTGTGCGCAGCGTGGCACACGGCGCGGCCGGGCCGTCGATGCCCACGATGACCGCCGACGCACGGGTGGCGCCAAGCGACGAGGCGTACTTCTGGTTGGCGAGAAACGAAACGTCGCCGGGGCCCGCTTCGTCGAGCCCGGCCACGCGCCGGACGATGATATTGCCGTCACCGTCGAGGCGGCAGCCAAGACGGTCAGCCAGTTCGCGAAGTGTCAAATCGAGGAATTATATCACGTGTCTGACAGCGGTCATCCGCTCCACGAAGGTCGCCAGATGGCGCAGCTTGAGCCGCGCGGCCACGTCGTGCGCGAGCGCGTCGCGCGCGGCCGCCGCGAGCCCGGCGCACGCGCGCAACTCCGTCATCTCCACGCTGCTCACGTAGCTCCAGCCGACGCGCTTGAGCCCATGGCGCGCGCCCATCGCGGACAGAAAGTGCCCGACCGTCCGAAACGCGAAGTAGTAGGCCGGCAGATTCGGGCCCGGGATGGCGGTCAACGGCAGGAACGCCAGGAATCCGAAGGCGTCGACGATCATCCACACGAGATGCCGGCGCGCATCGCGCCGCAACGAGGCCATCACGATCGTCGAGGCCTGCGCTTCGGGCAGGTCGTCCGGGTGGTGTACGGTCGCCGCATGCTCGGTCCGCAGATGCCACAGCAGGCGCTGTTCGGCCACCCGTTCGGCTGTCCACGCCATCACGCGGTCCCGCACCCGCTGAACCCACGTCCGCCGGTGGGACTGGTGTGCCCGCTCGTGGCGCCTCTGCCGTTCGTTCTCGATGTAGATCAACGCCCGGTGAAACGCCCGCGAGATCCGGCTGCGCAGGCCTCGCCCCTCGCCATCGGCGTGGACGACCGTCTTCCCATCGACTTCGCAGTAGAGTTCGTAGCCCTGCGAACCAACGGGCACGAGGTGGATTTCGATGCCGGGGGCGTCGATCATCTGTCGCCAAACACCTCCGCCTGAAAGCGGAAGATCGAGGCTCCGCGCTTCCAGGCATCGCGCGCCAAGCCCGCTTTCACGCATGTACGGGCCAGGAACTCGTCGCGGTCCCATCCCCATTCGGCGGCCACCTGAGGCAGCAGCAGCCCGCGGTGCAAGTGCTGCTCCACAATCAAGCCGTCGCGCCCGACTTCGATGGCGGTCGGGTTGGTCACGGGTTCGGCAGGCGTCAGCACCGAGATCTCGATGTCGATCTCGGGAAGCTCGGCTGCGGTCACGGCGGCGAACCGGGGATCGCCGGTCGCGGCCGCCACCGCGCATCTTGGCACCGCCACGCCGAGCGGCTGTTCGCCATCGGGATAGCCGATGCAGCCTCGCAGTTCGCCGTGGTGGTGCAGCGACACGAACACGCCGGACCGCAGCGCGAAGACACCGTCCAACCCCGGCGAGGCCTGGGGCCGTCCAGCCAGCTCGTCGGCAATGGCCTGACGCGCCGTCTCGAGCAGGCTGCGCCGCTCCTGCGCCGACAGCGTTGACGTCATTGCGGAACCGCCGCCTCACGGCTCGACGCCGACAGTGTGCCCAGCACCGCGGCCAGGTACCCCACGACGGAACTCTTGTCGCCTGAGACATCGCCAGAGTCGGCGTACTTCACCACCCGCGCATCGGCGGCACCCAGCCCGCGCGCGGCGAGCATCACCGTCACGATGGGACCGCCGCCGCAGGCATGATCCGGGAACTTGCCCAGCGCACGCGCCAGGGTTTCGGGATCAAACCGATTGATCGCGTCGACAACAACCGCGTCCAGTCTGGCGGCGCGGTGCGCATGTTGAAAATGCGACAGGTCGCTGCTCGCCACGAGCAGCGCGCGGCGCGTCGACAACGCCTCCACCAGGGCGTCGGCCAGCTGGTTGACCGACGCGGGCGTCTGGTGCCCCATCACCAGCGGCACGATGGGCGTGTCGGGGAGCACGCGCTGCAGAAACGGCAACTGCATCTCCAGCGAATGTTCCCGGGCGTGTGCGGCCGGCCGATCGTGGACGGCTGGCGAGGCCGCCGCGATGGCCTCCGCGTCGACCTCCGAGATCGCCACGCATCCAAGCGGCGTCTCAAACGATCCGGTTCGCTGAATCGCCACCCCTTCGAATCCGACGTAGTGCGAGGGGCCCACCAGCACGGCGACATCGTACGAGCGGCCGGCGACGGCCTTGTAGGCATACGCCGCGACAGGTCCGGAATACATGAGACCGGCGTGCGGGACGACGAGACCGACAATCTCACCGTCGACCGCATGATGGACCTGGTCGAGGCACTGATCGATGTCCTGCGCCAGCACCTCGGGCCGTCCCGAGTACCATGTCCCCGCCACGGCGGCGCGCCTGATTGGTTGCGGCATCGTCAAGCTGAATGTTAGCATCGGCCATGCTCGATAGACGAGACGACTTCGCCATCCGCCGCGTCGCCTCGCTGGCCAGACTCCTGTTGACGAAAGACGAAGAAGTCCTTTACGCCAAGCAGCTTGGCGACATCCTGGCGTACGCCAGACAACTCCTTCAGTTCGACGCCGCATCAATGGCGTCGACGCCGCCCGACCGAGCGGTGCCGATGTTGCTGCGGGAAGACCGCGTGCGGCCGTCGGTGGCGCGCGAGGTCGTGCTCGGCAGCGCGCCCGATCGCACCGACGACGAAGGCCTGTTTCGAGTCCCCAGGGTGATCGGCTGATGCCCGCGCCCAACTGGACCGCGACGGCGGTCCACGCGTCGTTCGTTCGCGGGGACTTGTCGGCGACACAGGCGTGCGAAACCGCGTTGGCGCGCATCAACGCGGGCAACCAGCGGATTGGCGCCTTCCTGTCGGTCAACGCCGATGGCGCGCGGCGGCGCGCTGCCGAACTCGACCGAGCGGCTGACCGTGGCGGATGTGGCCTTCTGGCCGGCGTGCCCATCGCGGTCAAGGACAATATCTGCACCGAGGGTCTGACGACCACTGCGGGATCGCGCATGCTGGAGGGGTATCGTCCGCCGTATACCGCCACCGCGGTGGCCCGTCTCGAAGCCGCCGGCGCCGTCGTCATCGGCAAGACCAATTGCGACGAATTTGCGATGGGATCGTCGAGCGAACACTCGGCGTTTGGCCCGGTCCGCAATCCGTGGGCGCTCGATCGCACGCCCGGCGGATCGAGCGGCGGATCGGCGGCGGCCGTTGCGGCGGGAATGGCGCCGGTCGCGCTCGGATCCGACACGGGCGGATCGGTGCGACAGCCGGCCGGATTCTGCGGATTGGTGGGGATGCGCCCGACCTATGGTCGAGTGTCCCGTTACGGCCTCGTGTCGTTCGCTTCGTCGCTTGATCAGATCGGCCCGCTCGCGACCACCGTCGCCGACGCGGCCCTCGTGCTCCAGGTGATGGCCGGCCAGGATGATCAGGATGCAACTACGGCGCGCGAACCCGTGCCCGACTGGAGCGCCGCGCTGACGGGCGACATCCGCGGATGCCGAATCGGCGTGCCAACCGCGCTGGTCGAGGATGGTGTCGACGCCGAGGTCTCGAGCGCCTTCGCGCAGTCGGTCGCCGTATTGCGCGATCGTGGCGCCATCATCACCGGTATCGACCTGCCGAACTCGGCGTTGGCCATCCCGGTCTATTACGTCATCGCGACGGCCGAGGCCAGCTCGAATCTCGCGCGCTACGACGGGGTCCGCTACGGGCATCGAACCGCGCGCGCCGGATCGCTCGGTGAAATGTACGAGCGGTCGCGCGACGAGGGATTCGGGGCAGAGGTCAAACGCCGCATCCTCCTGGGCACCTTTGTGCTGAGTGCGGGTTATTACGACGCCTTCTATCTCAAGGCCCACCAGGTGCGCCGCCTCATCACCGCCGAACTGGAGTCGGCGTTGACCCGGTGCGACGCCGTGATGCTCCCGACCAGCCCGACCGCCGCCTTTCCCCTCGGCGAACGCGTGGACGAACCGCTGCAGATGTACCTCGCCGATGTCTTCACCGTGGGTTCGTCGCTGGCGGGACTGCCGGCGATCTCGATTGCGGGCGGGTTCACAGGCTCCGGCCTGCCCATCGGACTTCAGTTGATCGGACGACGATACGACGAGGCCGGGTTGTTTCGCGTGGCCGATGC
>Ga0315278_10002678_pt1 | contig 15874 bp, 10 predicted proteins | sample YL17G06_0_MG_FD_203880 | JGI IMG/M metagenome (GOLD analysis project Ga0315278, IMG submission 203880) | Sediment microbial communities from Yellowstone Lake, YNP, Wyoming, USA - YL17G06_0 | ecosystem: Environmental > Aquatic > Freshwater > Lake > Sediment | place: USA: Wyoming | collected... | reverse complement strand
CGATTTTAATAAAATCATTAATTTCGGCTGTTCAAAAATGTATTTTGCTGGGAAAACCTAGATATATCAACGCAGGGGGTAAACTAATTGACCTGGAGGTTCCAAAAGTGATGGGGATATTAAATATTACACCCGACTCATTCTTTAAAGGAAGCCGTTATAATACTGATGAAGAAATCCTAAGAGCAGCTGTCAGAATGATGGAAGAGGGAGCTGATATTCTTGATGTTGGTGGATATTCCTCTCGTCCAGGTGCAGCAGATATTTCACAGGATAAGGAGAGTAAACGGGTCCTTAAGGCAATTAAGCTGATAAGCAGGGAATTACCGGAAGCTACTATATCGGTTGATACGTTCAGGGCGGATGTAGCCAGAGAGGCAATAACCGGATGCGGAGCTCATATTATAAATGATATTTCCGGAGGCGATGCAGATAGCGAAATGTTCTCAGTCGTTGAAAAGCTGAATGTTCCTTATATAATGATGCATATGAAAGGAGATCCGCGCTCTATGCAGGATAATCCGGTTTATGACGATGTTGTTGCCGATATTCTGAAATGGTTCGGAGAGAGGATCTTCAGGCTTCAGTCGGCAGGAGTGAAGGATATTATTATTGATCCTGGCTTAGGATTCGGGAAAACTATTGATCATAATTTTGAACTTCTGCGAAGGCTCGGTGATTTTTCGATAGCCGGATTGCCATTGCTGATTGGTGTTTCCCGAAAATCGATTATTTGGAAAACACTCAGAATAACAGCTGACGAGGCACTTAACGGTACAACAGTTTTAAATGCAATTGCTCTGGCTAATGGCGCTGATATTCTGCGTGTTCATGATGTGAAAGAAGCGGTTGAGACAGTCCAACTGATACAAAAAATCAGAAAATAAGTTAAATTTCGAGAGCATAATTAATTTTAACTCTATTTACTGAATGTTTCTATATTTTTGACAATTATTATTATTAGTCAGCAATATGCCATTTCATATAACCGTACTTGATATAGTTGATATTGTCCTCGTAGCAATAATACTGTTTCAGCTTTACAGGCTGATCAGAGGTACGGCAGCTTTCAGCATTTTTATTGGTATATTTTTTATCTACATTTTCTGGCTTGTGGTAAAAGCACTCAATATGGAGCTTATCAGTGCATTGCTTGGTCAGGTGATTGGCGTCGGTGTGATAGCTCTTATTATTGTGTTTCAGCAGGAGGTGAGGAGGTTTTTACTCGTAATTGGTAACAGGTATATTACCAGCAACAGGTTTTCAATAGGCAGGTTTTTCTCTTCTGTTAAGGAAGAATCGGGAAGCCTAAAAGAAGCTGAAGAGATTGTAAGATCTTGTGAAACAATGGCTTCAAAAAGAATCGGTGCACTGATAGTTATCGGCAGAAAAAGCAGCCTTGATATTTTTTCTGAAGGTGGTGAAATCCTTAAAGCCCAGATCAGTGCGGAGTTGCTTGAAACAATATTTATCAAGAATAGTCCATTGCACGACGGAGCTGTGCTGATTGAAGGAGGTCTTATACTTGCTGCCAGGTGTCCCTTGCCAATTACCGACCAGGTTACTTTACCTCCGCGATTCGGAATGCGCCACAGAGCTGCAATCGGAATGTCAGAACATTCAGATGCTCTTATAGTCGTTGTTTCTGAAGAGTCTGGTTTTATTACAGTAGTCGATACCGGTGAGATAAGAGAAAATATATCTCCAAACGAATTGAGGAATATTCTGCTGATGGAGAAGATCTGTTAAGAAGGTACCAGGAGCAGGTTGCAGGGTACTGGGTACTGGGTATTGGGTACTGGGTACTGGGTAGAAATACTACTATCCGTTACCTCCCAGCTATAAAAGGTTCGTGAAAACTCTAATTTTATTTGATAGTTATCGTTTTATGGTTTAAATTTGGTGTATATTGATGCCTATCTGATAAAATTTCTATGCCATGAGATCTAATTTCTTAAGTCTTAATACCCGTGATTTTATCAGGGGTTTGATCGTAGCTGTTATTTGCACCTTCCTTACAGGATTTTATCAGCTTATTGCTAATGGAGGAACTATTAACTGGTTAACAATTAAACCGGTAGTCATTGCTGCTATTGGTTCGGGAATTGCTTATCTTACCAAGAACCTGTTGACTAACTCTAAAGGTGATTTTATGAAAACTGAAACAGAAGAAAAGCAGGTATAATATGTTTCAAAAGTTCTATGATATTCATTATCACCTGTTTGATCTGAGTCATCCATACCTCGACAAGAGGCAAAAAGAGCTGATAAGTGAGATTAATCCTGAAAGATTTCTGTTTGGGTAGTGGGTGAAAAGAGTGGAGTTAAAATGAAGTTAAATTCTAATTTATCTTATATAACATCAGCGATTCGGCATCCTTAATATAGATCTGGTTTCCGGCAATAACCGGGAATGAATAAATGGGTGTCTCAGAAACCTTATATTTTGCAACTTCCGAATATGATTTTGATTCAGGCTTGAAAACAATCAGGTTTGCTGTACTTGGTAACCCAATTAGCACAGATCCACAATCAACAAGAGTGGCAAAATCGCTGTTAACTGCTTCGTCTATCCAGGCAGTTTGTCCGGTAGCGGCATTAAGACAGTAAATTCTCTTCTGGTCAGTAAAGCCATAGAGGAATCCATCTTTAACTACTGGTGTGTTCCATTTTGCGCCAACCGCTGTGTTACTCCAGAGTTCCTTTGTAGCGTATTCATTGCCTGATTTTTCAATTTTAATTGCTTTCATTCCTGTCCCCTGTCCGGTGTAATATATTATTTGTCCGTTAATATAAGGGCTGGAACAATTATAGAACCTCTGCTGTACTGGTGTTGCGATCTGCCAGAGAAGGTTGCCATCTGTCAGATTCAGGGCCATCAGGTTTTTCTCGGTTTGAACGATAAGGTGTTTTTTCCCGTCAACAATCATAACGGACGGAGAGGCATATGCAGGTCCGTCGCCAGCCCATTTCCACTTTTCGTTTCCTGTACTAAGATCTAGAGCGATCACCTCTCCGTTATCTTTTGTACCAACATGGGCGATGCATAAATTATCAACGATCAGTGGTGACATTCCTGTAAAAAATTGGGGTACTGTATTTGTTGGATTTTCTCTTCTCCAGATCAATTTACCTGAGTTTGCATCGAGACAGGAAAGGATTGCTGATGCACCAAATGTAACTAACTTCCCGTTAGCAACAGCGGGAGTACTTCTTGGTCCAGGATGAGATCCGGCAGGACCTGTCACAGCGACAGAAGGATACTGGTATTTCCATAATTCCTTGCCTGTAACTGCATCGAGACAAATTACTGCCTCTTCATTTCCCTGCCTTGTATTCAGATAAATTTTATTTCCTGTAAGTACTGGTGTTGCATCTCCGAAGCCTACCGTTACTTTCCATTCCTGTTTAAGTTCAGGTGGCCAGGGTGAAGGAGCCTTGAAGCCGGTTACCTTACTGTCTCGGTCAGCACCCCGCCATTGTGGCCAATCCTGCGAATATGAGTTTAATGAACTGATCATTATCAGCGTAATAACAATCGCACCGAAAACCAGATTTGTCTTTTTCATAATTTTATGAGATTGATTTCATATTATCTTGAGTAAATTTATTTGAAATTAGATTGATATCCAAATAAATCAACGAAAGATCATTCCTTTAAGATTTTTATTAATAATGCAGGTATTTACCGGATGCAAAAAAAATGGTTCCGCGGGATGTATCATATAGCTTCACTTTTCATTAGAAATCCGGGCAAAGTGGCAAAGGTCCTTGCTAACATATTAATAGATGAAAAGGTGGAAAATGGGATGATCTGTGATCTCAGAAAACGTTTCAGACCAATTCCGGTAATTGATGAACAGGAAAAAGAGGATTTCCGGAAGACTTGCTATGATATGATTGATCCTTTTTTAAAATAGGGAGAAGAATTAAAGAATTGAATTCCGGGTTTTTCCCGGTATTTTTTATAACTTTTCGCCGGTTTTCTAAATGGCTGTTTCTTATCTTCAAAAGAAAATTACAGTGTTTGGAAATCAAATAAGGACTGTTTCTGTTTACTGATACTTATTAATTTAAAAATCTTAATTATTAAAATAGTATGAAAAATTTATTCCTGAAAATTATGGTATTAACAAGTTTCCTTAGTTTTATCGGATGTAAAAGCTCCACAGATCCTGGAAGCTGGAGCAGCAAGAAGATTGATAAATGGTTTGAAAAAGGCGATTGGATGAATGGTTGGACTGTTTCACCTGATGCTTCGATAAACAGAAAAGAATTTGCAGTTTCTTATTTTAAAAATAAGGAAAGATGGGACAAGGCTTTTACTTTTTTGAAAACCAGTGATTTGTCAAAGCTTGAATTAAAGCGTTATGACATAGATGGTGATAACCTGTATGCTCCTATTAGTGAGTATATTACAAAAAATGAAGAAGATGCCAGGTTTGAAGCCCATCAGAAATACATTGACATCCAATATGTTATCAGAGGAGCTGAACTGATGGGAGTTGCTCCTATAACACAGAAGAATGAGATTCTTGTACCATACGATGGAACTAAAGATGTTGAATTTATGACAGTTACTCAGGCTGCTTATTTTAAAGCAACTCCTGCCAGGTTTTTTATTTTCTTCCCCACTGATATACATCGCCCTGGCGTAAAGGTTGGCGAAAATTCACAAGTCCGGAAGGTAGTAGTGAAGGTTAAAATTGGCTAAATAGTTGGTTCTGGGTACTAGTTCATGGGTACTAGTTGCCTGTTATTAGTCGATAGGTTGTAACACACAACTCTATGAGTTCCAGGAATATTAGGTACTTTTAACGATACAACCACTGAACATTCTTCCTGTTTAATGGTTATTTATTAGTATTGATATATTCGAATGACAACACTATATGATCTTGCTGAGGAAGAAGAGGGGATAATCTTAAAAATCAAAGGTAGAGGACAGTTCAGGCAACGGCTTTCAGAAATGGGATTTGTGGTCGGGAAAAAGGTGTCGGTAATAAAGAAAGCACCTCTTCGGGATCCCATTGAATATAAGATCATGGGATATCATATTTCGCTGAGGAACAGCGAAGCACAGCTTATTGAAGTAGACAGGGGCAGCAAATCAAAAGAATTCCAGTCCTCTAACGGTGTGATTGTTAGTGAAGATGAAAATAGTTTGTGGTTAGAGAAAGCCAGGCATATACAGTTAGCACTGGTCGGTAACCCGAATTCGGGAAAGACAACACTTTTTAATTTTGCCTCCGGCTCAAGAGAAAAAGTAGGCAACTATGCAGGGGTAACTGTAGACTCAAAAGAGTCTACCTATAAGCAATCTGGTTATACCTTTTCAATTATTGATCTGCCAGGGACATATTCAATCAAAAGCTATTCGCCCGAAGAGATATACCTCAGGAATTATATTTTCGATAATAAACCTGATATTATTGTTAATATAGTCGATGCATCAAACCTCGAGAGAAATCTGTATCTGACAACCCAGTTAATTGATATGGGTGTTCAGATTGTCATTGCGCTGAACATGTACGATGAGCTTGAGAAGAAAGGAGATATTCTGGATTATACTTCTCTTGGTAAATTATTAGGGGTACCGGTAATTCCCACTGTCAGTTCGAAAGGAAAAGGGATAAAGAAACTCTTCGACAAGATAATAGAGGTCTATGAAAACAGGGAGCCAGTGGTACGGCACATTCACATCAATTATGGCACTGAGATCGAAAATTCTATTTGTGCTATCCAGTCGAAAATTAAGATTGAAGAGAACAGGGCTTTTACGAACATCATCTCGGCGCGATATTTAGCTATCGAGTTACTTGAAAATGATAAGGAGTATTCAAAGAGTATTATACGTTGCATCAACTCACCGGAAATAATTCAGACAGCAAAAAAGGAATACTTAAAACTTGAAAAGTTATACTCAGATCAGGTAGAGACAGTTATTACTGACCTGCGCTACGGTTTTATATCAGGAGCATTAAAAGAGACTCTGAAGATTAATAAAATTGAAAGAGTACGTAGAACGAAAATTATCGATAACTATCTGACGAATAAATATCTGGGAATCCCCATCTTCGTCTTTTTCATGTGGCTTACCTTTTTCACAACTTTTAAACTGGGAGGTTATCCGAAGCATTGGATGGAGCTGGGTACAGGATATCTGTCGGAATTGGTCATAGATATTTTACCCTCCGGAATTGTCAGAGATTTTTTTGTTGAAGGTATCATTGGCGGGGTTGGCGGAGTGATTGTTTTCCTTCCCAATATTATTATTCTGTTTCTGTTCATCTCATTCATGGAAGATACAGGTTATATGGCAAGAGCCGTATTTATAATGGATAAAGTGATGCACAAGATCGGTCTGCATGGGAAATCGTTTATTCCGCTTTTCATGGGATTTGGCTGTAATGTACCGGCAATTATGGCAACCCGGATTATTGAGAGCCGCAGAGACCGTCTGATAACTATGCTGATAACACCATTCATGTCTTGCAGTGCAAGATTACCTGTCTATATACTCTTCATAAGTGCATTTTTTGCAAAGAATCAGGGTTCAGTTCTTTTTCTGCTTTATATTCTCGGAGTAACTTTTGCAATATTATCAGCACTGTTCTTAAAACGGTTTTTTTTCAAATCGGAAGAGATCCCCTTCGTTATGGAACTGCCGCCATATAGGGTTCCCACTGTCAGAAGCATCTTTAAACATGTATTGTTCAGAACAGGATTATACCTCAGAAAAATCGGCGGGGTTATTCTTCTGGCATCCATAATAGTCTGGATATTAAGTAATTTTCCACGAACAGTTATCTATTCCAGTGATTATTCCGGCGAAATCGCAAAGATTGAAAAAACACAGGTAACTAATAATGAGAAATATGAATCTGTAACAAGGCTGAATCTTGAACAAAAGAGCGAAAAACAGAGTAAATCTTTTATGGGCATAATCGGACGTTCAGTAGAACCTATTATGAAACCTCTCGGTTTTGATTGGAGGCTGAGTGTAAGCATCCTTTCGGGATTAGCTGCTAAAGAGGTTGTAGTTAGTACATTAGGAGTTATTTTCCAGGCTGAAACTGACTCCGGGGAAGCGTCATTAGTTGAAAAGATTCAGACTCAGAAGGATTCATCAGGTAAAACGATATTCACCCCGCTTATAGCTTTCTCCTTTATGTTATTTATTCTTACCTACTTCCCGTGTATTGGTGTGATTGCGGCAATAAGACGGGAATCTGGAAGCTGGAAATGGGCTGCATTTACAGTCTTTTATACAACAGGAATAGCATGGCTGCTGTCATTTACTGTTTATCAGATCGGAAGTTTGTTTATTTCTTAAATAATTTCACATTATTCCTGCCCACACTTCCAACATTGAGATAGCTTTATAGAGAACACCAGCCTCGCCTCTGAATGTTCCTGATCCACGTGGTTTATTATCAACTGTATACCACTCGTAAAAGCCGTTATTATCTTTTACCCTTAATGTAAAAATGTTACATCACCTACTTTATTAAAATAAGTCCCATCGGCATATTGTCCTGTCGTTTTCCAGACATAAACTCCCTGAAGCGCCAAATGCCCATTTCCAAAATATCCATCCCATCCTTTATGAATGTCGGCACTTTCGTAAATTAAGACTCCCCAGCGATTAAATACTTGTAATTCATATTTTGAAACATTTGTGAAAAATGGTCTGAAAATATTATCATCTATTTGATTTTCATCCCAATATCCTCCTGTAGGGCCTGACCCATTCCATTTAAACGCATTTGGAAATTTAATTTTGCCTGGTTTAAAATCTACTACAATAGGAGATTTATATTTCATTGAATCTATACATCCATCTTTTGAAGTTACTGATAAGGTGACATCATATATTCCGGCAGATTCATATTTATACCATGGATTTTCTTCCATTGAAGTGTTTCCATCTCCAAAATTCCATAGATAAGACACTCCAAAATAGGAATAATTATAAAATGTTACTACTTGCGAATTATTTATAACCTCTGTCGGATATACATTAAAAATTGCTGTAGGATTTTGATAAACTGTAATAAATCCGACAAAAGATGATTGCCCGGCAATATTAGTAACTGTTAGTTTAACAATATAGTTTCCAGGAACAAAATAGCTATGAGATGGATTTTGTTCTAATGAATAAGTTTTGTCTCCAAAATCCCATAAATATGATTCCCCTGTTACACTCATATTCCTGAATTGAACAAGTAATGGAGAACACCCCACCGTATCAGGTTCAAAATACGCTGTTGGTGTTGGGGGCATAATAACTTTTATATGAATTGTATCTATTCCTTCACACCCATATTTATCTGGTAATGTTTGATATGTGATAATATGTTCTCCGGTTCCAGCGGAATCCGGATAAAACAAGTTATTATTTACCCCATTCCCTGCCCAGGTTCCTCCTGGCGGAGATGCAGTTAATTCAACCGGAGGGTTGTTGATATAAAGAGTTCCTATGGAATCAATATTTACAGTTGGTGATGGCATAACAGTAATAGTTATTTGATCGAAATCACTACATCCATTAACATCTATGATATCATATCTGACAATATGATTTCCAACCCCTGCCAATGCAGGATTGAATGAATCATTTATTACACCATTACCTGACCAGGTTCCACCTGAATCATGAGCACTTAAAGTAACAGGATTGCTTTGTACACATAATGTATCAACTGGTGTTATTGTTGCGTCAGGATCAGGTACTATTAGTATTATTGCTGTAGTAACTACAGGTGAATGATCACCATTAGCAGGATCTGAAGGAGGGCCTGGAATCATTGGATCATCATACGGATTACAGTAATTCCAGTTACGCAGAGTTACTTGAAAATATTGACCTATTAATTTGTCGTTAGCGACATTAATCATGTCGGTATATATGCCGGAACCATTAACAGGTCCCGGGAGAGTAATTATTGGTCCTGAATATGGAAAAGATCTGATTGTCCCGTTTATTGCTACAGGAGAACCAGACATTGTTATGTCAGTTCCATATATCCATTGTACCCATCGGGTATAAAGGTTGGGTACATCATTTTCTTGGGGAGGAACACAATTAAATTGAGTTAAATCTTGAAATTGGACATCGGCACGATTACCAAAACAAATGGGAAAAACAGGTGGTTCTATATGCATTTGGCCCCCATTATGATCATCATCATCCCAAACTGTTACTATTTGTTCCTGACTGGAAGAACTGCATATAACTCCATTAACAACTAAGGCGGCTGTTGGTCTGTAATTACATTGATCTCCGGTTGAAATATATGTATGATTTGCATCATCTTGAAACATTCCAGGTCCTACACTTATTGCTGTTTGCATTTCTACAGAACCATCATCCCAATTATATTGAATTTGAACACTACTACCTGCATTGTTAACTCCTGTATAGCTAACTTGCCAGATAACGGATACTGGAGAACACAACTTATCAGGGACAATTTTGTTAGCCTTGGATAACAGACTACAATCTTGCCCGGTAAGATTTAATGGAATTAATATTAAAAATAAAGAATAAAAGTTATTTTTCATTCTATTTTAATAATATCCCTTAAGAATAGCTCCATGCAAATAATACGCATGTTGTCACCTAATCTGATTAATTCATAAACTTCAAAAAAGACAAAAGACCAAAGTTTAAAGACAAAAGGTTCAAAACATTATGAAAAACAATCATAAAAATCAATTGTACAAAAAAATAGTGAATACAGTTTGCAAATGCCTGACTTTTATCTTTTTACTTGTGTCTTTTATCTTCTGCATGAATATTGCAGGCTAAAGAAGGATATGCATCTCCAACAATTTATCTTTTAACGTATTTTACTATTTGACACTAACATCTGTATTTCTTATCCCATTGAAATTGGACATTCTTTAAACGCCTCCGTGTTTATCTCTTTCTTGATATTTACTTATTAAACGATTATTATCTGTTTAATGTTGCGTTTTCAGGTATGTTCTCTTTTCAATCTGTGTGATTACCTGTTCTTCAGTGATTGTAAAATCGAGACCAATCCTCTCCGCAATCTGTGCAAGGGAATCTGCTTTGTGCAATATCTGCCTGTTATCAGGACAGCATTTCTTTAGAGAGTCGGCAAGTTGGATTGCTGCCCTAAGGTTTCCCGACTCAATTTCCCCCTGTATATCCAGCAGCTTTTGATTGCAATCCAGGGTGGACCTGCAACTCAATAGAATGAACAGGAGACAGGGGAATAGTATTAATTTTATGCTTTTCATGCCTGAAGGTTTTTATAAAAAAGGTCAAATCAGGTATTTTATAATGGCAAATATGATTTGAATTTATAATTTCCGGAACTTACATTGTACACAGCATAGCCATCTTCCATACATTGGAAAGCAATGTCTTTTGACCTTTTTAATTTCATTCCATTTCCCATTACATCATCAGCCTTTGAAGCTGGAATATAAACTGTGGCTGTGCAACCTACCGGTACGCTAATATCCATCAGAAATATACCTGTTTCTTTTATCCAGTTAATAGCCGCAGGTCCATAAGGAGTCAGATTGGAATATGATGCAAAGGTAATATCACCTGCAGGTTGAGGCCGAAAAACTATGTGCCGGTAACCGGGCCGATCCGGGTCAGTGTTCATACCTGCGAGTTTACGGTAAAACCAGGTAATGCCGCCGCCAAACATCGGATGATTACGGGATCCTTTCCCATCCCATTCCTCCCATGTGGTGGTAGCTCCCTGCTCAATCCACCAGCCGTAACCCGGTTGTGTGCGTTGGTTCATAACGGTGTAAGCCAGTTCATGTAGTCCATTATCTGAAAGTACTTCAAAAAAGAATTGAGTGCCGAAGATTCCAGTATCCAGATGGTCTCCGTTTGCTTGTATATCAGCCTTAAGGGCTACGATTACCCGGTCTTTCTGGTCCACCGGGATGCCCATTTTCAGGGCAAAAATGTTTCCTCCATATGGCCCGTAGGTTCCTTTCTCATTATCAAAGTACTTATGTTGAAAAGCCTTTCTGGTCTTTTCGGCTAGTATATTGTAGTAGTTTGCTTCATCAGTCTTTCCCAACGCTTTTGCAGCCCTGGCAGTAAGATCAGCACAGCGCCAAAGGTAGAATGTATGTACCATGTCATCGGGAGGTAATTTGCCGGGTGCCACCCACTCTCCAAGATTAATCCATTGGTTGGGCTCTGCTTTTTCCGGTGCCTGTGAAAACATAATACCATCTTCATTGGTCCATGTAAGCATGTATTTAATGTATCCTTTCATCCCTTCATAATTGTTCTTCAATATGTAGATATCACCATAGTGAAGATAAAACTCCCACGGCATTATGTTGATGGCTGCTCCCCAGGCTACACCGCCACCGCAACCAGGCTGCCATGGAGCCCCATTAGGAACATAGCCTGTTTCGCGATTTTGCGCGCCAAAAATATCCTGAATCCATTTGGTGTAAAATGATCTCGCATCAAAATTGTGCATCACTGTTACGCAGGAAACCTGTCCATCACCAGTGTAGGGTGAGCGTTCTCGGTGGGGACAATCACTGGCGATACCTCCATGCATGTTATCAGTCTGGCTACGCCACCATATCATATTAATAGTATTGAACAATGGATTGGAACATTCAAATTTTCCGGTAGTTTCAATATTTGTATAAACTGCTTCAGCTCTGAGTTGTTCAGGTTTAAGTTCCCCTGGCCAGTTTCTGATTTCCACCTCCCTGAATACGAACCATGTGAAACGTGCCGCATATGATTCCGGTTCCCCTCCTTTCATGGTATAGGAATTGTCACCAACCGGTGATTCACAAATATATTTTATGTCAATCCTGTGTCCAGCCTCACTGGTCACATTCAGCAAGTGCAGCCATCCTGATATTTCCTGTCCGAAATCTACTTTATAATGTCCATCGCCAAGATGTTCTATTTTCAGAGGAGGAAGACTTTCCATCACTCTGTCAGTGGGAGACATATGGGCTTTCATAATACCTTCGGGAGCTTTCCTGATCACAACCTGTTTCCATTTAGAATCGTCAAATCCCGGGGTGCACCATCCTGGTTGTTCTAACCTGGCGTCGTAATGTTCGCCATCATAAACCATGTCCATTACAATCGGACTTTTTGATGCCTTCCAGCTCTGATCACTAACAATAACCTGTTCAGTACCATCAGTATAGGTCACATGAATCTGCCCCAGAAACCTGGGAGTTCCGTATCCCTCAGTCCAGAAACTTGCCGGATTATAGAAACCATTACCAAGGAGAGCCCCTACTACATTCTCACCTTTCTTCAATAGGTTTTTAATATCATAAGACAGGTACATTACCCGGTATTCCCTGAAGTTATCTTTAATCATTATACCAATTGGTCCCAGATCGGCGCGTTTCCCATAAAGCGTGAGGTTAGGTGTCAGCACATCCTCACTGACATTTTCCCCATTTACATAAAGTTCAAAATATCCAAGACCAGTAACATAGGCTCGTGCAGAAGCAACTTCTTTATTCAGGGAGAAATTCTTTCGCAACATGGGTGCCGGAGGCGGTAATTTATCAGCGGAAGTGGTTAATGGGGAAGCAGATGGACCATTTTCTATGGGTGCAAGCAGTTTTGGCAATGGTGATTCATCCTGCCAGGGGGCACCAATCCATTGAGCTTTCCAATCCTCAGGCTTAAGCAGTCCCATGCTCCAGAAAGCCGGTTCGCTCCATACAGATAATTTTCCTTTGCGGTCCCATACCCTCACCTGCCACCAGCAATCCTGCCGCGAAGTCAGAGATTTCCCATTATACTCGATATTTACTGATTCACCTGACATTATTTTACCACTGTTCCACAAATCAGTTGTGCCGGTCAGAAGTTTCTCTTTTGTACTGGCAACCCTGATCTCCCAGGCAGTCTGTACTTCCTTTCGTTCATTCCCGGGAGCAAGATTTATCCAGGAGAGTCGTGGTTTGAGAAGGTCCACCACCATCGGATTGTTAAGATTTTCACAGGTCAATTTTGTCGGAGTGATTGCAGCCTGCAGCATACCGGTAAATAAGACCAGACAGAAATAAATAGTTATTTGCTTTTTCATTTTCTAAAACTAATAAATTAATGGACTTAAAACAAACTTCTAAATACAATCAAAGAGGCTTCAGGATTTAGCCCTCCAGTCATAATATAAAGTTAAATAATTGTTTTTTCACATTATTGTTTATATACTTGTTTTAACTCCTTATAAACATTAATATTATGAAAGATAAAAATTTTTTGATACCGGTTTTTTGCCTGATAGTGAACTCCTGCTATCAAAAGAGTGCTGATCCGGTTGATTTTGTTAATCCGAATATAGGTGGCATCAGTCCTTTGCTTCAAACAACTGTTCCTCTGGTTAACCTGCCTAATAGTATGATGCGTATTCATCGTCTACCAGGAAATTACCAGGCAGAGGAGATTGACGGATTTCCCCTCATTCTCTGTGGTCATCGCAATGGCACAGCAGGTTTACTGATGCCCGTATCCGGAAAAATATCAACCGATCAGAAAAGGTGGCAAAGCTATTATGATCATGACTATGAGGTGTGTACCCCATATTATTATTCGGTCTGGCTTGAAGATCCGGATGTAAGCCTGGAATTTACCGTAGCTGAAAAGTCATCATTCTATCAGATCGCCTGGAATAAAAATGAACAGAAGCACCTGATGATGGCTGTAACAACAAGAGGATCATTTAATATCAGAGATAACAACACAGTTGAAGGCTATGAGGTCTATCAGAACAAAGTGAAAGTTTTCTTTTATATCAGGACTGACAAGAGCTTTGCATCTGATTCCATCTGGGTTGAAGATAATATTGCTGCACAGGGTATTGCGAGGCTGGAAGGAATAAGGCCTTCTCTATCTCTGACTTTTAAAGTTGAGGAGAAAGAGAAGGTAGGAGTTAAGATCGGGATTTCATTTGTTGATTTGGAGCAGGCAAGGAGAAACCTTGAAACGGAAATTCCTGACTGGAATTTTGAATCTCTCAAGGCGAAAGGGAGGGAAAAATGGAACAATGCCCTTAGTAAGATTGAAGTGAAGGGAGGTACTTTGGATCAGAAGACCGTATTCTATACGGCATTATACCGTACTTATGAACGGATGGTAAATATTTCGGAAGAGGGTCGCTACTACAGTGGGTATGATGATACAATCCATAATGACAATGACACAATTTTTTATGTGGATGACTGGATGTGGGACACATACAGAGCAGCACACCCTTTGCATGCGATGCTTAATCCCGACCTGGAAAGCCTGAAAATACAGTCATATGTGCGGATGTATGAACAGGGAGAATGGATGCCCTCTTTTCCAATCCTCTTTGGCGATAACCCCTGTATGAACGGACATCATTCTGCGGCTATAATTGCTGATGCTTATTTTAAAGGTATCCGGAATTTTGATATCAAAAAGGCGTATGAAGGTCTGAGGAAGAATGCTATGGAGGCTACCATGCTTCCATGGCGTAACGGCCCGATGTGTTCTCTCGATACCTTCTATCTTGAAAAAGGATATTACCCGGCATTGAATCCGGGTGAAAAAGAGACAATTGCACTGGTTCATCCTTTTGAAAAAAGACAGGCGGTTGCCATCACTTTAGGGCATAGTTATGATGACTGGTGCCTGGCTCAGCTTGCAAAAGCGCTGAACAAGAATGATGATTATGAATATTTTCTGAAACGATCACATAACTTCTATAACCTTTTTAATCCTGAAACAGGCTTCTTTGCTCCGCGCACTGGCGATGGCAGCTGGGTAAAAGATTTTGATCCGAAGTTCTCCGGGGGATTGGGAAATCGTGATTATTACGATGAGAATAATGGGTGGACATATCTTTGGGATGTACAGCATGATATTGCAGGATTGGTTAATCTGATGGGAGGGAGGGATAACTTTGTTACCAGGCTTGATCAGTTATTCAATGAAGGCTTGGGAATGTGGAAACCCGATTACCTCCAGCAGATGCCAGATGCTACCGGTCAGGTTGGGCAATTTGTAATGGGGAATGAGCCCAGTCTGCATATACCCTATCTATATAACTATGCCGGAGCTCCATGGAAGACACAGAAACGGGTGCGCATGCTTCTCGATACCTGGTTTACCAATTCACCTTTTGGTATACCGGGCGATGAAGATGGGGGCGGGCTATCGGGATTTGTGGTATTTTCAAGCATAGGTTTTTATCCGGTTACTCCCGGAATGCCTGCATTTAATATTGGAAGTCCTGTTTTTACTGATATTTCTGTAAAGCTGCAGAACAACAAAACTTTCAGAATTGTTGCAAAGAAGAGCAGCAGAAAGAACAAATATATACAGGGCGCAACACTGAACGGTAAAGAATGGAATAATCCGTGGTTCAGCTGGGATGATATAAAGGATGGAGGAGAGTTGGTACTTGAGATGGGTTCAAGGCCAAATTATCGCTGGGGCTCAGACCCGGCCAATGCACCACCTTCGAAACTGTCAGATTAGATATTCTTTTAAGTGAAAATACCGGGTTGGGTTTATTGACTCCAAACATCGGCTTTTGCTTTAGTGATAGCAGGTCTGTAGCATACTTCCTGTTTACAGCGTTGCAACACCCTAAAATATTTATTACTAAAAAAAGTTAGTCATACTTGTTTTTAATCCATCATTTTTTTTTGCTGAAATCGTTTCTTTTCATCTCTCTATTCCCCATGAACTCACCCCCTTAATCCCCCTCTCTGCTTCTCAAAGAGGGGGAATCAGGAAGTATAGCATTGAGTGCTAAACTATGGTATTTTTACATCTCTCTATTTCCCATGAACTCACCCCCTTAATCCCCCTCTCTGCTTCGCAAAGAGGGGGGAATCA
>Ga0315278_10002675_pt1 | contig 15882 bp, 5 predicted proteins | sample YL17G06_0_MG_FD_203880 | JGI IMG/M metagenome (GOLD analysis project Ga0315278, IMG submission 203880) | Sediment microbial communities from Yellowstone Lake, YNP, Wyoming, USA - YL17G06_0 | ecosystem: Environmental > Aquatic > Freshwater > Lake > Sediment | place: USA: Wyoming | collected... | reverse complement strand
GAATTCACGTGCACCCATAGGAGAGTCTACCTGCCAGAGAAGTGAACAGAGAAACGGCGCATTCTTTATACACAACCAACGATAGAGGCGTCAACGAAGTTGCGCCCCAAGAAGCCCTTCGCACATTTCGCTGCATGAGGACGCATGACCTGTTCAGGGAGCCGCGAGAATTGACGAGAAGATCTACCGAGCGCGGCGATCCCGGAGCCGCGATCAGTCCGACGATTCCAGGTTGCGTAGCCGTAGAAGGGATCGTTCTAACTTGACCGATTCATCCACGCGCAATCATGGACGAAGCACGCGCGGCACGAGCGAGGCAAAGAAGGAGGGAGTCCGAGATCTCGCGGATCGCCGCGTTGAGCGGCTCCCGCCAAGCAAGCTCGGGGTGGTGGTCCCAACGGGATTTGAACCCGTGTTTGAACCCGACTACGATTTCGCCCTTATTCTTCAGAGGCTTCAAGCATTTTCTTCAAGTCAGGCATGACGAAAAGGGGTCGGGAGTCTTTTCTCATGATCCTCTCGGACGCCCGCGAGGCCGCAGCGTGCACTCCACCCCGAATCGCCTCGCCGTCCGGCGTACCCCGTCTTCCTCGCCAAAGGGGCGGCCCCGTTGCACACTCAGCTTCTGTCAAAAAATAACTTCAGACCATTTGAATCGACCCTTGACTCTTGAAAAGTAGCCTGTCCCCTTTTCCTGCTTCGGATTCTTCCCATTGATCCAGTGTGTCAATCATCAGCCGAAATTGACATTTTTGTTCTGATGTGATTATGACCCCTTTCCGAGTTGACCGTCTCTCCTATGAATTCGGATGGGCCGCCGTCCCCACGGGAGCTGGGAAGAGGCCCGCTTTCCGCTTCTCCCGCAAGCGATAGCTCTCGCCTTTAATATTGACGGTCAGGGAATGGTGGAGCAGTCGATCGAGAATCGCCGTGGCAATGACGGGATCCCCGAAGACCTCGTCCCAGGCCCCGAGGCTCTGATTGCTGGTGAGCAGAATCGATCCCTTCTCATGGCCCCAAAAGGGACGATCGCAAGCGAATTCCGCAAGGCCATTGATCACTATCTCGCTGGCCTAGACTTTTACTCGCAACGCCGTGTGCCTGTCCAAGATGATTCTGCTCAATATCAAGCTGCCGTCTGCTTGCCCGTGGTAGGCAGCGCTGGTCGAATTCCCCCAGCGGCATTCAGCGGAGCAGCGCTCGCAGCTCCTGCAACGATGCCTCACTGGAAAAGTAGCTCATGTGGTCGCATGCCACCTCGCGATTATCCGGCCTTGGTGTGCGCACACCGTCGACGGATTCAATGCTCGTCACGCTTACCGCGACGTCGTTGGGTTCGAAAAGGAATGCCACCGAGGCCGTGCGATGAAGCACCTTCTTCAGCAGTCGGCGCACGCGTTCCCCATCGGCGGCGCTGGCGAGCGAAGTGTTCCCCGCCAGAATGGTATACGGAATCCTGGGATCGCCCAATTTTGCTAGGCGCTGCAGAAAAGGCGATCCGGGCTTCATCTCATCAAGCGAGTTATCAATCTTTTCCAGCCCCTTGAAGAGATAACCGATCACTCTGCCTTCCCACGAAATTTTAGTCAGATAGTTCAGCGCCAGCGACGCGATGCCCGTCACCCAGTCCTCCGCGGTCGACCAGGGCGATCCCGCGTTGGGAGTTCCGCACAGAATCACCCGTGATACCACCTGATGGCCGTCAAGCTTCTCCACGAACCAGCGCGATACCAACCCACCCATGGAGTGCGCGATGAGAATGACTTCCTTCTGGTGCCCTTTACCCAATCCCACCGCGGTCAATCGCGCCTGCAACCCTTCGGCATTCTCTTCAATGGTCGTGTGCAGGTTCTCGTAATCGAATGTCAGGAAAACATCATGCGGACCGGGCTTCAGCCGCGCACCCATCGCCGTCGTATCGCCGATGATTCCGTGCACGAAGACGATTACGCGTTGCGCCTTCGCAACCTTAGCCTTCACGGTGCCGTTGTCTTTATCGTAGTTCACTTTGCCTTTATCATCCCATTCCGCCGTTGCGAGAATCGGATAATCGTATTTTGAGCCCAAAACCGGTGAGGCGAATTTTTGGAACAGAATCTTGATCGATCCGGTTAGGGAGCGTGTCCGGTTCGCCACCGGGTACGGGAGCCGCGCGATGTGTACAACAGTCCCCCCCCCGTCTACGGTCGCGCGGCCCAGAACCAGGTAGTCCTCGCCGTCGTATGCCACCGGCAGCAGCACTTCGTCCTCTTGTAGCGTCACCGGCAAATGCACCACCAGCGGGACCTCTGGTGTGACGTCGTCGTAATTTGAGACCTCGTTTAGTTCGAGTACCGCAAGGCTGGGCGCCGAACCGCGGCTCGCGGTGAAGTGAACCGTCTCGCCCGCTTCCTCTTCGCGAAATAAAGGAGGGAGAATCATATTGCCCAAATCGGAACGCGTTTCACCCAGCGTCGTCAGCCGCGCCTGTGCCCGCAGCGCCGGGTGCGGATCGATTCGCACCCCCGCGCCCACATCTGCCGCTGCGATTCCCGACACATCGACACAGACACGCGGTTCGACGGTCGTGATGAGAACGGTTCGCGTCCGGAAATCCTCGATCTCATCATCTTCCGATGCCGCCGAGATCGTGCGGCTCTGCTGGCGCGCCAGCAGGCGCTCCAGCGTGTTCACCGTCGCTTTTGGTCCACGCCCCCTGCGCCCGCGCGGCGGGCCCAGCGGATCGAGGGTTGCGTGGCGGACGTCAAAGTCTGCCGTGCTCACGATGAGCTTCAGGATGTCGCGCGATTCAGTCCGGCCTTCCGCGCGCAACGCCGCGGGTATTTGACTCTTAATTGCCTTGCCATCGAGGGCCCAAGCCTCCTGACCGGGACTGAGCTTCACCACGCCTGCCTGGATCAGGCTGGTCGAGCACTGGAACAGCTCGTCCATCGCGAGCAGCCCGAAATACAGGTCCCGATTGCCATGATTGGCGAATCGAAGTCTGAATTCCTGCGCGGTAAGCCCCTTCGCGATGCGCATAGCCGTAAGGCGCAGATCCGTTCCGGTCAGTTCCTGATTGCCGCTCCGACCAGCGAAGAGCTTCACCTCAAACTCTTCATCGGTGATGGTGCTGCCTGGATTCTCCAACTCGGCAAAAGATATCCACTGTGCGATATGTTCCAGGTTCAGGACCGCCTCTTCCGCGGTCCGCGCGGGCGCTGCCATCATCCGCTCATCCGCGCCGCGTCGGAGACGATACTCGTTCTCGGTGCATTCCAGATGAAAATCGGCTTCGGCCGTGGCCTCCATCAGGAACATACTTCCGGCCATCGCCGCCTGCGCCGTTGCCACCCGAGCCGCAACTCCCGTCACACGCACGTGCCGCGCGGGCAGGGGAATGGCAATTAGAACGGCTTTGTAGGTCTTGTCGGGTGCTAGCTCCCCGCGAGTGATCTGAATCCTGCTATGCCCCGCCTTCACTTCCACTACCGCGGCAAGCGCCACCGCCTGGCTCACTTTCATCATGTCCGCGACCGCGGCGTCCGCGTCAAACAGCGCTACGCTCGCATTCTCCTCGCCAGCGGGAGGGGGTACACCGTGAATCCGCCCGCCGTCCATCAACCATTCGCCATTGTTTTGCGACACCAGAAACCCTTTCGCCCGCGGCTGTATGGCGCCGCCCAGGAATGGCCGGTCGAGGTCCGCATCGTCGGTGACCTCCACTTGGGGTGTTTGGTTTGGTACGCTCAGGGCAACGCACGCGCGCACGGTGGCCGCCAGATCGCGATACGTGAGTAGGCCCGGCGCTTTCCGCAGCGCTTCCAAGAGGAAATAGGAAAAGGCGCCTCGTTTTCTCCCCGCCGGAGAGGAATCTAAGGGGTCAGACCCCTTTTTTCTCGCTGGTACAACCACTGGGGGCTGGTCAGTCTTTGAAGACCTCGGTCACGTCGGTCAATCATGCCCGGGTTGATGATGAGCTATATCATTGTCGCCTTGGGCGCAAGATACAAGGTCAGTATCAGTTCGTCATTCGCAGCACTACGGGCACCGGCAAGGTTTCGTTTACCACTGATAGTACTCGTGCTTCCAATTATCTGGTGTTCCCGCCTCAAACCAACCGGTACCATAGAACTTCCAAGCGTTGGCGTCGAGGACGACCACATGCCCCTGCCCATCGGCCTGACGCTCCTGGTACACGGCCCAGAATCCGGAATGTTTTGCGACAGAGGTGTCCGTCGTCTTCGCGTTTTCTTTGAACCAACATCGAATATCCTTCGCCCGGATAGGTCTCTTGGACACCGCCGAACATCCAGGCTTGGTGCAGCGGGCCGACACACACGAATGTGCGGCCCCTAGCTTCGAAAATCCAGCAAGTATTAACGCATCAGACAGAAAATGAGCGCAGTTATCAGGATATTCCTGTCCACCAGAGCAAGAGTGCTTGAAGAGCTTCGCAGCGCCTTCGATTGTCATGCCAACCTTCAAAATAGCCTGATCACCCGGGCCACCTTCCTCGGGTGAGTTGGCCGTGAGTATTGAGGGCAGAGGTGATAAATTTTCAGAATCGAGGCGTCCCCATGCTTTCCCGCCTAAAACAAGCTTCTCAAGAACTTGTCCCAAGAATTGAATTCCCTCAACTTCAGACAACTTTACCCCGGATACCTGGAGTTTTTCTTCGATGCTTAGTTGCCGTAAATTTGTGTCAGCAACAACTTCGCCACGCAGCCTTGTTAAGGTGATTTGTGTGGGAGGAGCTAAGGCACTGCCATCAGCCCGCAAAAGTACAAACTGCGTCGACACCTTTAAAATCTGGTTCGCCGAGAGATCCGGATGGAAGAAATGCCTTTCTCGACCCCGTATCCTTACAACGGTCGCCAGGGGGTTTTGTAGAATTTCTACAGACAGGTCTTCATATAATGAGCCGGAGAAGTTCCCATCAATCCAGTATTGTCCATGGCCGGCCCTCTTGAGAAAGTATTGCTGGGATAGATTGGGCGCAACTAGAGTGGTCCCCCCTTCCGGCGTTTCCACAGGTCCGGCCGCACCCGCCGGTTCTTCGACCATGATGGTCAAGACGTTAGATTTGGCAACAATTCTGCCGAGCATTAAATTCATCCTCGATCTCCTTTCTGTGCTTGCTTGCTGAAAAAGCCCAACCTAACTAGCCGGAATGCGCGCAATGGTGGCGCGGAACCCACGCCAGAAGTCTACCGCGGCCCTCGTCAGAATTGTTGGATATGCATGGACGCTCCCCTTTCCCCAAGCTTTTTTGCAGTTCTGATTTGCAGATAGAGATTGCAGCCATGCATCCGACCTGTGTGTGCGGCAAATGCCCCTGGTCCTTTGATCTGTAGGCTCCGAAAGGCGCATACACGATTCTTAAGGGGCTGGACCCGGGGCAACCGCGTCTGGCACCAGACCCCTTCGGGACTGATCGCTCGCGGCATTGGCCTTGAAGCCGCATCACTCGCCAACTAGTCGCGTAAGTCCCCAGAGGAAAAGCTCTTGTCCGTCTTCACGTGCGGGCGCTGCAGTGACCAGTGGGCCTGCAACGCGTTTGACCTTGGTTGGTCCAGCGCCATTGCCCAGTGCCGAATGTGTACGGCAGGCGCTGTGCCACCGGCATCCGCCGGCCCCATCATCAGCGCGGCGTAGTTCGAAACCGGTGAAGTAGCGCCTGAAGCTCTCGCAGCGGCGTTCAGGCTTTCGATCCAGGAGTTGCGGCCCATGGCCGTCGCCAACTCAGCGGATGAGGACGGCGCGTTCACCGCATACTTCCAGCAGATCTCTCCCAACGGCACCTCCGTCTGCCACTCCTGCAATACTGTCAGTTTCTGCTCACTGCTCCACTGCCGCCTTCGACCACGCGCATTCTGGACAGGTTTCATACGGTATCCATTTAGCCATCCTGCCTTATGATACCTGTCCAAATATTAAGTAGGGCACGACAATTGTCAACTATCAATGTTCGACATAGACGAGACTGAATCCAACCGAATCTTGTGCTCACACTTCAAGCACATCGTTGTAAACTAGGCGGGGTTTGGGCTCATAGCCTGGATCATTGTCGATTACAGCGAGATGCCATTCGTACTCCATGACCACAAGTCGTCGCTTTCCGCATGGCCGGCTTGGCCAGGTAATGGTTCCATTCCACAATACGTCCTTTTGGCCAGCAGGTGTTTTAGTTGTTATTGTGAAGCTGGTATCTTCCATCCACACAATGCCGCCATTATCGGTTAATGCCATGGGCTTGTGTATTTTGACCGTATAACAGTTTCCCGGAAGCGTAACCGCCCGGTCCTCTTTTTTGACAACAATCGAAACAGTTCGCTCGGGATTATTTAAGTTACCAATGACTTTGACGTTCAGCATTCGACAATCGGTCGCATCTCGTACGATCGAAACCGAGCGATCTGGCAGGAGCTGTGCAAAATCAGCGAGTGCAACGGATGAGACCTGGCAGCCAGGAATAGAATGTTCTTGATAGCGTACTAGGGCAAAGCGAATAAACGTGCAGTAGGATGGAACGGGAGTTACTTGCATGGAGCAACTCCACATCTGCTTCTCGAAATCAAAAACTGGCTCGAAGGTGGCTAATTCAACCGGCCATTCCTTCCCGTTATGTATGACTGTGGCTTCCTGAATGACAGACCCCGGGAAGTGGTTGGCATTTGGTAGCAGACTGAACGGTTTGTCTAATACAAAGATAGGATCCATGCCCCATTGAGTAACAAAGTCTCTCGGGCTGTCTGGAACACCATTTCTAAAAGGCCAGAGGACAATACCTAACTTTTCTCCAGCCCCTGATGTAAACCACGGCCTATCTAAATAAATCTTCAGGTGGCCACCCACCCGAGTATGAAAAAGCGTAGGAGGGCTCGCCTTCTCACTAGTGTCCACATGAAGCTTCCACCCAAGCTCGGGAACGAGGTACGCCACGGAGGGAGCAAGTGGGGGGGAGGAACTCAACACATGCCGCATTTTCGGAAGAGATTCTTGACTAAACGTGTGAGTACTCTCGAATGGAAATTCAGCGCGAAATCGGGAATTGGCGTTCACCCAGTATGTAACTTTTCGGTATTGTGTCCCACTGCCTGGCATAGTTCCCTTTGCAAAATCATGGATAACGGGAACATCATCTTGATTGACGGGAAACACGATTCCCCAATTCAGACCATTTGCAAGCTGAACAGTGTACTTAGCAACCACCTCTGAATGAGACATTGGCAGATATCCCTTTGGACAGGCTGCAGCATCAATACACTTCTGAGGATCATCGAGAACATCCTCCCATTTCGCATGAAGCTCCACCTCTCCAGTCGTTTGGCTATCTGCACAAATTTCCAAGCCCAGGGTTACTTTAGTGGAGTTACGGTCTCGAACTAGGCGTCCTTCGATGGAAGTTGCTTCTATCGAGCATTTGCGAGGGGGAGGGTTAGGGGTATCATCGACACAGACCAGGAGGGGAACTTGGAGTGGACATTCAACGGCATGCACAAGCTCGATCACTTTTGCGGGAGTCAGTACCGGCAGTCTTCCATTCAACGCGTGATTTAATACCTCTTCCTCTTTCAGTAATTTCTCGAGCATACTTTGTTCTTTTTCAAGTGCAACTTTCACACTTTTTGAGACAGTACGGTTTGACTTCTTTAGGAACTCCTGCAAACTCTTTAACTGATCGAGTGCGGCACTTTTTGTATGCCACGCCGCCATTCCATATAGTCTTGTCCTCGAACCCGTAATCTCCTCGCCAAAGTGGGAACTCAGTTCGAGCTTGGCTTGCATTCCTGGCGGAAGGGTAATGGTCAGAACCCGAATTGCGTTATTCCAATCATTACTGGGCGAGGGATAGTCTTTGCCCTCCTGTTTACTTCCCCCAATAAGACGAATCCTAAATGCTGTAGCCTTTGGCCAATCTCGAGATCGGCCCAATAGGCTGTAGAAGTCGACAAAGCCCGACATTCGCTCACCGGGAAAGACGTGGCCGGCGCTGTCAGTAAGCCGGTAGGCCACACCCATCGCCAAGGGATCTGGATAATACCGGTTCTTACTCGGTTTAGGACCCACTTTGACTGGGTGAGGAGATTGTCTAACCGGTAATCTGGACGGCTGCTCATCCGGAGAACCCGACTTTGTTTCCGTCACTTTCCTAGAATAACCGCGTGTTTTGACGGTGGGAAATGCCCCATCCTTGGTTAGTACATCGTCAAACTCTCCAAGCTCCTCGATAGACTCATGCCCATCAAACATCCCATGCCATTCGACCAGCCTTGCGCTAATTCGGGGGGGCACGATCCAGCGCTCTTCCATAAAGTCGTCTTTGTGTATAACGCATCGAACCAGGCCTCTCGTAGGTGCAGATTCGCAATTCAGCGCGTCACTCAACAAGATCTCAGGAGGAGAGACTGGTTCAGCACGAAGAAACTTCTGAGAGCGGCAATACACGGAGTCCTTCAATTCTGCTTGGCAGATGTCGTCCTTGACCAGAAGATTATTCCTAGATGATTTCATCCCAATATAATTGCCAGCTATGTCTACCGTCTTCAAACGAACGCGATACACACCGTCCTGCCCGTCGTGCGATAATACGGACGAAAACCGCAACTTTGGAAATGTGTGGTCGAAGTGTTTGATCTTGATTTCATCTTGAGGGCCATCCACTTTTACTCTCTTTTTATCAGAGGGAAACGGGATTGCGAGATTCCATCCATCCCATCTGAACAAAGATTGACAGACATGCTCATCCTTCGATACGGACGCCTCACCCTGCGGAGAATCAGTTTCGTCGTGTGTATGAGTTGAGGCAAGGGTTACTATCCCATCTGTCTCATCAGACACAGTCTTCCCAGTGTCGAGGTTATAGCTTTCTTCACGGAGGGTTAACGAGCGCCACTCGTTCACGGATGTCACGAAAACCTCAGGCACAAACCCCATGAGGATATCTTCGGCCCAGAGGCACGGTAGCTCAGCAGAACAAGTGCATTGTTCCCGAAGCTCCTGGTCTCGGTTTCGTAAGCGGAGAACCTCTTCGGCTTGATTTGGGAATAACAACGATAATCCCGCTGTCCTGTTGGAGGGGACTAGCGACTGAGGCTCAACGCTTCGTTCCTCGGGGTCAGACAAGTAAATGACGTAACCAGTTTCATGCCCTGCCCAGTTTCGGAGAACGGAGACCAAGAACCCTTTAAAGGTGTCATTATGTATCAAGTCTTCTAGCAGAGGGATCTTCTGCTTCAACTTCTTTTTCTCCGACTCTGTCGGGACCCACCTTCGCTCGGACCATATACGCGAGAGATCCTTCCGTGACTCGGCCAAATAGGTCTGTAAGGTGTCAAAACAATCTGGGAGAGTGACACAAGCATTAGAATGTTTCAGGAGTGGATGATAGGGCAGCGTTTGAGAGCTTACGAACAGAGTGTCCGCTCCGGGCGTACCAGAACAGTAAACAAGTCGCCCCTCGCTATTCCATCTCAATATCACTTGCTCCACGAGGGTGCGCTTGTCATTGCCAGCTTGCTGGAGCAACTTGAGACCGGCACCATCGGCATCAAGAAATTCGAGACGAGCCTTTGCTGCATCGAGGTTTAAATATCCAGGACGGTCCTGATCTTTCCCATCATCTTTCCTGTGTTCTGCACGAAGGCCCCAGGTGTCGTCTTTCTTGACACGGGTCTTCAGTAGACGGGTTAGGACATCTTGAGCGGGGGGATGGGGCAATTCTTTCTTGTTCTCGTCTAACCAAATCGGCTCAACCCAGAGAAGGCAGACGCCTTCAGGGACATCCTTCCTTTCTATCTCCAAGTCAAATATCAAACCAAGGCGCCGCATGAGAGGAGGATGATGGCTTAGCAGGCTCAGTCGTTCCTCAAAACCAAATACACGATTGTCTATAGCTTTACTTCTATCGCTAACCCTCCGAGCCTCTTCAGAGTCGTCGTAAAACGCGTACGAGCGAATACGCCTTGAATGAAATAACGCCAGTTGCGCAAAATCGATTGGATTATATCCGTGAGTCTCCTGTATCTGTTTACATTCATCACGAGCGATGTTTGAATCCGCAGAGGAAAGCACACGCACCCAATCTCGAAATTTTTCTTCCAATGTAAGTGAAGGAAATGCCGCTAGTCTTTGGAGATTTCTTTCCTCCATTGCCACGAGCGAATCTTTAGTTAGGCGCTTTACTAGCTTAGAATAAGAAGGGGCACGATCTTGCCACCAGGATGGTCTCTTGCTTTTCCCCTTAGCATCGTTCTGCGAAGATGGATGAGTTTCCCATTGAAGCGCCTCTAATCTGCTCTTGAATGAGAGCTCCGCGATGGTCTTTTCCAAGTCTCCAATCTCTGCTGATCCATGAATCTTGGCTTTGGCTGAAATAAGGTGCGCGAGTAAACCAACACCAGTTCGGTTATTAATCGCGTCGGTAATTTCCGCAGTCTGATTCGTACGAATCGGAGAGGCGTTGTCCACCTCGGGAGCAGATTTTTCTTGTGAGCCAACTACAGGAAATGTAGGAGGACTGGTTCCTTGATCGAGGAAATATTTGCGCCAGAGTGCGCTTGCCAAGGCGTTCGCCTCAGCTGGGGCATGAAGCTTTCCTGAAATTGTCGCATTGACTTCGATCGGAGTTAATGATCCATTGATCTCAAAGAATACTCTAAACTTATTTGGCCAATTACTCGGCCAGTCGACGAACACCTTCAGCACTTGTGTTTTTGCTGGTTCGTCACTAGGCCCGTCAATTAACACCCCTAACACAACAGATATAATATACTTAGTGGATTGGGCATATTCTGTCAGCCGAGGTGCAGCCGTCCATTGAAGAGTAATTTTTAAGTCTGGGTTGAGATTGGCCATAGTTGGATTTTAATTAATAAAATGTCGAGAGTACTCTCCCCAGTTAGCATCCGATGCGTAGGGATCAAAGCCAATATCTTCATAAGGCTCTGTGCCGTTTGGGCTTGGCAAAAGACTCGGGTTAATGCCTTGTTTATTGGGGTCTCCCGAGAATTCCTTGTAATACCGGACGCCTACTTTGACTTTGAAAAACGCTATCTTGATCCCAACTTTGACAGTGACCTCTCCGTATGTGTATGACTCATCCGCTCTCCGTCCATAAGTAAGTCCTAAATAGAACTCGAGTGTAAGCGAGATCAAACCGATGACAGTCAACCTTCCGGCTGCCCGGACATAACCCGTCAAGACGGCATTGGGACCTGAGATACTGAAGTAAATCCCGGCCATGATGACGCCCTGTCCTGACGCCACGCCAAGATCAAAGGCCAAGGCCCCACCGAACTCGAATGCTCCTTCCAGCCGTGATACGCCTCGAGGAGTAAGTTGTATCCCGAAGAAAGCGCCACCTGCCCATCCACTCGGGGTGATGAGAATAATCGGTGCCTCTCGTTTACCAAGGCCCATATACACAGTCAGTGGTCCCCCTTGAAAGGAGAGCATTACTTTGGCCGTAATGAACAGGTCGATGAGGAGGAAGCCACCAACCACTTCCTGGGGACGGGAAAACTCATATCCGACTGTCAGTCCCTCTGAAGATAGATCGATCTTGTACTCGGGAGGCAAGTCAAAGACCTGTGCCAACGCTGTTACGAATCCCAGCGCTTGTCCCAATTCAATCTTGAAACCTTCGACCGTTGTGGTCGGCTGCTGTCCGTCTTTGGATTCAAAGCGCAGGCGGGAGATGCCAACGCTTATGAATCGAGTAGAGGGCATGAGATGCAGGGTAAAGTTATTTAGCTCTCCTTCAATGAGAAGACTGGGTGGCTTAGATAACTCTGTCAGCTGAAGGCTTTTTCGGATCAGTACCTTAAGAGTAAAACTAGCCTCTTTGGCTCCGGAAAGATTTCGTGGTTCAAACAAGGGTTGTCCCGCTGGCGCGCTTTTCAGGCGAGGCTTCCAGTCGTACGCAACCTCCACTTCTTTTGGAATATCCTTAAGCGCCGTCTGGATAAGATCCAATAATCCAATAAGAGGGGTCGCTAGTTCAGCTATCTTGGCGAGCAGTGTCGTCTTGACGTTGTCCACATCCCTGAGAATTTGATCGTGGGCGTTATTGAGAGCAAGAAACATCTGATTGGTTTCTCGAACGTATGCGATTCCGATTTTAGACAAGATAGACTGGAGGTTCTCCAAATATTTCTGGCCTGCATCCAACTGGCCTAGAATCGCATTGATCTCTTGGTCGGCAAGTCGAGCAGTAGGCTGTTCGGAATTGGTTGAGGGGGATGAGATAAGGCCAATGAAGTCGGAGATGATTCTAGTTAACCTGATGGCAAGCAGGCCCTCGAAGGCCGTGCTATCGTAAGAAGATAGATTGTTTAACTCCGTGATTACCGCTGCCCTGTACGTGGCGTATTTGAGATCTGGTAGAAGTTTATTGATATCCGCTACAACCTTCTGTCGCAAAGCAAGTCTTACACTAGCAAGACTTGCTTTTAGCAAGATCAGTTTGTCTTCCCCCAACTTGGTGAGCGCGCCTTCGAGTTGTTCTTTGTTGGGCTTCCATGAACCGAGAGGGAAAGAACGCAAGAATATTTCAAGGCCATACTTATGCGTATCAAGATCTACAATGACAGTGGCAAGTGGATCCACAATCGCATTGAGATACCTGCTATGAAGGAGGGTGCTCGCTATCTTAAGCCTCCCAATTTCCTCAGCTATTAAGTCAGACCCTGCATTACGGATTGGTCGTGGCCCGAAAGTCGTTGTTCCCACAAGTCGTCCAGCGAGACTCTTGAGAATCTGTAATTGCTTAAGAAAATCATCTGGGCTCTTGAATTCCTCAGGCAATCCCTCCAGCGTCTCCTGCACCACACCGAGAGCTGCATAAATCTCGTCGATCACTTGGAACGGTGCATTGCTCATCGGATCAATAAACTCTGGAAGGAGTCGCCTTACTCGGTCAATGAGGTCGGCGCCTAGAGGTGCTGGATCCAGCCCTCGCCGAAGCACATCTAGCTGTTCTTGGGGGACACGAAGCGTGCCGTTCCTTTTCTGCAGTTCTTTCAATACTGTCTGAATGAATCCTTCACGAGCGTTTCGTAAAGCAGCCACGGAGTCATTGATCTGTTTTTGTATCTCCCTGTCCTTATTCTCAACAGCTTTTTGGAGTGCTTCTCTCCCTGCCTTGATCTCCTCTCGAATCTGTCTCAGCGTTTGGCGAAGACCTTCTATCTGATTTTGAATGCTTTGGCTCTTCCCTCGAAGTTCCCCTTTCACTTTTTTCAGCTCTTCCAGAACTACGTCAAGCTTTTCCGCTGCCTTGGAGATCAGCTTGGGCACTTCGTCTAATGCATTGTTTATGTCCCCCAAAGGCTGGATCACTTCGGTCAAGTCAATTCCACCCAGGAGTGTTACCGCGACACCGCCGAAAAAGTCTTTTGGATTAAAATTACCCTTAACAAAGACATTTGGGTTACCGGCCAATTTCTTGGTCGCATCTCCTCCTACAGGCCCGATAAGTCGAGAGATGTCCGTAATATTCATGGAGGGTAGGGCCAAGCCACCGGATTTCGAGCCTGGGAAATTAAGCTTTGCTCCGTTATCAATTGTTACAAACACTTCTCCCTTATTCTTGTCAGAAATGAACCCCCACTTCCGGTATGTTTCGCTCCATGATACCTCGGTCTCAACGGGGCTTCCCACCAATCGCTCCACAGCTTCAAGGCGAACTGAAAACTGTTCAATTGCTGGGTAGAATCTCACCAAGCGACGATTGAACCAATCTTCCGGAAGCCGGGCTGTCCCTGTGTTTAGAATTCCATCGGGGAGATCCACGCTAAATTTCATCTTGTTCACAAGGAGTGCGGTATTCTGATGTTGATACCGTGGATCATCCTTGAAACCCGGATTAGCTATGGTAATCTTGGTCGCCCGCACGGGCACCTCGTTCAGGTGCCGGGAATCGTTGTCATATAAATCCTTGAAGCATTTGAGCGGGACAACCCATTTACCTGCTGCGTTTTGGCTAATAATGCATCCTGGTATATTGGTAGGATTTTTATCGGGGTCGTATGTGGCCTCTAACTTTTCCGCCAAATCCCTGTTCACGAACATCAGAGGCATACTGAAAGCATGGTCATACCCTGGGCTGGCCCAGTCAACGCCAATAAGATCGAACTTGAAAGGATTCTCTTCCTTTTCCGGAATCAGCCACGCTGCCACTAAGTCCCTCAGAGACCTTGGTTCCTGGCCGGTCCCAAGGTCGATTGGAATCTTCAATGCCGAAGTTGTGAGAGTCTTAAATCTGACTCTACGGAAGCACATCTTGCGGCCTATTCTGTCTTGCCCATCAATGATTTCCGCGTACGCAATGTCTGGTTCCAGCACTTGACAGTAGTATCGCCTACGAAGAAAAGCGCCCAAAACCGGCTGTTTTTCAGCAGACAGAAATTCACGTGGCTCGGTTTCCACGATGACAGCTTGCACGCCTAGCGGAAACAAATACCCAGCCCAGGTTACCTTAACAAACTGATCTCTTCCCCAAACACTTTCTTGATCCCATCCTACAACCTTGAAGCTCCCTTTTGGATTCGAAGGACCCTCTAAATTAAACGCATCCCACACGCCTCGGAGCTTTGCATAGGCTCCCAAGGATGACAGCATGAGGCGGGACACATAAATTGGTTCGGTTTCCGGTTTTCCGGTTCGGTCATTTATCAGATTAAAATTGCTGGTAAGGGCAACAATTTCTTTTCTAGTATCTGCTTCGGGTAGAAACCCTCGGGGCGCGACATTATTTACACTGCCACTATTCAAAAGAGGAGGATCCTCTTTCGTATAACTCAACGCTCTAAGAGTGAGCGTGAACAAGCTAGCCGGGGCTAAATCCGTGTGCCAGAGTTCCATTCTTTGAACCTCACTCGTGACACACTCAGTGACTCCTTTGGGTCTGCACTGAATACTTGAATGTCTGAATCTGTTGGAATTTGGAGGAGACAGAATGAGACCAAAAGGTAGTTCGAGCGCTGTCTGCCAGAGCTCTGGTCGGCTACCATTACTTTTCCCATGTTGATTTGGAGGGACAGCAGCTTCATGTACCTCAAGGAGAAATTTGTCCCAATTGAGCAATCCTGACTCTGAAACTTCAATCCACTGCTCTTTCTCAATCTTCCAAGCGATTCGGCTAGGATTGGACAGGATTGAGGCAACCGGGTTCGGTAGCTTGGCTACTTTTTCGTTTGAGGGATCAATATAAAAAGACTGCTCTGCTATATGCTGAGGAGGCAGATGAATAAGCAGGTGCCCTTGATTCGATTGAGGATATAGCCGGAGCTCGCCCCCTACCCATTCTGGGTAAAGGTTTAGAAACTCAACCTGCAGAGATAAGAAATCCTTGGGACGTAGTAGATATATGTTATCGGGGAACCGTTTCACCTTCGGAGGACATTCCTCCCCGATTCCCAACCATGCTTCAAAGCTAGCAAGAAGTTGCGAGAGTGCGCCTGGACTCGCACGAAAAGGATCCGGCACCCGCACCGTTGGTACGTGCAGGAAAACAGCGTCCTTATCCTCTATAAATGACGAAGTACTATTGGCAGGAGAACCAGCAAACACATTTTGGTATCGAAATGGGGTGAGGGCAGTAAGTCCAGCGATGGAGAACTTGAGGAACTTCCGTCGAGAAAGCAGTAACGTCATTACAGTTCTCACGAATGATTTTGCGGGAGTATACGTAAATTAGGATACTCGGTCAATTCGTCTGCGACTTCTTCCGAGAAAGATTTTGCTACCTCCTGAATCCTCGGTCTAGTCGAGGAGGAATCTAAGGGGTCGGGAGTCTTTTTGATTCTGCACCAGAGGAATGTTGTGGCTCTCTACTTGACGTAGACCAATCAGGCAGATCCTTCAAATCCGCGTCGCCCTGCTGTCGCCCGACTCCTC
>Ga0315278_10002674_pt1 | contig 15885 bp, 12 predicted proteins | sample YL17G06_0_MG_FD_203880 | JGI IMG/M metagenome (GOLD analysis project Ga0315278, IMG submission 203880) | Sediment microbial communities from Yellowstone Lake, YNP, Wyoming, USA - YL17G06_0 | ecosystem: Environmental > Aquatic > Freshwater > Lake > Sediment | place: USA: Wyoming | collected... | reverse complement strand
TCGGGTTGTCCTCCGGCGCCTCCGCGTTCGACTACCGCGTCAAGTCGACCAACTCGTCGGCCGGCAGCGTCTCCACGACCGCGAAGATGACCTACGACGTCGCCAAGCCGGGGCTCGCGCCCCTCGCAGGGTCGTTCGGTCCGGTGGCGGCGCGCAGCGACGGCCAGGTGCAGCTCGCCTACGACCGCGCCAACTACGCCGCCGACGCCGCGCAGGGCCTGCTCCTCCTGCACCACCACAACACCTCGGGGGCTCGCGCGCAGGTCCTGCCGGTCGGCATCAGCGACTGCTCGCTGTCGTGCTCGGCAATCGGCCCCGAGCAGGCGCTGGCGGCAACCGGCGTCTCCTTCTCGGCTTCGACCGCCACGGCGGGCTGCAGCCCGGCGGTCACCTTCGACTGGGACTTCGGCGACGGCACGGCGCACGGCAGCGGAGCGGCCACCAGCCACACCTACGCCAACGCCGGGGCGTTCGGCTGGCGCGTGACGAGCAGCGCCGCTGGAATGACCTGCGTACAGAGCGGCAGCATCACCGTGAAGCCACCGGTGCCGGCTCGACCGGTCCACCGCCGCCCCCTGCGCGCGACAACGTAGAGCTCGTCGCACCCACTGGCGGAAAAAGCAAGAGAGCCTGAATGCTAAGATCCGGCTCCCGACAGGAGGAGCGATGCCCCCCTTCGACGAGCGCGACCGACAGGTGATGACGGCGGTGCGGGTGCTGGCGGTGGATCAGGTCGAGGCGGCGCGCTCCGGCCATCCCGGCCTGCCGCTCGGCGCCGCCCCGATGGCGTACGCGCTGTGGAGCCGCTACCTGCGCTTCGACCCGCACCACCCGGAGTGGCCCGACCGCGACCGCTTCGTGCTGTCGGCCGGCCACGGCTCGGCGCTGCTTTACGCCCTGCTCCACCTGTTCGGCTATGACCTGCCGCTCGCCGAGCTGAGGCGCTTTCGCCAGTTGGGCTCGCGCACGCCTGGCCACCCCGAGCACGGCCTCACGGCCGGCGTCGAAGTGACGACCGGACCGCTGGGCCAGGGGCTGGCCACCGCCGTCGGCCTCGCCCTCGCCGAACGTCACCTCGCGGCGCGTTTCAACGAGCCCGGCCTTGCGCTTTTCGACCACCGCACCTTCGTGATCGCCAGCGACGGAGACCTCATGGAGGGGATCTCGCACGAGGCCGCCTCGCTCGCCGGCCACCTGCGGCTCGGCCGGCTCGTCGTGCTGTACGACGACAACCACATCACCATCGAAGGCCCCACCTCGCTCGCCTACTCCGACGACGTCGCCGCCCGCTTCTCGGGTTACGGCTGGCGCGTCCTCCACGTCGACGACGGCAACGACCTCGACGCCATCACCGCGGCCCTCGCACAGGCGACCGCCGACGAGTCGAGACCAGTGCTGATCCGCGTGCGCACCCACATCGGCTTCGGCGCCCCGCACAAGCAGGACAGCGCCGAGGCGCACGGCAGCCCGCTCGGTCCCGAGGAAGCCGCGGCCACCCGCCGAGCCATCGGCTGGACCATCGAGCAGCCGTTCGAGGTTCCCGAGAGCATCTACGAGCACGCCGGCGCGATTGCGCGCCAACGTGCCGCCGGGCGCACCCGGTGGTTAACGCTGCGGGCCGAGTACGAGCGCCGCTTCCCGGAGCGCGCGGCCGAGCTGACGCGCCGGCTCGCCGGCGAGCTGCCGGACGGCTGGGACGCGGGCCTGCCCGACCTCGCCGGCGTCACCTCGACCGCCACCCGCGAGGCGTCAGGGAAGGTGCTCAACGCGCTCGCCGGACGCCTCGGCGAGCTGATCGGCGGCTCGGCGGACCTCGCCCCGTCGAACAACTCGCTGATCACCGGCGAGAGCGACGTCGAGGCCGGCGCCTGGGGCGGGCGAAATATCCACTTCGGCGTGCGCGAGCATGCGATGGCGGCAATCGCCAACGGGCTGTCGCTGCACGGCGGCCTGCGCCCTTACACCGCGACGTTCCTCGTCTTCGCCGACTACATGCGCCCCGCGATCCGCCTCGCGGCGATCATGAAGCAGCCCGTCATCTACGTCTTCACCCACGATTCGGTGGGCGTCGGCGAGGACGGTCCAACCCATCAGCCGATCGAGCACCTCGCCTCGCTGCGCGCCATCCCCGGCCTGCGCGTCATCCGCCCCGCCGACGCCCGCGAGACTGCGGAGTCGTGGAGACTGGCGCTCTCGCGGCGCGACGGCCCGACCGCGTTGATCCTCACCCGCCAGAAGCTGCCCGTGCTGCCTCCGCTTCCGGCCGACGGCGTCGCCCGCGGCGCCTTCGTCCGCGCCGAGGCCGGCGACGGTGCGCCGGAGGTCACCCTGATCGCGACCGGCTCCGAGGTCGCGCTGGCGCTCGCGGTCCGCGAGAAGCTGGCGGCCGCCGGCGTCAGCGCGCGCGTCGTCTCGGCGCCGTGCCTCGAGCTGTTCGCCGCGCAGGATCCCGCGTACCGCCGCAGCGTGCTCGGACCGGAGCACACCCTAAAGGTGGCGATCGAGATGGGGCGCGCGCAGGGGTGGGAGCGCTGGGTCGAGGGCGGCGTCGTCGTCGGCATCGAGCGCTTCGGCGCCTCCGCGCCGGGCCCGGAGGTGGCTCGCGAGCTCGGCTTCGAGCCCGACATGATTGCTGCGCGCGTGCGCGTCCTGCTGGCCGGACGGCGCGCTACGCCGGTCGCCACCGCGATCCCCGCCGACCTCGAGGGCGTCGTCGCCGGCCGCGGAGCGCGCCTCGAGACGCTCCACGTCTGCCGGCGCCTGCGCATCCGCGACTCCGCGATGTGGGGCGAGCGGCACACCAAGGACGTCGCGCGCAGGCTGGGCTGGCTCGACCTCCCGGCGCGCACCCGCGAGGAGCTCCCCGGGGTCGAGCGCCTGGTCGCGGCGCTCGCCGCCGACGGGGCGCGCACGCTTTACCTGCTCGGCATGGGCGGGTCGAGCCTGGCGCCGCGCGTTCTCCGCGAGATTCTCGGCAATCCCTCGGGACGCGAGCTGGTGGTGGTCGACACCACCGATCCGGAGCGGGTCGGCGCGGTGCTCGACGCCTGCGACCCGGCCGCCTCGGCCGTTGTGGCAGTGAGCAAGTCGGGCACCACTGCGGAGACCAGGGCGCTGCTGGAGGTGTTCTGGGCGCGCTTCGAGGAGCGCCTCGGCGATGGCGCCGGGCCTCGCTTCGTGGCGATCACCGAGCACGGCAACGAGCTGGAGCACATCGCCATCGAGAGGCGCTTCCGCGCCAGCGTGCCGCACCCTGTCGACGTCGGCGGCCGCTTCGCGGCGCTCAGCGTGGTCGGCGCGCTGCCCGGAGTCTGGCTGGGCCACGACGTCGAGGCGCTGCTCCGCGCTGCTGCGCGCGGCCTGAACGACGTATCGGCGAGCCATCCAGCCGTGGAGATGGCGCTGCTAATGGCCGCGGTGGCGCCTACCGGCTGGGGCACTCTGGCGTGGTGCCCGTCGCCCGGGCTGGCCCCCCTCGGCGCCTGGGCCGAGCAGCTCGTTGCCGAGAGCACCGGCAAGGACGGCCGCGGCATCCTACCGGTGACCTGCACGAGGTCGACGCTCGAGCACGCAGCCTGGCCGGGCGCCTTCTATATCTCGCCGCGCTTCGGCGACGAGAGCACGCCTGAGCTCGACGCGGCACTCGACAACCTCGCCGCCGGCGGACATCCCGTCGCCCGCTGGCGACTCGACCGGTCCAGCCTCGGCGAGACGTTCGCCGTGCTCGAGCTTGCCACCGCCGTGGTCGGTCTGCTGCTCGGCGTCAACCCGTTCGACGAGCCCGACGTGGTACACGCAAAGGAGCGGGCGAGGTCGGCGCTCAACGAGAGGCTGCCGGAGCCGACCCCGGCGCCGGCAGATCTCGCCTCAGCAGTCACCGGGCACCTCAAGAAGCTCGACGGCCGCGATGCCATTGCGCTGCTCGCCTATCTGCCGGAGACGGAGGCGATGGCGGCGCTGCTCGCCGGCGTGGCTGAGTCGCTGAGCCGCCGCCTCCGCATCCCCGTCACGGCGGCGTTCGGTCCCCGCTACCTCCACTCGACCGGGCAGCTCCACAAAGGCGGCCCCAACCACGTCGTCCCGATTGTCCTCACCGCGACCGCGGCTCGCGACATTGGAATCCCCGGCCGCCGCTTCACGCTCGGGCAGCTTCGCTTCGCCCAGGCGATCGGGGACGTGCGCGCGCTCACCGACGTCGGTCGCCGAGTCCTCCACCTGCACCTGGGGAATGACCCGCTCGCGCGGCTGCGGGGGCTGCTGGACGCCCTCGGCGAGTAGCCGGAAGCGGCGCCTACCGCCGGCTCTTGAAGTAGTTGATCAGCGCGTTCGTCGAGCCGTCGTGGCCGCCGACCGGCGCGTCGCCGCCGAGCTCGGGGAGGATCACCGACGCGAGCTGCTTTCCCAGCTCGACGCCCCACTGGTCGAAGCTGAAGATGTTCCAAATCACGCCCTGGACGAAGATCTTGTGCTCGTAGAGGGCGATCAGGCGGCCGAGCGTGCGCGACGTTAACCGGTCGAACAGCAGCGAGTTGGTCGGGCGGTTGCCCGCGAAGCACTTGTGCGGGAGCAGCGCCGCGATCGCAGCCGGGCTCGCGCCTGAGCGCTCCAGCTCGGCGCGCACCTCGGGCTCGGTCTTGCCCCGCATCAACGCCTCGGTCTGCGCGAAGAAGTTGGCGAGCAGGATCGAGTGGTGCCGGCCGAGCGGGTTGTGCGAGGCGACCGGCGCGATGAAATCGCACGGGATCAGCCTCGTCCCCTGGTGGATGAGCTGGTAGAAGGCGTGCTGCCCGTTGGTTCCCGACTCCCCGAAGATCACCAGGCCCGTGTGGTAGTCGCCGACGGGCCGGCCTTCGCGGTCGACGCTCTTGCCGTTGCTCTCCATGTCCGCCTGCTGGAGGTACGCCGCGAAGCGGCGCAGGTACTGGTCGTACGGGAGGACCGCGTGCGCGTGGGCGCCGTGGAAACCCGAGTACCAGACGCCGAGCAGCGCCATCACCACCGGAATGTTCTCCGGCAGCGGCGCGGTGCGGAAATGCTCGTCGACCTCGTGGGCGCCGGTGAGCAGCTCCTCGAAGCGGTCTATGCCGAGCGCGCAGGCGATCGGCAGCCCGATCGCGCTCCACAGCGAGTAGCGCCCACCGACCCAGTCCCAGAACTCGAACATGTTGTCGGTGTCGATCCCGAACGCCTGGACGGCCTTCGCGTTGGTCGACACCGCGACGAAGTGACGGGCGACCGCGTCGGGACTGCCGATACGGTCGAGCAACCAGGCGCGGGCGCTTTCCGCGTTGGTCATCGTCTCCTCGGTGGTGAACGTCTTCGAGGCGACGATAAACAGGGTCGTCTCGGGGTCGAGCCGGCGCAGCGTCTCGGCCAGGTGCGTGCCGTCGACGTTGGAGACGAAGTGCGCGGTCAGCCCCGGCTGAGCGTACGGCCGCAGCGCATCGCACACCATCGCCGGGCCGAGGTCGGAGCCGCCGATGCCGATGTTGACAACGTCGGTGATCGCCCTGCCGGTGTGGCCGCGCCACGATCCGCTGCGCACCGCCGCCGAGAACAGCCGCATCCTGGCGAGCACGCGGCGCACGTCCGGCATGACGTCGCGGCCGTCGACGAGCATCGGCCGCGCCGACCGATTGCGCAGGGCGACGTGGAGCACCGCGCGCCCCTCGGTGCGGTTGAGCCTCTCGCCGGCGAACATCGCGTCGATCTCGCCGCGCACCCCGGCCTGCTCCGCGAGCGCGATCAGGAGTCGCATCGTCTCTGCGGTGATCCGGTTCTTCGAGTAGTCGAACAGCAGGTCGCCGAGGCGGAGCGAGAACCGCTCGAACCGGCCGGGGTCCGCGGCGAACAGCGACCGCATCGGCGTTGCGTCGATCTCGCGGCGGTGCGCCGCGAGGGCCTGCCACGCCGGCGACTCGGTGAGAGAGGACATGTCGTCACGCTCCTCGCCCTCTCGGGCTGCCTGATGGTAGCGCGCCGGCGCCGCCCGGTCGCGGCAAGAAAAACCGGCCGGGAGGGTCGCTCCCGGCCGGCTGATGCACAGCGCCCCGCAGGGTACGCTGCCGGGAGGTTCGCCTCCCGGTCGTGATCTTCAGGACGCCGATGCCGGTCCCGCCACGATCCGCGCGCTGGCGGGCGGCGCGGCCTTGAGCGTCAGCAGGTGCCAGATCGTGACGAACACGCCCGCCACCACCAGCACGCCGTGCGCCGCCGCGATCGCCATCCAGAGCCGGATCGGCTGCTGCGCGACCATGTACGGCTGCCCCTGGTAGCGCTCCAGATAGCTCTGCAGCACGCCGGCCACCGCGAACGCCAGGCTCATGCCGATCACGCCGAGCGACATCAGCCAGAACCCGGCGTGCCCGCCGCGCTCGTCGTAGACGCCGTCCTTGATCCCCTTCAGCCGCGGGACGGCGAGGTAGAAGAACGTCAGGTTGAGCAGCGCGTAGGCGCCGAAAAACGCCAGGTGGCCGTGCGACACCGTCACCTGGCTGCCGTGCGTGTAGTAGTTGACCTGCGGCAGTGTGTGCGCCATCCCGAACAGCCCGGCGCCGACGAAGTGGATGATCACGCCGCCGACGAGGTAGACCCAGGTCAGGCGCGGCAGCATCGGCTGCGTGCGGTGCTTCACGTCGCGCCAGGTGTCGACGACCATGAGCAGGATCGGGAACGGCTCGAGCGCCGAGAAGATCCCACCCACCCACAGCCAGTACTCGGGTGCGCCGAGCCAGTAGTAGTGGTGCCCGGTGCCGGCGATGCCGGTGAACAGGAACAGCCCGAGCTCGACGTACAGCCATTTCTCGACCACCTTGCGCTCGACGCCGGTGAGCTTGATCAGCAGGAAGGCGGTCATCGACGCCGCCACCAGCTCGAAGGCGCCCTCGACCCAGAGGTGGATCACCCACCACCAGTAGTACCAGTCGACCGCGAGGTTGCGGTAGAACGGGATGCCGATCAGGTACAGCAGGGCGAGGAAGACCAGGCCCCCGAGCAGTGCCCCCTGCACTGCCGTCCAGCGGTTGGCGCGGAACAGCGTCACCGCCACGTTGAACAGGAACATCAGCGCCCCGATCACCACCAGGAAGTCGAGCGGCATCGGGATCTCGAGCAGCGGCCTGCCTTGCGTCCACCCGAACAGGAAGCCGACCAGCGCAGCGACGCCGGTGAGCGACAGCAGCACGAGCTGGACGATCGCCAGCCTCGGGAAGGCGATGTCGGTGCCGGTCTCCTCCGGCACGAGGTAGTAGGTCGCGCCCATGAAGCCGAGGAGCAGCCAGAGGACGAGCAGGTTGGTGTGCATCGCCCGCGCCGTCGAGAACGGGAACACGTCGACGATGCTCTGCGGCACGGTCACGAAGTACTGCGTCGCCAGCCACAGGCCGAGCACCACCTGCAGGCCGAACAGCAGCAGCGCGACGACGAAGTACGGATAGGCGATGCTCTGAGAACGGTGCGTCATCGCGCACCTCCGCGCGCGGCGCCGAGCGCCGCGATGAACTCGCCGATCATCTCCCGCTGGCCGGCGGAAAGATGCTGGTAGTCGGGCATCTCGGCGCCGGGCGCCAGCTTCTGCGGGTCAGCGAGGTAGTCGGCGATCCACGCCGCGTTGTGCCTGGTGCCGATGTACTCGAGCCGAGGCCCCTTCTTCTCCCCCCTGTCGCCGAGCGCGTGGCAGTTGAGGCAGCTCTCCTGCTCGACCAGCGCCGCGGCCGGGGACAGCGCCGCGGCGGCGAGCATGCGCTCGGTCGAGCGCCTCCACCGCGTGCTCGAGTCCTGCGGCGGCCAGTCGTGGTTCTCGATGTTGGATACCCACTGCAGGTACGCCGTGATCGTGTCGATCTCGGGCTTGGTCAGGTTCTGCCTTGGCATCTTGCGGTACGAGTCCGCGAACGCCACCTCGGGATGCTCGAGGCGGCGCCGGATGGAGTCCTCCCCGAGCCGCGAGTAGGCGCGCGTCAGGTCGGGCGCGTAGTAGCCACCGAACCCGAGGATGGTGTGGCAGTCGTTGCAGTTGTGGTTCTGGAACGCGCGCTTGCCGGCGACCACGGTGTCGTCGAGCTTGTCCGTGTGGGTCAGCACGGCGAACTGCGAGTGCGTGTCCACCGTGAGCACCAGGAACAGCACCAGCGAGGACAGCGTTCCGAGCCAAAACACCCACTTCGCCGCTTTCACGCTCATCTGGCCTCCTTCCCCTCCGGAGATCAAAAGCTGGAAATCCCTCTCCGTACGGGAAGCTAGGCCCGGGGTGTGACCGCTGCCTTGATCTAGGTCAACTCGGCGTTGCGCGGCTCCGGCCGTGCCGTCGCCGGGAAGCAGCTCGTGAATCGTCCCGTGACAACCGGGCGCATTCCGCTGGAGAATGGGCGGGGATGACCGACTCACCCTTTGGAGCGACGTCGCCTGTCTCACCGGACGAGCTGTTCCGCCTGCTCGGCGAGCTCAGAATCGAGACCCACACGGTGGCGCATCCGCCGGTCTTGACAATCGCCGAGTCACGCGCCGTACGCGGCGACCTCCCCGGCGCGCCGTGCAAGAACCTGCTGCTGCAGGACCGCCGGGGGGCGTGCTTCTTGGTCGTCGTGAGTGAGGACCGCACGCTCGACCTCAAGGCGCTGGCCGGCCGCCTCGGCACCGCCCGCCTTTCGTTTGCGAGCCCCGACACGATGGCGCGGCTGCTCGGCGTCGGCGCCGGCACCGCAACGCCGTTCGCGGCGATCAACGACCACGACGACGCGGTGCGCATCGTTCTGGAGCAGCGCCTCCTGAGCGAGCAGTGGCTCAACTTCCACCCGCTCGTCAACTCGATGACGACCGCGATCGCGCCTGCCGACCTGCTCCGCTTCCTCGACGCCGTCGGCCACCCGCCGCTGTTGCTTCCCTGACGCCGCGGCGCAACTCGGACGAGCGGCACACCTTCCGTCACCGGAGCGCCAACCGACGACCTCAGCTCGATTTCCCGACCGGACATGAACAGCGTATTTGACGCAGCTTTTGCGATTCGCACTACTCATACTTGACAAGTAGGAGTAAGGGTATTACAACAGTCACGTGAAGCTGACGACCAAGCCTCGCTACGCGCTGCGGCTGATGCTGGACCTCGCCCGCAGCGCCGGCACCGAGATGCCGATGAGCCTGGCCGCCGTCGCCCACATCGAGCACCTCTCGCGCGGTTACCTGGAGCAGCTTGCGGCGTCGCTGCGCATGGCTCAACTGCTCCGTGGCGTGTGCGGCAAGGGCGGCGGCTACATGCTGGCCCGCGAGCCCGAGGAGATCACTGTTCGCGAGGTCATCGAATCGGTGATCGGCCCGATCAACATCGTCGAGTGCGTCGAGAAACCCAAGGTGTGCCCCCGCTCCGACACCTGCGAGTGCCGCGGCGTCTATGTCCTGATCAACCACCGGATCACCGAGGCGCTCGAGGGCTTCACGCTCGCCGACCTGCTCGACCCCGAGCGGGTGAGGTGCCTGTCGGCCGAGGCCGCAGCCAGCGAGCGTACACGAGAACGGCGCGGCGGGCGCGCCAGCACGAAGACGGCCGGACAACACACAGCCGGACGGCGTGGCAACGACGGTGCCGGCGGCTGTCCTGGAGGGTAGACCATGGCGGAACGGAAGATCGGGGACAGGATCATCAGGGTGATCAGCGGCGACATCACCGACATGCCGATCGAGGCTTTCGTCTACGACGTCACCTCGGACTGCAAGCTCTCCTCCGGCTACGGCGGCGCAATCAGCTCGCGCGCCGGCAAGGTGGTCCAGGACGAGCTCGCCAAGGTCGGCACCCTGCCGACCGGCGAGGCGACCGTGACCTCGGGCGGCAACCTGAAGGCGAAGCACATCATCCACGTCAACGGACCGAAGTTCCACGAGCCCGACACCAAGGGCAAGCTGGCCCGAGCCGTGGAGAGCGCCCTCAGGATGGCCGACGAGAAGGGCTTCACGGTCATCGCGTTCCCGCCGATCGGCACCGGGCTCTACCAGGTGCCGCTCGACGTCAGCGCGAAGGTCATCGTCGATACGGTGAGCGCGCACCTCAAGAACTCCACGTGCGTCAAGGAGGTGCTTCTGGTCGCTCTCGACGCCCGCGAGTACAAGCCGTTCGAGGCCGCCATCAAGGGAGGAAATTGACATGCCCGCCCACGAGCCTTCCCCGCTGCTGCACGCGGTCGAGATCATCCACTGGGCGGCGCTCGCCGTCATGGTCGTGGTCTACACGCTGCGCATCCGCTGGCTGCTGTCGTTCCGGGCGACGCGTGACCGCCAGAAGCCGGGCAGCTCGGATCGCACCGATGCCCAGCGCGGCGCCTACTACTCGCTTGGCAACGTGCTGATGCCCTGGGCGATGGAGAGCACTCGCAACGGCTTTCTCTTCTACCTGACGTTCGCGGTCTTCCACCTCGGCGTGGTCGCCGGCATCGGGCTGGCGTTCCTCTCCACGGTAGCGCGCCCCTTCCTGCAACACGCCGTGGTCTCGACGACGATCATGGCGCTCCTGTTTGCCGCGTTCGCGATCGGCCTGTACCGCATCGGACGGCGCTTCCTGCGCCCGGTGATGAAGCTGATCTCGACTCCCGACGACTACTTCTCGATCTTCATGCTGACGGCGTGGTTCTTCCTCGGCGGCCTCACCGAGCTGTCGATCATCGGTCGGCTTCCCGGCGAGGGGTACGCCGTCGCCTACCTGCTGCTCACCAGCTTCTTCCTGCTCTACGTGCCGTTCTCGAAGATCTCCCACTACCTCTACTACCCCTTCACGCGGATCTGGCTGGGCCGCACGCTCGGCCACCGCGGCACCTACCCGCTGGTGAAGGGCTGAGGAGGCCACCATGAGCGCTCGCGAAAACAAGGACACGACCTACAAGATCCAGGTGATGCGGGATATCCTCGCCAAGAAGCTGACCCGCTCGGTGGTGGGCTCGCTGGTGGCGTGCGTCCACTGCGGCATGTGCAACGAGGCGTGCCACTACGTTCTCTCTCACCCCGACGATCCCAAGATGACGCCGTCGTTCAAGGCCGACCAGCTCCGCAAGCTGTTCAAGTACAACCACGACTGGACCGGCAGCGTGATCCCCTGGTGGGTCGGCGCCAAGGAGCCGCACACCGACGCCGACCTCGACGTCCTCAAGGACATCGCGTTCGGCACCTGCACCAACTGCCGGCGCTGCACGCTCAACTGCCCTATGGGCGTCGACACCGCGGTGCTCAACCGCATCATGCGCGGCCTGCTCTCCGCAGTCGGCGTGATGCCCGAGGGCGTGCGCGTGGTCTCCAAGGACCAGTGGGAGGTCGGCAACCAGATGGGCGTGCTCAAGGAGGACTACCTCGACACGCTCGACTGGATGTCGGGGGAGCTTGCGAGCGAGGTCGGCGACGAGACCGCCCGCATCCCCATCGACGAGCCCGGGACCGAGGTGATGTACACGATCAACCCGCGCGAGGCAAAGTACGACCCGCGCACAATCGCTGCCGCGGCGAAGATCTTCTGGGCCGCCGGCGAGAGCTGGACGATGCCGTCGGAAGGTTGGGACCAGACGAACTTCGGATTGTTCTCCGGCGACGACCAGCTCGGCGGCGCCGCGGCGCGCAGGGTTTACGAGAAGCAGAAGGAGCTGGGGGCGAAGCGCATCGTCATCTCCGAGTGCGGCCACGGCTACCGCTCGACGCGCTGCGAGGGACCGAACTGGGCGGGGATCGACCAGGACTGGGAGATGGAGTCGTCGGTGTTCACGATGCTGCGCTATATCAAGGAAGGACGCATCAAGGTCGACTTGAACAAGCTTGACAAGCGCACGACCTACCACGACTCGTGCAACCTGGCCCGCTCGTGCGGCATCACCGAGGAGCCGCGCGAGCTGCTGCGCCTAGTGTCGAACGACTTCGTCGAGATGACCCCCAACCGCGCCGAGAACTACTGCTGCACCGGCGGCGGCGGCGCGATGTCGATGTCGGAGTACACGCCGCGGCGCCTGAGGTCCGCGAAGATCAAGGCCGACCAGATTGCCGCCACCGGCGCCAAGATCGTGGTGACCTCCTGCCACAACTGCGTCGACGGCCTATCCGATCTGATCAAGCACTACAAGCTGGGCTGCGAGGTGAAGCAGCTCGTGGATCTCGTTGCCGACGCGCTCATTATCGAGGAGTGCGCGGTAATGAAGAAGCCCAAGGTGGTGGTGGAGATGCCCAAGCCAGCCCTGCCCCTGCACGGTCGCCGCATCCTCGTGGTCGACGACGAGCCCGACGTCCGGATCTTCCTGCGCACCGTCCTCGAGGACGCCGGCGCCGAGATCTACGAGGCCGCCGACGGCAACCAGGCCCTGGCCATGGCCCGCCGGCACAAGCCCGACCTCATCTCCCTCGACCTCTCGATGGAGGGCAAGGACGGCATCGAGACGTTCGCCGAGCTGCGCTCCGACGTGCAGATCCGCGACATCCCGGTGTGCGTCGTGACCGGCCACCCGGAGTTCCGCGAGGTGATCTACCAGCGCGCGGTCCCAATGCCGGAGGGATACATGGACAAGCCCGTCAAGGAGGACGAGCTGGTGGACAACTTCCGCCGCATCCTCGACCTCGCGGAGCACCACAAGGTGCACGCCTGACCGCGGCGCGGAAGAGGCCGCCGCCATGACCGAGCGCTACCGCCACTACTTCGAGGAGATGCCGTGCTACCTCTCGGTGCACGACACGCAGTTCCGAATCATCGACGGCAACCAACGCTTCCGCCTGGACTTCGGCGAGCGGATCGGGGATTTCTGCTACCGCGTCTACAAGGGGCGCGACGAGGTCTGCGAGAACTGCCCGGTGGCGGCGACGTTCGCGGACGGTGTCACCCACGTCAGCGAGCAAACGCTGACCACCCTGCACGGCGAGCCGATGCCGGTCATGGTCCACACCACGCCGATCCGCAACGGCACCGGCGAGGTGGTCGCGGTCATGGAGATGCACACCGACATCCGCGTCGCGAAGCGACTTCTGGAGCAACTGCAGCGCAGCAAGTCGCGCCTCGCCCAGCTCTTCGAGGAGGTCCCCTGCTACATCTCCGTGCAGGGCCCCGACCGGGTCATCCAGCACGCCAACCGCGCGTTTCGCGAGACGTTCGGGCCCGCCATCGGCGACCACTGCTACAGCGTCTACAAGCACCGTGACGAGCAGTGCCTGTACTGCCCGTCGCAGGCGGCGTTCACGACCGGTGCGGTGCAGCGGCACGAGGAGATGGTCACCTCGGCGTGGGGCGAGGAGATCAACGTTTTGTGCACTACGGCGCCGCTGCGCAACCCCGCAGGAGAGATCGAGGCGGTCATCGAGATGTCCACCGACATCACCGAGATGCGGCGGCTCCAGTCGCAGCTCACCTCGATCGGCCTGCTCGTCGGCTCGATATCGCACGGGATCAAGGGTCTGCTCACGGGCCTCGACGGCGGCATGTACCTGGTCAACTCTGGCTTCGAGAAGGACCGGCCGGAGCGCGTCAAACAGGGGTGGGAGATGGTGCAGCGCAACGTCGAGCGCATCCGCAGCATGGTCCTCGACATCCTCTACTACGCCAAGGACCGCGACCTCGAGGTCAAGGACATCGAGGCCGGACGGCTCGCCGCGGACATCGTCGAGTCGGCGCTGAAGCGCGCCACCGATCTCGGCATCGTGCTCTCCCTGGACGGCCCCGCCGACCTCGGCGTCGTGCCCGGCGACGCCAAGGCAGTGCGGGCGATGCTCGTCAACATCCTCGAGAACTCGCTCGACGCATGCCGCGTCGACACCCTCAAGCCGGAGCACAGCGTGACCATGAAGGTGCGGCGGTCGGCGCCCTGGGTGGAGTTCGAGATCGAGGACAACGGCATCGGCATGGATCGCGAGACGCGCGAGAAGATCTTCTCCCTGTTCTTCTCGTCCAAGGGGGTCAGCGGCACCGGGCTCGGGCTCTTCATCGCCAACAAGATCGCCGACAAGCACGGAGGCAGCATCGACGTCGAGTCGGAACCCGGGAAGGGCAGCCGCTTTCTCGTCCGGCTGCCGCTCGCGCCAAAGCCCAGCACGCAGCCGCAGCCCGAAGCAGAGCCCGCGACCGCCGGTCCTTAGGAGCCTGTCGGGGAAATGGGGAGGGTCGCGCGCAGGGGGCTTGCGGATCGCAGGCAAGGAGCGAGGAGGAAGGCGATGCTCTTCCATCGCCGACGACGAACGACACAGCATGCGGCCGCAATCCCCCTGCGCCCTTCGGGTTACGAGCGGCGCGGGGCCATCTGCGGCGTTGCCGCTCCTCGGCGATGGAGGCACATCGCCTTCGTCGCGGCGCCTGGCATCTGGCCCCGCGGCGCTCGTAACGCGGCCCACCCCGTTTCCCCGACAGGCTCCAAGAAGGAGGAACGATGCCAGCCCATCGGGCGCTCGTCGTCGACGATGACCCCGACACCGTCGTCTACCTCACCTCGTACCTCGAAGACAACGGCTACGAGGTCCGCTCCACGGCCGACGCCGCGCACGCGCTCGCGCTACTCGAGATCTACCGCCCCGAGGTGATTCTGGCCGACGTCCTGCTGCCCGGACGGTCAGGGTTGGACCTGCTGGTCACCGTGCGGCGCGACCCGCGCTGGCGTGATATCGCGGTGGTCATGATCACCGGCATGGAAGAGATCCTGCAGCACGACTGCCAGTCGTACCTCGTGTCGCACGAAGGGGTTGCCGGCCCCGATGCGGTCCTCGGCAAGCCGATCGAGCCGAGCGCGTTGCTGGCGGTACTCAGCGAGCTCTTCAGGCGGAAGGCGGCCGTCGCGACCGCCGCCGCCGCGGTCCGCTGATCACCGGCGGCACCGCCGAGAACCGACGTGATCGCCGAGCTCAGGCGGTCGCATGCACCAGCCCGTCGATAGTCCTGAGCAGCTCGGCCGCGTCGACCGGCTTGTCGACGAACGCGTCGGCGCGGTAGTGCCGAAAGCGCTCCAGGTAGGCGTGGTAGTCCGCGTTCAGCTTCTCCTGGATGCCGCTGACGATCACGACGGGCGTATCGTGGAGCATCGGGTCCTTGCGGATCGCCACCAACATGCTGAGCCCGCCCCGTTCGGGCATCATCAGGTCGAGCAGGACCACGTCAGGCCTCGCCTCGCGCACCAGCGCCAGCCCCTGCTGGACATCGTTGGCGGCATGCGTCTCCCACCCGTGGTCGGAGAGGAGCGTCGAGAGGTAAGAGGTCACGTCGGGTTCGTCGTCGATGATGACTGCGCTCCGCGCTTTCATGGCGCCTCCGTCGTGGTGCCCCACGCCTGCGGGCGGTTGCCGCCCGCAGGCGTGTTCAGGTGCTGTTCTCCATTGCAAACATTGCGCCCAACCAGCGCCGTTGGCAAGCCCCGGCGCCGGAGCGTCATCCTCATGCTGCGCAAGTACCTCGCTACGAACCGGGAGCGCCGGTCGTCGTTCGGCTTCGGCACCGCGGCCGCTCCGCTGTTTCGCCGCCGTAACAGGCCGTTGTCACCCCGGCGTTGTCCGCCCCGACCCGCGGGCTCGCGTCTTCCGAGCAGCCGGCCGCGGGCGGCGCCGGCTCACCTGTCTCTCAGCGCGCCTTCTCGCCTCCAGGGAACAGCGCGGCGAGCTCCTCGGGCTTCGGGGGCGGCGTCAGCAACGACACGATGATCAGGCTGCCGATCGAGATGAGTGCCGCCGGGTAGATGCTGGGGACTCCCCACGGATCCGCGCCGAAGTAGCTCCCTTCGCTGGCCGCAATCATCACCGACGGCGCGAGGCGCGGCAACACGAGCTCAAGGAAGATGACCGCCACCGTCCCGCTGATGATCGACGCGAGTCCGCCTTGCCTGGTGGCCCGCTTCCAGGTCAGCGCCGCGAGCAGCGCCGGCGTGATGGCGACGCCGTAGATCGTGTAGGCGAAGTAGGCGTACT
>Ga0315278_10002671_pt1 | contig 15893 bp, 10 predicted proteins | sample YL17G06_0_MG_FD_203880 | JGI IMG/M metagenome (GOLD analysis project Ga0315278, IMG submission 203880) | Sediment microbial communities from Yellowstone Lake, YNP, Wyoming, USA - YL17G06_0 | ecosystem: Environmental > Aquatic > Freshwater > Lake > Sediment | place: USA: Wyoming | collected... | reverse complement strand
GGTCGCGGTAGAAGTCCTCGCGCGGGAGGTACTGCGCGCCGATCACCTCGTTGAACTTGTGCATGCACCAGTCGAAGAGTCTCGCGCCCTTGGGTGCCATCCCGGGGTTCCCGGGCATGTACTCCTCGGTGTAGAGCCGCTCGTAGCCGGCCTTCACCCACAGGGCGTCGTCCTGGAACTTCTCCCACAGCCAGGGGAAGTCGTCGACCTCCTCGAACGCGCCGATGTGCAGGCGCTGGCGCCGCATGTCGGCGGGCGCGTGCTTCAGGAAGTCGATGAATTCGGACTTGCCGCAGGCCGGGCGTCCGAGGACCAGCAGGTGCTTGAAGATGTCGCTCATGGCTGCCCTCTATCCTACTTCGCCGCGGCCAACTGGATGACGAGCGTGCGGCCGGCATTCGCCTTGTTGAACGCCGGCACGTCCTTCTCGATGACCACGGCAAACGCCGCCTGCGCCGCGGCCAGGTCTTTCTCCAGCATCTCGAGCACCTGCATGGACGAGTCGGTCGGGCAAAACTCCGCGCCGCCCGCCACGTCGCCCGCGCCCGTGCCGATGACGCCGTTCAGCCAGACGAGATTCATGTAGACCGTGTAGGCTTCCACGTACCACTTGTCGTCGCTGTGCATCTCGGTGCGCGTGACCAGCATCAACTCGACGTCCATCATCTTCTTGTCAAGATCGCGCAGCGCCTGCTCGGTCGCCTTCTTGCCGGCGTTCGCCTTCAGCAGATCCTCGATTTGCTTCCGCATCACCTCGAGCCGGTTGATCATCCCGGCCGAACTCGTCAGTCCGTCGCGGACCCGCAGTTGGGCGCGGACCGACGCGGCCAGATCGTCGGCCGACGCGCTGATATCCGGGTCCCTGATGATCTCGAACGGCCGAATGTAGCTGAAGTTCGTGCCTCCAACGGTGATTCTGGCGGTGTACTTGCCCGGCGCGGCCAGCGGCCCGACGCGCACGGCCTGCTGGATGCCCCAATGCTGGATCGTCCGGGTCGTCTGTCCCTTGAACCGCGCCTCTTCCCAGATGTGCGGGTTGTCCGGCGGAATGGTCCGCAGCGCGACCTGCAGCGGCGGCTCATACCGCAGGTCCCACGTCGCACGGTTCAGCCCCGCGCGCGCCGGGCCATCGAACGTGCGGAGGACATTGACCCCGTCGAAGATCTCGATCTTCACCCGGTCGCCCGCAGTCTGCAGCGTGTAGAGGAACTCCGCGCTGCCGCTCCGGCCCTCACGGAAGCCTGGCCGCGGCGCATAGAGGAAGATCGGCAACGCCGCCTTCACCTGGTCCGCCTGCTCGAGGCGCGTGATGTCGCGCAGCACCCATAGCCCGCGCCCGTAGGTGGAGACGACGACGTCGTGGTACTGCGCCTGCACCTCGATCCAGCTCACCGGCGCCGCCGGCAGGCCGTCCTTGAACTGCGTCCACGACGCGCCGTCGTTCATCGAGTAGAAGAACCCGTTGCCCGTGCCCGCGAAGAGCATCCCGCGGCGGTTCGGGTTCTCGGCCACCGTCAGCACATAGGCGAGCGGGTGGTTCTTCGGCAGCCCGTCGCTGATGCGCTGCCAGGTCTGCCCGTAGTCCGCCGTCCGGTAGATGAACGGATCGCGGTTGTCCATCAAGTGGTAGTCCACCGCGACGTACGCCGTGCCCGCGTCGAACCGCGACGGCTCGATGCGCCGGATCGTGCCCCACACCGGCAGGCCGGTGACGTTCTTCGTGAGGTTGTTCCAGGTGCGACCGCCATCCCGCGTGTTCCAGATCAGGCCGTCGTTGGTGCCGGCCCAGATCAGGCCCTTCTGGATCTTCGACGGCGCGATCGCGAACACCACCTCGCCGTAGAACTGGCCGAGGTTGTCGCCGACGATGCCTCCTGACGAGACAATGCGGGTCGGGTCCTGCGTCGACAGGTCCGGGCTGATGACCGACCAGGTCTGGCCCTGGTCCTCAGTCTTGAAGATCACCTGGCAGCCGTAGTACACCGTCTCCTTCTCGAACGGGTCGAAGGCGAGCGGCGGCGTCCAGTGGCAGCGGTACTTCGTCTTGGTCGGCTCGGAGTCGAGCGTGTGGATCCACGGGCTGACGGACCGCGCCCGGCCCGTCCGGTTGTCGAAGCGCGTGATCTCGTTCGCGTAGCACGTCGACCAGATGACATCGGGATTGCCCGGCACGGGCATCGTGAAGCCCGACTCGCAGCCGCCGATGCCCTGCTGCCATGGGATGCCGGCCGCGCCGCGGCCGCCACCGCCTCCACCACCCGCCCCCCGCCCGCCGCCTTGCCCTGAGCCCGTCGAAGGGCCGCGCCCGCTCTGCGCCGCCGCGTACGATGGCACATTGGTCACAGGCACCGGCGAGGTCACGGGCCCGCGCATCGTCCCGTCGTCCTGGCGGTTGCTGTAGATCCAGTACGGGACCTGGTCGTCGACCGCGACGTGGTACGCCTGCGCGTTGGGCAGCGTCACGTTCTGGAAGGTCTTCGCGTGGTCGCGCGTGAAGTTCAGCCCCCCGTCGTCGGTCACGACCCAGTGGTCGCCGTTGTTCGGGTCGATCCAGATGTCGTGGCAGTCGCCGCAGCGGCCGCCGCCTGGCGGGAAGGTAAACCCGCCGTCGGTGGAGCGATGGAAGCTGCTGTTGGCGATCAGCACCTCGTCCGGGTTCTGCGGGTTCACTTCGATGCGGATGTAGAAGCCCGCGCGGCCGATGAGCCGGCGATCCCAGCTCACGGACTTCCACGAATCGCCGCCGTCGTCCGAGCGCCAGAGGGAGCCCTGGTTCGCCGTCTGGATGAGCGCGAACATGCGCTTCGCGTCCGACGGCGCGATGGCGACGTCGATCTTGCCGAGCGGCGACTTCGGCAGGCCCGGGTGAACGAGCTTCTGCCACGTCGTGCCGCCGTCACGCGAGCGGTAGACGCCGCTGCCCGGGCCGCCGCTGAACATCGCCCACGCGTGCATGACGACGTCCCACGTGCCCGCGAGCAGCAGGCTCGGGTCCTGCGGATCGAGCGAGAGGCCCGAGCAGCCCGTGTTGGCATCGACAAACAGCACGCGCTGCCATGTCTTGCCGCCGTCCGTCGTCCGAAAGACGCCGCGCTCTTCCTGCGGGCCGGTCGTGCGGCCGAGGGCGCAGGCAAAGACGATGTCGGGGTTGGTCGGGTGGATGAGGACGCGGCCAATGCGGCCGGTCTCCTTCAGCCCCATGTTCGCCCACGTCTTGCCCGCGTCGGCAGACTTGTACATCCCGTCGCCCATGACGTCGGCGTCGCGGATGGCCCACGCTTCCCCCGTCCCGGCCCAGACGATGTTCGGGTTCGAGCGCGACACGGCGATTGCGCCGATGGCCTGCACCGGCTGGTCGTCGAAAATCGGCTCCCAGTTCTGGCCGCCGTCGGTCGTCTTCCACACGCCGCCTGACGCCGAGCCCGCGTAGTAGATCTGGGCGTTGCCCGGGATGCCGGCGATGGCGGAGAAGCGCCCCGCGCTGGGCGGGCCCACGTAGCGGAAGCGCAGCGCATCGACCGGCTGCTCGACCGGCTGCCCGCCGCCGGGCGGCTGCTGAGCAGAGAGGCCGGCCGCGAGTGCGCAGGCGAGGCCGAAGGCGAGGGTCAGACGCGAACGCCAGGCTGCAGTTGTAGGCATGTCCGTCACTCCAGAGGTCGGCTGAGGCGCGGATGATGATACAGCAGACGCCGAGGTCCGCGCCGCCGGTCTTACCGCTTGATCTCCAGCACCTCGGCCTCGTACACGAGCGTGGTGTTCGGCGAGATGACGAACCGCTTCTCGCCGGGCTTCTGGGGCGACGAGTACCCGCTGCGCCCGTATGCTGCCTGCCCCTGCGCGATGACGATGCGCGTCTCGCCCGCGCGCATGAGGGCGAGGGCTTCGTCGAGCGCCGGGTTGAGGCGCGACTTGCCGACGACGTAACTGAACGGGCGCGCGTCGGTGCCAGGCACCGGGCGGCCCTCGTCCTCGGAACTCGCGATGGGCCGGCCGTCGAGGAATTGGCCGGTGTAGCGCGCCGTCAGCGTCTGGCCTGTGGCGGCCGGCTCGCCCTGGCCCTCGCGCGTGACCTGCACCAGCGCGCCCCGCGGCGAGGGTGTCGCCGCCGGCCATCTCTGCGCGATGATCGCGGCCTCGTCTTGGGCCTTCTTCTCGTCGGCCGCTTTCACGCGAGCCTCGGCGGCCTCGACCATCGCCTTGAACGTGGCCGTGTCGGCCTTGAAGGCGCGGGCCTTCTCGCCGACGCGCACGATGCGCACGTGGTCAATCCAGTCGCCCTGGACGGTCGCGTTGACCACGTCCATGCCCCGGACCACCTCGCCGAACAGCGTGTAGTTGCCGTCGAGGTACGAGCGGTCGCCCAGGGTGATGTAGAACTGGCTCGTGTTGGTGTGCGGCCCGGCGTTGGCCATCCCCAGCATGCCGGCCTTGCCGTGGCTGAGCGCCGGGATGATCTCGTTCGGGAACTGGTAACCGGGTGAGGTCGAGCCCGCGGCCGCCATGCCGGCCTGGATGACGTGGCCCGGCACGACGCGGTGCCAGATCGAGCCGTCGAAGAACGGCGCGCCGGGCGGCAGCGCCTTGTTCGCGATCGTCCCTTCGGCAAGGCCGACGACACTGGCGACGGTCATGGGCGCGCGCTCGAAATCGAGCGTCAACGCGATCACGCCCTTGTTGGTGTGCAGCTCCGCGTAAAGCCCGTCAGGGTAGGCAGAGCGCGCCGGCGCACTCGCGGGCGTGATCAGATAGAACGTCTCCTGGCGCGGCCGGAAGAACTTCCACCCCTCGTCGGCGAGGTAGACGGGGTCCTCGGCCATGATGGTCACGTCCTGGCCGTTCCACTCCGCCACCGGCGTCCGGGTATTCAGCTCCATCGCCAGATACGAGCCGCGTCGCAGAGGTTTAGGCGGCGCGTTCGGCTCGCGCTGCGCCGACCGCATGTCGATGGACGGCCCGAGGCCGTGGCCCTGGTTGCCGAGCGGGTGCGAGTAGATCTGCGCCGTAATGCCCTTCGCGGCCATCTCGGCCATCGTCTCGGCATGGACGTCGCCGGCAGGCTTGCCGGGCTTCGAGATGCGCGCCATCGCGTCCTGCAGCGCGTTGGTGTTCGCCATCGCGCGCTTCAGGCCCGCGGGCGCGTCAGTCTCGCCCGGGAGCAGCACGTAGGCCATCTTCTGCCAGTCGCTCGCCAGGCCCATGTAATTCAGGCCGAAGTCGAGGTGGACAACGTCGCCGGGTTCGATGACGGTGGACTCCATCGCGACCGCCAGAAACCCACGCGACGTGCCGCCCGTGCCGCCGCGGCGCTGGACGCGCAGATCGGGCTGGAACCACGGCGCGAAGCCCGCCGCGTGCGACTGCGTGTAGAGCCATCGACGCACGTCGCCGGCCGTCGTCACGCCCGGCGTGATGACCTCGTTCGACAGCGCACGCCGCGCGAGAAACTCCGTCCACTCGACCAGCAGCCCGTAGTGCGGCATCTCGTCGGCCGTGCGCGTGTCGAGGAACTCCTCGATGAGCGGCTCGGCCGGCACGATCGTCTTCGCGGCCTCCGGGCCGATCGACTCGAGGATGAACTGATACGCGTCGTGCGTGAGGCTGCGCGTGACGCCGCGGCTCCCGCCGATGGCCAGGGCGATCGACGCGGGCTTGTACCTGGCGACCAGGTTGGCGAGCGCCTTGCCCGGCGCGGCTGGCTCGTTCGGCGACTCGAAGAAGCGCTGCACGTTTTCTTCGGCGTAGCCGGTCAGGGCGACGCGCGCGAGCCCGGCGTCTCCGGCGTCGGCGAAGACGAAGATGTCGCGCTTGCCGACGTGCGGGCGCGGCGGGGCGATGAGCGCGGTCAGCGGGTCGTCGTGGAACTCCTCGTTGACGACCAGCCACATCCCGATCTTCCGCGCGCGCATCATCCGCAGCAACATCTCGTAGCGGCGGGGCAGCCAGCTTTCGCGCACCGCGAGCTGGCGGGCCATCGGCAGCGGCGAAGGCGGCGCCGTCAGCGACAGCGCCGCGGCGGGCGGCGGCGCGGCAGCGGGCGCCTGAGTCGCGGGCGCGGCGACGGCCCAGACGGACACGATCACGAGAACGGCGAACAGGCCGGCCACAGGCCGGTTGCGCTGCCTACCCTGCATAACGACACCTCGGGTGCGCATTCTACACGGGAGGCGCCCGGTGGCGCCTGCGCACGGGCTGTAGTATCGTGCCTGCCGTTTCCTGGCACGTTCACGCGCCGGGCACGAAGGAGCCGCCATGAGGTCTCGCCGAGCCGTCCTTCCGCTTCTCGCTGTCATGGCGGTCGCCGCCGCCTCGACCGTTCACGTCTCGACGCAGGCCGGCCCTGGCGCCCAGGGCAGCGCCCCGCCCGCTGTCACCGATGCCGGCCCCGCCTCGGTATTGCGCGCGCCGGCCTACCGCAACCTCGGGCCGGCCCGCCAGAACGGCCGCGTGCTCCACGTGATGGTCGATGAGCGCAAGCCCTCGACCTTCTACGTCGTGCCGTCCACCGGCGGCCTCTGGAAGACCGTGAACAACGGCACCACCTTCGCGTCGGTGCTGCCAGACGCGAGCATGGTCAGCATCGGCCATGCGGCGCTCGCCCCGTCGAACCAGGACGTCATCTGGGTCGGGACCGGCGACGCCGCGTCCGGGCGCATTCCGCTCCGCGGGTTCGGCGTCTGGAAGTCGATCGACGCCGGGAAGACGTGGGCCCACATGGGCCTCACCGAGACGCGGCACATCGGGCGCATCGCGATCGACCCGCGCAATCCCGACATCGTCTATGTGGCGGCCGTCGGGTACCACTTCACGAACGGACCGGATCGCGGGCTCTACAAGACGATTGACGGCGGGAAGACGTGGTCGAAGGTGCTCTCCAAGGGCGACCGCGTGGGCGTCGTGGACGTCGTCATCAGTCCGAAGAAGCCGGACACCGTCTTTGCGGTGACCTACGACAAGCAGCGCACGCCATCGAACTTCGACGAGGGTGGCCCGGAAACGGGGATCTACCGATCGACCGACGCGGGCAAGACGTGGACGCGCCTGTCGGGCGGCCTGCCGTCCGGGAAGCTCGCGCGGTGCGGCCTGGCCATCTACCCGAAGCAGCCGGCGATCATGTACGCCGTCATCGACAACCAGAACCCACGGCCGGCGGCAGCGTCCGCGGCCGCGCCTGCAGCGGGTGCGCCGGCCCCGGCGGCGGCTGCGTCCCAGCGCCCGATCGGCGGTGAGGTGTACCGCTCCGAGAACGGCGGCCAGACCTGGACGAAGATGAACGCCGCGCAGGAGAGCATCGGCGGCGGGAAGTGGTACGGCTGGATCTACATCGACCCGAACAACGACAAGACCGTCTACGTGCCGAACGTGAACATGTATCGGTCGACGGATGCCGGAAAGACGTGGGGCAAGAAGGGGCCCGAGACCATCGCACGGTCGTTCCACGTGGACTATCACGGGATCTGGATCGACCCGCGCGACTCCAACCACCTCATCCTCGGCAGCGACGGCGGCCTCGCCGTGTCGTGGGACTACGGCGCGACGTGGGACGTGTTCGATCACCTGCCGCTCGCGCAGTACTACGCCATCGGCGTCGACATGGAGGAGCCCTACAACGTCTACGGCGGCCTGCAGGACAACGGGTCGGTGAAGGTGCCGTCCAACGGGCCCCGCGGCTCCATCACGCGCGACGACTGGACGATGGTCGGCGGCGGCGACGGCATGTTCAACGTGGCCGACTGGGAAGACAGCCGGTGGCTCTACAACGCGTCGCAGCTTGGCTCCATCCAGCGGATCGATCAGAAGACGGGCACGTCACGATCGATCCGGCCGGTGCCGCCGCGCGGCACGCCGGCGTATCGCTTCCACTGGACGGCGCCCATCCACGTGTCACCGCACAACAGCCGGATCATCTACATGGGCGCGCAGGGGCTGCTGCGGTCCGTGAACCGCGGCGACGCCTGGCAGGAGATCAGCCCGGACCTGACGACCAACGACCCGGCGACGCTCAAGGGCAACATCGAGTTCTGCACGCTGACGACGATCTCGGAGTCGCCGGTGACGCCGGGGGTCATCTGGGTGGGGAGCGACGACGGGAAGGTGCAGGTCACGCGTGATGGCGGCGGGCACTGGGCCGACGTCACCGCGGCCGCGGCGGCGGCCGGCGCGCCGGCGGACTACTACGTGACGCGCGTGTTCGCCTCGCCGCTCAGGGAGGGCACCGCGTTTCTGACCAAGGCCGGCTGGCACCGCGACGTGTATGCGCCGTACGTCGTGCGTACCGACGACTACGGCAAGACGTGGACGTCCATCGCGGGCGGGCTGCCCGACGGCACGGTCTACGCGTTCGCGCAGGATCGGAAGAACGCGGATCTGCTCTTCGTCGGCACGGAGATGGGCGTCTTCGCGACCGTCGACGGCGGGAAGGCCTGGTTCCCGTTCGGCACCGGCTTGCCGCCCTACGCGCTCGTCAACGACCTGCTGATCCACCCGCGCGACGCCGACCTCGTCGTCGCGACGCACGGCCGCGGCCTCTTCGCGACCGACATCTCGTTTCTGCAGGAGGTCACGCCTGCGCTGTGGAACGAGCCCGCGCGACTCTTCGCCGTCGAGCCGAAGATCCAGTGGCCGCGGCGCGCGGTCGGCGGCAGCATCGGCGGAGACCGGCAGTTCGTCGCGCCGAACGAGCCCGCCGGCCTGGTCATCAACTACTGGCTGAAGACGGCGGCGGCGGGCCCGGTGACCGTCCGGATCACTGATGCGGCGGGCCAGGCGGTGGCGCAGCTCCAGGGGCCGGCCGCGGCCGGCGTGCAGCGCGTGGTCTGGGAGTTTCAGCGCGTGTCCCCGGCGCCGGCGGCGGGCGCGCCGGCCCAGGGCGGGGCGGCCCCCGGGGGCGGGGGCCGAGGAGGCATGCGACTTGCGCCGCCGGGCGACTACGTGGTGTACCTTGAGATCGGAGACAAGCAATGGTCGACGCGGGCCGTGGTGCGGCCCGCGCCCGATCGGCCGTGAGGCCCCGTCAATGAATATCGTTTACATCACACCGGTGCGGGCCGGCCATAAGAGCCTGTAGGAAAACAAATCGTGACAACTTTGTTTTCTGACAGGCTCTAACGCGGGCGCGCCCGCTGGAGAGACCGATGATCGCTGAGTTGTCGCTGATGGTGGCCCTGGCCGGCGCGCAGGCGTCGGCCGTGCAGGCTCAGGCCCAGGATCCGCCCAGACCGGTGATGGTGCAGGCGCCGTCGCTGAGGCCGGCCCCGACACCCGCGTCCGGGGCGCAGGCGCCCGCGGCGAAAGCGCCCGTCACGCCGCCGCCGACTCCGCTCATCGGGTTCTGGGAAAGCGAGGTCACCAGCCGCGGCGGCATCGGCACCGCGCTCCTCGTCCACGGCGACGGGTCGTGCGACTTCACGGTGACGATCAAAGTCGAATTCACGTACACGTATGACGGGGCCACCGGCAAACTCGTCTTCGCGGCTGACGCCCAGGGTACGCCCGAGACGACGCTGGACACGACGCTGTCTGTGGACGCCTTCGTCGTGAAGCCGCCGGTGGGCACCGCCATCACGAAGACGCGCGTCGGGACGGCGCAGGATCCCGAGCGCCCGATCCTCGGCGTGTGGCGCTATCCGCACGCCAGCGGCGGCACGGCCTGGGAGCGCTATCTCGCGGACGGCACGATGCAGTTCAGGCTGCCGACCAGTGAGCGTCCGTCGACCTGCACGGTCACGGGTGATCGGCTGGCCATCACGTCGCCGCAGATGAAGACGGACGCGAAGTACGAGGTGACGGGCGCGCAGCTGCGCCTGTTCGGCGCGGCCGGCGAGCCGCGCCTGTTCCGGCGCATCGACGGCGGCCGCTGGTACGGGAAGTCCGATCTGACCCCGGCGAAGTAGTGGCGGGGAGCAGGGCTCTGACCCCAGTGTTGACGTGTCGTCATATTTCCGGCAAATAAGTCCGCATGGTGACAGCCCAGTCGTGCGTGCGGCTGCTCAAGGCGCCCGAACCGAGCTTCTTCCTGTTCGGCATGCGGATCGCGCGGTACATCGCATCATGTTCCCGCTGCTGCCACAGGAACTCGAGGCGAAGACTATCTGACCGCCACCTCTCCTTCTTGCGCCGCGTCCTCGGGCGAATCGCCTCTGAACGCCGCCGGACCGTGGCAATACGGGCAGACGCCGGCGAGCTCGCCCCTCACGCAGCCGCCCAGGACGATTTCGCCGCGGGCCGCCCTCTCGAACAACTCGCCTCCCATCGGCAGCCCGTACACGACCGGCACGATCGCGCGCTCGTCGAAGCGTGCGAGGTGCAGCGGGCACATGTGCAGGTACGTGTGCACCAGCACGTTCAGCACGCCGAGCGCGACCAGCGTCGTCGTCGTGATCGCCAGTGCGCGCAAAGACCACGCGGCGGCGGGAAGCGCCTTGTGGAGGATGGTGCGCGTCCGCGACTCCGTCATGGTGCCACCGCCCTGAGCCGGTATTGCCAGCGCCGCAGGATGTCGTCGGTTGCTCCCCAGAAACCGACATTATCGTCGTTGGCATTCGCGCTCCGAGTCACCCAACCTGTGATCTGCAGGCTCTGATCCATCAAAACGTCGATCGTCGGCGCGTTCGACTTCCAGCTCGACGTTCCACCCGTCAGGCCGAACGACGTGCTCCGCACGACGGGTTGCACGATCCATCCCTCGTCGGGGATCTGGAACGACTGCGCGTCGACGAACGCCGCGCGGGTATCCCACATGCTGGCCGAGACGTGCATCGAGGCCAGCATCACCGGCTTGAACGCTTCTCCGGGACGCGGGTCGAGGGCCACGCTACCGTCGACGGTGACGGTGACGGTCGCCGTCAGCACGTTCTGGGCCGGTGGCTGCAGGCGAATCTCGCCCTGTACGGCGAGCGTCGAAATCGTCGCTGAGAATGCGATGACGAGGTCGGTCCCGTCTGTTCGCCACGTGGCGGTGACCGGCGCGCCCTGGAAGTAACGTCCCTCCGACCAGACGCAGGGCAGGGGCATCACCGAGGTGCCCCAACCCGAGGTCGGTCCTGTGTTCATCCGGAAGAACCCGCTGTCGGTGTGCAGCGCGGCGTATTGCGGGAATGACGTCCCGCTCCCGTAGTTGATCTGCAGAACATTCCCGTTCCGGGTCACGCTCCATGTGCTAGCGACGGGGGACGTTGGCGCGGACGGTGAGGCCGGCTGCCCGGACGGGCCGCCGCCACACCCTACGCAGGCGCAGAGGAACAGGAGACCGGGGATGGCGAAGAGGCGTCTCATCGCGGATGCACTCCGTGGCGGGGGCGACCGATGCCGAGAGCATAACCCACGAGCCGACCGCCGTATGCAAGCGGGCGCGAGTATCACCCGGCATCATCGCGCGCCACCGAAGAGGGACGGCGGTCGGAGTAGACTATCCGGCGTCATGGCCAACGATTGCACGCCGTCCGGTGTTTCAGTGAGCCGCGTGATCCGCTCCCAGGAGGATCCGCTCCTTGCCGAGATCTCAACCGGCGGCTACATTCGCAGCGGATCCCACGATCACTACCGATCCGGGACCTCCGTCCACGCGATTGAAGACCGGCTCGGCACGTGCGTTTGCAGCATCCCGTTCGCCACCGAGTGGGAAACGGTCTGTGACGGCGTCGAGATCAGGCACCGCTACCCGGTTCCCGACGACAGGGACTCGAGCGCGTGGGACGTGAGAGTCCGCCGGGACGCCGCGCCCATCTACGTGCACATCCTGAGCATGGAAGAATCCTGGTGCGACGACTCCAGCCTTGGTGACGGCACCAGTCGCAGCGAGAGCTTCGTCTACGCGATCGGCATCGACGCCGGGGTGCCCTCGGCTCCTCACGGTTCCGCCTGATGATCCCCACATCGTCGCGTCCGGACGCAACCAGCTCGTCGTCGCTCGCTGGTCACAGCGCCGCCGTCACGTGCGTGAGCATGACCCCTGACGGGCAGCATTCGGTCTCGGGGAGTCTCGATCACGCACTCCGTGTCTGGGACCCGGAGAGCGGCGCGTGCCTGCACGTCCTCGAAGGTCATGACCGTCCCGTCGTCAGCGTATGCGTGACGCCGAACGGCAGGCGTGCGATCTCGGGGAGCGGGGACGGCACGCTGCGCGTGTGGGACCTGGCGAGCGGAGCATGCCTGCACATCCTGGAAGGACATCGAAGTACGGTCGGGAGCATCAACGTGCTGCCGGACGGGACACGGGCGCTTTCCGGCAGCAGAGACGGGACGCTGCGCCTGTGGAACCTGGAGACCGGCGAGTGTCTCGACAGACTGTCCGGACATCGCGATGACATCAGGTGCGTGAGCGTGACCCCCGACGGCCGGCGCGCGGTGGTGGGATGCGCCGACAAGCGGGTGTGGGTGTGGGACCTCGAGCGCGGCGAACTGGCGGCCGCGCTAGTCGCGCACAGTCACTTCCGGGCGATGATCGCGGGCCACGCGGGTGTCGAGAGCGTGGCCGTGACGCCGGACGGACGGCGCGCCATTTCATCAGGCGGCGTGGACAACACCGTCTGGATCTGGGACATCGAAAGTGCATCGGTCGTGTACGAGTGGGAAGGCCATCGCGATCAGGTGATGCGGGTGTGCGTGACTCCGGACGGCCGGCGCGTCGTGTCCGGCAGTGCGGACGGAACACTCCGCGTGTGGGATCTGGAGAGCGGTGCGTGTCTCGCGACGCTCGACGGTCATCGAGGTGCGGTCGCGAGCCTGAGTCTGACATCCGACGGCACGCGGGCGGTATCGGGCAGCGCGGACCACACCGCACGGTGCTGGGACCTGGATGGCGGCGGGTGTCTTGCGGTGATTCTCGCGTCTGCGCCTGTCGTCGCCAACGCCGTGTCCGACCGGCACGTCGTGTTCGGGACGGAATCAGGAATCGTGTCGTTCGCCGATCTCCCGCCGCGTGCGACCGATCGCTGATTCCTGCGTCCGAGGGCTACCGCCGCCCGATCATGACGGGCAAAGACCACAAGTCAACGATCTGGTCGAAGGCCCTGACCCACCACGGAGCGGGCTCCAGCGCCGCGAGGCATGCGGCCGGATTCCCGCCAGTCAGGTAGTGGCAGTTGAATCGGTCCGCCGCGTCGACGGTCCTGTCGCGACCGTCGCGCGGCGTAGAACGGGCCATCAATCCGGCGGAGATCGGTCCCAGCTTCTCGAGCGCCTCGACTGCGCCCCACCTGGCGCCGACATCGGGGTCGTTGAGCAGCACGACCAGTTCCGGGATCCTGTCCGCTGCATGCATCTCGCCGAGGGCCCTGGCTGCCGCGCTTCGGATCCAGGATTCGGGGGCCTTCAGCACGGGCACGAGCTGGGCGCTGTAGTTCCTGGCTTGCAACTGGCCCAACGCCATCGCGGCCGACTTCCTGACATCCGCGTCCCGATCGCCGAGCCGCGCGGCGAGGTGGCCTGCCTGATCGGCTGCGTGCATGTCGGCGATGGCCCAGACCGCGGCGCTCCGCACCTCCGGGTCGGCGTCGGTGAGCAACGCGACCACTCGGCCGGCGTGCGCTCGCGCGCCCAGCGACCCGAGCGCGCAGACCGCGGCGCTCCTGACGCCTGGCTTCGGGTCCGTCAGCAAGGGGACGATGGCGTCGATCTGATCGGTCGCCCCCATGTCGCCAAGGGCCCACGCCGCGTTGATGCTCACGTAGCCGTTGGGATCCGAGAGGAGATCGAGCAGGTCCGGGGCTTGTTGCGCGGCATGCATGTCGCCCAGTGATCGCGCGGCGTCAATGGCCACGCCTGGAATGGAATCCCCCAGCAGCAGCGCCACCTGCTCGCCGTACCGCGTGGCCCCCATCACGCCAAGGGCCTTCGCGGCGACGCGATTCACGGTGGGGTCGCCATCGTCGAGCAGGGCGGCCACGCGGCCGGCATAGCGCCGCGCGCGCATCGCGCCGAGGGCGCTGGCGGCGGCCATCCTGACGCCGTCGTCCGAGTCGCCGAACAGGGCGGCGAGGCGGGAGGCCTGCGTCACCGCGCGCATCTCGCCCAGCGCATCGATGGCGCACACCCACACGTCGGGATCGGCATCCCGAAGCAACCTCGCCACGGCCCGGGCCTGGTCTACCGCCATGAGGTGGCCAAGGGCGTCAGCGGCCGCGCATCTGGTGTCGGGGTTCGAGGCGGCCAGCATCGTCACCAGGCGTGGGATCTGATCACGGGCCATCATGGCGCCGAGCGCCTCGGCGGCGGCTCTTCTCACCCAGTCATCTTCATCTCCGAGGAGTGCGACCAGGTACGCCGCGTAATCACGCGCCCGCATCGCGCCGAGCGCCGTCGCCACCGTGCGCCGCACGGAGGCGTCCGGGGCCGCCAGGAACTCCGACAGACGCGAAGCGGGGACTGCGTCGATCCGATCGAATCTCGCGATGCGCTCGAGCGCTGTGGCGCGAACGGCGGGCAATGGGTCGCCGAGCGCACTGAGGATCCCGTCGACCTGCCACGGGGCAGCGGTAGCGCGCTGTGCCTGGGAGAGCCCGTTCGGGGCGCCGTAGAGCGCCAGGACGACGCACAACACCGGGGCGGTGAGTCGTCGCCACTCGTACGCGGACATGAGCACGAGGATACACCTCGGCGGGATTCGCAGCGACGGGAGGCTGCGGCAGGGCGAAACTGTGCGATCATCTGCCAATCCGACCACGGGCAGGGGGACATCGTGCTGGACCTTGGTGTACTCGAGCGGCAACTGGCGGGCATCACGCTGGCGCCCTACATCGTGCGGGCGATGCGGCTGATCGACGTCCCGCGCAAGGCGGGCAGCAACATGTTCCGCCACCAGATGGGCACGCTCGCGATCCTGCTCGACTACAAGACGACCGACCCGGTGCTGCTCAAGGCGTCGGTGATCCACGACCTGGTCGAGGAGGCCGCGGGCCTGCCCGGCGTGACGCGCGAGGAGATCGAGGCGATTGACGCGGACGGCCCGGCCGTCTACGCGCTGGTGCAGGAAGTCTCGATCCGGCACGTCGACGGCGTGCGCGAGCCGAAGGCCGAGTTCCTGAGGCGCTTGATGACGTCGGGCAGCGAACGCGCGAAGCGGCTCAAACTGGCGGACCGGATCAGCAATCTCATCACGCTCGGTTTCGTGAACGACCTCGCGTTCGTCGCGCGCTACCTCCAGGAGACGCGCGCCAACATCCTGCCGTTCTCCTCCGACGTCAACGCCGACATGCACCGCGAGTTGAGCGACCTGGTCAGCAGCCGCGAGCACGGCCTGCAGCGCTGGCGCGGCGAGGCGGCCCCGCCCCTGCCGCCCGGTGACGGGCTGGCGTAGCGTGCCGGCCGTGGGGGTGCAGCGACGTCGGGCAGCCATTGCCGCGATGCTGATCTGGATCACGTGCGCCGCGCTGATCGCGGTGCTGCCGGTTGCCGGCAGCGCCGGGCACCAGGTGGCGGTCTCCACACAGCCGCCGCGGCTGGTGGTGTCGCACCTGGCGCGCGCGGTGCAGCCGGGTGAAGTGGTGCTGGTGCGCGCGGCGACGCCGGTGCCGGCCGATGCGGTGACCGGCGAGGCGCCGTCCGGGGCACTGCCGTTCGCCAGGACGCACGACCCGCTCGTGTGGGAGGCGGTGCTGGGCGTCGATGTCTCGGCGAAGGCCGGTCCCGTGCAGCTCCGCGTCCACGCCGCCACCGGCGGCGAGCGGGCGGACGCCACGCACGACCTCGCGGTGACGGCGAAGACGTTTCCCGTCCGGCGCATCACCGTGGATCCGAAGTTCGTGGATCCGCCCGCGAGCGAGTTGCCGCGCATCGAGCGCGAGGCGAAGCGGGTGGCGGCGGTGCTCGCCGTCGTGTCGCCGGAACGACTCTGGGTGGGGCCCTTTGCGGCGCCGGTGCCAGGCCCGCCGACCAGCGCCTTCGGCCGCATCAGCGTC
>Ga0315278_10002669_pt1 | contig 15900 bp, 14 predicted proteins | sample YL17G06_0_MG_FD_203880 | JGI IMG/M metagenome (GOLD analysis project Ga0315278, IMG submission 203880) | Sediment microbial communities from Yellowstone Lake, YNP, Wyoming, USA - YL17G06_0 | ecosystem: Environmental > Aquatic > Freshwater > Lake > Sediment | place: USA: Wyoming | collected... | reverse complement strand
TTGCGGCTTCCACTTGCCACATCGGGTCGGCGCAAACCTCAACCGCGGCTTCCCGGCGTCAACGATATACCGGTCTGGCCTTCAACCCAGCGCGCCAGTTCGCTGATGCTGGCGCCCGGGCCCGCTTGCCTAGCCGCTGCGCGCCACAGTTGTTCGCCCAGGCCAGACAGCGGCAGCGCCAACTGTGCCTCGCGTGCGAGCTGCATCGCGATGCCGATGTCTTTGAGCATCAGTTCGAGTTTGAAAGGGTCATCGAAGCTGCGGCTGATGACGCGCTTGGCGATGTGGTTGCGGCTGATCCACGACTGGCCGGTCGATTCATTCAACACCTGCGTCATCACGGCGGGGTCGAGGCCGAAGGACTTGCCGATGACGAGGCCTTCGGCGGTGGCGCTGAACGTCATCGCCGTGATCAGGTTGTTGATGCACTTCATCGCATGGCCGCAGCCCAGGCCGCCGAGGTGGAACACGGCTCGGCCCATGCAGTCGAGCAGCGGTTTGATGCGCTGCACATGGCCAGCATCGCCCCCGACCATGAACACCAGCTCCGCCGCCTGCGCGCCCCATTGCGCACCCGACACTGGCGCATCGACCATGAGCACGCCTTTGCCTGCAAGCGCTTGCGCGGTTTCGCGCGTAATCCAGGGCTCGGCGGAGGAGGTGTCGAGCAACAGCGTGTCCGGCTTCATGGCTTGCGCCAGCCCATGCGCGCCGAACGTGACATCGCGAACCACTTCGCCGTTGGGCAGCATCGTGATCACGACCTCGCTGCGCGCACCCACTTCGGCCGGAGACTCCGCGGCGCGCGCCGCGCCGCCCAATGAATCGGCCAGGCGCGTGGCAATGCCGGGTTCCAGGTCATGCAGCGTGAGCGCATGCCCAGCCTTGGCGAGGTGCGTCGCCATCGGCGTTCCCATCACGCCCAGCCCGATGAATCCGACCTGCATCGAGGCGGCTGCTACAGGCGCATCAGCCGCGGCAGGATCAGGCTGATGTCGGGAAACGCCACCAGAATCGCGAGCAACAGCACGAGCGCCACTGCAAACGGCGTGACGCCGCGAAACACAGTCGCCGTGGAGACCCCGCCGAGCATGCTCTTCACGACGAACATGTTCATTCCCACCGGTGGGCTGATGAGTCCGATCTGGACCACGACGACGATGACAATGCCGAACCAGACGGGGTCGAAGCCCAGGCCGACCACGAGCGGAAAGAACACCGGCACCGTGAGCAGAATCATCGACAGCTCTTCCATCGCCGTGCCGAGCACGACGTAGATGACGCAGATCGCGATCATCACCGTGATCGGGCTGATCTGGTACTGCGTGACAAAGGCCTTCAGGTCACCAGGCATCGACGTGTAGTTGACGAAGTTCGCGAACACGAGCGCCCCCACCAGAATCATGAACAGCATTCCCGTCGTGCGCGCGCTGTCCACCAGCACATCGAACAAGCCCTTGAGCGTGAGCACGCGACGCGCCAGTGCAAAACCAAACGCGCCGAACGCGCCGATGCCCGCGCCTTCGGTGGCCGTGAACACGCCGCCGTAGATGCCGCCCATGACGATGATGAACAGCGCCGCGACGGACCACACTTCCTTGACGGCGCTGGCGCGTTCTCGCCACGAAACGCGCTCGGCATGCGGCCCGGCGGCGGGATCACGCCAACACACATACTGCACGGCACCGCACAACAACAGCACCGCCACCAAGCCAGGCAAGATACCGGCGGCGAACAGCTTGCCGATGCTCGTCTCCGTCATGATGCCGTAGATCACCATGATGGTGGACGGCGGGATCAGGATGCCCAGCGTTCCTCCGGATGCGATGGCCCCCACTGCCAGTTGGTCGGAGTAGCGGTGGTCGCGCATCGACGGGTAGGCCACCTTTGTCATCGTCGCCGCGGTCGCGATGGACGAGCCGCAGATCGCGCCGAAGCCGGCGCAGGCGAGCACCGTGGCCATCGCCAAGCCGCCGCGCAAATGGCCGACGAAGGTGTAGGCGGCGCGGTACAGCTCCTTGGACATTCCGGCGCGCGTGACGAAGTTGCCCATCAGGATGAACAGCGGCACGACCGACAGCGTGTACTGAAAACCCGATTCGTAGACGACGGTCGTGGCCGAGGCCATTGACGGCCCCAGGCCGCGCATCCACCACAGACCCAGAAACCCGACCAGGCCCATGGCGAGCGCAATCGGCACACGCACAAAGGCCAGCGCCATCATCAGCGCGAGACCGCACAAGGCTTCTGTCATTGGGACATCAAATGATCGTCCTGCCTTCGTCCACCTGGTGCGGCACGAAGATCAACACCAGGTGAATCAGCGCTGCGATCACGATCATCGTGCCCATGGCGTAAGCCACGGGTGCGAGCGGGAGCTTCAAGACGCTGGTCGTATCCCCGTATTCGGCGACGCGCGCGGCGCGGCGGAAGATCAGGTAGCCGATGCCGCTGAGCGTGGCGAAGCACACCACGTCGGCAAAGACGTCGAGGAAGTGCTTCACCGGGCGCGACATGAAACCGTCGAAGGTGTCGATGATGATGTGCTCGCGCCGTTTCGACACCAGGGGCAGGCCGCAATAGATGAGCGCCGCGAGCATCATTTCCGTGAGCTCGAATCCGCCCGCGAGCGGTCTGTTGAAAAGGTAGCGGCCGACGACGTCGACCGCAGTGATCAGCATCATCGCGAACAGCACCGTCGCCGAGGCCACGCCGAGCGCGGTTTCCAGCCTGTCGGTGAGGTTCTTCGCCGTGATCATCGTTGCGAGCGCGTTCACCGGCCCAGCCTGCGTCGCTGCCTCGTGTTTCAGTTTCCGGCCGCGACCTTCTTCAATTCGTCATGGAATTCGGCGACCACCTTTGCGCCATCGATGCCCTTGGCATTGGCCGAGTTGATCCACTCCTGCACCAGCGGCGCGGTGCGCGCACGCACGTCGGCGACGAATGCGGGGCTGGCCTCGGACACGGTGGCCCCTGCCGCCTTCAGAGCTTCCAGGCCAATCTTGTCGGCGGCGTCCCAGGCCTTGCCGGCCATGCGCGCCAGCGCTTCACCCGAGACCGAGACAATCGCGTCCTGATCCTGCTTCGACAGTTTGTTCCACTTCTCCTCGTTCATGAAGAAGCCGAATGACGACGAGTAGAAGCCGCCCGGGAAGTACGTGGCGTACTTGACCACCTTTTCGAGGTTGAAGCTCCTGATCGACTCGGAGGGGAAGAAGGTGCCGTCGGCCACACCCGAAGACAACAACTCATACGACTCCGGCGCCGGCTTGACGAGCGGCGAAGCGCCCAGCGCCTTGGCCGATGCTTCCGAGATGCCACCGCCGCTGCGGATCTTCATTCCCGCGAGGTCGGCCACGGTGTTGATCGGCTTCTTCACCGTGAACATCTGGCCCGGGCCGTGCGTGAACACACCGAGCAGCTTCACGCCTTTGTATTCGTTCGCGGCGTGCAGGTATTTCCAGTGGATGCGCGAAAACGCCACCGAATTGATTTCGGCCGTGGCGCCCGCGCCAGGAAGTTCGGCGAGCAAGGGCAACGGATGGCGCGCCGGCGTGTAGCTGGCCGTCACGTAAGACACGTCGACCAGACCATCACGCACCGAGTCGAAGGTTCCCGGGGCCGCCGAGGGGTGTTTCGGCAGCATCTGCAACTTGACGCGCCCCTGCGTTGCCTTTTCCACCGCGGCTGCCCAGCCGCCGAGCACGTCGCGCGTCAGCAGATGCGTCGGCCCGACCCAGCTCGACATGGTGAGCGTGGTTTGCGCCGAAACCTGGCCGAAGCCAAAGCCCAGCAACAGCGCGGCCGCGGCGGCGGCGAATCGGGATGGGTTGATTTTCATGCGGGTCTCCTGGGCAGGACTTCAGGGTTTGCAGGGGGTGGAGCCTAGCACTGTGCCTGCAAGCGTGGCCTTGGGCAATGCGAATCATCCCTGAGGTGTGCGCGCCTCGCGAGCCGGGATGTAACTGGCCAGCAGCATGCGACGCGCGCGCTTCCAGGCCTGGCCATTCGCGCCGAACAAGCCCAGCAATAAACTCATCTCGGCCTCGATTTCTTCGAAGCGCGAGTTACGGCTGAAGTGCCGAAGTGCCGGTTGGCCTCGTGCTCAGGCTGGCGCCGGCACCTGTCAGCGCTGCGGCATGTCTTGCACCGAGAAGCCCAGGCTGACCACTGCCTCATCCGGAATTGCCGGCATGGTGGCGTTCCAGGCGAGCCAGGTGTCGCGCATCGAGGCCAGGCGGTGCGGGTCGCGCCTCCCCTGGTTGGCGCGTTCGCGCTCGTCGGCGTCGAGATTGAACAGGTACTCATGGGAATCGACTTGCAAGTACTTCCACGCGTCCACGCGCAAGGCGCGCTGCTGGCGGTGTTTCATACGCCAGAACATGGGGCGCGCGAAGCGGTGCCTGGCGTCTTGCAGCACCGGCAACAGCGACATGCCGTCCAGCGCACAGTCCGGGTCGGGCGCAACGCCCGCCGCGGCGAGCACCGTGGCCGACCAGTCCATCGTCAGACAATGTTGTTCGCTGCTCGCCCCGGGTGCGATGACCTTGGGCCAATGCGCGATCCACGGCACGCGAATCCCACCTTCGGTGAGGTCCATCTTGCCCCCCACGAGCGGCCAGTTGTCGGAGAAACGCTCGCCGCCGTTGTCGCTGGTAAAGATCACGAGCGTGTTCTCGGCCAGACCCTTGGCACGCAAGCTGGCCATGACCCAGCCGATGCCTTCGTCCATGTGATGGATCATGCGGCGGTAGCTGTGGATGTTGCCGCCGTGCAGGTGGAACAACCCCTCGCGCAACTGCGGCGCGAGCATCGCATCGTCACGCGTTTCCCACGGCCAGTGCGGCGCGGTGTAGTGCAGGCTCATGAAGAACGGCGCAGCGCCGACACTGCGTTCGATGTAGTCGACAGCACGCCGCGAAATCAGGTCGGTGAGGTAGCCTTCCTGATGCCGCTCGTCTTCGCCGTCCCATAGGTCGTGGCCACCGTTCGAGGCGCAGTGGCTGAAATAGTCGACGCCGCCCGACATCGGCCCGAAAAACTCGTCGTAACCCGAGCGCAGCGGCCCGAACATCGGCGGGAAACCGAGGTGCCACTTGCCGATGAGCGCGGTGCGGTAGCCGCCGCGCTTGAGCAGCGAGGGCAGCGTCGGGTGCGCCGGCGGCAGGCCGAGGATCGCGCTGCCGCGTGTGCGGTGGCTGATCGGCTCTTCGGCGGCGCCGCGCAGCCGGTACTGGTAGCGCCCCGTCATCAGGGCGAAGCGCGTCGGCGAACATACCGGTGAATTGGCGTAGCCCTGGGTGAAGCGCAGGCCATTCGCGGCCAACGAATCCAGCACCGGCGAGACCGGGGCGCGGCCGCCGTAGCAGCCGAGGTCGGCATAACCCAGATCGTCAGCAACGATGAAGATGACGTTGGGGCGCAGCCCCGCGGGCGCAACAGCCTGAACCATAATGTTTGAACCTAGAAACCGCAGTTGACCGCTTCCCTACGCTGGCTACACCGCATGAACACTGAGATCTCTGCCCACGACCACCCTCACCGTTTGGGTGAGAGCGCTACACGCCCGATTGCGCCGCGCTGCGGCACGCTGGCGGCGTTGCTCCTCCTCGCGGGCATGAGCCCGCCGCGTCGTCGCGCCTTCCCAGCGCACCGCATCACGGCCCACTCGGGCGCGTCCAACTGCGGTTCCTAGGTTGAAATGTACCTGCCCAGCCATTTCGAGGAAACCCGGATCGACGTGCTGCACGAGCTGATCCGGGCGCAGCCGCTGGGCCTGCTCATCACGCTGTCGGCAAACGGCCTGCAAGCGAATCCGTTCCCGTTTCTGATCGACGCCGGGCCCACGCCCTTGGGCACGCTGCGCGGCCATCTGGCGCGCGCCAATCCGCTGTGGCACGAAGCGCGCGCCGACGTCGACGCGTTGGTTGTGTTTCAGGGGCCGCAGGCCTATATCTCGCCGTCGCTCTACCCGAGCAAGGCCGCCACCGGCAAGGTCGTGCCGACCTGGAACTATGTGACGGTACAGGCGCGCGGCAAGCTGCGCGCGGTGGACGACCCGGCATGGGTGCGCGGCATTGTCGAGCGCCTGACGCAAACGCATGAGGCACCGCGCGCTGTACCTTGGGCAGTGAGCGACGCGCCGACAGACTACGTCAACAGCATGCTGCGCGCAATCGTCGGCATCGAGATCGAACTCAGCGCGTTGCAGGGCAAGTGGAAAGTCAGCCAGAACCGCAGTGCGGCCGACCGCCAGGGCGTCGCCCACGGATTGGCGCAGCAGGCACAAGCCAGCGCCAACTCGCAAACCGCGGCAATGGCCAGATTGGTGGCGGGCGGCAGCACCGCCTGAGGGCGCCTCGCGGGGCTGGACGCGCCCGTGGCGCGTGGGGGGCCGCCCGCTCTCAGAACCGATTCAGAACGGAATATCGTCGTCCATGCTGTCGAAGCCGCTCGCCGATTTCGGCGCGGGCTTGGCCGCCGGTGTGGCAGTGGCCGGCCGCGAAGCGGGGGCGGGCCGATCGCCGAAGCCGGACGGCGTGGCTTCATCGGTCGTGCCGCCGCCAGTGCCTTCGCGGCTGCCCAGCAACTGCATGCTGTCGGAGATGATTTCAGTCGTGTAGCGGTCCGCGCCTTCCTTGTCTTGCCATTTGCGCGTCTTGAGGCGCCCTTCGATGTAGACCGGACGGCCCTTCTTCAGGTATTCGCCGGCGACCTCTGCCTGGCGGTCATACAACACCACGGAATGCCATTCCGTTTCTTCCATCTTCTCACCCGAATCCTTGTTCTTCCAGGTGCGCGTGGTGGCAATGCGCAGGTTGCAGACGGCGTTGCCGTTGGGCGTGTAGCGCACTTCGGGGTCTTTGCCGAGGTTGCCGATAATGATGACTTTGTTGACTGAGGCCATGGTCCGCGCTCCTGCGTGTGGGTTGAGTCGGAACGATTATCGTCCCGGCCCCTGCGCGCGCCATCCCCACTGAAGTGGGGATCGGGTGATTCGGGCTCCCCCACCGAAGGGGGGCGAGGTATCGATTTGCCGCCCTCCGTCAGAGCCCGATCAGGGCTGGAACCCCGCCACCCCCATCTGCCACAGCAAGAACGAATACATGTCGGCACGTTCTTCGAACTGCTGCTTCTTCGTGTTGCCAATGCCGTGGCCGGCGTCGAAATCGAGTCGCAGCAGCACCGGCTTGCTGCTCGTCGTGGCGGCCATCAGCCGCGCCGCCGTCTTCGTGCTTTGCCAGACTTCGACGCGTGGGTCATTCACGCCATGGGTGAGCAGAACCGCTGGATACGACGTGGCATCTTTGACGTTGGCATAGGTGCTCATCGCCAGCAGCGCTGTGAAGCCTGCTTCCGTCGTGGCGCTGCCGAACTCGGGAATATTGGGAATGCCGTTGGGCGTGGTCTCGAATCGCAGGCTGTCCAATGCGCCAACCGCCGGGATCACGGCGGCGAACAAATCAGGCCTCTCCGTCATCGCCCGGCCCACCAGGATGCCGCCGGCGCTTCCGCCCAGGATGCCGAGCTTGCTCGGCTGTGTGAACTTCTCCGCGATCAGGTACTCGGCGCAGGCGATGAAGTCTTTCCAGGTATTGGGCTTGGTCGACTGGAAGCCGGCCTTGTACCAGTCTTCGCCGTAGACACCGCTGCCTCGCGGGTTCGCCACCGCGAACACACCCCCGGCGTCGAGCCACGCCAGCCTGCCGACGCTGAAGAACGGTTCTTCCGTGATCCCATAGCTCGCATAGCCGTAGAGCAGGGTCGGGTTGTTGGCGTCGAGGACAACGCCTTTGCGGTGGATGATCGACAGCGGAACCAGCGCGCCGTCGTGGCTCTTCACCTTCACTTCCGTTGCCACGATGTCGGCCGGCGCGTCAAACGGCCCGGCCGGCTGCAGCCCCGTGTTGCGGGCGCTGCCGTCGGCAGCAACGTTGAACACCTGGCGCGCCCGGGTCCAGCTCTGCAGGTCGATCGTGACGCCGGGCAGGCGCGGATCGGCCGCATTCACGCCGTCGCCTGCGAGTTCGAACGATCCTTGCACCGGCAGCGTCACTTCGACAGCGTTCGCCGTCGGCACATAGGCGCGCTTGTAGAGCCGCTTGACGTTGCCGTCGCGGCTTTCGATATAGAGCGCATCGGCCGCGGCAGCGACATTGACGACCACCTGTTGCGACTCGGCAATCACTTCCTTCGCAGCCTGGATGTTCGGTGTTTCCAGATTCATCGCGATCACGTGTGAACGCGGGGCGCCCTTGTGGCTCACCATGTAAAGCGTATCGCCGAAATACGCCACGCTCGTCACCGCGTCCGCCGCGCTGACGATGCGCTTCCACTGCGGCTTGCCGGCGAGCACGCTGCTCTGCGGGGCGAGGAACAGGCCCAGCTCGCGCTGCGTGCCGTTGGACACCGTGCCAATTGCCCAACGGCCATCGTGGGTCAGGTTGACGAAGGGCAATTCCGCAGGCCCGATCGCCAGCCCCTTGATCGCCGTGCCGAACACCGGCCGCGCCGACGCCGGTGGTGAACCGATGCGCAGCAGATAGGTCTGGCTGTGCTGGTATTTCTGCGTCTGCGGCATGCCCTTGCGCAGTGCCTGCAACTGGTTGAACACCATCGCCTTGCCGTCGGGCGACCAGTCGACGCCACCGAAGTCGGTGCGCGCGATCGGCGCCCCGAGCGTGCCCCCGCCACGCGTGTTCAAAATGCTCATCACTGCCGCTTCCGAACCCTGCTTCGACATGCCGAAGGCGACCAGACTGCCGTCGGGAGAGGGGCTGAACCAGTTGATCGCGTGCGGCTTGCCGGTGCGGTTTTCCAGCGCCTGGGGGTCGATCAGCAGCTTCTCCTTGCCCGTCAAACCCTGGCGCATCACGAGCTTGAACTGGTTGTCAGCGGCACCGCGGCGCTCCATGAAGTAGATCTCAGCGGGCAAACGCCTGACCTGCGTCACGCGGTCCGACACGGACGCGTCGTAGCGCATGAGGTTCTCGAGCAACCCCTGGCGTCCGGGAATCCTGGCGAGGCTGCTGCGCGCATGGTCGTTGTGCGCCTTCATCCACTTCACCACCTCCGGATCGGCCTTGTTTTCGAAGTAACGATAGGGGTCGTCGACGCTCACGCCGAAATAGTTGTCGTTCACCACGCGTGGTTTCGCCAGCGGCGGCATGACGCCCTGGCCCAGGCTGGCACCGGCGCAGACGCTCACAGTGATCAGAGCCACCGGGCGGAAAAGACGTGCCATGCAGGTCATGCGGCGAAACTCCTGGGCAAGGCCCGGCGTGTCCGACTCCGGGGCCCCACATTCTCTCCCCGGAAGCCGGTTCCCGGGGACGCTCGAATCGTGAACTCGGCACGTCGCGTAACATGCTGCGCACCCGCCCACCCGACATGCTTGCGCCCGACCTCCAGCCCGCCGATACCGCCGCTGGCATTCTTCAGCAGGTCTTTGGCTACTCCAAGTTCCGCGGCGAGCAGGAGCGAATCATCGAGCATGTGAGCAGCGGCGGCGACGCCCTCGTGCTCATGCCCACCGGCGGCGGCAAGAGCCTGTGCTACCAGGTGCCCGCCGTGCTGCGGCACCGCCGCGAACGCGGCGTGAGCGTCGTCGTCAGCCCGCTGATCGCGTTGATGCACGACCAGGTGGGTGCGCTCGAAGAACTTGGTGTGCATGCGGCGTTCCTGAACTCGACTTTGTCGATGGAAGAGGCGCAGCGCATCGAGCGCGAAATGATGAGCGGGCGCCTGGTGCTGCTGTACGCCGCGCCCGAACGCGTGACCACGCCGCGCTTCCTGGCGCAGCTCGATTCGCTGCAGGAGCGCGAGTTGCTGAGCCTGTTTGCGATCGACGAGGCGCATTGCGTGAGTCAGTGGGGTCATGACTTTCGCGAGGATTATCTGGGCCTGAGCGTGCTGCACGAACGCTACCCCGAGGTGCCGCGCATCGCCCTGACCGCGACTGCCGACGCCATCACGCGCGCCGACATCGTGCAGCGCCTGGCCCTGGGCGATGCGCGCATCTTCGTCAGCAGTTTCGACCGGCCGAACATTCGCTACCGCATCGTCGAGAAAGACGAACCGCGGCGCCAGCTGCGGCGCTTTGTGCAAGAAGAACATCACGGCGACGCCGGCATCGTCTACTGCCAAAGTCGAAAGAAAGTTGACGAGACGGCGGCCTGGCTGCTTCAGGAAGGCGTGACGGCGCTGCCGTATCACGCCGGCCTGGACTCCGATGTGCGCCGGCGCCACCAGGACCGTTTCCTGCGCGAAGATGGCGTCGTGATGGTGGCGACGATTGCCTTCGGCATGGGAATCGACAAACCCGACGTGCGCTTCGTCGCGCACCTGGACCTGCCGAAGAACATCGAGGGCTATTATCAGGAAACCGGCCGCGCCGGGCGCGATGGGTTGGCGGCGGACGCCTGGATGGTGTATGGCCTGGCCGACGTCGTGAACCAGCGCCGCATGATCGACGAGAGCCCGGCGGCGGAGGATTTCAAGCGACGCCAGCGCGGCAAGCTCGATGCGCTGCTCGCGCTGGCTGAATCGCACGACTGCCGGCGGGTGCGGCTGCTGAGCTATTTCGATGAGGCCAGCGAGCCCTGCGGCAACTGCGACAACTGCCTGCAAGCCCCCGCCACCTGGGACGCCACGGAAGCGGCGCGCATGGCGCTGAGTTGCGTCTACCGCTTCCATCAGGATCGCGGCCGGCGTTTTGGTGCTGGCCATCTGATCGACGTGTTGCGCGGCAAGGCCACCGACAAGGTGGCGCAATTCGGGCATCAGCGGTTGAGCACCTTCGGCGTGGGCGCAGCCGTGAGCGAAACGCGTTGGCGTGGCGTGCTCCGCCAATTGATTGCAATGGGCCATTTGCGCACCGAGGGCGAGTTCAATACCTTCGAATTGACGCCGAGTTCACGCAAAGTGCTGCGCGGCGACCTCACGCTGCTGCTGCGCGAAAGCGACGCATCGCCCAAACGCGGGGACGGCACGCGCCGAACCCGTGGCGCGAAGGTCGCCAAGCCGGAGCGTCCGACATTGCGCGCTGTGCCGGCAGGGCTCGACGTGAACGCCCAGCAGCGCTTCGCCGCACTCAAGGCCTGGCGCGCCGAAGTCGCGCGCGCGCACAACCTGCCGGCGTTTGTCGTCTTCCACGACGCGACCTTGACGGAAATGGCGCGCCTGCGGCCGGCAACGCTTGATGAACTGGCACAGATCAGCGGTGTGGGCGTGAAGAAACTCGAGGCCTACGGCGAAGAAATCTTGCGGGTGCTGGGGGGCGAGGGTGAGTGATGCAGCCACCAGCGTCATGCAGACCTCGTTCGCGGCTGGCGAGCTCAACGTTGAATTTGTCTTGCCGTCTGCGCTGCGCATCAAGGTGCATTGCCCACGCCACGCGCTTAAGTGAGCCCCTGCCGACGGGCGCGGTCGGATCCGACTTGCAGCGCAAAATCGAACCTCTCAATGGAGCCGCCATGGCCAAGGATTTCGAGACGATGGAGTTCAGCAATTTCTCGGCCAACCCGAGCATCCACGAGGTCTGCGACCCAGCGCGCCGCCTGTGGGTGCAAGGCGGCCTGGCGGGACTCGCCAGCGGCGTGTTCGGGTCCATACTGCCAGGCTGCGCTGCCCTGCCTGCCGGCCCTTTGCTCGGCTTCAAGGCCGTTCCCAGCGCCAGCACCGACACTCTGGTCGTTCCCGAGGGCTACAACGCAACGGCGCTCGCAGCATGGGGTGAGCCCATAGGCGTCGCCGGCAACATGCCGGCGTGGCTTGCGGACGCCGGCAACAGCGCCGCCGATCAGGAGGTGCAGATGGGCATGCACCACGACGGCATCGAATTTTTTCCACTCGACGGCTCGCGGCATGGCCTGCTCGTGATGAACCATGAGTACACCGACGACGGCCTGCTGCACCCCGACGGCATGAACACCTGGAGCGCCGCGAAGGTGCGCAAGGCGCAGGCAGCACATGGCGTGGCGGTGATCGAGATCGAGTCGCGCGGCGAAGGCGGCAAAGCGGGCTGGCAGATGGTGCGTCCATCGCGTTATGCGCGCCGCTTCACCGCCTACTCGCCGTTCAGCGTGGCGGGCCCCGCCGCCGGCCACGCGCTGATGCGCACCGCGGCCGACCCGCAGGGGCGCACCGTGCTCGGCACGCTCAACAACTGTGCAAGCAGCCAGACGCCTTGGGGCACCTACCTGTCGGGCGAAGAGAACTTCGCGTTCTATTTTGACGGCGGCGACAAGCTCGACGCGCACCAGCTGCGCTGGGGGATGCGCAAAGCCGGTTTCTATCGCTGGCCGGAACACGACGAACGATTCGACGCACGCAAACACCCGAACGAGTTCAACCGTTTCGGCTGGGTCGTCGAGATCGACCCGATGGACCCGCAGTCCACGCCCGTCAAGCGCACCGCGCTCGGCCGCGCCGCGCACGAAGGGGCCTGGGTCGCACTCACGCGCGACCGGCGTGCCGTCGTCTATTCCGGCGAAGACGCGCGCTTCGAGTACATCTACAAGTTCATCAGCCGCGACCCGGTGCGTCTGGCCGGCGCCGGCATCAGCGCAGCGCAGGCGAACCGCGACCTGCTCGATCACGGCACGCTCTTTGTTGCGCGCTTCAGCGCCGACGGTGGCGGGCAATGGATGCCGCTCGTGCACGGCAACGGCCCGTTGACAGCGGCGAACGGCTTTGCCGACCAGGGTGAAGTGCTGATCAAGACGCGCCAGGCAAGCGACCTTCTGGGCGCGACGAAGATGGACCGGCCCGAGTGGTTTGCCATCGATCAGCAGCGCGGCGAGGTCTATTGCAACCTGACGAACAACAGTTCGCGCGGCGCCCCGGGCATGCCCGGCGTGGACGCTGCGAACCCGCGCGCCAACAACGTGATGGGCAACATCATCCGCTGGAAGGAGCGCGACGACTTCGACGGCCTGACGATGCAGTGGAACCACTTGGTGCTGGCCGGCGATCCGGCGAATGCGCGCGCCGAGGCGAAGGGCAATATCAAGGGTGACATCTTTGCCTGCCCCGACGGCCTGTTGATCGACGCACGCGGCGTGCTCTGGATTGAAACCGACATGCACGCGACGCAGATGTATAAAGGCGAACTCGTGCGCATCGGCAACAATCAGATGCTGGCATGTGACCGCGCGAGCGGCGAGATTCGGCGTTTCCTGACGGGGCCCGTGAACTGCGAAATCACCGGCGTCACGCTCACGCCCGACGGCCGCAACATGTTCATCAACATTCAGCACCCGGGTGAGACACCCACCGACCGCAGCGATCCGGCCGCGCCCGCCAAGTTCTCGAACTGGCCCGACTACCGCGCGGGGGGTCGGCCACGTTCGAGCACGGTGGTCATTCGCCGCACCGACGGCGGCTTGATCGGCACCTGAGGGCGGCGGCGCACCCGCTCGGGCGACGCTCAGGTGATGCGGTAGACGTCGAGCAACACCACGCTCGCTTCGCGCTGGCCCACGGCCAGCGCCAGCACCTTGTTCAGGTGCAGCCAGGCCGGCGCTCCCGTGGTGAAGCGCAGCACGGTGCGGAAGAAGTACTCGTGGCGCGCCACCGTCTCGCCGCGCGCCAGGCGCGCCAGCACTTCCGGCGGCCCGTGGCGCAGACCATCGCTTTGCACCTCGATCAGGCTGCTGTCGTGCGCGCGAATCACGTAGTGCGCGGCGATGTCGAGCGCGCCGTCGGCGCGGTTCACCTGCCAATCGACGCCACCTTCGACGATGTTGCCGTTCAGTTCGGGCCCGCGCACCGTGCCGCCGAGCAGTGGCACGTAGCGCCGTTCACCATACTTGGCTGGGCCGAGACTGACCAGCGTGCCCACATCGCAGCGCACCTGCGTCATCGGCACGAGCTGAGGTGGCGCCGGGAAAGCCGGGTTCGGCACGATGCTGCTTGCTCCTACCCCTACTCGACCCTGCCGATGCCACGCACTGCCGCCGTCATGGCTTGCGCGTCGGCGTCCCAGTAGGCCTGGAACTCGGGCGCGTCGAGATACTCGACCGGGCTGCCGGCGCGCCCGATGGTCTGCACCACAAGCGGGTCGGCCGCGACCTTGCGCGCCGCAGCCCGCAGACGCTGCACAACGTCCTGCGGCGTGCCCGCCGGAACAAACAGCCCCGACCATTGAGCAAAACGCGTGTTGTGGCCGAGTTGGGTGAGGCTCGGCACGTCCGGCAGGCTGGTCAGAGGTGCCGCACCCCAATGCGCGAGCGCGCGCAGCTTGCCGGCCCTGATGTGTTGCGCCACGGTCGACGGGCCGCTCGCCACTGCGTCGACCTGGCCGCCCAGCAATGCGGCCAGAGCCGGGCCCGCGCCGGTGTAGGGAATGTGCGTCATGCGAAATCCCGCACTCGCCTTCAGCATTTCCATCGGCACATGCATCGTGCCGTAGTTGCCCGAACTGCCGTAGTTGAAGGCGCTGGGCTTGGCCTTCGCATCGGCGATGAACTCGGCCAGCGTGTGCCATGGGGCTTCGACACGCACGACGAACACGGTCGGGTCGGCGGTGAAACGCGCTATCGGCAGGAACTGGCTGGTCGTGAACGCGGGCTTGCGCTCGAACAGCTTGTCGGCTTCGGGCAGGATCGAAATCGACGACAGCGACAGCAGCAGCGTGTAGCCATCGGCCGCCGCGCGCGAGGCATGGGCGATGCCCAATGCGCCGCCGGCGCCGGCCTTGTTTTCAACGATCACGGTCTGCTTCAGCTCCCGCGCCAGAGCTTCGGCCACGGGCCGTGCCACGGTGTCGGCCACACCCCCGGGCGGGAACGGAACGACCATCGTGATCGGTCTGTCGGGCCAGGCCGATTGAGCTTGGGCGCCTGTTGCCGCGCCGAGCGCGAGCAGCACGGCTGAACCGGCCGCAGCCAAGCAGCGTCGTGCGCTGTGGGAATGCATCGCTCAATCCTCCTGATTCGTGGCGTATTGGCCTTGCTGCATTGTGCCCATTCAGGCGCAGGGGACCAGCGTGGGAAACTCCAGCATCGCACCCCCTCGTTCTTTCGGAGCCTGCCGTGATCCATCGCCCCATCGGCCGCCACCTTCTGATCGCGATCGTGATCGGCGCAATCACAGCCCTGGCGGGCTGCAGCGCGATGCACGCGCAAAACCCTTCGTCGGCGCTGCAGCCCGTGAACGCGGTGGCCGACGGCGACGACGAGCGCGTCATGCTCAAAGGCCATGATGTCGTTGCCTATTTCACCCAGGGCCGCCATGCCCTGGGTTCAAAACAGTTCAAGAGCGTCTATGAGGGCGTGACGTTCCGCTTTGCAAGCGCCGAGCACAAAGCGCTGTTCGATGCGAACCCGAAAAAGTACCAGCCCGAGTATGGCGGCTTCTGCGCAAACGGCATCGCTTATGGCATTCCTTGGGGCGGGGACGCCGACACCTGGCGCATGATCGACGGGCGCCTGTTCATCAACGGCGGCCCGGGCAGCAAGGCTGCGTTCGAGCTCGACCTGAAGCGCAACGTCGAGCTTGCCGACCGCTACTGGCGCGCAGAAGTCGCGGGCAGCAACAGTTTTTGGCAACGCAGCAAGCGGCTCGTTTTTCGCGTCCCGCACTACAAGACGGGTGCCGAGTTGGCAGCCGAAGTGGCGGCGGCCAATCCGGCCGCGAAGTGAGCGACCAGCACAGCGGGCAGATCAGCGGCCAGACCATGCGCCACGCCAGCGGCGCATGCGCCGCCGTTGTGGGCGCACAAGACACATGGCTTCACTTCGATACCGGCAGCGCGAACTCGGCGCCCTTGGGCGTGCTCGCAGGCCAGCGCTGCATCACGCTTTTTTGCTTGGTGTAGAAGCGCACGCCCTCTTCACCGTAGGCGTGCATGTCGCCGAACAGGCTGCGCTTCCAGCCGCCGAAACCATGCCAGGCCAT
>Ga0315278_10002667_pt1 | contig 15906 bp, 10 predicted proteins | sample YL17G06_0_MG_FD_203880 | JGI IMG/M metagenome (GOLD analysis project Ga0315278, IMG submission 203880) | Sediment microbial communities from Yellowstone Lake, YNP, Wyoming, USA - YL17G06_0 | ecosystem: Environmental > Aquatic > Freshwater > Lake > Sediment | place: USA: Wyoming | collected... | reverse complement strand
ACAAAAAAAACCAATTAATAAAAATAATTCAGGCCAAATTCTGCCAATGCCCTCATTCCTTGCAAACACACCCAGGAATGCATCTGTACCCCAGCGCAATGGAGAGATCATACTGATTTTTTTAATGGTATCCGGCAGCATATAGACAGGTACAAAAATACCCCCAAGCATAGCCAGAATAACCACCATAACAGATCCAAAAGTTGCGGCCTGACCATGGGTGCCGGCAAAAGTTCCGACGATAATTCCAAAACCTGTGGCTGCAAGGCTGCTGGCGATTAATGCCAGTAATAGTGCCGGATAGCTCACCCGCAAATCGAGAGAGGGTAAATCTCCTAACATTGGCATTATATACACACCGATAAACATTAATAAGATAAACTGGAAAATACAAACAGTAAGAAAAACCCCGATTTTTGCGAAAATGATTTCAAAGTACGAGACAGGCAGTGTCCGCAATCTGTCATAGACACCATGATTCTTTTCATTTATTATGCTCCCAGCCAAGGGTATTACAATAAAGAACATTGCAAAGAGGGTGAATGCAGGAATATTATTCTGAAGAGGATTAGGTTTGAACTTTGAGGATTCATCGCTTGCAGCCTGCTCGTTTATCCTCACAATATCGGAAGAAAAGAATGAATTTTCAGGTAATCTGATCTCAGCTTCCTGTTCTGCCCTGGTTATTAGTTCTTCCTGAAATTTCATTATCACTTCATTTTTATAAGGAAAGTCTGGTATTGATTTGCCTATATCTATATTCCTGAGACTGGCAGCAAAGTTCGAGAACTGCTCCTTATTAGTTTTTTTAATGCTTTCAGAATATTGTGACATTAAAATTTTTAATGCCGATAATTGTACAACCATTTTTAGAGGAGAAAATACAGCATCCTTGTACATAGTCTGCACTGCAGGATCGTAAATAAAAATAATGCCAGCCAAATCACTGGTTAACCCTTCATTTGTGTGATCTTTAGTTTTGGATGATACTCTTATAAGATCAATAAGTTTTTCAGTTGCACTATCAGGAATTATTACAGCTAACTGATAATTGCCCTGCAAAACTTCATTTTCAGCTTCCCTGGCTGAAAAAAACTTAGTGAAATTAAAGTATCCTTGTTTGGTAAGATCATTTTCAATACTGTCACCCAAAATTGATGAATCAGCATTTACCAGGATCATCTTAATTCCCGATTTCTCATTTTGAATTGCGCTTTCCTGAGTCAGCGTAATAATAATAAGCAATATTGCCGGCATCACAAAAAGGATTGCTAGTCCTGGCCAATCCCTTGACAACAAAAGAATTTCTTTTTTTACTATTGCAAGAAATTTTTTCAATATATTATATGGCGTTGAATTTACTCTTTAATGTATTAATTCTCTCCTCAGTCACGTAGATCGCTCCCTGTCATTTTGAGAAATACCTGTCCAAGATCCGAACAACCAATGTTTTCGGCAATAAGGTCAGTTGGATTACCATCGGCAAGAAGTTCTCCGTGATCAATAATGTTTACTCTTGTACAAAGCAGTTCTGCTTCTTTCATATAATGAGTTGTATATATAATTGTCGTGCCTTTTTTATTTAGATCAACCAGATAGTCAAATATCATTGTACGAAGCTGAATATCAACACCGAGAGTTGGTTCATCAAGCAGCAGCAGTGCTGGTTCATGGATAATTCCGCAAATCAGGTTTACCCGTCGTTTAATTCCACCTGAGCATCGTGAAATAAATTTTGATTCATGCTCACCAAGATTGAATATATCAATAAATCTGTTCACTTTAGTACGTAACTCAATCCCATGAATTCCATGCAGATGCCCAAAAAAAAGAATATTTTCCCTCACTGTCAAAATAGAGTAAAGTGCAATTTCCTGAGGAACAAGTCCAATCCTTTTTTTTATGTCAACTAAGGAGCGTGTAACATCTTTGTCAAAAACCGTAATATCTCCGGAAGTTGGGCTTAGCAACCCGCAAATTAAAGAATTGAGTGTAGTTTTTCCTGCCGAATTGGGACCTAACAAGCCAAAAAATTCACCTTCATTAACCGTTAGATTGATTCCTTTAAGCGCTTCCACATCAGATCCCTTGTACTTTTTTTTTAGGTTCTTTGTAGTTATTACAGGGTTCAAATCCATAAAGATTATTATCGAAGATGGCTAATATTTATAATGCGACCAAAGATATATAATTGAAATCTGATTTTAGAATCTATGCTTCAGGAAATAAAACAATATTTTAAATATGACATGTCAAAGTTGAACATACTTATTGAAATAGAAAATGGAACGAAGGATTTTCTTATTTTTTTCTATTTTTACTTCCTAAATAATTATCTTAAATGTAGATGAATATTTATGTAGCCGGAACAGGTCTTGTATCTTCTTTGGGTATAGGAGTATCACAAAATTATGATGCTCTGGTATCTCAAAGACATGGGATTTGTTCTTTTTCCCAGGAATTGGATCCACTCCTTGAGGGATTTCCTGTTGGAAGACTGCGTATAAACAATTTTGATTTAGCTGAAATAGCCAGTGCAAGTCCCAGGTTCCCGCGAACAGCATTAATGAGTTTATTGGCTGCCAATGAAGCTATCGAAGATGTTGGTTTAGATATAAGGAATTACCGGTCAGGATTTATTTCTGCAACCACTGTTGGAGGTATTGATCTCACTGAGCAGTTTTTTATTTCCAATGGAAAAAATAAACTCAGAGGAAATTTACATAAGATAGTAAACCATGAATGCGGGAGGGTTACTAATCTGGTTGCTGAAAAAATTGAGGTAAACACATATGTTTCTACAATTAGTACAGCTTGTTCATCATCAGCTAATTCAATAATTCTTGCAGCACGTTTAATTAAGGAAGGCAGGCTCGATATTGCAGTTGCAGGAGGAGCTGATGCATTAACTGCTTTTACTCTAAATGGATTCAACTCGCTGTTGCTGCTAGATACTGATTTATGTATCCCTTTCGATGCTAAAAGAAAGGGACTAAATCTTGGTGAAGGTGCAGGATATGTTATTCTTGTATCTGAACGACTTGTCGATGCAGGGGTAGTATCTCCAATTGTAATTTTAAGTGGGTATTCAAATACCTGTGATGCTTTTCACCAAACAGCAATGTCGCCTGAAGGTAAAGGTCCCTTTCTTTCAATGTCAGGTGCCTTGCGAATGGCTGGTATTACTCCATCAGGTGTAAATTATATTAATGCTCATGGGACGGCCACTCAAAATAACGACGCTTCGGAGGGAAATGCTGTTTGCCGGCTATTTAAAAACAATATACCTGCATTGAGTTCAACTAAATGTTATACAGGCCATACGTTGGGAGCAAGTGGCGGTATTGAAGCAATTTTCAGTATCCTCGCCCTTACTAATGGTGTTGCTTTCCCAAATCTTCGTTTTTCGGAACCTATCCCTGAATTGGCTTTGATTCCCGTTACAGAAGTTCAACATTTCCCCATGGATAATGTACTGACCAATTCATTCGGTTTTGGTGGCAATTGTAGTTCATTAGTATTCTCAAAAATCTTAGTATGAAGATTTATATTAATGGTTCATCATCTATATCTGCCCATCCGGTATTCGAACCTTCGATGGTATTAACAGAACCTGTTATTCATTCCGGCGACCGGCTTATTTGCATTGAACCCGTTTATGACAAACTTCTGGAACCGATACAGATTCGCCGCATGAGCCGCATTTTAAAAATGGGCATGACAACATCTGCCCGAGCAATTAAACAGGCAGATAATCCTCATATTGACGCTATTATTGCTGGAACAGGCTTCGGTTGTCTTGAGGATACTACAAGATTTTTATTAAAAATGATCGACCCCGATGACCGGAGTATGAATCCGACTTCTTTTATACAATCAACCTATAATACAGTTAGTTCTCTGGTCGCACTTAATCTGAAAAACAATGGTTATAACAATACTTTTGTTCATTCAGGATTTTCGTTTGAATCTGCACTTGATGATGCAATTTTGTTATTGAATACGGGGGAAGCTAAAAATGTCCTTGTAGGAGGGATTGATGAACTTACCACCGAAGTTTACGACCTTCTTAAGCGGTTACAGAATGCACGTATTAAAACCACAAAGAAAAATTTATCCTTGCAGCCTGCAAAAACATACCGCTTTGGCGAGGGAAGCAGCTTTTTTGTTCTTTCGGATAAACACAATTCTGCAAGTCAGGTTGAAATTACTAATTTCAATTTATTATATAAACCAGAGAAAGATCAAATCATCTCCAATTTTGAGAATTACACCCAGAATGATGAAATTGATCTCTTCCTCCTTGGGAAAAACGATGAAAAGATGAATGATGAATCCTATAATTGGATATCCTCTCTAATCCATAATAAAAAATGCTTTAATTATAAAAGCCTTTGTGGCGACTATCCAACAGCATTATCGTTTGGCCTTTGGCTTGCAACTTCTATATTATCAGGTTCCGGAAATCCAATGATCCCAATTGGGAAAATTAATAATATACTAATATATAATTGCTTCGAACGGCAATATCATGCTTTTATCTGTGTTAAAAGATGCTAAACAATAAATACATTTTCGGATTTTTTTTTGGTTCACCACTTCGTTGAATATTGCTTAATTAAAATTTGAAACAGATTATTAAGACCTCCGACGGTTCGCACACTATCTTTGTTCCTGAACTTAATGAGTACTACCATTCTATTCATGGTGCAGTTCAGGAATCAAAATATATATTCATCAATAATGGTTTCGAATATTGTAAAGCTGATCCCCTTAATATATTTGAGGTCGGATTCGGGACAGGACTTAATGCACTTCTGACTGCCATAAGAAGTAGTGCTGGTGAAAAAGAAGTCAATTATACCTCTATCGAAAAATATCCTCTCGATGAAAACATTATCAGTTTACTGAATCATCATCATTTTTCAGGAGAAAATGGTAGGGAGATATATAATTTAATCCATTCATCACCATGGAATATCAGTGTGAATATCTGTAAGAATTTTAACCTTAGAAAAATAAAAGGAGATTTTACGGCTGAACCTCTGTCGGGCAGTTATGATCTTATATATTTCGATGCATTCGGGCCTGAAAAACAACCTGAAATGTGGACAAGGGAAATATTTAACGGAATATCAGCCGCTACAAACAAAAACGGGCTACTTGTGACCTATTCAGCCAAGGGTGAAGTGAAAAGAAATCTAAAAGCCTGCGGATTTGATGTTTCTCTCCTTCCCGGGCCGCCTGGAAAGAGACATATAATAAGAGCAAAAAAAATCTGAAAAAAATTTCTCCATGCTTTTTTACTTTGACCAAAGTGTTATCTTTGCGGAAATTTAATTTAAAAATATCTTAATATGAAAATCAAGGGATTAATTGTTCTGATAGGTGTAATAGCCTTAATGCTTGGCTCCTGTAGCAAAAATGCTATACAAGGTGCAAAAATAAAAAGCAGTGAAGATTCACTCTCCTATGCTTTTGGGATTAATATTTACAATTCTCTAACTGCTGACAGTCTGATGCTCGATCCTATGATAGTTGCAAAAGCAATGCTCGACGGAAAAGAGGGAAAGCCACTAATGGCCGACGATATTGCCCGTACAGTTATCATGGGTTTTGTCAATAAACGAGAAGCAGTAAAGGCTGAAAAAAAGGCAGAACTCGATAAAGAAACATATAAAGACTATGTTGCTCAGAATGAGGCATTTCTTGCAAAGAATAAAGAAAAGGCCGGAGTTACTGTTACCGCCAGCGGTCTTCAGTATGAAGTAATAAAAATGGGGACAGGTCCTATACCAACTACTGAAAGTACAGTAAAGGTTCAGTATGTAGGAACACTCATTGATGGCACTGAATTTGACTCTTCAATTAAAAGAAACGAACCTGCAACATTTCCAGTATCAGGAGTCATACCTGGCTGGACTGAAGCTTTAAAACTGATGCCTGTAGGTTCCAAGTTTAAACTTTGTCTTCCACAATCAATTGCTTATGGGGCAAAAGGTGCCGGAGATGTTATTAAACCTTATTCGACACTGATCTTTGAAGTTGAGCTTCTCGAAATTGTAAAATAACATGACGGCAGAAATACAAACGCCCAAGGGTATTATGAAGGTCAACTTCTTTGAAGATGACGCTCCTGTTACTGTGGAAAACTTTATTGCTCTTGCAAAAAAGGGGTTCTATGACGGACTTGCTTTTCACAGGGTTATTCCGGATTTTGTTATACAGGGGGGTTGCCCTCTCTCTATAGATATGAGCGATCCCAGAGTCGGGACCGGCGGACCCGGATATAAGATAAACTGTGAACTGACCGGCGGTAACCAATACCACGACAAAGGAGTACTTTCCATGGCCCATGCAGGAAGAAACACTGGTGGATCTCAGTTTTTTATATGCCATAGCCGTACCAATACAAAACACCTCGACAAACAACATACTTGCTTCGGCAAAGTATATGAGGGTCTGGATGTTATTGAAAACATACGTCAGGGCGATAAAATTGAAAAGTTAATTATTCACGAAGAATAGACTGAAATGGCATTTGAAATTAACGGGAAAATTATCGACATATCTCCTGTCAATCAGGTGAGTGACAAATTTAAAAAACGGGAGTTTGTCATTGAGAAGAAAGAAACAGGCGGAGCTGCAGTATTTATTGACTATATCAAATTCCAGCTGATACAGGATAAATGTGACCTTATCAATGAATCGTTTTTAAACGAAGATGTTAAGATATGGTTCAACCTCAAGGGTAACAAATGGGAACGCGAAGGTAAAATCAACTATTTTACAAACCTCGATGCCTGGAAAATTGAAAAAGTTTCATCACAGGGCAGAGATCAGAACCTTCCGGCACATACTACTCTGGAGGATATCCCACCTGAAAACGATGAGCTAAGCGATCTTCCGTTCTGAAAAGAATATAAAAGAGACTGAACTGAAATTCAGTCTCTTTTTTTTATCTTGGCAGAATGATTTAAACTCGGTAACCAACGTTAGAACAGATTTAAAATCCACGCCGGCATTTCAAAATAGTATTTAAAGATTAATGAAAATGAAATATCTCTTTCTAACTATTCTTACTTTAACCAGCACATATAGTCAAGCGCAGGTATTAACAAATCCGGCCGAAAATAATCCCCGCCAGATACAACTTCCATATAACAGGCTGATACAACCAGCAGGTACTCAGATAACAATTGGTGATGCGTCTCAGGAAAATCATGCACTCGATGCTGTATTATCTCCTGACGGAAAATGGCTGGCAGTAGAAGAAAGATACAGTGTTGTATTTATCAGTACCTCAGATAATAGTGTGAAATTCGTACTCAGGAATATTGATCATAAGGATCTCGGAGGCGGAATGAACACTTATTCAGGGATCATCTGGCATATAAGTAATGAAAGCACTGAGGTGTATTGGAGTGTAGTAGGCAGAAACAACCGGTCATTCGTTGTGTCAGCCAGGTGGGATGGAATTAAGGCAGAATTCGGTCGTATGTTTGAATATCTGGCTGAACCGGAATCCGATATGGCCCTGCCAAATGAAATTCTGATCACAAAGGAATCCAGAAGAGAATTTTTATATGTTGTCCTTAACGGTAATAACAAAGTAATAAAACAGAATTTAATTTCCGGAGATACTATCTGGGTAACTGATCCGGGGGTTGCACCCTATGGCCTGACCATGGCAGCAGGGAAACTGTATGTTACAAACTGGGCAGGCAGACATCCTTCCGGTAACGATCCTGAGGTTGCTGGTGTTCCATGGGGCCTGGCCAGGGTAAATAATAAAAATGGCGGTTCAACCAGGGAAGGCAGCGTTACTATAATTAAACCCTCAAACGGTAAGATAATAAAGGAACTTGTTGTGGGACTTCACCCCAATGAGATTATCAGCGACAGAGAAGGGAAGTTTGTTTATGTAACCAATTCAAACAGCGATAATGTTACTGTTATTAATACTGCAACAGATGAGATTGACGAAACTATAAGTGTCAGGTTACAACCTGAAATAAATCCATTTTTTGGAGATTCACCCAACGGTTTATGTCTTTCGTCTGATGAAAAAACTCTATTTATAGCCAATGGCATGGATAATGCTCTTGCAGTAATAAAATTGAAGAAAAAAGAGATCCCTGCAGGTGAACAACAAAACAGCAGTGTAGTTGGATTCTTACCTACCGGAGCCTACCCTTCATCTGTAACTATGTCAAGTAATGGCAATCTGTATGTGTCGAACCTCGAAGCTGCAGGAGCCCGTTTGGGAACAAATAATCCCCGTACCAGAAATCTTATCTATAATTCACATAATATGCTTGCTTCAGTATCGGTGATTCCGTTTCCGGATATGAAGAATCTCAAAGCATATACCGATACCGTAATTGCTTTAAATGATCTTTCCAGGGCTACAATGGGAAGGGAAAAACCAAGAGAATCGGTTAAGCCCAAGCCTGTTCCTGACAGAATAGGAGAACCCTCAGTTTTTAAACATGTTGTTTATATTATTAAGGAGAACAGGACCTATGATCAGATTCTTGGTGATATGAAACAGGGAGACGGGGATCCTGGTCTTTGTATGTATGGAACTGAAATTACCCCTAATACTCATAAACTTGCAGAGGAATTTATGCTTCTGGATAATTTCCATGCTTCAGGAAAATGTTCCGCAGACGGGCATATGTGGACTGATGCCTCGATAGTTACAGACTATATTGAAAAGAACATGAGGGCATGGTTCAGAAGCTATTCTCATGTTCTTACAGATGCGCTGGTATATGCTCCAACCGGATTCCTCTGGGATAACGCAACCAGATATGATAAGTCTGTAAGAATTTATGGAGAAGCTTCATATCCTGTTATAGATGAAAAGTTAACATGGACCGATATTTATAAAAAATATAGTAACGGAAAAAAAGTAGAGTTTTATAATCACACCACCATTGAACCTGTAAAAGCAATCCTGAGTCAGACATATCCTTCGTATGGTAGTCACGAGTTTTCTGATGCGATGCGGGCTGATGCATTAATCAAAGAATTGCATGGTTATGAGGCAATGCCAGGTGATAAGCTGCCTGAACTGATGATGGTTGCCCTGCCAAATGACCATACTGCCGGGTTAAGACCGGGATCTCCCACACCCAGGGCCATGGTTGCTGACAACGATTATGCCCTCGGACGAATTGTTGAGGCATTTTCAAAAAGCCGGTTCTGGGAAAACACAGTCATCTTTGTCGTTGAGGATGACTCGCAGAGCGGAGTGGATCATGTCTCTGCATACCGTACAGTTGCTCTGGTAATAAGTCCCTATTCAAGATTTAGAAATACAAACCATACTTATTATACACAGCCTTCAATGATCCGGACCATTGAACAGATACTGGGTTTACCTCCAATGAATATCCAGGACGCAATTGCGAACCCGATGGCAAATTGTTTTGGATCCACACCAGATAGAACTCCGTATAAGGCAATTCCAAATAAAATTCCGATAGATGAAATGAATCCGCAACTGATATCATTAAAAGGGAACGCCCTTTACTTTGCAGAAAAAAGCATGCTTCCTGAATTCGATGGAGTTGATGCAGGTAATGATGACCTGCTTAACAGAATACTCTGGTTCGCTGCAAAAGGAGATATCCCCTATCCGGCAAAATTTGCAGGAGCTGTAACCGACATAGAGGATGAAGATTAATAAGCTTTTACCAATAATTAAGACTGTCCGGAAAAATAAATAAATTTAGTTAATATGTTCTATTTCTTTGTGTTACTTCGTGATAAACAAGACTATGAACAACCCACTTCTTCAGAAATGGGAAACCCCTTTCGGGGCTCCTCCCTTCGATAAAATTCAAATATCACATATCAAACCGGCAGTTGAAGAGGCTGTTATATCTGCCACAGAAGAAATAAAAGCTATAACTAATAATCCGGAACTACCCACTTTTGAAAACACAGTTGCAACACTTGACAGAGCAGGAGAAACTCTCGGAAGGATCTCTTCCATTCTCTTCAACCTCAATAGTGCTGAAACAAATAAGGATCTTCAGGTAACTGCACAGGAAGTATCGCCTCTTCTCACACGCTTCTCAAATGATATTACACTGAATGAAAAACTTTTTGAACGGATTAAGAATATATTCGAAAACAGGGAAACTTCCGGACTCAACACAGAACAAAAAATTCTGGTAGAGAGAAAATTCCGGAACTTCATACTAGGTGGTGCCGGACTCAAAGAAGATGAAAAAAAACGTTTCAGATTTATATCCGAAGAACTTGCAACTCTTTCACTCAAATTTGAAGAGAATGTCCTTGAAGAGACAAACTCCTTTGAACTTCATCTAACTGACAGAGCTGATCTTGCCGGACTTCCGGAGAGCCTGACTGAAATGGCTTCCATGGAAGCTGTTAAGAGAGAAAAAAATGGTTGGATGTTCACACTCCATTTCCCGAGTTATGTTCCTTTCATGCAATATTCTGAGAGAAGATATCTTCGTGAGAAGATGCTCAAAGCATATTCCTCACGCGCCTTCAAAGGAAACGAATTTGATAACAGTGATAACGTTCTTAAAATAGTTAATCTCCGGCTGGAAATCGCCATGATGCTGAAATTCAGCACATTTGCTGATATGATTCTCGGAGATCGGATGGCCGATACTCCGGTAAAAGTTGAAAAATTTCTTGAAGAGCTTTATGTGGCATCGAAACCTGCTGCCTTCAGGGACTTTGAAAATATCAGAAGTTTTGCAAAAGGTTGTGGACAGTCCGGTAAAATTGAACGTTGGGATTGGGCTTACTATTCAGAGAAGCTGAAGAAAAAATTATATAATATCGATGATGAAATACTCAAACCATATTTCAGTCTCGAAAAAGTTGAGAATGCGATTTTTGGTCTGGCTACATCTCTTTATGGTGTCAGGTTTATGCAAAACATTTCAATTCCTGTATATAACCAGGAAGTAAAGACGTATGAAGTTTATGACCAGGACGATAAATTTCTTTCACTTCTCTATGTCGATTACCATCCACGTAAGGGAAAAAATGGCGGAGCCTGGATGACAAGTTACAGAGATCAGAGGAACTTCAATGGAATTGATGTAAGACCTTTGATATCAATTGTTGCAAACTTCACAAGACCAACAGAAACAAGGCCTTCGCTCCTTTCTTTCAATGAGCTGACCACTTTCCTTCATGAATTTGGACATTCGCTACATGGTATACTCACAAAATGCACTTATGAGAGTCTGTCAGGCACAAACGTTGCCCGCGATTTTGTAGAACTCCCCTCTCAGTTCATGGAGAATTTTGCTTTCGAAAAGGTTTGGCTTGATAATTGGGCCTTTCATTATCAGACCGGTGAAAAAATTCCGGATGAAATAATAAGGAAGATCAAAGAAGCTTCAACTTTTAATGAGGGATATGCCTGCTTCAGACAATTAGGATTCAGTTTCCTTGATATGGCATGGCACATAATTACAAAACCGATTGATACAAATATTGTTGATTTTGAAACGGCGGCGATGGCAAAAACCGAACTGTTTTCCCAGATAGATGGAACAAATATGAGCGCCTCTTTCGGACATATTTTCGGTGGAGGATATGCTGCAGGTTATTATGGATATAAATGGGCTGAGGTACTCGACGCTGATGCATTCAGTTATTTCACTGAAACCGGAATATTTAACAAAGAAACAGCCAGATCATTCCGGAAGAATATTCTTGAAAAGGGAGGAACTGATAAACCTATTGACCTGTATATCAGATTCAGGGGTAAAGAACCTTCACTCGATGCACTTCTCAGACGAAGCGGACTCATATAAAAACCTCTGTGGACCGCTGAGAAACCGGGGGAATACAGGGGTTGAGTATATGATGGTTACAGATGGCAACAGAGAAATCCTAATAGGATATTCTTAAAACTTGAATTATATTTACCTGGTGATTTTCAATATTGGATATTAGATTTAATCTACTAGTAATCAACTTATTATCCTTAACATCATGATTCTCTTTTTCGAAGGCAGCACTAAAAACATAATTGCAGTAGCCACTAAGGAAATTATTCCTGAGAAAGAAATTAAAAAGTTGATATGGCTTTTTGGAGATGCCGTTTTATTTGGGCAAGATATTATAGATGGCAACTTCATAGGTCCGAGAAAAGAGATGTTAACTCCATGGAGTACCAATGCTGTTGAGATAACCCAGAATATGGGAATCGCTGGAATAACCAGAATCGAAGAGTTCCATGCCACGATTTCTATAAAACCTGACTATGACCCGATGCTTCAGTCATTGTACGAAGGACTAGATCAGAGCATCTTCACCATTGACAGACTTCCTGATCCGGTTTTTTACATAGACAATATTAAAGAATACAATAATAAAGAGGGACTTGCTCTCAACGAAAAAGAGATTACATATCTTGATAAATTAAGTGAGTCGATCGGACGAAAACTAACCGACAGTGAGATTTTTGGTTTTTCACAGGTTAATTCCGAACACTGTCGTCATAAAATTTTTAACGGGACCTTCATCCTTTCCGGTGAAGAAAAAGAGGCAACTCTTTTTCAAATGATTAAGGAGACAACAAAAACTAATCCTAATAAAGTAGTCTCGGCATATAAAGATAACTGCGCTTTCGTACAGGGACCGGTAGTGGAACAGTTTGCCCCTGCCACACAGGATAAACCTGATTTTTTCAAGATAAAAGACTATGAATCTGTCCTTTCCCTGAAAGCTGAAACACATAATTTTCCAACCACTGTTGAACCTTTCAATGGGGCTTCAACGGGAACAGGTGGCGAGATAAGGGATCGTATTGCAGGTGGTAAGGGTGCTTTTCCAATAGCCGGAACCGCAGTTTACATGACTTCTTATCCCCGTCCGGAAGGGGACCGTCTCTGGGAAAAAGCCACAAAGGAAAGACCATGGCGCTATCAGACTCCCGAAAATATATTAATAAAAGCATCAAACGGAGCAAGCGATTATGGGAATAAATTCGGGCAACCTCTTATTTGCGGTTCAGTTTTTACTTTCGAACATTTTGAAAATCTTAAAAAGTTCGGTTATGATAAGGTAATTATGCTTGCCGGTGGTATTGGCATAGGTAAAAAGAAGGATAGTGAAAAGAACATTCCTGAAAAAGGCGACCTTATTGTACTGCTTGGGGGCGATAATTACAGGATAGGAATGGGTGGAGGTGCAGTTTCATCGGTGGATACAGGGAAATTCGACAGCTCGATAGAACTTAATGCAGTCCAGAGAGCAAATCCAGAGATGCAGAAAAGAGTCTATAATGCAATCAGGGCTTTAAGTGAATCAGATAATAATCCGGTAATTTCTATTCACGACCACGGTGCAGGCGGGCATCTTAACTGTCTTTCGGAACTTGTTGAAGCAACCGGAGGAAGAATTGATATCAGTAAATTACCAATAGGCGACCCCACCCTCTCTGCCAGGGAGATTATTGGTAATGAGTCTCAGGAACGTATGGGACTGGTAATGAAGAAAATAAATATTGATACTTTGAGAAAAATCGCCGAAAGGGAAAGAGCACCTATCTATTTTATTGGTGAGGTTACAGGTGATCAGCAGTTTACTCTCGTGAATCCGGTAACAGGAGAAAAGCCTATCGACATAGCACTTGCATCGCTATTCGGTGACCCTCCAAAAACAATAATGAACGATACACCGGATGACACCGGGTATATGAAACTGGAATATACCTTTCAAAAGATCCACGATTATGCAAAGCAGGTTCTTCAGATTGAGGAGGTTGCCTGTAAAGACTGGCTTACCAATAAAGTTGACAGGTCAGTTACGGGACGGGTTGCTAAACAACAATGTGCTGGCCCACTGCAGTTACCGCTAAATAACCTTGGAGCTATTGCGCTAGACTACAGGGGGGAAAAGGGTATGGCAACATCAATCGGACATGCTCCTGCAGCAGGTCTAATCGATCCTGCAGCCGGTTCCGTACTCTCTATAGCAGAAGCTCTTACTAATATTATATGGGCTCCGCTCACAGATAAATTAAAAAGCATATCACTCTCTGCCAATTGGATGTGGCCCTGCAGAAACCCCGGTGAGGATGCAAGACTTTACTCGGCTGTTAAGGCTGCAAGCGATTTTGCAATAGCCCTTGGTATCAACATTCCGACAGGAAAGGACAGCCTCTCGATGACCCAGAAATACAGCGATCAGGTTGTTTTTTCACCCGGTACAGTAATTATTTCTGCATCAGGTGAAATTAATGATATCAGAAAAATTGTTGAACCGGTAATAGTCAACGATCCTTATTCAAGTCTTCTTTATATTGACATGAGTCACGATGATTTCAAACCGGGAGGTAGCAGCTTTGCTCAGATTCTTAACAGACTTGGCGATGAAGTTCCTACCGTTAAAGACCCAGCTTATTTTAAAGAGGTATTCGATACAATTCAGGACTTAATACTTAATGTTAAAATACTTTCAGGGCATGATATATCAGCAGGTGGAATCTTAACTACACTGCTTGAAATGTGCTTCTCAAACACCAACGGTGGAATAACTGTTAATCTCTCTGCGCTCAATGAAAAAGATACTGTAAAAGTTCTTTTCTGCCAGAACCCTGGAATAATTATACAGATAAAAGATGAGAATGAAGTTGCTGAAATTCTTCTTGAAAATGGCATCTCATATTTTTCTATCGGACATCCCGTGGAAGAAAGAACTCTTTTTGTAACAAATGATAATAAAACGATAACATTTGATATTGATCAGCTTCGTGATAAATGGTTTCGTACCTCTTATCTTCTTGATCGGCGGCAGTGCGGAACAGGACTTGCACTTGAGCGGTTTGAAAACTATAAAAACCATGAACTGAATATCAACACTGCTGATTTCCCGGGAACCTTCAAATCACTTGGAATAACACCGGAAAGAAGGAAGAAAACCGGCATCAGGGCAGCAATAATCAGGGAAAAGGGAGTTAATGGTGACAGAGAGATGGCTTACGCGCTCTATCTTGCCGGCTTTGATGTTAAGGATGTCCACATGACTGACCTAATTGCCGGTAGAGAAACTCTTGAAGAGATAAGCATGATTGTTTTTGTCGGCGGTTTTTCAAATTCCGATGTTCTCGGTTCAGCCAAAGGCTGGGCAGGCGCATTCAGGTATAATGAAAAAGCAAGGATAGCCCTGGAAAAATTTTACAAAAGACCTGATACCCTTTCACTTGGCGTATGTAACGGGTGTCAGCTGATGGCTGAACTTAGTCTTATATACCCGCATCATGATGAGAAACCCAAACTCCTTCTCAATGATTCACACAAATTTGAATCAGGATTTATAGGAGTTAAGATTTTAAAGAATAATTCAGTGATGCTTGGAAATATGTCGGGAATGGAACTGGGGATATGGGTAGCTCATGGAGAAGGACATTTCATGTTACCTTACTCTGAGAGCAAATATCAGATACCATTAAAATTCAGCAGGCATACCTATCCGTCCAATCCCAACGGATCGGATTATGATGTTGCAGGATTGTGTTCTGAAGATGGTCGGCACTTGGTGATGATGCCACATCTTGAACGAGCATATTTTCCCTGGCAATGTGGCTATTATCCGGCCTATAGAAGAAATGATGATGTTACACCCTGGATAAAAGCCTTTGTCAATGCAAGGGAATGGATTGAAACAAAAAACCGTTAACTATTCAGAAAACGGTTTTATAAGTATAAAAAATAAAGTCAACTTCTGAGGGTTTCAACCTTAATCAGCGAGTAATCGGAGTCCTGTTTTACGCACTTTTAATAAATAGGTTCTAAAACCCTCAGTTAATGGGGTTTGATTTTTGAATTTGGGTGTTGCAAAAGTATTTTTCAGAACACTTACTCAACCATTTCCAGTAGATTTCTAAAAATCTCT
>Ga0315278_10002666_pt1 | contig 15908 bp, 10 predicted proteins | sample YL17G06_0_MG_FD_203880 | JGI IMG/M metagenome (GOLD analysis project Ga0315278, IMG submission 203880) | Sediment microbial communities from Yellowstone Lake, YNP, Wyoming, USA - YL17G06_0 | ecosystem: Environmental > Aquatic > Freshwater > Lake > Sediment | place: USA: Wyoming | collected... | reverse complement strand
TAACGTCGCACCGTATTGCGATACAACTGCTATCCCGCCCCCCCCCCACCAGACCGTGTTGTTAGAAACGACACAGTCGACAAGAGAGACGTTCGAAGTCCCTGTCACTTCCAACCCCCCCCCCGCCATTGCACATGTTCTGGGACATGATACAGTCAGTGAAAATTGCGCCGGTGCCTGACGTAAATACTCCCCCACCCTCAAACGCCGTATTCAGCAGAAATGAAGTCCCCGAAAACTCCGGATTTGAGCCTTCACAAGCGCAGACCGCACCCCCCTCCCAGTCAGCATCATTGGCCTCGAACAGGCAATCCACGAAACTGGGACTCGAACCTGCACAAAGAACCGCCCCGCCACACCGGTCAGCATGGTTCAGCGTGAACGTGCAGTTGCGGATCACGGGAGAGGAGTTATTCAAGAACGATATCGCGCCACCCGCCGAGTAGAGGTCATGGTATTGATCCTCAAAATCAGCCGGGGCGTACCCTCCACGAATCGTGAACCCCTCCACCACCGTACTGGAGTCCTCGCCCCGCCAGAAAAGGAACGCGCGGCGACGGTCACTGCTGCTTCCCTGACAGTCGATGATAGTGTACTCAGGACCATGTTCTGACATCAGCACCGACCTGCGCTTGAGATCGATATTGTAGTTCCCGGTCCCGGTGTAGACCCCGTCCGCCACCAGCACGGTATCATTTAGTATAGCCCGGTTGATCCCGGTCTGGATGGTGGGCGCTTCCGTGGATGGCACATGGACCACCCTGGCCTGAAGAACAGGGCACAACAGAAGAATCGACAGCAGCTTGCGGAGCATCATGCGCAGATTTCCTCGCCTTCCAGCCTGAACTACGAAAGTAATATAAGGAACTCTGACTCGTTTGTCAATAATAGACTTTTGGATCGGCTTCACCGGTGCCGTACCACGGGTCCGTCCTCGAACCCGCCACAATTGCTCAAGAGAATCTCTGACCAATGAGCAACAGCTACACCGTGAACCTGTTGGCTCCTTTTCTGGCCGATTACCACATGGGTCCCCGACTACTCGGGGACGACGGTCTGAAGGCCGTCATTGATGACGATAAATCAAAACCCCTGACCCGTAGGTCGAAACCAGACCTGCCCTTGGCGGGCCGGTTTCGACAGGACGTGATTCCTACAGACACTCCGGCAGCACCGCCACATCCGGGCCGGTGATGAAGAGGAAGTCAACCAGGGTCATGATGTCACCCAGTGTCACGTGATCATCACAGTTGGGATCGGTACCACCATCCTGGGTCACGTCCGCTTCCGTCAGGCATGTTAACTTGCTGCAATCGCCAGAGATAAACTTGACGTCCACCAGCAACATGATATCGCCCAGTGTGATCTCGTCCGTAGGTTCGTTAGAACCGTTGGCGTCGCCCACGCGGCCGACACAGCAGCCGCCGACAATGTGCAGGGTGAGCGCTCGCGTTGCGAGCGCGCCCGCAGCGTCAGTGACTGCAAAAGTAAGGCTCAGGTCGTCGGCAACAGTGGGAATCCCCGAGAGAGAACCGTCAGGTGAAATTGTCAGACCGGTGCCGGAGAGATGACCCGACGTCTCCGTCCAGGTCAGAGGGAGAGTACCACCATTGACTGCAAACTCATGCTGGTAGGCCTCACCGCGTTCAGCGTCGGGCAGCGACGATGTGACTATCTGCGGCGGCGGGTTGACGCTCATGGAAAAGAGTCTCTCCACCGGCGAGCCGGCGGCATCCTCGACTTTGGCAGTGAATTGCACTGTCCCGGTTGTACCTGGGGTTCCAGCGAGGAAACCCACATTAGACAGCGCCAACCAACTGCCGGAAAGATCGCCATACTTGTCAGACCAGGACGTCGCACCAAGCTGGTTTGCTACGTTGAGAAGAATCTGATATGGTTGCCCAACGGTCCAGTCGGGAATTGAAGTGGTGGCTATTTCCAAGTGACTGACCAGAGCGGGGAAGATGATTTGATCGATCAAGGCCTTGTCCTGCCCGGCAGAAAACTCGACGTCCTTTGAGTACTCCCAGGTGAATGCGTGCCACCCGGCGTCAACATCGAAGGAGGCGGTACTCCAGTCTTGTTCGCCGGACCAGGCTCTGCGTTCTGTATTATCAATAAAGAATCTGAGATAGTCAAAGCCGTACTCAGATGACACTTTGAAATCGAACCAGACTGTTCCGGCCTGTGCGACTTCAACTGTGATAGCCATTCTTGAGGACTGATCGTGCGTGATTGCACCGGAGCGAGCGGAGTAGATTCCCTGGCCGAGTTCGAAAGGTGCGATTAACCAACCCCGGTCCCCAGTGGACTGCCATGAGAAATCGTCAAATGACCCTGACTCGAAATTCTCTATTACCGGTTCCAGCACCAGGCTCAGGGGCACGTTCTGAGAGTAACCGCCCGAGCCGCTCAGAGACAAGGTCAGAGAAACCGTATAGTTCAGAAGGCAATCGGTGGCGACGGAAAAAGAGTAGGCCGTTATCGATTGGCCCGTGCCGCCGAGACCGGGAATGGTCGGGAAGGACGAAAGATTCTGAGTGACGGTCAGAGCCGGATCGGATGTCGTTAGCACGCCGGAAAGACCGGAGGCGTTGCCGTCGCCTTCGTTCACCAGAGTCACAAGCATGTCGATGGCATTACCCCGACGCGCGACCTGCACATCGTGGTCAAGCACAGTAAGACTGGGAGTGCCCGCGAGTGGCTCCAGAGCCATGTTCACCGTTGTGGAATAGTGCTCAAGTACTTCAATTGAGTACACGGTATCGGGTCGATAGCCGAGGGACGAATACTCAATTGTATAGGCGCCCGCCGCGAGCATACGGTGGTAATCACCAACGTCAGGGTCAGTGTACACCTGACTGTTGTCTACATCGTAGCCTAGCAGCCGAATTGTCGCGGCCACCGGCTGCCCGGTAGAGGCATCGGTGACTATCCCTCGTATCCCGTAGAGAGCGTTTTCAAGATACCCGAGCATCCCCTGGCGGTTGTAACTCCAGAGGTGGGGAAGCGAGTCTGCGGGAAGCAGCTTGCGGTTTGAAATCTCAGCAGTAATTTCACGGCAGCCGTGCCAGTAGATCATATAATCCTGTCGTCCGCCCATGACCCGGTACCATGCATAGCCGTTGGTTATGCCCTCGGGAAACTGCCAGCTTTCCAAGTATGGACCCGGACTGGCTGCCTGAGCGGACAGCGCCCACGCTCTGCAAATGTCGATATACCACTCCTCGTCAGCATGAGCACGACTCCACGTATCCCACGGATAATTGATGACTTCCGCGCCACCGTGAAAATTGACCGAGATAGTGAAATTGTGCGCCTGGGCCAGATTCATCATGACAACGGCTTCGGGTTGCCAGGAACGTCCATCGGGGTGATCCCCTTCAGCTGGATCGGGGAAGTTGCGATTGAGGTCCACCCCGTTGGTATTGTAGCGGCGGGCGCCATAGACGCTGCTGTTGCCGGAATAGTAGGTGCCGTCGGGATTAGCCAACGGATTGATCCAGATTTCCAGACTGTCGACGAGGCGGGTGATATTAGTATTGCTGCCATAGGCTGTTAGGAGCGAGTCTATCAGGCGGAGACACAGAATATAGCCCGTGGTTTCGTCGCCGTGCATCGAGCTGGTGTGCATGACCTCTGGTTCATCCTCCTCGATGGAAACGTTGTCTGAAATCCGCGCGAACAGTATGGACCGGCCCTGAACCGTGGTTCCGGCGTCAACGATCTGACACAGACCGGGATGGTCGGCCTGAAACTGATACATCATGGCGACATAGGCCTCGTAGCCTGGATACGCGTCCCATTCAGCGAGGGCAGTGGCGGTTCGCGCCATTCGGGGTGCGGTCTCTGTGCCCGGGTGGGGGAGGCGTTCGAAGGGGATTCCCAGCATCTCGAAGCGCGCCAGTTCGGCGTCGTTGGCGTAGGCGTGGACTTCGACGGCTGTAACGTTGTCAACAGATACTATGCGAGAGATTTTGTCGAGGAGGCGGCGCTCAGGAGTCGGAAACTTGAAATATGTTTCGCCCAAATCAGCTGCGTTTGCCGATAAGGCGAAAAGGATAATTAGAATTGGAGAAAGCAAGAGAGCATAAGCACGTTGAATCACTTATAGTACCTCGTTACGTCAATATACCGAACATTACTCAGATGTCAATACGTTGTTAATCAACGCATTACACTCAATCGTTGAAGTGGCCTTCAAGAACCAACCGGCCGAGCCAAAATTGCCCGGCCGGTAAACAGGTATGTACTAAGCTACTTGGGTTGGCAACTTGACCTTATCGACTTCATTCTTTTTTCGGCGAAAGCAATGGACGAAGTCGTCGATGATCGTGTAGACAACCGGTACTATGACCAGTGTCAGCAGGGTCGACGAGATCACACCGCCAATGACCGCACGGGCCATCGGGGCGCGCATCTCGGCGCCGGGTCCGAGTCCAAGCGCCAGAGGCAGCATGCCGAACACAGTTGCGAAAGTGGTCATCAGAATCGGTCGAAGTCGGATTGGGCCGGCATGGAGGATTGCTTCGGTTCGGTCCATGCCGGTTTCACGCCGTTGTTTGACGAAGTCGATAAGCAAGATGGCGTTTTTCGTCACGAGTCCCATAAGCATTACGATGCCCACCAGGGTCATGATATTAATCGATGAGCCCCACGCCCAGAGGGCCACAATAGCGCCGATTAGCGACAGCGGCAGCGATAACATGATGGAGAACGGATCGAAAAACGACTCATACTGGGAAGCGAGCAGAAGATAGATGAAAATAACCGCCAAGGCCAGGGCGCTGACAATGTTCTGAAATGATTCGGCCATGATCTCGTATTCACCGACCGGTTTGACGGTATATCCCGGCGGAAGTTGAATGAGGCTGTCGATCTGCAGTTGAACCTGCTCGGTCGTGGTCCCGGAGAAGTATCCGGACAGGAGATTGGCATTGACTCGTACCTCGGGGAGGCGGTCATAGCGGGCGTACTCACCGATCGACACGGCCCTTTCAATCTTTGTCACGCGATTGAGGGGCAGTAGAAAAGTATTGTATCCGGGGACGTCCTTATTGCTGGCCACCATTATCCGACCGACCGCCTCTTCGGAGTCGCGGAATTGTTCATCCAGCCTGATACGAACGTCGTAATCCTGATCGCCCTCTTTGTATCGAGTAACGACGTCGCCTTCAACGAGATTGCGAATCGTCTGGGATATGCTCATGACGTTGACGCCGAGATCGTCCGCCGCCTGGCGGTCGACACTGATCTGAAACTCGGGCTTGCCTTCTTCGAGGGAATTGTCTACGTCGGCGGTGCCCGGTGTGGTGACGAGTATCCGCTGGACTTGATGTGTCAATTTCACCAATTCGTTACGGTTTTCGCCCCGCACGGAGAACTCGACCGGTTTGCTGCCGCCGCCCTCGCCTTGCTGGGTGGAAACGGCTAGTTCAACGCCGGGTACGTTCGACATAAGCACACGAATCGAATCAACCATATCCTGCGCGGATATTTGGCGTTCCTGAGCGTCGGTCAGCAAAATCAGAAGCGATGATTGCGTGACCGGAGTATTGACACCACCTATCGTGACATAAGTTGCCTTGACTTCGGGCAGTCTTTTGAGAATTGTCTCTGCGGTTGCTACGCGCTGGGAAGTTTGATCGAGCGTAGTGCCGGGGGGCGTGCCGATACTGACATACAACTTGCCTTCGTCGGCCGAGGACATAAACTCGGAACCGAGCAAACCGGCCGCGACCATGCCTATTGACAGTACGAAAGCAACCGTAGCGACCACCACGACCAGCCACCGTCGGTGAAGTGCGTAGGACAAGAGCCGGATATAGTACGGCTTGGTGCTCTCGAAAGCGCGATCCCACAGGCTGAGGGGCTTACGTATTCGCAGCCAGAGACGCCACCACGAATTGGTAGCCTTGTCGGGGTCAAGGTAGTCAGCGTCCTCGCGCGGCTTCTGGGTCCGTGAGGCGAGCATGGGCACGAGAGTGAAGGCAACGAACAAGGAAATCAGAACGGCGAACGCTACCGTCATGCCGAACTGATAGAAGAAGCGTCCAACGATGCCCGCCATGAAAGCGACGGGAAGGAAAACGGCCACAATAGAAAATGTCGTCGCCATAACGGCCAGACCGATTTCCTGGGTGCCGGAGAAGGCCGCTTCCCACGGCGACATGCCTTCCTCGATCTTGCGATAGATGTTTTCCACCACTACGATCGAGTCGTCAATTAGGATACCGACTGCCAGCGACAGACCGAGCAGTGTCATGAAGTTGATTGTGAAACCGAGAAACTTCATGATTGTGAACGTCGCGATGATTGAGATTGGGATGGACAGTCCCGTGATGATCGTTGGTCGCAGGTCCAGCAGAAACAGGAATATGACAAACACGGCCAGGAGCGTGCCGAACTCGATATTGAAGATGATCTCGTGGATCGAATCCTGAATGAAGATAGAATCGTCATTAACTATATCGAGTTTGATGTCCGGAGGAACCTCTTTTTGCAGTTCGCTGATAGTAGCGCGAACGCTTCTGGCCAGATCGACAACATTGGCGCCGGACTGTCTCTTGATTTCTATTGCCACTGCGGGTGATCCGTTGTAGCGGGCGAGCGAGCGCTGCTCAACAATCGTGTCGAGCACCGTGGCAATGTCCGAAAGAAAGACGGGAGTCCCCTTGTTGTTCTTCACTACGAGGGAGTTGAACTGCTCCACTGAAGTCAGTTTGCCTTTTACGCGGACGATATATTCACGCTCGGACTCGTTTACCCGGCCGCCCGGGATTTCCAGGTTGGACATCATAAGAGCGCCGCGGATGTCATCGACGGAGACCTCATAATTCTCCATCGACTGCGGATTGAGAGAAACCAGGATCTCTCTTTCTTTGCCGCCAACGATTTCGACCGAGCCAACTCCGGAAACAGCCTCGAGTCTGGGCTTGATATGATCCTTTACCAACTCGGTGATCTGGCGCTCAGTGCGTCGGCCCGATACCGTAACCGACATCATCGAACCGCCTTCGATGTCGAATTGGCTGATGATCGGGTCTTCGATGTCGTTGGGAAGCTCACCACGAATGCCGGCGACTTTCTCGCGAACATCCTGCGCAGCCAGTTTCCCATCGACTTCAAGCTCGAACTCTATGAAAGTATAAGTGAACCCCTCCTGGGCTTTGGACTGGATGTTACGGATACCTGATATCTGGTTGATCGCTTCTTCGACTTTCTTAGTTACGTCAGTCTCGATGGTTTCCGCAGAAGCACCCGGATAGACAGTTTGGACCACCACAAAAGGGAAGTCCATCTTCGGAAACATTTCCACGGAGAGCGAAGTGTAAGAGAACCATCCCAGCACCAGCAGGGCTGAGATCATCATGGTCGCGAACACCGGTCGGCGTATCGATACATCTGAGATTTTCATTTATTTGTTCTCATCCAGTTCGGTAACGTTGAGAGACAGACCATTTTCCAGATAGTCTTGCCCCAGAGTCACGAGCGTATCGCCGGCCTTCAATCCGGAAGTGATGACCACATAGCCTGCAATCTCCGGTCCCAGCGCCACGCGTCGCTGTTCCGCTTTGCGTCCGACCGACATGAATACGGTTGGCTGGTTATCAAGGGTCAGAACCGCTTCGCGCGGGACAGCAAGGACGCCGGTCAGTTCTTGCAGTATGTAGTCGACATGAACAAACGTGCCGGGGTTAAAACGGCCGTCACCGTTTTGAATCACAGCCTCGACCGTGAAGGCGCGCGTGGCCGGGTCGGCCGACGAGGCCACTTTTACCATCTGGCCCGTGGCGCTATCCCCGCTTGCTTCGTTTCGCACCACTACGTCGTCGCCCACTTTGACCAACGCCACTTCGTCAGAGTTAACACTGAACTTGACGCGAAGCCTGTCGGTGGTGGCGACAGTAGCCAGCGCCTGCCCGACTTGCACCAGATCGCCGGGCGAGACGTCTACGGAGGTCACGATTCCTGAGATTGGCGTGTGTATCTCCAGCATGCGTCGGACCGATTCAAACTGCGCTTCCGTAACCTCGAATTCGGTCCTGGCGGCGTCATGCTGCGACTCAGAAATCGCTCCCTCGCCGAAAAGGAACTTCATCTTGTCGTAGTTTTTGCGGGCGTTCTCGTGCACGGAAAAGGCTTGAGCGTACGATGAGCTGGGGCCGTACTTGTCAAGCGTTAGGATGATATCGTCAGCTTTGACCCGTTTGCCGGAAGGGGACACGACTTCTCTGACGGCCTCCGGAAGCCGGGCGTACAGCACTGCCTGCTGCTCGCCTTCCAGGGAACCGGTGTAAGTGCGGGTTATCAGACGGTTAGACGGCTGAACGACTATTGCTTTGACCGCGACCACCCGTTCCACGACGCTCGACGCCTGTTCCTGCTGATTGCAGGCCGTGAGAAGCAACGCAATCAAGAGGCTCGATGCGAGCCACATCCCGAAAGAGAGAGAGTTTTGTTTCATTATTATAGATTATCCACATCAATGGTTGTTGCCAGTTTCAAGCCGGCCATCGCCGTGCGATAAGCAAACGTGGCTTCCGCCAGAATCTCCCGCGTTTGAGTCAGTGCCGCTTGAGCTGAGAGGACTTCCAGCAGCGTGCCCACACCTGACTGGTACCGGAGGTTGGCGATGCGAAGACCTTCCTCAGCCATAGCGATGGTATTCTGCTGGGTTTCGAGCGATCTCTCAGCCTGGAGCAGCCGGTCATAGGCTTGCTCGACTTCGAGACGGATATTGTCTCGGGTTTGCTCGACAGCCAACAGGGCTTGGCCGTGTTCCGCTACCGCCTGTGACACCGCACCCCGGGTACGTCCACCCTGGAAAATCGGCATCGAGAGGGTAAGTCCGGCCGTCCATGATCGGCTGATATTCTCAGAGAGGGTAAGTCTGTCGGACTGTGACTGCCAGCCGTAACCGGCGACGGCGTCGAGCGAGGGCCAGTAGTCGCTCTGAGCGATCTTGATTGCCTTGCGCCGCATGTCGCGCTCGTACACGCGCTGTTGCATCTCGGGTCGTTGCTCGAGCGCCTGTTGAACCATTTCACCGAGAGGGGGGAGGTTGGCAACGGCCGGGTTAATCGGCTCCTCAATCAGTTGAATCTCCTCGTCAAGATTGATGCCAAGGAACGACTGCAGGCGTTTGTCGGCCAGCTTCTGATCGGACTCAGCCCGGAGGATCTGAGGTTCGAGGTTCGACTTCTCTACGCGTGCTCTCAAAAGCTCAAACTCGGACACCAATCCCTGCGAGAACTGTTTCTCCACAACTGATAGATTCTCACTGGCAGCCTCAAATGATTTTGTCAAGACGTCCAGCCTTGAGCGTTGGAGCAGAGCGTCGCTGAAAAGGAAATCGGAGTTATATGCCACCGTAGCCGACACCTGGCTCTGCACGGCCAGCGAGTATTTCCGGAAATCCCTGGCGATGGAGTAGGCGGTGAAAACCTTCCCGCCCTGCCATAGGGGCTGCACGAGCGATAAGTTGGCACCGTAGTTGTTCTTGAATCCAGTCTTAAACTCCATAGACTCTGTCTCGCCATCCTCATTCGTCATCTGAACAAAGAAGGAAGGTATCTTGAAGTTCCGGTTGTATGACGCTCCAAACCGGACATCCGGAAAAGCGCCCGCGCGCGCCATAGTAACATTGGCGTCAGCGATGCGAACGCCTTCTTTGCTCTGAAGGTAGTCGCGGTTGAACTCCAGCGCTAGTTTGCGGGCTTCCTCAATTGTCAGCGTTCGGGCGGCTTCAACCGAAGACCACCCGACCAGGGCAGGCAAGAGAACTGACGACGCTACAAGGGTGACAATTAACGTGGGGTGTTTCATTTCTTCTGCTTTTCGTTTCTATGGTCAATGCGGCCACGAGTCAGGGTCGCAAATAACTTCATTTGGCGAGGAAAATCAACATCGGGATCATCGAGCATCTTACGCACGGCGAGTCCGTCGTGCATAGCGATGATCAGCATGGCCAGGTCGTGGCGGTCCCGTTCGGTTGGCGCGTAATTTCTATCGATGCGTTCGGCAAACGCTTTGTTGAACTCCTCCATATAGTTGCGATGAAAGCGCTTGATCTTCGTGCTGCGAAAGGCCTGCACCCAGAAATCGAGATAACTGCCGAAATCAGCCGTACCCGCCTCCGGCCGGGCGTCGAGAAGCGCCCGAAGCAGGTCAGCCGGGCTGGCTTTACGCATCGGCATGGTGGCAATTGCCGCCAGCGATTCCTCGTGCATCCTTTTGACCAACTCAAAGAGAATATCTTCTTTGTTCGTGAAATGGAAGTAGAGCGCCCCTTTGGTAAGACCGGCTGACCGCGCGATTTCTTCGGTGCTGGTCGTACGCACACCTTTTTTCATGAAGAGAGAGCGCGCTGCCTGCAGAAGTTGCTGGCGACGTTCTTCGGCGGGCAGTTTCGGGCTTTGCTTAATCTTTGACATCGGTTTTACTATTCTTCCGAGTCGCGAAGTTGCGTCAAGTCTTGCACTCCGACCTTGTCGGAGGGTGTGACCTGACGCAGTCCGAACCTGTCATGCTCCGCTTCAAGCGGGGCATCCACAATTCCTGGATTCCCCGGTCAAGCCGGGGAATGACATAAAGGGTAGGCGACCCGTCGCGGCGGGGTCGCAAGAACTGACACAAATTGTTTCAGATCTTTCTATACTTGCACTAAATACCTACCGGTCGGTATCTAATCTATCGAAATTACGCTCCCTGTCAACGAGATGTTTCAAAAATCTTCACCGATCGCAGAACTGCCTGTCGGGCAGAAGCTTAGTTCTTGAGAACCATGCGGTAGCGCGCCTGATTGGCGACGATCTTGGCGATTGCCTCGTTCACCTGGCTCATCGGAACAACCTCGGTTCGGGCCTCAATACCGTGACGAGCGGCGAATTCCAGCATCTCGCGGATGGTCTGGCGGGAGCCGATCGGACTTCCTGAGACCATCTTGTTGCCGACCAGAAGAGACATGGCGTGAATCTGAACGGGGTTTGGGATAGCCCCGACAAAACAGAGATTCCCCCGGGAACGGAGGATATCGACAAAAGTTTGCCAGTTGAGATCGACGTTTGGGGTAGCCAGGATGAAGTCCATGGTTCCGACAGCAGCCTGGAGTTGCTCTTCGTCGGCGATATTCACAAATTGGTCAGCGCCAAGCACGCGGGCCTCGACCTCCTTGTCAGGAGATGAGGAAAAGGCGGTTACGTCGCAGCCAAAAGCCTGGGCAAACTGTATGGCCAGGTGCCCCAGACCGCCGATGCCAATAACGCCCACTTTCATCTCAGGTCGCACACCGAAGTGGCGCAGGGGAGAATAAACGGTAACCCCGCCACACAGGAGAGGAGCGGCGTTTTCCGAGGCCATTCCCTCCGGAATGACAAAGGCGTAGCGGCTATCGGCAATGACCGTTTCCGAGAATCCGCCCGGACGGCCGACACAGGTGGCGCGGCTCTCGGGGCAGAGGTTGTCGTGGCCGGACGCGCACCACTCGCATTCCAGACAGGCGCCACACTGCCAGCCGACGCCGACCCGGTCACCTTCGTGCAAAGCGCGAACTTCGGCCCCGACCTTCGTGATTTCGCCCACAATCTCATGCCCCGGCACGAGCGGGTACTGGGTGATACCCCAATCGTTGTTTATCAGGTGAATATCACTGTGGCAGATACCACAATGGGTGATGGCTATTTCGATGTCGTATGGGCCAAGCGGGGCAAGAGCGTACTCGTACGGCACCAGCAACTCGCGCGGCTCTTTAGCGGCGTATCCTCGGACAGACATAGTTTCCTCCTTGAACTTTCTTAAACCGGGACTGTGATTTCGGGAAGAGGCGACGCTGCGTCCCGGGTTGCACTAATATAAAGAGGCCCTCAGGACTGCGCAAGAGGCGAATACGCCTCCGGGTGGCCCACCATTTATGGTGGGGTTAGTTGTCTATTAGGCACTCTCACGACGGGTCAGGCGAGAGGAACCGGCCGGTCATCGCGTTGTAGTACCTCGGCCCGACCGGTGCCACACCATTTATGGTGGGATAATGGACATGACACCCCACCCTAAAGGGTGGGCCACCCTCCTTGCCCAAAAACGTGTACACACTGCCGCCGCCCGACATCGAATATACCTCGCCGTACGGATAATACTCCAGCTTCGTCAACACCGTACTCCCGCTCATCCCGGCCCGCACCGAGCCATACTGGTCGTTAACATAATACGTCAAACGCGTATAGCAAGTGTCCGGCGGGTCCTGAGGCGGATCGGGGTCTTCAGGTGGCTCCTCAGGCGGTGGCTGCATCATCATCATGCCGCCCAGACCGCCCCATCCGGACGGCTGGTCGTGATACGCCGACGCCAGCTTCTGACCCAGCCCGTAGACATGGTTCCGCGCTTCGTTTGCATGCCCCAATACAACTATACCCCACCACCAAAAAACACTACTTTTTCAACAAGCCCTGGAAGGTGGGCCACAGGACCGGTCCAATCCTATCACAATCCAAACAGACTACGTAGCCGAAAACTAGCGCGGTACAGACTGTCCGCTTGCCTTATATACCATCGCCGTAACTGCAGTTATCACGAACACGACAAAGATGATGAAAAGGACAATGAACCACCCATCTCTACGCACCGTCTTGCGATCCTTGCTGCCCCATCTCTCATGGAAAACGGAAAAACCGTTCTTCTTTCTCATCAGCCCATATCGCATACTGTTAAGGGCAAGTATCAACACAATCAACGTTCCACCTATCAGATACTTGCTATTAGCCGGCAGAGTGAAATGCACGAAGCTCTTTACAAGAAAAAGAATCTCAAGAACAATCAAGGATTCGAGGAAGGATACAAGACATACGCCTCTGAACCAGTCTATGTCGTCATTCCTCTTCTGGTAGAAGACATAGGTACGATAGAATACGTAGTCGAACAGGGCGATTGGGTTCATCATAAGTTGAACTCTCCCTAAAATGTGAATAGTGGACCACCGCGTGCCTCATCGGCCATACCACCGAAGTCCGGCCGGGTGGCCCAGTGCTCGGTGCCCCATCCGCTTGCGGTGGGGTTAGATTCAGGAATCAAGTTCGTCCATCGCCAAGGGAACATTCACGCTGCCCTCATACCAATTGTAACTCGACCACACCCAGTCTCCCGGATCAGCAACCAAGCCTCGCACTACCGGATTCTTGTGACAGTCCCCAATCTTCTCCTTGACCGTCTCCGGGGTGCGACAATTATGATCATAACACCGCAATTGCCAGAAGGCAAGACGTTCCTCGCCGCCTCGTGTGACTCTCAGCCGATCGGTCAAGCGGGTGTGGTTCCCCTGCAACAGCGGCAACATCGACCGCGCTGAAAGCGATTTTAGCTCACCGATAATCCGACCGAGTCCTAACCCGTCACGAGGGTGAATTACCAGATGCACATGTTCCGGCATGATCACATAGCCGAACAGTCTGAGGTCAAATTTCTTTCGGATATTGTCGAGTTCGTTTAGAAACAATTGGATTACATCCGTGTCAGTCAGCAGGCGGTACCGATGATAGCAGGAAAAGGTAACAAACCGGGCGGTATTCAGATTGTCGAGGTGTCTCAGACGCGGCATGTCAGGTTTACTTGTGGTCGGTCACGTCCCAATCTAACCCCACCGCAAGCGGATGGGGCACCCAAAGACGTTCCCGGTTGGACGGGTGGCCCACCCTTTGGGTGGGTTTCTTAAGCGCAGTCAGATTCAGACCGGTCTCCATGTTCATACAGTTTAGTTCATGTCACGATAGCTCTGACAGACGATGTTGTCATCAATAAACTTCTGTTTGTGTACGGACCGGTGGCCCACCATTTATGGTGGGCTTTAGCTTCCATGATGACCTTTCACAGTTCAATACCATCTATCTCCGGCACGTCCTTTCGTTGGCCCTGATACCAGCGGCAACTCGACAAGGGCCAGTCCTCGGGCTGAGCCACCAAGCCCCGCTTGACCGGATTATCATGACAGTACTTGACCTTCTCAACTACAACTTCCGTAGTTCGACAATTATGATCGTAACAGCGCTTCTGCCATACCGCCGCATTCACTCCATCTCGAGCCATGATCCACCTTGACCGCTCCGGATCACTCCTCATCCACTCCAGAATCGTATGAGCAGACCGGGCCTTCAACGCCCCAATCAGGGGTCCAAGTTTCACGTCATCAGGAGGAAGAAGAACTAGATGGACGTGCTCAGGCATGACAACATATCCCAGAATCTTCATGTCATCGTCTGAGCGCAGTCTGATAAGCTCATCAACAACGGCCCGTCGGGGGACAGGACTAGTGAGCAAGCCTTGACGTTGATAGCAAGTGAAAGTGACGAATCGGGCGATTCCCAAATGATCATAATGGCGCAGTTTGGGCACACAGTAGTCTATGCTTCTGCAAACTGGTTGTCAATCATTTCTCAATCCCACCATAAATGGTGGGCCACCCGACCATAAATGGTGGGCCACCCGACAACTCAGCCATCGGCCAATCTCCAACTTACCCACAGCAGAGCTGTGGGCTATCGACTACGGGCTACCGTACAGATCCGTCAAATCACACGGCAGTCGACAGCGCGACAGGAACTGAAATCTCCGTGGCCAGTTCGCGAACCAATGCTTCAGACCGGTCGAGTGCGGCCAGAAAAGCGTCGTATTCGTTTATGCACAGACGAGAGGCCATAGTGCGATAGTATTGAATGCCGCTTTCAAGGTTCTTCTTGTACTCACTGAAATACTGGGCCGTACGTTCACTCAATCCGACCGCACACCGACGTTGCTCGTTGACGTAGTTCTCAATGTACAGCGAGAGTTCCTTGATGAACATATTCGGACGGTCGGCGGAGGCGATCAGAGAAAGTCGTCCATAGATATGGTCGACCATTTCTCTCAGCGAAGCGATTCTGTTGAAATTGGCGATATTGGGTCCACAGCACACGGCGGTATGATGTCGGGCGTTGGAGTCGTTACGGTTTAACACACCAGCGGCGAGATCGGCACACAAACAGGTCTTGGCAACTATGTCTTCTTCCGCCGCCTCTTTCAGAAGTGAGGGCAAGCGGCAATTACCCAATTGCTCCAGCTTGTGAGCCTGGAAAGTCGTGGAGGCCGGGCAGAGGGGAACCTGTGAAAACTCCGGATTCATTGCCAGAAAGCCCTTGCTGCAGAAACTTCCCGGTTTGCCGGATTCGACGCGGTGAAGTCGGTTGCGTTCGCTCTCGGAAGTCTTCAAGATCCAGAACGGTATACCTATGGGCGAGCGGTTGCTGAGAAGAACATCCTGTTCGCCGGCCACGGCGAGCTTCTGCAAGTGCCGGGCATCTACATTGGTAGCCTCGGGTACGAGGAGAAACGGCGTGCCCCAGCCGACACTGTCGACTCTATAATTGGCGAAGAGCAAATCGTGTTCTTCATTGGTGCCGACTCCGCCCTGGACGGTCAGGCGGAGGGGAGGTAGCTCCATCGGTTGACGGCCCTGCTTGATCAGCGCGCCGGCCCAAATATCCTTGAGTTGTTCGTCGAGAGATGTGCGGCTGGACTTGAACTCTTCCAGAATCGGGCCCAGCAGCTCCCCAATGGTGGCAAAGGCGTGGCCGCCGCAATTCAATCCGGATTCAATGCGATACTCCGATACCCAGATACCGTGTTTCGCCAGCATTTTCCCTTGCACCAGGGCCGACCGAAAATCGCTCACTTTAATGATCACTTGTTTTCGGGGAAGCTCGTCTCCCCGGGAGAAGAAGTCCTCGAACTGAGCCATGTACGAATAAAGACGTCGGTTCAAACCCGCCGAGAGCACCACTGCGGATTTCAACGTGCTCGTGGCAAAACCGCGAAGCGCCGACATCGCCACGCCGTTTTCGGGCGCGCCCTTCGTTTCCCCTATATACTCATCACGGTCGATCTTG
>Ga0315278_10002665_pt1 | contig 15908 bp, 17 predicted proteins | sample YL17G06_0_MG_FD_203880 | JGI IMG/M metagenome (GOLD analysis project Ga0315278, IMG submission 203880) | Sediment microbial communities from Yellowstone Lake, YNP, Wyoming, USA - YL17G06_0 | ecosystem: Environmental > Aquatic > Freshwater > Lake > Sediment | place: USA: Wyoming | collected... | reverse complement strand
CATTTACTACGACCAGCGCGGTGGAGGGCAGTCCCCAGTGCCTGCGGGCACCCCGGTCGGCTGGCGCGAACAGGTCGCCGATCTCGACGCGCTCCGGGAGCTATGGGGTCTCGAGCAGCTGACGATCTGTGGCTATTCGTGGGGCGGGCTGCTTGCGATGCTGTATGCCATAGAGCACCCCGATCGCGTCGCGCGACTGGCGCTGGTATCACCGGCACCGGCGTGGCGCGCCGCGCGCATGGAGTTCGAGGCCACGTTCGCGGCGGCCACCATGAGCCCGGCGCTGCAGGCAGAGCGCGCGGCGCTGCGTGAGAGCGGCCTCCGCGAGCACGATCCCGACGCCTACCAGCGCCGGTTGTTCGAGCTCTCGGTGGTGCCGTACTTCGTCGATGCCACGCTGGTGAGGAAGCTGACCCCGTTTCGCATCATCTCCCGGACGCAGCAGGAGGTCTGGTCGAGCCTCGGCGACTACGATCTCCGTCCACGGCTCGCGGAGCTGGCCGTGCCGGCGCTCGTGCTGCATGGCAAGGAGGATGTGATCCCCGCCTGGGCCGCCGAGGAAGCGGCCCGCCTGCTTCGCGCCGAGTGGCACCTGCTCTCGCCCTGCGGGCATTGTCCCCACGTGGAGCAGCCGGAGGCATTTGCAGCTGCACTGAACGGGTTTCTCAGGACGTGAGGGCGCGAGGGCTTGAAGTATCTTCTATCCGTGTCCCGCCCCACCCCGTTCGATCTCGTGTTCGATTCCCTCGCTGACGACCGCTTCCCGGCCATCCGCGACGGGCTCGTCAGGAGCGGGTGCGACCCGCGCGACCGTGATGCCTTCCTCATGGAGAAGGCGAGCGTGTCGCTGGTACGTGAGCTCCGGCCCGCGGACGGTGTCGGCGACGGGATGGACCAGCTGGTGGCCCTGGCCCACCACGCGTACCTCTTCTGGGCTGGCAAGCGCCGGGTGCGGTCGATCGACCGTGCGGGCCTCGATGTCATGCTGAGCACAGACCTGCCGCCCGACTTGAGTGACGACGCGCTCGCCTGGTACCTGCAGCTCCCCGAGCGGCGGATGTGGGCGCAGGCGCTCGAAGATCCGGCGCACGAACCGCTCGACGGCATCTTCGTGCACCATGCCCCGCAGGGCGGCCTGCGCGTGCTGGGGGTGCTGGGGCTGCATGCCGACCGCGACGGGTTCACGGTCGTGGAAGCAACGGGCACCCGTCTGGCCGCCGTTGCGCGGCCCGACTCGGCGCCGTTCAGCAGCCTGCTTCCCGGCGGGGCGGCGGCAGGGCTCTATTCCATCGCCGGCGCCGGCGAGCTGATCGAACTGGGGTGGCGCTCGCAGGCGCTCGAGCATCATCCCGGCACCGCGACCGCGGCGCACTAGCATGACCGCGGCCGGATCACTCTCCCACGTCGACAAGAAGAGCGCCGCACAGGTGCTCGAGCAGATCGCATCCTTGCTGGAGCTCAAGGGCGAGAACCCCTTCCGGATCCGGGCCTTCCGCACGGCGTCCAAGACGATCGCGGGACTGACGGGCGACCTCGCGCCCGCGCTGGCCGACGGCACCCTCGCCGCGACAAAGGGGATCGGACCCGCCACACTGCAGATCGTCCTCGAGGTGGTGACGACCGGCCGGGCTTCGCTCCTCGAGGAACTGCGCGACCAGGTGCCGCCCGGCCTCGTCGACATGCTGCAGATCCCGGGGCTCGGCGTGGCCAAGATCCGGCAGATCCACGAGGCGCTGAAGGTCGACTCGGTGGCGGAACTCGAGGAGGCGGCGATCGACGGCAGCCTGGCGAAGCTGCCGCGCTTCGGGCAGAAGACCGCCGAGAACATCCTCAAGGGCATCCGCTTTCTTCGCCAGGCGAGCGCCTGGCGCCTGTCGCATCATGCGGCCGAGGAAGCCGAGGCGCTGCGCGCGGCGCTGAGCCAGCTCAGGGGCGTGCGCCAGGCGATCATCGCGGGCGAGGTGCGCCGCCGCGCGGAGGTTGTCCGCGACGTGGTGATCGTGCTGACATGCGATGCCCCACCGCAGCAGATCTTCAGCCAGCTCAGTGAATTGCCGGGCGTGAGCGAATTTGCGGGCCAGGACGAGCGCCGGGTAACGCTCCGGTTCGCCGGTGGCAGCGCGGCCCAGGTGATCGTCACTACGCCCGTCAACCTCGGTGCGGTGCTGGCGCAGGCGACCGGCAGCGATGCGCACCTGCGGCTGCTGGCGGCGCACGCGGCGAGCGCCGGTTACGCGCTCAGCGGCGCCGCGCTCTGGCACGGAAGCGAGTTCGTAGCGACGCCGGACGAGGCCACCCTCTACGGGGCGCTGGGGCTGCAGCTCGTGCCGCCCGAGCTGCGGGAGGGGCGCGACGAGATCGCGCTGGCGGCTCGTGGCGCGCTGCCCCGGCTGCTGGAGCGGGCCGACCTGCCCGGATTCCTGCACTGCCACACGAACTACAGCGACGGCACCAATACCGTGGAGCAGCTGGCGATCGCCTGCCGGGAGCGGGGCTACCGCTACGTCGGCATCACCGATCACAGCCAGTCGGCGGCGTACGCGGGCGGGCTGCGGGAGGCCGACCTCGAGCGGCAGTGGGCGGAGATTGACGGGGTGAACGCGCGCCTCGACGGGGTTCGCGTGCTCAAGGGCGTGGAGGCGGACATCCTCCAGGACGGCGCGCTCGACTATCCCGCGCACATCCTCGAGCGGCTCGACTTCGTCATCGGCTCGGTGCACAGCCGCTTCAGCATGAACTCGGAGGACATGACCGCGAGGGTCCTTCGCGCCATCGACGACCCGCGGCTCACGATCCTCGGGCATCCGACCGGCCGCCTGCTGCTTTCGCGCGACCCGTACCCGCTCGACATGGACGCCATCATTCAGCGGGCCGCGGCGCGCGGCGTGGCGCTCGAGATCAACGCCGACCCGCACCGGCTCGATCTCGACTGGCGGGTCCTGCCGGGCGTGAAGAGCGCCGGCGCGCAGGTATCGATCGGCGCCGACGCGCACAACATCGCGGGGATCGACTACGTGGACTTCGGTGTCGGCATCGCGCGGAAGGGCGGCCTCGGGCCCGGCGACGTGCTCAACGCGCGTGACCTCGACGGGTTTCTGGAGTTTGCGTCGAAGGGGCGAGCCTGATGCCGGCGACCCGCACCCGTGGCGGGCGGGAATCCCGGGCGGCGCTGCTGGCGCGCACGAAGGCGATCCTCACGCGGCTGAAGAAGCGGTATCCCGACGCGCACTGCGAGCTCGATCATCGGAATCCGTTCGAGCTGCTGTGCGCCACGATCCTGTCGGCGCAGTGCACCGACGCGCGGGTCAACCTGGTCACGCCGGAACTCTTCCGTCGCTATCCTGATGCGCCGTCGCTCGCCGTGGCCCGCCCGGAGGATGTCGAGGCGATCATCCGGTCCACCGGCTTCTTCCGCAACAAGACGAAAAGCCTCATCGGCATGGCGAATGCTGTGGTCGAGCGCCATGGCGGACACATTCCCGACTCCATGGAGGCGCTCAGGGTGCTTCCGGGTGTCGGGCGAAAGACGGCTAACGTCATTTTGGGCAACGCCTTCGGGATCAACGAGGGCGTGACCGTGGATACGCACGTGGGCCGACTGTCCCGCCTGCTCCGCTTGTCGCGAAACACCGACCCGGAGCGCATCGAGCGCGATCTGATGACGCTGTTCCCGCAGCGCCACTGGGCCCTGCTGTCACACCTGCTGATATTTCATGGCCGGCGCACCTGTATCGCCCGCAGGCCCAAGTGCGGCGAGTGCGTCCTCGCAGATCTCTGTCCCTCGGCGCAGCTCGTGATGCGCCGGGCCACGCGGCAAGGAGAGTTGACATGAACCCAGAGGTGCGCGTCCGGGGCTGGCTGCTCGTTGCCGCGATGGTGCTCGCGGCGCCGGCGACAGCGCAGCAGAACGCCAGCGTGCAGGCCGCCCAGAACTTCCGGTTCTCTGCCGCGGAGATCGAGGCGGTAGTGCATGCACGGAACAGCATCGCCAGGGCCGTCGCCACCACGCCTGGGCTCGGCGACCAGATCGTCGCAGCGTCACAGGGCAACCCGACGCTGGACGAGGTCATCGCGCGGCTGCGCACCATCCCGCAGGTGAAGAAGGCCTACAACAATGCCGGCCTCACCACGCGGCAGGGCGTGCTGAGCGAGCTCGCACTGCTGCTCACCGCGAAGGCCTACCAGAACTCGCAGCAGGATCCGTCAGCACCGCCGATAACGTCGGCGATGGCGGCGAACCTGGCCCTCTACCAGCAGTATGCCGGGCAGCTCACGGCCTGGCAGTCGGAGATCACCGGCCAGCGGCCCGTGGTCGACCCCGACATCGTAGGTGTCGCCGGGGCCTACCCCGACAACCTGCAGCTGCAGAACGACCCCGATGCCCAGCGGCCGGGCAACATCAATGCGGCGCAGGATCCGGATATCAAGCAGCCGGGCAACGTGAACGTCGCGAAGGATCCCGACGTGCGGCCACCGGGCAACGTGAACGTGGCGACCGATCCCGACATGCGGCCCGCGGGCAATGTGAACGTGGCCACCGACCCGGACATGCAGGCACCGGGCAATGAATCGCCGAACGACCCGGACATGATCAACCCGATCTCGACCGACCCGGACAACGTCTCGCCCTAGACCGCTGTAGATTCCCGGCCACTCTTTCCGGAAGGCATCGTGGCCAAGACCGCTACCATCATCACCAGCAAGGGCACCATCGTCGCCGAGCTCTTCGACGGCGAGGTGCCCAACACCGTCGCCAACTTCGAGAAGCTCGCCAACAGCGACTTCTATGACGGCACCCGCTTCCACCGCGTCATCTCCGACTTCATGATCCAGGGCGGCGACCCACTGTCGAAGAAGGCGGGCGACCCGCGCGCGGGGACCGGCGGCCCGGGCTACAAGATCAAGTGCGAAACCGAGAAGAACACCCACCGGCACGTCGCCGGCACGCTGTCCATGGCGCACGCCGGCAAGGACACCGGCGGCAGCCAGTTCTTCATCTGCCACTCGCCGCAGGCGCACCTCGACCGCAAGCACACCGTGTTCGGGCAGGTCACGACCGGCATGGATGTGGTGAACGCGATCCGGCAGGGCGACGAGGTCACCTCGATCCGGGTGAGCTGACCCTGCAGGTCGACTTCGCTGTCCTGGCCGACTACGCCCTCTTCGACCAGCAAGGCAAGCTGTCGGTGCTCGGCATCTTCCGTCACGTGTGGGTGGGCGGGTTTCCTGCGGTCCACCCGCGCACCCACCTGGTGATCCGGTTGCGCGCCCACCGCAACGAGATCGGCATGCACGCCCTTCGCATCCGGTTCCTGGATGACCAGAACAACGAACTGCTCGGGGGAGAAGGCACGGTGCAGTTCGGGGAACCGCCGGCGGGAGTGACGGACGTCGAAGCGGCGGCGGTGCTGGCGTTTGACGTGCCGCTACCCCGGCCCGGTCAGTACCGCTTTACCCTCAGCATCGACGGCGAGCCGGCGGCCGATGTCCCCCTCTCCGCCAGCGCGGCGCCGACCACGGGTCAGCACTAGTCTTTGACAGGGGCGGCACGGCGCGCTACCGTACTGCTCAACAGGCTGGCGCGTCCGGGCCGTGTTCCAGATTCCCACAAAAGCCGATCCCATTATTCGGAGTTCGCGTATGCGGCGTTCCGAAGTGTGCTTCGCCTTGGCGGCTGCGCTCATGCTGGCGCGACCCGCCGTGTCCCATGCCCAGGGATACGGTGTCTACGAGCAAAGCGCCTGCACCATGGGACGCGGCGGCACGGCCGCGGCAGAGCCGTGCGCCGACGGCTCAGGCATGTACTTCAATCCCGCGGGCATTGCCGGCCTGCCACTCAGTGGCTCCGTCGGCGGCACGCTCATCTGGCCATCCACCACCTGGGCCAATGACAATACCCAGATTCGAGCCGAGTTCCTGAGCAAGACCTACGTAGTCCCCAATCTTTATTTCGTGGCCCCCGTCGCCCGGCGCTATGCGCTGGGCTTCGGTGTTTTTGTCCCCTACGGTCTGACGACGGAGTGGGACAAGGAGACGTTTGAGGGGCGCTTCCTCGGTTACAAGACCTCGCTGAAGGCGATCTACCTGCAGCCCACGGCAGCGGCGCATTTCGGCAAACTCAAGATCGGCGCCGGCCTCGACATCACCAGCCTGAGCGTGGACCTGGAACGCAAGCTCGACCTGTCGCAGCAGTTCGCGGCGCCCGGGGTCACGTTCGGGATGCTCGGTGTCCCCTTCGGCACCGACTTCGCCGACGCCGCGGTGACCGGCAACGCCTGGGGCGTGGGATACAACCTTGGCGCCACGTACGAGGTCGCGCCGCAGCTGTCTGTCGGCGTGCGCTACCTCGCGCGCCAGAAGATCACTGCGAGCAACGGCATGGCGGAATTCACCCAGGACCCGACGGGCCTGGTGCTCACCGCCGGCAACCCTCTCGGGCTCCCGGGTGGCACTCCCGTGGATGCACTGGTGGCACCGCAGTTCGAGGAGGGCGGATCGCTCGTGACGCAGGGAGTGTCGACCACGATCCGGCTGCCCAACCAATTGGTCATGGGCGTCGCGCTGACACCCGTCAAGGCCCTGAAGGTGATGTTCGATGCGCAGTACACGTGGTGGGAGGTGCTCGACCAGATCCCGCTCGACTTCGAGATCCTCCCGAATTCGTCACTGGTGCTCGACGATGAGAGCGTCTGGACCTGGCGTTTCGGCGCCGAACTCCTGCTTGACAAGGAGCGTGACCTGAAGTTCCGGCTCGGATACATCTTCCATGACGCGGCTGCGCCCGATCAGTCCGTCGTTCCGAACCTCCCCGAAGCCGCCCGGAACGACTACTCCTTTGGCGTCGGTATCCGGGTCACGAAGACGTTCTATCTCGATGCCTCGTACATGTTCGTCGATGCGGTGAACCGCCGAGGACGCACGATCGATCTCACGCCCGGCGGCCCCATCACCAATGGCTTGTACTTCGACGCCGGTGCCAGCCTGCTCAGCTTCACGCTGACCGCCACCTTCTGACCGGGAGAACCGAGCTCATGTTCCGTCGCTTCCGGCTCATTGCACTCGCCCTGCCCTTCCTGGCGGGCTGCTTCACCAGCGAGACCCTGAATTCGCCCGACCTCTCGAACAACAACGGGTTGTTCACCCGGTTCGTGTCGATCGGCACCAGCATCTCCTCCGGCCTGCAGTCGGCCGGTATCAACGACAGCACCCAGAAGCGAGCGTTCCCTGTGCTCGTGGCGCAGCAGGCGGGAGCCAGCTTCTCCCGGCCCAGCCTGAACATGCCGGGGTGCCCAGCGCCGTTCACAAACAACGTGACGCAGGCACGAGTGGGTGGCCCGGGGGCCCCTCCGTGCAGCCTGCGCGAGACGCCGATCCCGTACAACGTGGGCAACCTCGCCGTGCCCGGCCTCACGACACCCGATCTCTTCACCAACGTCGGGTCCCCGACCAGTACCTACGAGCGACTGCAGGTCTTCTTTCTCGGCGGCCAGACGCCATGGAATGCGGTCAAGTCGGCGCAGCCAACACTGCTCTCCATCGAGATTGGATCATCGGACGTGATCGGGGCGGTGGCATCCGCCGGCAACCCCGGCGACCCGGACTCCACCACTCCGTACCCCGAGTTCGCGCTCAACTACACGCGGTTTGCCGACAGCGTCGCGACACTCAATACCAGGGTGGTGGCCTTCACCATCCCCGACGTGACGCAGATACCGTACACCTCGCGGGGCAGCACCTACTGGTGCCTCTTTACGGGCTTGTGCCCCGGCGTGACGAAGCAGTTCCCGCCCACGTTCAGCGTGAACAACAACTGCGCGCCGAATGCCGCGATTCTCGGCTCGAAGGGCGACTCAATCCTCGTCCCCTGGACCATCGGCGTGGCGGGCTTGCTGCGAGCTTCGTCACCGCCGTTCACGCCGTTCACGCTCGACTGCAGCAACACCCTGCAGGTGGTCACTCCCGCCGAGTATGCCTACGTGCGGAACACCACCGACCAGATGAACCAGCTCATTCGCGACCAGGCCGCTCTCCGCGGCTGGGCGCTGGTGGACGCCGGCCTCATCTTTACCCAGCTACAGACCCAGCAAGGTGGCATTCCCGCCTTCCCGAGCCTGGCGGCAGTACCCACGGGCGGCTCGATCAACTTCGGCACCTGGTTCTCCCTCGACGGCTTCCACCCCAGCTCGGCGACACACCGGGTGGTGGCCGATTCCATGATTGCCGTGATAAACCGGAAGTTCACGACCCAGATACCGGCGGTGCCTTGAGACCGTGAGGACGTGAGGACGCGAAGATGACGGTGAGGGGTGAGAGGCGAACGGTGCCCCTCACCCCTCGCTCCTTACCCCTTACCGTCGGTGCAGTACCTTTCCCCGCCATGACACTCTCCCGCGACCAGGCCCTCGCCCTCGTTCACGAGTACACCCCCTCCGAGCCCCTCCGCCGGCACATGTACGCCGTCGAACTCGCGATGCGCGCGCTCGCTGAGCGCTACGGCGAGAACGCCGACGACTGGGGCCTGGTCGGCCTGCTGCATGACTTCGACTATGAGCGGTTTCCCAACGCGCAACACTCCGCGACCGACGAGCATCCTGCCGCGGGTGTCCGCATCCTCGCGGCGCGCGGCCTGCCCGCCGCGATGCAGCGGGCCATCCTGGGCCACGCCACCTACACGGGGGTGCCGCGCGACTCCCTGATGGCGCGGGCGCTGTTTGCGGCCGATGAGCTTTCCGGGTTCCTGGTTGCGTGTGCCATGGTGCGACCCAACCGCAGCCTTGCCGAGCTCGAGGTGCCGAGTGTACGGAAGAAACTCAAGGACAAGGCATTCGCGCGCGGCGTAAGCCGCGAGGATGTCTTCCTCGGCGCGGAAGAGCTGGGCGTGCCACTGGATGAACTGATCGGGATCCTCATCGCCGCGCTGCGGCCGCACGAGCGCCTGCTCGGGCTCGGCGCCGCCTGACCTGCGCGATCAGGGGAACGGCGGGGCCCCGGGCGCGGACCGGGGCCCCGCTCAACGTTTGAGGAGGCTGGTGCGTAATAGGGACGCAGGTGACGGCGAGCTGGCTCGCCAGGCAGCGGCAGGGGACCAGGCGGCATATGGCCTCCTGGTCGACCGCCACGGCGAAACCGCCCGGCGGGTGGCTCTCTCGATTCTACGCGACGAGCATGACGCCGACGATGCGGCCCAGGACGGCCTCGTTGCGGCATGGCGGTCGCTCGAGCGCTTCGACCCGGCGCGGCCGTTCCGGCCTTGGCTCATGCGCATCGTGGTCAACGCCGCGCGGGACTTGGCACGCCGGCGCGCGGTGCGGCAGACGGAGATGGTGAGTCCGGAGGCACCGGCCACAAGGGCGAGCCCCGAAGAGGACACCGAGCGAGCCCTGCTCCGTGACCGGCTGCGTACGGCCCTGGCGACCCTGCCGGAGCGACAGCGGCTGGTGGTCACCCTGTTCGACGCGGAAGGGTTCTCGCACGCCGAGATCGCCGACCTGGTGGGAGCGCCGGAGGGAACGGTGCGCTCCGAGTTGTTTCATGCGCGACGCGCACTCCGGGAGGAACTGGGGGCACTGCGGGAGGAGCTGCAATGAGCGGAATCAACCCATTCGACCATGAGCGCGATCCGGCGCTGGGTGCGATGCTGCGCGATGCGCTGACCGGCGCCGACCAGGCCGGCTTCGTCGCGCGGGTGCGCGCGTCGGTCGCGCTGGCGCGTCAGGAGCGCACGTTCGACGTGCTCGCGCGCTGGCTCCGGCCGAACGTCTCGGCCGCGGCCGCGATCATGATGCTTGGTGCCGCCCTCTGGTGGTACCAGGCGGCGAGCACGAGTCGCGCCGACGGCACGGCAACGGTCGCGGAACTGCTCGTATCCGATTCAGTCCCGGCGCGGGAGATCCTGCTCGCCGGCCTGCTCGAGCCCCGATGATCTCGTCGACCAGGCGCGCCGCCGTCCTGCTGCTCGCCACGTTTGTGCTCGGCGCCGCCGCGGGCGCCGGGCTGATGGCGTACGCCTCGCGCACGCCTCCGTTACCGCCGGCGCAGGGACGCGCGGCGTGGTACCTCCATCACCTGACGCGCAACCTCGACCTCACCGCGGTGCAGCAGGACAGCGTGAAGGCGGTGCTCGATCGCTACACGCCGGCGATGGACTCGCTGATGAGCGAGATCCGGCCCCGGCTCGACACGGTGCGGACTGCGATGCGCGCGGAAATCGCGCGCTTCCTCGACCCCGCGCAGGAGAAGGAGTTTGACGCGATGCGGCAGAAGCACGAAAGGGACCGTCTTGCTGGAGGATCGAATGGCCGCTAGCAGGCTTGCGATGCTCCTGCTGCTGTTCCCCGCCCTCGCACACGCGCAGCAGCCGACGGCGATGCTGGTGACGCCCAGCGTCACCCCCGAGGTGACGCTGGAGGAAGCCATCGCGCTGGCAAGCAGGGTGCAGCCATCGGTGGTGCAGGCACAAGCCGCGATCCGGAATGCCGAGGCGCAGCGGCGGGTCACCGTGGGCAACTGGTTGCCGAACCTGAACGCCACGTCGGGCGCGGGCTACTTCTATGCCCAGGGCTCCGGACGCGTCGACCCGGTCACCGGCCAGTTCATCGGTGCCGACCAGGAGACGCAGACGGTGAACCTGGGGCTGAGCACGAGCTGGGACGTGTTCACGGGTTTCCGCCGCGGCAACGACAGCAGGGCGGCCAAGTCCGGCGTCTCGGCGGCCCGGGCCAGCTTCGCGAATGCGACTTACCAGCAACGCTTTAACACCACCATCCAGTTCTTCACCGCCCTCGCCGGGCGCGAGATCGTCACGGTGCGCGAGCAGAGCGTCAAGCGCGCCGAGGAACAGTTCAAGGCGGCGGTGACCCGGCTGCATGCCGGCACCGCGACGCGTTCCGACTCGCTCCGCTCCGTAGTGACCGTCGGCAACACGCGCGTGGCGCTGGCGCAGGCCCAGGCCGGCCTGACCGGTGCGGAGGCGGCGCTCGCCCGGCTCATCGGATACAATGGCCGCGTTCGGGCCGCCGACGACTCGGCCTTCTATCACCCAGTGACCGTCGTCGACACGACGATGCTGCTGGAGGAGTCGATACGTCGCTCGCCGTCGGTGCAGAGCACCGCGGCGACGCTCGAGCAGGCGCGCTCGCAGCTCAAGGCGTCCAAGTCTACCTGGTGGCCCCAGCTGGCACTGGGCGGCAGCTGGACGTACAACGGCAACAACGCAAATAGTTTCGGCCTCCAGAACCAGCGGCAGGCCAGCCTCACGCTCAACTGGGCGATCTTCAACCGGTTCGCCCGGGAGCGGAACATCGACCTGCAGGTGAGCAACCTGGAAGTCGCCGAGGCCAATGCGACCGACGCCGAACACCAGGTCCAGGCGCTGATGCTGGGCCAGTTCGCGCAGCTCGAGGCCGCGCAGCTGCAGATCGAGATCTCGCGCCAGAGCTACGACGCGTCACGCGAGGACCTCCGCGTGGTGGCCGAGCGGTACCGGCTGGGCGTGGCCACGATCGTCGACCTGCTGGTGTCGCAAGAGAGCCTTACCCAGGCCGAGCTCGAGGTCGTGAACGCGCGGTTCGCGTACCTGCAGGCCCTGGCCCAGATCGAAGCCATCGTGGGGAGGCCGCTATGAGCCGGAGCCTGCTCGATACCGCCGAACGGATGGCGCAATTGCCCGCCGACACGCCGCGGGACGCGGTGATCGTCACCCGGAACCTCGAGCGCGAATACATCATGGGCACCGAAACGGTCCGCGCGCTGCGTGGCATCGACGTCGTCATCCGCCGCAACGAGTACGTGGCGATCATGGGCCCGTCCGGCTCCGGCAAGTCCACCCTGATGAACATGATCGGGTGCCTCGACACGCCTTCCGCCGGCGAGTATTGGCTCAACGGGCACCGGGTCTCGGAGCTCGGCGACGACGAACTGGCGCGCATCCGGAACCGCGAGATCGGCTTCGTGTTCCAGACCTTCAACCTGCTGCCGCGGGCCACGGCGTTGCACAACGTCGAGTTGCCGCTGGTCTATGCCGGCAAGCCGTCGAAGCAGCGCAAGGAACTCGCGTCGGAGGCGCTACGCCGGGTCCAGCTCGCCGACCGCATGCACCATCGCCCGAACGAGCTGTCCGGCGGCCAGCGGCAGCGGGTCGCGATCGCGCGCGCCCTGGTGAACCAGCCGAGCATCCTGCTGGCCGACGAACCGACCGGCAACCTCGATTCGACCACGAGCGAGGAGATCATGGGCCTGTTCGATGAACTCCATACCCAGGGCCAGACCGTCCTGCTCGTAACGCACGAACACGACATCGCCATGCACGCCCGGCGCCAGATCCACCTGAAGGATGGACGCGTCGAGCGCGACTTTTTGACCGAGAGGACCAGCTGATGCGCATCCGTTCCCTGTCCGTCGTGCTCCTTGCCGCCGCCTGCTCCAAGCCGGTGCCGAAACCGGTGTACCAGGCGCTGGTGGTGGAGAAGCGCGATATCGTCGTCTCGGCGCAGGCCTCGGGCGCGATCCAGCCGGATACCACGGTCGAGGTGAAGACCCGGGCGTCGGGCGAGGTGCTGCAGATCCTGGCCGAAACGGGCCAACTGGTGAAGCGAGGCCAGCTCCTCGTGCGGATCGACCCGCGGCAGGCGAAGAACGCGGTCGACCAGTCGAAGGCCCAGCTGACACTGGCACAGGCGCAGCTGGACAACGCGAAGACCCAGCTGGACCGGTCGAAGACGCTGCTCGATGCGCAGACGATCACGCAGCAGGAGTACGAGACGGCGCAGCTCAGCTATGCGAGCGCGAGCGCTGCCGTCGTCCGGGCCCGCATCGACGTGGAGAACAACCAGATCTCGCTCGAGGACACGGACGTGAAGGCGCCAATCACCGGCGTCCTCATCCAGAAGGGCGTGGAGCGCGGGCAGGTAGTAGCCTCGGCGACGTTCAACGCCGGGGGCGGCACGGTGCTGATGAAGATGGCCGACCTCAACCTGGTGCAGGTGCGCACGCTGGTGGACGAGACGGACATCGGAAAGATCAAGGCGGGCCAGGCCACGACGGTGACGGTGGACGCCTACCCGAACCGGCCGTTCCAGGGCGAAGTGCTCAAGATCGAGCCGCTCGCCGAAGTGCAGCAGAACGTCACCATGTTCCCGGTCCTGGTGCGCATCGACAACCGCGAGGGCCTGTTGCGCCCGGGCATGAACTCCGAGGTGGAGATCCACGTGGGCCGGCGGGACAGCGTGCTCTCGGTGCCGAACTCGGCGCTGCGCACGCTGAAGGACGTGGAATCGGCAGCCGGCGTGCTCGGCCTCACCATGGACCAGGTCAACGCCCAACTGGCCGCCGCGGCACCGGCAGCGCCACAGGGCGACACCGCCGCCCCGCGCCAGGCATCGCTCGGTGCCAGTGCGCCCCCCGCGGGAGCCGCCGGGAAGCCCGCGGAGAACACGATGACCACGCCGGACGGCCGGGTGGTCAAGCTGCCCGAGGGCGTCACCGAGGCCCAGATGCGCGCGATCTTCGCCAAGTTCCGCACCGGCGAGCAGCCGACGCCAGCGGAGCGACAGGTGCTGCAGAAAATGCGGCAGCTCAACAGCGGGGCCGGCGGCGGGCGCCCGCGGCCCCAGAACAATGACTACCAGTTCGGCGGCAGTTATGTCGTGTTCCTGGCGACAGCCGATGGCCCGCGAGCGGCCAATGTCCGCACGGGCTTCACGGACCTCGACTACAGTGAGGTCCTCTCCGGGCTCACGGCCGGTGACTCCGTCCTGGTGCTGCCGAGTGCCAGCCTCATCAACTCGCAGCAGGAGTTCAAGAAGCGCATTCAGACCATGACCGGTGGCGGCATGCCGGGCATGAAGCAGACCACCACCCCGGCAGCCGGTGGCGCCCGCCCGTCGGCGCCGGCAGGACGGTAGCCATGCAACTCGGGGAGACGGTGGCGGTGGCGTTCCAGTCCATCCGGGCGAACAAGCTGCGGGCGGCGCTCACCATGCTTGGCGTCGTCATCGGCGTGGGCGCGGTGATCACCATGGTGGCACTGGGCAGTGGCGCGCAGAAGGCGGTGGAGGATCGTATCAATTCGCTCGGGGCCAACCTGCTCAACGTCTACCCCGGCCAGATGAACGTGCGCGGGGTGGCCAGCGACCAGCGGGTGAGCTTGACGGTAGATGACGCCGAGGCGCTGAAGCGCGATGCCCCGCTGATCAGCAACGTGGTGCCCGAGCTCTCGCGTCAGCAGCAGGTGAAGTTCGGCAACCAGAACGTCAACATCAACGTGGTGGGCTCGACCGCCAACTACTCGGCCGTGCGCAACTACACGGTGACCCATGGCCGGATGTTCACCACCGGCGACGATGCCGGGCGCGAGCGGTATGCCGTGCTTGGCTCGCAGGTGCCCGAGATGCTGGGAGCCAACCCGGCCGCGATGATCGGCCAGACACTCCTGGTCCGCGGCATTCCGTTCGAGATCATTGGCGTGCTCAGCGAGAAGGGGTCCCAGGGCTTCCAGAATCCCGACGAGCAAGTCCTCATCCCGCTGCAGACGGCCCGATTCCGCGTGTTCGGTACCGACCGTCTCCGGACGATCACCGTCGAGGTGGCCAGGGACGTGCCGCTGGAGCAGGGGATGGTGGACATGGAGCGGGTACTGCGCCGGGAGCACAAGATCCGCCCCGGCGCGGAGAACGACTTCATGGTGCGCAACCAGCGCGAGTTCCTGGCCACGCAACAGGCGGCGACCCAGGTATTCACGGCGCTGTTGGCGTCCATCGCAGCAGTGAGCCTCATCGTGGGCGGCATCGGCATCATGAACATCATGCTCGTGTCGGTCACCGAGCGCACCCGCGAGATCGGCGTGCGGAAGGCGCTGGGCGCCACCAAGCTCAACATCCTGCTCCAGTTCCTCATCGAGGCGCTGGTGCTCTGCATCAGCGGCGGGACCATCGGAATCATCCTCGGCGTGAGCGCGGCCATCGGCCTGTCGAGGCTCATGCACTGGAATACGCTGATCTCGCCGGCATCCATCGCCATCGCGTTCGCGTTCAGCGCCGGGGTCGGGCTCTTCTTCGGCATCTGGCCAGCACGCAAGGCGGCGTCACTGGACCCGATCACCGCCCTGCGCTACGAGTAGCGCCCCGAGCCAGGTCACTCGTCGGCCGCGTCTGCCCAAACATGCACGCGGCCGTCCGCATCGACCTCGACGTGCACCTGCCACGGCTGGCAGCACACCGGGCAGTCCTCCACGTACTCCTGCACTGCCCCGCCCGTCGGATCCACGGTGATCTCCACCGTCTCGCCACAGTAGGGGCAGGAGAGTTCCTGTTCCGTTTCCGCCCGGTCCTCGCCATCCCGTTCTTCCTCATCCGTCACGCTGCCCATCCTCTCGCATGTCGCTGTTGATGCCCAGGTCTTGCCAATCGCCGTTTCGGCCGACAACATCCTCCCGCGCCGTCTCCATCATTCACCCTCCCGCGCGCTCCGGCAACTCATGACCCGAAGCCTCATCCTCGGCACCGGCATGGCCGTCCCCGATCGCGTCGTCACCAATGATGACCTCGCGGCGGTCATGGACACGTCCGACGAGTGGATCACCCAGCGTACCGGCATCCGCCAGCGGCACTGGGTCCGGGAGGGCGAGACCGGCGTGGACCTCGCCGAGCGGGCCAGTCGGCATGCGATCGATGCGTCGGGCCTGGCACCCGGCGCCATCGACGCCATCGTGCTCGCCACGTCCACGCCGGATCACTTCGCACCCGGCAACGGCGTGCTCCTGCAGCACCGCCTTGAGCTGGAGCCGATCCCGGCGCTCGACCTGCGCGCCCAGTGCAGCGGGTTCGTCTACGCCCTGGCCACCGCGGATTCCTACATTCGCTCGGGCCTGTTCCGCCATGTGCTGGTGGTGGGTCAGGAGGTACAGTCTACCG
>Ga0315278_10002664_pt1 | contig 15912 bp, 16 predicted proteins | sample YL17G06_0_MG_FD_203880 | JGI IMG/M metagenome (GOLD analysis project Ga0315278, IMG submission 203880) | Sediment microbial communities from Yellowstone Lake, YNP, Wyoming, USA - YL17G06_0 | ecosystem: Environmental > Aquatic > Freshwater > Lake > Sediment | place: USA: Wyoming | collected... | reverse complement strand
ACCGGGGCGGATCAATTCCGGGCAACCTTATCGAATGCGGAAATAACGAGAGCAACAGCAATTACTTCTGCTTGCTCAAACGGTTGAAACGCAAGATTCATCCCGCACGTTTTCCTGCTGAATTGCCGCGGTTCTTCATCAACTTCCTGACTGATCCAGACGATCTTGTGCTCGACCCGTTTGCCGGATCGAATACGACTGGCTATGTTGCGGAATCACTTGATCGTCGATGGATTTCAATGGAAATCGATCCTGTTTATGTTGAGGATTCCCGCTTGCGGTTTGAGACGGTCGAGACGGGCCCATTGCCTCATATAGTCCAACCATCGCGTCCAGTTCAGCTCAGACTGCTTAATGAAAAAGACGGATGACGAGGTGTCTGGCTGATTGTGCTCCTAGTCAAGCCCCGGTAATTTTCTGAGACACATCTTGATCAGAATGCCGTGAAAACGCGCTATAACAGGCATATTATGATCCCTTGTTCTTGTGGTGGTCTTTCATCAGCTTGTACTCGATCGAGTCGGCGAGGGCTTCGTAGGATGCCTCGATGATGTTGGTCGAGACGCCGACAGTGCTCCAGATGGCCGAGCCGTCCGTGCTCTCGACCAGGACGCGTACCTTCGACGCGGTGCCTTCGAGCCCCTTCGCGGTCAGGACGCGGACCTTGTAGTCAATCAGCTCGATCTGCTCGAGCGCGGGGAAGAACGGGCGCAAGGCTTTCCGCAACGCCACATCGAGCGCATGGACCGGCCCGTCGCCCTCGGCGGCCGTGTGCTCCTCCTTGCCCAGCACGCGCACCTTCACTGTCGCCTCGCTCACCACCGCGCCGTTCCGCACCTCGTCAATAACGCGGAAGCCAAGGATCCCGAACGACGGCTCGAACTGGCCGAGCGCCCGGCGGATCAGCAGCTCGAAGCTGGCATCGGCCGCCTCGTACTCGTAGCCCTTGTGCTCGCGCTGCTTGATTTCCTGGAGGACGTTCTTGAGCGCCGGGCTCTTCTCCTCGACGGCAATACCCATCTCGCGCGCCTTGAACAGGACGTTCGACTGGCCGCTCAGCTCGGACACCAGGACACGCCTGTGGTTGCCCACGGTGTCCGGGCGGATGTGCTCGTAGGTCCGGTCGTTCCGCTGCATGGCGCTGACGTGGATGCCCGCCTTGTGCGCGAAGGCGCTTGCGCCCGTGTAGGGCTGCCGCTTGTTCGGCGCAATGTTGGCCAGCTCGTCAACGAACCGGCTGAGATCGGTGAGCTGGTCAAGCGTGACATTCGTTGCCAGGCCCATCTTCAGCATCAGGCCGGGCAGGATGGCGGTCAGATCCGTGTTGCCGCACCGCTCGCCGATGCCGTTGATGGTTCCCTGGACATGGACGGCGCCCGCGGCGACGGCAACAAACGTGTTTGCCACGGCGCATGCGGCGTCGTTGTGGCCGTGGAAGCCGATGGCGGTCTTGGGAAACTTCCGGCAGACCTCGGTGACAATCTCGCGCACCTCGTGCGGCAGGCAGCCGCCGTTCGTGTCGCACAGGACAAGGCACGAGGCGCCCGCGTCCGCAGCCGCGCCAAGCACCTCGAGCGCGTAGGCGGGCTCGTCCTTGCAGCCGTCGAAAAAATGCTCGGCATCGAAGATGACGTCGCGCTTGTGCCCGCGGCAGAAGGCGACCGAGTCGGCAACCATCTCGAGGTTTGTCTTCGCCTCGACGCGGAGGGCCTCCTTGACATGAAGCAGCCAGCTCTTGCCGAAGATGGTGACCACCGGCGCCTCGGAGGCGATCATCTCGCGGAGGTTGGGATCGTCCTCGGGCTTGTGCTTGGCATGCCGGGTCGAGCCGAATGCGGCGATCTTCGCATGGACCAGCTTTTCCTGCCTGATCAGGCGGAAGAAGTCAATGTCCTTCGGGTTCGACCCCGGCCAGCCGCCCTCGATGAAGTCAATGCCGAACGCGTCGAGGCGCTTGGCGATGGCGATCTTGTCGTTGGCGGAGAAGCTGACATCTTCTCCCTGCGCGCCGTCGCGGAGGGAGGTGTCGTAGATCTGGATGCGTCTGGGATGCTTTGCCGGCATAAGGATGGGCGGTGGGGGATTATGACGTGTGCGTCGCCGCAGGGGACGTTGCGCGGTCTTCCGTCTCGTCCTCGACACGGATGATCCGCGTGGAGTCCTTGACGACGCCGCTCCTGTCTATGGCGCGGACAGCGTCGCGGATGTTCCGCTCGCGGGCGATATAGGTCATGAAGGTGACGGTGGGCCAGCTTTGGCCCGAGGCAGGCTCGTGCTGGATGACCGAGGCGATGCTGATGGCGCGGTCACCCAGCTCGCGGGCGATCCGGGCAATGACGCCCGGCCGGTCGACCGTGGTGCAGCAGAGGTAATACTTTGTCTCGACCTCGGCCATGGGCAGCAGCGGCGCCTGCCGCTCGACAAAGGTGAACGCCGGCAGCCGCTTGTGGGAGGCGTAACCGACGTTCCGCGCAACGTCCACAATGTCGGCGACGACTGCGCTCGATGTGGCGTCCATGCCGGCGCCCCGGCCGTAGAACAGCGTCCTTCCCACCGGGAAGCCGTTCACCTCGATCGCGTTGTACGCGCCGCCGACCGTGGCAAGCATGGTGTGAGCCCTGAGCAGTGCGGGATGAACGCGGACGCTTATCCCCGCCGGGCCCGACCGGGCGATGGCCAGCAGCTTGATGACGTAGCCGAGCTCTGCGGCGCACATGATGTCGCGGGCCGTGACGCGGGTGATGCCCTCGACATGGATGTGCTTCTGGGGCACCCACTGGCCAAAGGCGAGCGAGGACAGGATCCCGATCTTGTGCCGGGCGTCAATGCCCTCGATGTCGAGGGCGGGATCCGCCTCGGCATACCCGTTGAGGCGGGCCTCGGCAAGCGCCTCGGCAAACTCGAGCCGGTCGCTCGTCATCCGGGTGAGGATGTAGTTGCACGTGCCGTTGACAATGCCGAGCAGCGAGTCTATCCTGTTTGCCACAAACCCTTCGCGGATCGCCTTGACGATCGGGATGCCGCCGGCAACGCTGGCCTCGTAGAACAGGTCGACGTTGTGGCGCTGGGCGGTCCGGTGAAGCTCGGGGCCTGAGGCGGCAAGGAGGGCCTTGTTTGCCGTAACGACGTGCTTGCCGCCCCGCATGGCACGGAGGATGTAGTCCTTTGCCTTGCCCGTTCCGCCGATGAGCTCGACAACGATCTCGATATGGGGATCCTCCAGGACGGCTGCGGCATCGCGGACAAGGAGGCCGCGCGGCAAGCGCAGGCCGGGCCGCAGCCGTGCGGCACTATCCGCCACGCGCACCAGCTCGATCGGGAAGCCCAGATGGCGCGCCAGATACCTGCCGTGGTCACGCAGGCACCGGACCACGCCGGTGCCCACCACGCCACAGCCGATCACTCCCACGTGCACTGCATCTTGTCTCATGCGAACCTGCCCCTGGTGTCGTTGGCTGCCGCGAAGCCGGCTATTCCAACTCGGTGAAGAACGGTTCGAGATGCTTGCCGCGGATCGGCTGGCGCAGTTTCTTCAGCGCCTTCGACTCGATCTGGCGCACACGCTCGCGCGTCACGTTGAAGACCTTGCCCACCTCCTCGAGCGTCTTGGGCGGGCCATACTTGATGCCGAACCGGAGCATGACCACCTTCTTCTCCCGCTCGCTGAGCGTGTCAAGCACCGTCAGCACCTGGGTCCGGAGCTGGCCATAGTTTGCCGACGACGACGGGCTTTCCGCCGTCTTGTCCTCGATGAAGTCGCCGAAGGTGCTGTCGTTCCCGTCGCCCACGGGCGTCTGGAGCGAGATGGGCTGCTGGGCAATCTTGAGGATGCCATGGACCTTGTCGACGGGCGAGTCAATGTCCTGGGCAATGTCCTCGGGCGTCGGCTCCATGCCGGTCTTCTGGACAAGCCGCTTCGACGACCTGCGCAGCTTGTTGATCGTCTCGATCATGTGGACGGGGATCCGGATTGTCCGGGCGTGGTCGGCAATGGCACGGGTGATGGACTGGCGGATCCACCAGGTGGCGTAGGTGGAGAACTTGAAGCCGCGCCGGTACTCGAACTTGTCCACGGCCTTCATCAGGCCTGCATTGCCCTCCTGGATGAGGTCAAGGAAGTCCATGCCGTGGTTGATGTACTTCTTGGCGATGCTGACGACAAGCCTGAGGTTGGCCTCGACCATCTTGCTCTTCTCGGCCTTCGACGAGCCGATCCACTCGTTGAGATGGCGGACATTCCGCTCGATGTCCCGCGCGGACATCCGGCAGATCCGCTCATGGGACTGGATCTTGGCGGTTTCCTGCTGGACGCGCTTCTTGATGCCCGTCCTGCCCGATTTCTCGAGGTCGGCAATCACCTGCTCCGACTCGTGGATCTTCCGGTGCAGGACAATGATGGACTCGGCGAATTCCTCGACCACCGACTGCTTGAAGAACAGCTTCCTGAGCAGCTCGACGAGCTCGTCGTGGGCGCGGTCGAGCTCGCGCTGGAACTTCCGGACATCGGGGGCGCGCACCGCGCGCATCCGGCGCGTGTACAGCACCCGCATCTCGCGGTCCTTGTCCCGGATCTGCCGCCTCAGCGGCCTCATGTACCCGATGTACACCTCCCTGCTCACAAACTTCTTGCGCGCCTCCTCGGACACGATGTGGTCGAACCGCTCGGATGCCTCGAGGAGCTTGTCGCTCAGCTCCAATGCCTCCTTCGCCACATTGCCGAACCGGAAGACATACTTCCGGATGTTCCGCTCGGCGCACTCGATCTCCTTCGAGATCTCCACCTCCTGCGCGCGGGTGAGCAGCGGCACGCGGCCCATCTGCTTGAGGTAGATCTTGACCGGGTCGTCCACATGGTCGCTCATCTGGAGCTGCTTGAGCTCCTCGTCAAGGAGCTCGTCCTGGACCTCCTCGTCCTCTCCCGCCGGCTGCTCGGGGATTTCCTCGTCGCGGATCTCGATGTGCTTCTTCTGGAGGCCGTGCTGGACGGCGAGTTGGAACAGCTCGAGGTCGTCGATCGGGATGTCCTCGGGCAGGAGGTCGTTGAACTCGTCCCAGGTGAGGAATCCCTTGGCCTTTCCCTGCTTGGAGCCCTGCTTGATGATCTTGTTAATCAGCCGTTGCCGTACGTTGTCGCTCATGTGAATGGCCGGTGGTGGTTAGCGGCGCTTCTTGCCGGAATCCTTCTCGCGCATCTGGCCGAGGTACCGCTGGATGACGATGGCGGCCTTCTCGAACGCATGGGCGCGGTGCGAAATGCGGTTCTTCACCGCGGCGGTGAGTTCCGCGAACGTCCTGCCATACTCCGTCTTGACGAACAGCGGGTCATAGCCGAAGCCGCTGCCTCCCCGGGGCTCGAGCGCGATCAGGCCGTGGCAGACGCCCTCGAACAGGCCAAGCAGGTTGTCGGGCAGGGCCACGGCGATCGCGCAGCGGAACCGGGCCGTGCGCTGGTCGGGCGGGACGGCCTTGAGAGCATCGAGCAGCTTCCGGTTGTTCTCGCTGTCCCGGGCGTGCGGGCCGGCAAACCGGGCCGAGTACACCCCGGGCGCGCCGCCGAGGGCATCCACTTCAAGGCCCGAGTCGTCGCCGATGGACATCAGGCCCGTGTGGGCTGCGACGGTGAGGGCCTTGTACCGCGCGTTCTCGTGGAAGGTTGAGCCGGTTTCCTCGATCGGGGACAAGGTTGGATACGCCTTCAGCCCCACAAGCTGGACATCCTGGGCGTCGGGCAGGTTCTGGCGGAAGAGCTGGGTCATCTCGCGCAGCTTGCCGAGGTTCCGTGTGGCCACTGCGATGGTCATGCGTGGCCCTCCTGTGCCGCGGCCGGATCGAGCCTGCGCCTGATCAGCCCGGCGCGCATGATGTCGCGCTGCTCCGCACCCATGGCCTTGCCGCACAGCCGCTGGAGGTGCGCGGGCTGTATATCGAGGAGGAGCTCGACTATCGCCGCACGGTCCACCGCGTCGAACAGCCTGAGGTCCGCGCCCATCAGCAGGACGGAGAGCATCTGGGTTGCCTCGTCGCTCTTGAGGATTTCGGCGTACCGGAGGGTGCCGTAGGCGCGGCCGATGGCGTTCCGGATCTCATGCGGCTCGCTCTCGACCAGTTTCCCGCGGATCCGCTGCTCATGGGCGACGATCCGCTCCACGATATGGTGGAGTTGTTGGACAATGTCAGTCTCGCTCCGGCCAAGCGTCACTTGGTTCGATATCTGGAACAGGTTGCCCAGGGCGTCACTGTGCTCGCCGTACAGGCCGCGCACGGCGATGCCCACCTTGTTCACCGCGGACACCACGCCGCCGATCTTCCGCTCATGGACCAGCGCGGGCAGATGGAGCATCACCGACGCGCGCAGGCCCGTGCCCACGTTCGTCGGGCAGGTCGTCAGATAGCCGTACGAGGCGGAGAAGGCATACGACAGCGAGCGCTCCAACTCGGTGTCAAGCTGGTTGGTCACCGTCCATGCGTCCTCGAGGCTCAGCCCGGGCCGCAGCACCTGGATGCGGAGATGATCCTCCTCGTTGATCATGACCGCCACACTCTGGTCGGCGGAGAGCATCAGTGCGGCAGGCTGCTTCTGCGCCACGAACTCCGGGCTGACCAGATGGCGCTCGACCAGGAACTGGCGGTCAATCTCGTTCAGCTCCTCGAGCGGCAGGAGTTCCGCGCCGGGCAGCAGGGACACCTTCTGCGCCGCGGCACCGACTTCGGCGACAATGGCGCGCCTCTGGTCGTTCGAGCAGCGCTGGGGGAAGGGATAGGCGGCAAGGTTCCGCGCAAGCCGCATGCGGCTGCTGACGGCGATCGAACCATCCGCAGGCGCCACGAGCCAGGGCGGCCTGTTCTGGACAAGGCGGTCAAGCATTGGCTTTAACCTCCTGTGCGGCCTTCAGCCGCTTGATCTCGTCGCGGAGCGGCGCGCAGTCCTCGTACCGCTCCTCGGCGATGGCCAGCTGCAGCGATGCCTCGATCTCGGCGATCCGTTTCCGGGTGCCGGCGGTCTTCAGATGCTGCGCAGGCATCTTGCCCGTGTGATTCGGCGACTTGTGGACGGACGTCACGATGTCGCGGAGGGTGTCGGCGAACGTGTCGTAGCACTGGGCGCAGCCAAGCCGTCCGTGCTTGGCAAGCTCGGCCATGGTCAGGCCGCACCTGCCGCATACGGGCTGGCGCGGGGCACCCGCCTCGGTTCCGGCAAGAGCCTGCACGCCGCCGCTCAGCGCAGCAAGCACGTCGCTGAACGAGAAGGGCAGCTCGATGTCAATGCCCTTCTGCTTCGCGCACTCCTCGCACAGGTGGATCTTCTGCATCTTGTTGTTGATCACTTCCGTGTAGTGGATGGTCGCCGCGTTCTTCTTGCAGAACGAGCACCGGGTCGTACTGTTGCCATTATGCTTTTTCATACACCGGCGTGCCTGTGGTTCGGGTGAGGTCCATGAACGCCTTCATCAGCTTCACTGTCGTCTGCCCGGGCGCCCCGGCGCCAATGTCCCGGCCGTCAATGCGGGTGACGGGGATCACCTCCGCCGCCGTGCCGGTGAGGAAGCATTCGTCGGCGCAGAACAGGTCGTGCCTCGTCATCATCTGTTCCTCGACCGAGAGGCCCATCCCGCGTGCCAGCTCCATGACCGTGTTCCGGGTGATGCCCTCGAGCGCCCCCATGTTCACTGGCGGCGTTGCCAGCGTGCCGCCGCGCACCGTGAACAGGTTGTCGCCCGTGCACTCGGCCACGAAGCCGAGGCTGTTCAGCATCACCGCCTCCTCGACACCGGCGTTGATCGCCTCGATCTTGGCCAGGATGTTGTTGAGGTAGTTCAACGACTTCACCCGGGGCGACAGCGTTGCGTTGTTCATCCGCTGGGTCGGCACGGTCACGATCGCCATGCCCGTCTCGTACAGCTTCCCCGGGTACAGCGCGATCTTGTCCGCGATGATGATGAGCTGCGGGTCGGTGCAGGTGAAGGGATTGAGGCCAAGCGGGCCGGAGCCCCGGGTGACGACAAGCCTGATATACCCGTCGCGCAGGCCGTTCTCCCGCACGGTCTGGAGCGTGGCGTCCCTGATCGCCGCGCGCGGCCAGGGCATGCGGAGCATGAGGTACCGGGCCGACTCCTCGAGCCGCTGGAGATGCTCCTCGAGCTTGAACACGCGTCCGTTGTAGAACCGGATCCCCTCGAACACGCCGTCGCCGTACAGCAGGCCGTGGTCGAACACCGACACACGCGCGCTGTCCTTGTCATGGTACGTCCCGTTGATGTAGATCTTCATGGCACTGGTCCGTTCGGTTATTCTGTTCCCTGCTTGACCGCGCCGTTGGCCAGGAGCCATCGCGCGGTGCCGCAGTCGGCGACGCCGGCATCGTGCGTCACCACGATCAGGGTGAACTTGAGCTGGTCGTGCAGCGCAACCAGCTTCTGCATCACCGCATCGCTGTTGGCGCGGTCAAGATTCCCCGTCGGCTCGTCGGCGAACAGGACGCGCGGCGAGTTCATCAGGGCCCGCGCGATCGCCACGCGCTGCTGCTCGCCGCCCGAGAGCTGGCTCGGGTAGTGGCTCGCGCGGTTCGAGAGGCCGACCGCGTCGAGCAGCGCCTCCGCCCGCCCGCGGGCTGCGCCATTCGCTGCGCGGCCAATCATGCTCGGCAGCAGCACATTCTCCCTCGCGGTGAACTCGGGCATGAGATGGTAGAACTGGAACACAAACCCGAACTCATGGTTCCGCATGCCGGACCGCGCTCGGTCGCTCAGCGCGTAGAGCGGAGCGCCCCGGTAGAGCACCGTGCCCCTGGTCGGCCGGTCGAGCCCGGCAAGGATATGGAGCAGCGTGCTCTTGCCCGAGCCCGATGGGCCCACAATCGTCACCCGCGAACCCGCGGCAACCTCGAAATCGAGGCCGTTCAGCACCATCAGGAGATCCTGGCCGCTCAGATAGGACTTCACCAGGCCCTCGACCCGGAACAATGGAGAGCCGTTCGTCATCGCCCCTCCAGCGTCATCGTTCCCTCGAACACCCCGGCTGCCGGGCCGGTCATGAACACGGGGCCGCGCATGCCCGGCCACGCAACCGCCAGCTCGCCGCCGTCAAGCGCCACGGTCACCGTGTCACCGGCCAGGCCGTTGAGCATCGCGGCGACCGCGGTCGCGCATGCGCCCGTGCCGCAGGCAAGGGTGACGCCCGTGCCGCGTTCCCACACCCGCATCCGGATACGGTGGCGGCTGAGCATCTGGGCGAACTCGACATTTGTCCTGCGCGGGAAGGCCCTGTGCCGCTCGATGGCCGGCCCGAGCACGGCAAGCGGCACCGCCGCAACGTCATCCACGAAGAACACCGTGTGCGGGTTGCCCATCGAGACGCAGGTCATTGCCGGCGCCTTGACGCCCGGAAGCCGCCTGCCCACCACCCGGCCGGTGAACCCGCGCACGGCAATCTCCGCCGCATCGAGCCGCGGAGCGCCCATGTCAACCCGCACACCATCGCCCGAGACCACCGGCCTGATCAGGCCGGCAAGGGTCTCGATGACCAGGCGGCTCCTGCGGGTGAGGCCGTGCCGTTTCATGTACTGCGCACAGCACCTGATGCCGTTCCCGCACATCTCGACCTCGCTGCCGTCCGCGTTGAAGATGGCCATCCGTGCGTCCGCGCGGCGCGACGGATAGAGCACGAGCAACTGGTCGCCCCCGACACCGCAATGGCGGTCAAGCAGGAACGACGCCTGGGCCGCCGTCGGCTTCCAGCGCTTCAGGCGGCCAGTGGCGTCAACGACAACAAAGTCGTTGCCGCAGCCATGCATCTTGGTGAAGTTCAGGTTCATACTCAGGGTGTGGCGGGACGGTCAGCGTCCCGTCCGGGTCCCTCCGCAAAATGTTTCGAGCGAGACGGCGCGCCGGGGGAATTTCCTCAGCAGCTCGCGATCCTCGGTCAGGAGCGGTACGTTAAGCATCTCGGCCAACACCACGTACTGGGCATCATAGGTTGTAATGCCATGGACAAGTGCCAGGTGAAGTGCCGCAGCAAGGTCCGGTGCATGTTCGTTTGGCTCGAAAGCGGCGGAGCCCTCGATCCAGATGGCGGCTGCATCCGCTGCGGTGAAATGCCGGTGCCGGACCAGCAGGGCAATCGCGTTGAGAAACTCGTGCTTCCAGAGCGGCGGCAGCACCCAGCAGGCGTCCCGCGTCCGTGCCCGTCCGGCAAGCGGCTGGTGTGCCGGCATGCACATGAAACCGACCAGGATATTTGCGTCAACCACAATCATGGCCGGCGGTCCCTCGCCTCGCGGATGATGGTCTCGATCAACCGTGGCGGGATGGGCTTGCGCGGTTTGAACGTCCTGAAGGACGGCACGGGCGGCACCATCGGCTCCGCCCCGTTCAGCGTGCGCTCGATGATGGTCAGCACTTCCTGCGTCATGCTCCGGCGGTTCCGCTCCGCACGAGCCCGCAACGACTCATGCAGCGCCGGCGGCAGGTTCTTGATCAGCAGCGCGGCCATTATCCTCTCCTGCGGTGGTTATCCATGGGTGCTATCGTAATTATACCATTTTGATACCAACTGTCAAATGCCTTCCCTATTTCTCCAGCCTCGTCAGGTCCTCGAACGTCTCGCGCCGGCGGATGAGCCGCGCGGTCCGTCCGTCAACCATGACTTCCGCGGCGCGCGGGCGGGAATTGTAGTTCGACGCCATCGAGAACCCGTAGGCACCCGCGCTCAGCAGTGCCAGATGGTCGCCCGGCTGCACCGCGGGCAACGCCCTGGCCTCCGCGAAGAAGTCGCTGCTTTCGCACACGGGGCCGACCACGTCCGCCGTCATGCCCCGGCCGGCTCGACGCACGGTCGGCACTATCCCGTGGTATGCCCCGTACAACACCGGCCGGATCAGGTCGTTCATGGCGGCGTCCACGATGACAAAGGTCTTCGTCGAGGTCTTCTTCACGTACTGGACCTGGGTGACGAGTATGCCGCCGCTGCCCACCACGAACCTGCCCGGCTCGATCACCACGGTCGTGCCGAACCGCCTGAGGCGGGGCAGTACCGCGGCCGCAAATGCCACGGGTGTCAGTGGCGTCTCGTCCCGGTAGATGATGCCCATGCCTCCGCCCATGTCGACGTACTGCGGCCTGATCCCGATCCTCCTCATCTCCTGGACAAACCCGAGCAATCTGTCAAGAGCCCGCTGGTACGGCCTTGCCGTGGTGATCTGCGAGCCGATGTGCATCTGGACGCCCACTGCCTCGACGTGCCGCATGGTGCGTGCCCGGCGGTACAGGGCAAGGGCTGCCGGGAACTCGAGGCCAAACTTGCTCGCATGCATGCCGGTGGTGATGTGCTTGTGGGTTTCGGCATCCACGTGCGGGTTGACCCGGACCGAGAACCGCGCGGTCTTCTTCAGCCTGCCTGCAACGGCGCTGATCCGCTCGAGCTCCGGTGCAGACTCGACCGAGAAGAACAGGATGCCGCTCCTGAGGGCGAAGGCGATCTCCGTCTCGGTCTTCCCCACGCCCGCGAACACGACCTTGCCCGGATCGCCTCCCGCGGCGATCACCCGGTGCAGTTCGCCGCCCGAGACAATGTCGAACCCGCTCCCCAGATCCGCAAATGTCCTGATCACGGCCAGGGTGCTGTTGGCCTTCACCGCGTAGCAGATCAGATGGCTGACGCCCTCGAGCGCACGGTCAAGCTGCGTGAAATGACTGGCGAAGGTGCGCTTGCTGTAGACGTACAGGGGCGTGCCGTGCTTCCGGGCAAGCCCCTCAACGGCCACGTCTTCGCAGTACAGCGCGCCGCGTCTGACGGAGAACAAGTTCATGATCCGGCCGGTGGTCGGTGGTGCTGCGGTTAAGTGAGACGCTCGAGCATCTGCTGTTGCTGGCTGAACAGCGAGGTGCAGCCCTTCCGGGCAAGGTCGAGCATCTGGCCGAGCTGGTCGGCGGTGAACGGCTTCTCCTCGGCGGTGCCCTGGATCTCGATGAACTCGCCCGAGTCGGTCATGACCACATTGAAGTCGACGCCAGCCTTGCTGTCCTCGCTGTAATCGAGGTCGAGCAGGGCCGTGCCCTCGACAAGGCCGACCGACACGGCCGCGACGCGCCTGGCGACGGGCATCTGGCGGATTGTCTTCCGTTTCGCCAGCCGGTGCAGCATCATGTGGAGGGCAAGATAACCGCCGGTGACCGAGGCGGTCCTCGTGCCGCCGTCCGCCTCGATCACATCGCAGTCAATCCAGGCCGTCCGCTCACCCAGGGCCTCGAGGTCAACGACCGAGCGCAGAGCACGGCCGATCAGCCGCTGGATCTCCTGGGTGCGGCCGGTGAGCTTGCCTGCGGTCGCCTCGCGCATCTTCCGGTCGCCGCCCGCGTAGGGCAGCAGGCTGTACTCGGCCGTCACCCAGCCGCCCTTGACGCCGCTGTCGTACATCCATTTCGGCACCCGGTCCTCGATCGAGGCGACGCAGATGACGCGGGTGCTGCCGCACTCGATCAGCACGCTCCCCAGCGCACTCGGGATGTAGTCCATCGTGATCGTGACGGGGCGGAGCTCGTCCGCCTTCCGCCCGCCCGCGCGCATACCGGCCATCACTTTGTCGAGATCCTTGAAACTTGTCAGGTCAGCCATCGCTTGTCCTTGTCGTCACACTCGTTAATCGTATGATGCACGCAACGTACGCGCCGCGGTTCGCAGGTGCAGATCAGCGGTCCACAGATGCACATCGGTGAGGAGCGCGGAGGCCAGCAGATGCACATCGACATAGCCGAGGCCTTTGCTGTGCAGGTTCCTGCGTTCGATCATCTGCATCACTTCGTCATGATCGGCAACACGGCATGCCGGCAGCGCCGCCAGCAGGCGCAAGAGCTCTGCCCGGTTGCCCAGCGAGCCGCAGGCCAGTTCGCCTATGATGAACGGATGGCACGCCACGCTGCCCTTCATCAGAAGGCGGGCAAGCCGGGCATCGCCCGCGCGCAAATGCGCAACCCACACCGACGTGTCGGCCAGGATCATGGTTCACGCCCGCGCCTTGCGGCGTGGAATGGGATCGAGCCGAGGCTCGGTTCCGCCGAGCATCGCCAATCGCTTGCTGCTCTCCAGGGATATCAACGCCTGGAGACCCAGGTGCACCAGTGCCGTCTTCTCGCGCACGCCGGTGAGCCGGGAAGCCTTGTCCATCACGTTCGCGTCAATGTTCAGTGTTGTTCTCATATGTCTTAGTATGCACTTTTGGGGCATAAAAGTCAAGTCCATGGGTTTTGCCGCCTTCCTCATTTCGCCACCAGGTTCACCAGCTTGTCCTGCACAAAAATCGTTTTCACCACGGTCTTGCCCTCGAGCCATTTGGCCGTGTCCTTGTCCGCCTTTGCCGCGGCGACCGCATCGGCCTCGCTTGTGTTCGGCGCGAGCGCCAGGCGGCTCCGCACCTTGCCGTTCACCTGGACGACCACCGTTGCCACCGCGTCCACGGTCATCGCCGGATCGAACGCGGGCCACGCCTCCTGGCACACAAGGCTCGTGTTGCCGAGGCCGTGCCACACTTCCTCCGCCAGGTGCGGCGCGAACGGAGAGAGAATCCTTATCAGCGCCCCGATGTCCTCGCGCGTCGCGCCGCGCTCGAGCATCGCGTTCACAAAGATCATCATCGCACTGATGGCCGTGTTGAACCGCAGGGAGCGGATGTCGTCGCCGACCTTCTTGACAGTCTTGTGCCTGAGCCGCTCGACCTCCGGATCCTGCTTTTCCGCGCAGCCGCCCTGGGCCAGCCGCCAGACACGCTGGAGGAACCGGGACACGCCCTCGACCCCGTGCGTGTTCCACGGCTTGGCCTGCTCGAGCGGCCCCATGAACATCTCGTACAAGCGGAGCGTGTCCGCTCCGTACTCCTTCACGATGTCGTCCGGGTTGATCACATTCCCGCGCGACTTGCTCATCTTCTCGCCGTCCTCTCCCTGGATCATCCCCTGGTTCACCAGCTTCATGAACGGCTCGGGCGTCGAGACATGGCCAAGGTCGAACAGCACCTTGTGCCAGAACCTCGCGTACAAGAGGTGAAGCACCGCGTGCTCCGCCCCGCCCACGTACAGGTCCACCGGCATCCAGTACTTCTCCTTTGCCGGGTCAACCAACTGGCGGTCGTTGTGCGGATCTATGTACCGGAGATAATACCAGCATGAGCCGGCCCACTGCGGCATCGTGTTTGTCTCGCGTGTCGCGGCGCCGCCGCATCTCGGGCAGGTGGTGTTCACCCAGTCCTTTGCCTTCGCCAGCGGCGGCTCGGCGGTGCCGGAGGGCTTGTAGTCGTCCATCTTGGGCAGCATCAGGGGCAGCGCGGTCTCGGGCAGGGGCACCGTGCCGCAGTTCGGGCAGTGCACGATCGGTATCGGCTCGCCCCAGTACCGCTGCCGGGAGAACAGCCAGTCGCGCAGCTTGTAGTTCACCGCGGCCGATCCCAGGCCCTTTTCCTCGAGCCAGGCCGTGATCTTCTGCTTCGCCTCGGGCGTCGGCAGGCCTGTGATCATCCCCGAGTCAACCGATATGCCGTCGCCCGTGAACCCCTGCGGGTCGGTTCCCTCGGGCGGCTGGACAACCGTGCGGATGGGGAGGCTGTAGTTCTGCGCGAACGCGAAATCGCGCTCGTCGTGCGCGGGCACGGCCATGATCGCTCCCGTGCCATAGCTGATCAGGACGTAATCGGCCACCCAGATCGGGATCTGTTCGCCGTTCACCGGGTTGACGGCATGGCCGCCGGTGGGCACGCCCGTCTTCTCCTTGGCCAGGTCAGTCCGGTCAAGCTCTGTCTTCCTCGATGCCGCGGCGCGGTATGCGTCCACTGCGGTGCGCTGGGCGTCTGTGGCGACCTTGTCGACCAGCGGATGCTCCGGCGCGAGCACCATGTAGGTCGCGCCGAACAAGGTGTCGGGCCGCGTGGTGAAGACACGGAGCTTCTCGCCCGCGGCGGGCCCGGCTGCGATGACGAAATCCACCTCCGCGCCTTCGCTCCGGCCAATCCAGTTCCGCTGCATCTCCTTGATCGAGTCGGGCCAGTCCACCAGCTTCAGGTCCTCGAGCAGCCGGTCGGCATAGGCGGTGATCTTCATCATCCACTGGCGCATCGGGCGGCGGCTGACAGCGGTATGACCCTTCCGGTCGCAGGTGCCGTCCTTGACTTCCTCGTTGGCGAGGACGGCCTTGCAGCCGTCGCACCACCACACGGGCACCTCGGCCTGGTAGGCCAGGCCATGCGAGAACAACTGGAGGAAGATCCACTGGGTCCACCTGAAGTACGACGGGTCGGTTGTGTCAACCTCGCGCGGCCAGTCGTACGAAAACCCAAGCATCTGGATCTGGCGGCGGAAGGTGGCGATGTTCCTCTGCGTCGTCTCGGCGGGATGGGTGCCCGTCTCGATTGCATGCTGCTCGGCCGGGAGGCCGAAGGCGTCCCACCCCATCGGATGCAGCACGTTGCACCCCGTCATCCGCAGATGGCGGCAGAAGATGTCCGTGGCCGTGTAGCCCTCGGGATGGCCGACATGGAGGCCCGCGCCGGACGGGTACGGGAACATGTCAAGCACGTAGACCGCCGTGCGCGCCTGGTCAAGGTCCTGCGCCGCAAACGCGTTGCGCGCACGCCATTCCTGCTGCCAGCGCGGCTCAACAGCCGCATGGTTGTACTTCTGCTCCATGGATGGTGCCAATCAGTGAGCCCGCCCGGTCACACGGCTGGGATGTGGCGCTTGATCAAGGCAAGGATCTCGTCCGACGACGGGAGATTCAGCGCCTCGCCTGCAACCTGCTGCGCCTCGGAAAACGAAATGGACCTGATCATCTCCTTGTTCTTCGGAATTGCCGTGGAGACCGTGCTCAGCTCGTCAACGCCCATCCCCACCAGCAGGTACGCCAGCAGCGGGTTGGACGCCATCTCGCCGCAGA
>Ga0315278_10002663_pt1 | contig 15913 bp, 7 predicted proteins | sample YL17G06_0_MG_FD_203880 | JGI IMG/M metagenome (GOLD analysis project Ga0315278, IMG submission 203880) | Sediment microbial communities from Yellowstone Lake, YNP, Wyoming, USA - YL17G06_0 | ecosystem: Environmental > Aquatic > Freshwater > Lake > Sediment | place: USA: Wyoming | collected... | reverse complement strand
ACGGGCTCCATGTTCCTCTCGAGCAGCGCGAGCTCCCTCTCGGACATGGTGCGCGGGTCGATGGGGACGATCGTTATGCAGTCGTTCGTCGCGACGATGTCCCGGAGCTGGTGCATGAACTGCAGCATCCGGTCGTAGGTGTTGAGCGATATGAGGTACTCCAGCCCGTCGACCATCACGACGCTCTTGCGGTGCGACTCGATGAACCCCCTGACCTGGCTCATCAGGATGCCAGTTGCGGTCGGGTTGATCCGGCCGTCCCCTACGAGATTGGTCAGCCAGACTATCTTGCAGGAGTGGACGCCCTTCTCGCCCAGGAGCTTCTTCGGGAACTCCCTCGTTATGATGAGGCCCGCGTGCCCGCACGCGATGGTCTGCTCGAGGACGTCATAGCTGCACCTCGGCCTCTTCTCCTCGATGAGATATACATTGCCTGGACGTGGCTCAAACACTGGAGGTGAGCCGGCACCATAGACAGCGGTCACACTGCATCCCATCCGCTGCTTTCCTATACGAACTTCGTTCGTATATAAACCTGTTGACATCATGATCGCATCGTCCAACTCAGCTGGCACTGTCCCGTAAGTCGGTGTTATGCCCGCCGGGGCTTCAATAGCGTTGCGCTCCGGTTGCCCGACCTGAGACATAGGGGTGAGTGTCAGGGGCGAGAATGAGCCGTCTGACCGGGGAGCCGGAGCACAGCCGTTGGCCCCCGCGCCGCCCGGGGGCAGAGGCTGGAAAGATCACTCGATATCATAGGCGGGAACGGTTCACGAAGGTTTTTATCAGCGCATTCCGCATAGAGGATGAAACCGTGTGAGCACTAGCTAGTCTCGCCGGGTCCCCCCTGGAGATCCTGATGTCGCCGAACATGGAAGTTGACAAAGAGAGGCTCGTCGCGGACATTCAGGACGGGGTCTTCGTCTGCACCAAGGCGGGAGAGATGGTCTCCGCCAACCCGGCGTTCGCGCGCACGCTCGGATACTCCAGGGAGCAGGTCATGTCGAAGCACATGGCCAGGGACCTGGTCGACCGCGAGCTCGAATGGAAGGCCCTCGTCTCGCTGCTGGACCAGGGCAGCCCCATCGTGGACTACGAGGTCAGGTTCAAGAGGGTCGACGGCACCAAGCTGTGCATATCACTGTCCGCCACGCAATTCAAGGACGAGAGGGGCATGCCGATCGGCATCGCGGCCGTGGCCAGGGACATATCCACTAGGAAGGGGGTCGAGAACGACCTCAGGGACAAGGCGTTCAGGACGGACATCCTGAACAAGATCGCGAAGATCACGGGCGCCAACGTGGACATCAGGCACGCGCTCATGCCCATATGCGAGGAGCTCAGGAAGCTCATCAACTTCGACGCGATCACCCTCGGGCTCACCGAGGAGAAGGGCAGACATGTCGAGCTGGTCGCCCCTGACAGGAGCAAGCCGGACCTCGCCAAGGTGCTCGGGAGGGTGCCCTTCGAGGGGAGCCTCGTCGAGAAGCTGAAGCTGGGCGGTGGCGCGCTCATAATCGAGAAGGACGCGGGCAGGAGGCTGTTCTCCGAGTTCGGCCTCCTCGAGACCGAGCGGATCTCGTCCATGATCGCGGTACCACTGACCAGCCGCGGACGCATCCTCGGGTCGCTGAACGTCGGCCATTCGAAACCGGGCGAGTACAACTGGGAGAGCGCGGAGACCGTCCAGATGATCGCTGACCAGGTCGCCGGCCTCGTGGACAGCACGACGCTGCTCCAGGCGTTCGAGAACAAGGTCAAGCTGTACGAGACCCTCAGGAGGTCGGGGGTCGAGATCCAGAAGGCGATCAGCACGGCGCAGATCTACGGCACCATCGCGAACAACATCAGGGAGGTCGTCCCCTACAAGGACATCTCGTTCTACATCGTCGACTGGCAGAAAGCCCTGATATTCCCAGTGTTCGCCGAGGGCGAATACACGGACGAGGTCATGGACGCGCCCGGCGGGCTCGACGAGGGGATAGTGGGGGTCGTCGCCAAGACCGGCAGGGCCGAGTTCGTGGACGACGTCGACGCGGACCCGCGGGGCGCGGTCGTGCCCGGGACCCCGCAGGACCACTACTCGATGCTCGCGATACCGCTCACGGGGAGCGACGGCGTGCTCGGCATCCTCGAGCTCTACAGGGAGCGGGGGCATGTGTTCTCCGTCGCGGACCTGGAGGCCGGGCTGCTGTTCGCCCAGCAGGCGTCCGTCGCGCTGGCCAACGCCCAGCTCGTCGCGAAGCTCCAGGACGCCAAGAAGGAGATCGAGATGCTCAACGACCTCATGTTCCACGACATCAACAACTACAACTTCGCCACGCTGAACTACATCGAGATGATCGCGAAGAGCCCGGGAGTGTCCGACGCGCACAAGGCGTACCTTGACAAGTCCCTCCACCTGATCCGGTTGAACGCGAAGCTCATCGAGAACGTGAAGAAGCTCACGAAGATCGGGGGGATGAAGTCCGAGGAGTTCACCCAGGTGGACCTGGCCGACGTCCTGAGGAAGGTGGCCGCCGGCGTCCAGAACGCCACCCCGGACAAGACCGTCAGCATCTCGCTGAAGGTGCCGGAGTCGGGCGCCCACGTCATGGGGAACACGCTCATCGACGAGCTGTTCGTGAACCTGTTCAACAACGCGGTCAAGTACGACCCCCACCCGGAGGTGGAGATCGACGTCGACATGGTCCGCGTGCTCGAGGACACGAAGGTCTGCTGGAAGATCTGCGTGGCGGACCACGGCATGGGCATCCCCGACGACAAGAAGGCGAAGCTCTTCCAGAAGTACGTGCGCCTGAAGCCGGACTCGAAGATCGCCGGGACGGGCCTCGGGCTCTCGGTGTGCAAGGCGCTCGCGGACAAGTTCGGCGGGCGCATCTGGGTCGAGGACCGGGTCCCGGGCCAGAGCGACCAGGGCGCCAAGTTCTGCGTCGTGTTCCAGGCGGCCAAGAGGAACGAGGATGCGAAGACCTGAGCGGGGGATGTCATGAACCGGTCGGCAGGTCCTGAGGGGGTCACGCAGCCGGACACGGTTTTCACAGTCTCGGCCGTGCGATGCGCGGGCTACGGCCAGGAGGAGGTCGCCAAGGCGGTCAGGGCTGCCGTGGACGAACTCGGGGGCATCGGCAGGTTCGTCTCCGCGGGCGAGACCATCCTCATCAAGCCGAACATGCTCGCAGCCAGGAAGCCGGAGCAGGCCGTCACGACGCACCCGGAGGTCGTCAGGCAGGTCATACGCCTTGTGAAGGGCGCCGGTGCCACGCCCCTGGTCGGCGACTCACCGGCTGGCATCGGGAACGAGGGCGCTCTTAGATCCCTCGCCGAGAAGACCGGGATAGGGAAGGTCTGCGCCGAGGAGGGCGTCGAGTTCGTCATGTTCACCGAATCACACCGGATCCCCTACCCCGACGGAGGCGTTGTGATGTCCTTCGAGCTCACGACGGCCCTGGACCGCGTCGACGGCATCATCTCGGTGGGGAAGCTCAAGACCCACACGTTCACGGTGCTCACCGGGGCGGTCAAGAACCTCTTCGGGATCATACCTGGCCTCAAGAAGGCCGAGTTCCACCTCAGGCTCAAGGAGGTCGACGGATTCTCCGGGATGCTCGTGGACCTCGCGGAGTGCGTGAGGCCCAGGCTCACGGTCATCGACGCCGTCATAGGCATGGACGGCGAGGGCCCGTCAGGCGGAAGGCCGCTGAAGATCGGGCTCGTTCTCGCATCCGACAACGTGCATGCGCTGGACGCGCACTTCGCTCACATGGCGGGCGCGGACGGCGACACGGTCCCGTCGGTCAGGATCGCCAGGTCCAGGGGGCTGGGGCCGGCGGACCACTCCCATGTCCGGGTGCTCGGCGACGGCGCGGGCATGGAGCGCATTGAAGGCTTCAAACTGCCGTCGACGACCCAGCGCTACGGCGGGATCCCGCATTTCCTGGGAAGGTTCGTGGGCGAGAGCGTCACGAAGAAGCCGGTGTTCCTGGCGTCCCGGTGCACCCGCTGCGGCCAGTGCATCGAGGTGTGCCCCGCGGACGCGCTCGAGCAGGGCGACAAGAAGCCGACGATCGATCGCGCGCTCTGCATCCGGTGCTACTGCTGCCAGGAAGCCTGCCCCAGCAGGGCCATAGTCCTGAGGCGCCGGCCGCTCAGGTCGCTCGCGAGGACCGCAGCGTCATGGTCCGGGAAGCGGCTCGGACGATGAGGCCATAGTAGGGCGCGGGCTGGACAGTCAGAGAATAAGAAGAATGGTAAGAGGTTTGTATCGTTCCGATCCGCCTCGACGCTACGGGTCCCGCCTTCTGCACCCACCGATGGCAGCCACGGTCAGCATCACGGCCGACACGACGCCCGCCATCGAGGTCATGCCTGCCGCCGCCGCTGGCACGCAGTCCAAGACCGACGCGGTCTCGGCCGTCATCGGCGCCGACTCCGTGGTCAGTGCCTTCGGCGGGGCCACGTCGAACTCTACCCATGGGGCCCCGTGGTACAGCTGCCCGCCCGGCCAGCGCACGTTGTCGAAGGACACAGGCCCCTCGATCGTTATCGTGCTGCCGACCTGTGTGAGCACCTCGCCGCCGGTGTGGTAGAACCCGAGTGACATCGCGCCGTCCGACCTGATGGCGTCGAAGTCCGATGCGTCACCGGCGGCCAGGCTTTCGATGGCCGAATAAGGCAACCCGACGCCGTCATAGCCCGCAACCGTCCCGGCAGGCAGCTCGAAGATGAGCGTCTCGCCCTCGGTCAGGTTGAACCAGTACGGCGTGTACTCGTAGTCCACCGCGGTGCCGAAGTAGTTGTCGCCTGTGTTCCAGCTCTGGTAGTCGATCAGGTCGTAGGGCGCGTACTCGTTCGGTCTGTCCGGCGAACAGAAGGCCGGCACGACGGTCGTGTAGTCGATGTGGCTCGGCTCCCAGGCCCATGCCGCCCCGCTCGCGGTGCCGTTCGCCTTGACCGCGTGCATGCTATACTGCGCGACCCCGTCGGTGGTCACATTGCTCGTCAGCTCGCCGTATGTCGCCGTGAGGCTGAAGTCCTCGTACCACGGCTCGTGGTTCGCGGACACACCGCACTCCGTCAGCCACCTGGTCATCAGGACCTCGTACCCCCAGCTGAAGTGACCCACTTGGAGGGTCACCTCGTCGTTGACGGCGTCGTAGGCCAGCTTCGAGAACACATCCTTGTCGTAGTAGAGGTCCTCGTAGCCGTAGCAGATGTCCAGCCTCGTGTTGCCCTCGTCGAGCACCCACGCGCTCCAGAAGGCGTCGTAGGTCGCGTCGTCGAACCAGCCGACCGGGTCGGTCTCGTCCAGCGGCAGGCCGATCCACTCGAGCGCCGCCTCACGGTTCAGAGTGCAGTTCGTCATCGTGCCGACGATGTACCCGTCCTGCGTGTTCTTGAACCAGTTCGAGGTGGTCGGGAACCCTGTCGTTCCGGACCATGTGGGCCACCAGTAGTTCGTCCACCAGTCGGTGTACACATACTGGAAGTAGATGTCCACGGTCGCAGACGCTCCCGGAACCGGCGTGGAGGACACCTTCGGCATGAACTCGGGCTCGTGCACGTTCAGGCCAGTCGTGTTCCTGGCGTCGACGGCGTACCGGTATGGCGCATAGATGATGCCCTGCGTCGGGTCGCCAGCGTCGCCTCCGATCATGAAGAGCGCCGTGTTGGCGTTCGTCCCGGTCGATATGACGAGGTCGCTCCCGTAACCGTCCCATCTCGGGCCCCACCACTCCCCCCAGGGCTCTGCCAGCAGGTCGTAGACGCGATAGGTCGCCTCGTAGGCCGCAGGCTCCACGGCAGATATCGTCACCGTGTCCGTAAGGGCCGCGTCGGCCGCGTCCGTAGCAGTGACATCCTGGTCTCCTGCGGTCGCCAGCCCGAACTCGTCCGTGAAGTCATGCGTGCCCGCGTCCCCGACATCGAACGTGTAGTCCGCTGGCAGGGTCGCGGCACCGTCGGTCGACCCGAAGGTCACGGTACCCGCATAGTCTGCGAACACGGAGCCGTACTGGTCGTACACCGTCACGGTCAACGAGAACGCGAGGTCCAGGATTATGGACGACGGCGCGGACTCTATCGAGAGCGTAGTCGCGACCGGCATCCCACCGATCACGATGTCCGTCTGCGTATCCGTTGCGGCGCTGACGACGGTGTCCTCGACGGTCACACCGTACACGCCCGCCTCCTCGAACATCACCTCGGCCGCGAACACGTGCACGCCCAGGTCAGTCGCCGGGACGAACGTGTAGTCCGCAGGCAGGGCATAGGCGCCAGTCGCGTTCGTGCTGAACGTCACCGTGCCGTCGTAGTCCGTGAACGCCGTGCCGTACTGGTTCCAAGCCGTCACCGTCACGTCGGAGTAGTTGAACTCCCACATGTCCGTGATGCCCTCGACCGTGAAGTGGTCGATGACCAGGGTTTCGGTCACCACGCGCACAGATGCGCTTCCGGTGATCGCAGAGTCGACGGTGTCCGTGCAGTCCAGCTGGAACCATCCGCCCGCCGTGAAGTGCAGTTCATCCGTGAACACATGCACCCCGGCGTCACCCACCAAGAACGTGTAGTTCGCAGGCAGTGTCAGCTCGGTCCTGTTGCTGGTGAAGTTCACAGTGCCAGTGTAGTCCGGGAACAGCACATCGTACTGGTCGTAGACCGTCACCGTCACGCTCACATCCGTGTCGTTCATCACCGGGTCAGGTATGTCGCTGAGCACGAAGTGGTCCGCAGCCCTCGTGACCAGCACCGTGATGTCACCTTGGAAGCCGGTCAAGGCCGCGTCGACCGTGTCCGTCGCGGTCACGCTCTGCTCGCCCTCGGTCGCGAAAGACAGGCCGGAGAACACATGCACTCCCGCATCCGTCGCAGGGACGAACGCGTAGTCCGCCGGCAGCACCGCGCCGGAATCGGACGAGTTGAAGTGCACCGTGCCAGCGTAGTCCGCGTACACAGCACCGAACTGGTCGTAGACCGTCACCGTGACATCCGTCGTGTCGCCCGGTATGATCGGGTCGGTTATGCCCTCGACGACGAAGTGGTCCGCGACCGGCGGCTCGATGACCTCGATGTTCAGCTGCGAGCCCGAGATCGTCGCGTCGACCGTGTCGACCGCGGTGAGGTCGTGCCAGCCAGCGGTCCAGAAGGTCACGCCGTCGACGAAGGTGTGCGTGCCCGCATCGGCCAACGTGAACGTGTAGTCCGCGGGCAGTTCAGCAGCCGTGTCGTTCGACACGAAGTGCGAGATCCCGGTGTATGTTGGATAGAGGTTGCCGTACTGGTCAAGGACCGTTACATCGAAGCTGGACGGCACTCCCACATCGACCGGGTCCGTAGCGTTCGCGACCCTGAAAGAGGTCGGGACCGGCGATCCAATCATCTTGAACTCGATCGTCGGCATGCCGTACGGAAGGACACCCAGCCGGTCCCATTCGTCCGCCAGAGCCTCGTGCGTCGCCTGGTCCTTCGACCAGGTCCACATGTCTAGGGGGCCGACGAAGGTGATGGTACGAGCGGTTTCGTCCACTATCACCTGTCCGGGGAAGTCCCCGGCATCGGGCTCCGAATACAGACAGGCCATGTCTCCGTAGACCTCCTCAGCCACGCCCGGTTCAACATGTCTGTAGAACATCTGCTCGCCCGCAGGCCATTCCACGGACATGGTCTCCCCCTCGGAGAGGTTGTGCACGCCTGGCGTGTAGTCGTACGTCATCCACATCCCGTACAGTAAGCTGCCCGGGGCCTTGTTCTCGTAGGTCAGTTCCTCGTATGCGTCGAACAGGGAGCCAGGATGTGCGAGCGTGGAGCCGATATAGTCCCCAAAGAGGGCCTCCCATTCCCAGCATGGTTCACTCTCGAGCGTGGTCTCGTACGCGTACATGGCGTACACGACCGCCGTGTCGATGTCGATGTCCGCCGACTCGGGCCCGATGGTCGCATGGAAGTTCATGTCCTCGAAGTACCACTCGGGCGGCATGAACGAGTCCGCCATCCACCTCGTCATCAGGGCCTCCATGCCCCAGGTCACGAGGTCGTAGTGCAGGACGACCTTCCCACCCACCATCTCGGCATCCAAGTAGATGGCGAGGATGGTGAACGCGTACTCGTACATGTTGTATATGTCGAGCCTGTCGTTCCCCTCTGCCTTCATCCAATCACTGTACGCATTCGTGACGGAGGCGTTGTTGTCGGCCCACCAGGTGTCGAAATCCGCGAGCCCGGCAGCGTCGACGCCGATGACGGACATGGCGGCCTGCTCATCCATCGTGACGGTCCCGTTCAGGGATATGACCCAACCATCTAACCAATCGGCCGTGTTGTCCGGGAAACGCGTCATCTCCTCGGGGGTCAGGTACTGCATGTACCAGTCGATCTCCGCCGTACCGCCCCTGGCCGTGCCGAGGAACGGGAGGAACTCCGGGTTCTCGTTCATGTTGAGATCCGGCATGTTTTCGCCGGTGATGTTCAGCCTCATGTTCGTGTAATACCAGGTGTTGCTCTCGTTGCCGTACCACCTGAATATGTACGGGTACGAATCCGTCAGCGGCTCCTCGACGCCGTAGTAGTCCCATCTGAGATCCCACCACGACCCGAAGGGGACGTTGAACATGTCGTACCAGTAGTAGTCTACCGCCCTGGCCGCGACATCCGATGTCACCGTAACGACCGCGCTCGATGTGGCGCTGTGCCCGTCGAGTGTCGCTGACGCGTTCAGCAACGCGACGCCGTCGCTGGCGGGCGTGAACTCCACGGACGTCGAGTTGACCTCGGTCAGCGTGTAGTCCGACGTTGACATGTTCCAGACGCTCCAGGTGAACGACACTCCGGACATCTCGCCGCCCACGGTGTCGAACGCCGCGGCGGAGAACGCCTGGGTGTCGTCAGGAGCCATCGTCTTCGAGGCAGGGGTGATCGTTATGGACGCCAGGTACGGATCGGCCACCGTGATGTCCACGGAGGCGGTCACGTTGACTCCGACATCGTTGTAGGTGACCTTGCAGGTCACAGTACCAGTCCCGCCAGCATCGCCAGCGGTCAGCTCCACGGTCTTGACGGCCCTGAGGTCGAACGAGCCCAGGGCTATCGGGCTGACGGACCATAGGTAGTCGACGTCGGCATCGGTGCCGAGCGCATCTCCACCGTACTCGACGTTGACAGTCAGCGTCACGCTCGCTCCTGCACCGACACCAATCGGGTCCGGGGCGATCTCAGCAGTGAGCTCGAGTACGGACTCTTCCCCGTCCCCACTCATCAGCACGATCGCCGCGGAACCGATCAGGAGGATGGCGACGATGACCGCTATGATCATCAGCCACGGCTTCTTCTTGTCCTTCTTAGGTTGGACAGAAACGGTCTGCGGCTGCGCAGTTCCACTAGAGGTTGCACTAGTACCAACTTGTTCGCTCATGTTAGCTAATTCCCCCAATATGGCTCAACCAACAAGCTGAGGGCGTAAACTGAATATGGCTATATTAATCCTGTTATTTTTTGACACGCGGCACGCATGCTGGGTTTCCTGTGGAACGAAGAATGTTTGGACGAGCATGCTCATCGGACCTCACGTTCTTCGAACAGATGACAGTTTTCTGCCAAGAATCGCAATATCGATGCACAAGGCTCGGATGTGCTCATTGCAGGACCGCCAGTCACTTTCCTGGAATGAACAGAGCAGTCCGTCGGGGATGGGGCGCAGCACATCGTGGACGGCAAACCAGCCGCATCTTCGATGATCCGGACGCGGTCTCACCGCAGAATGCGCACATCGTAGCCCGTCGAATTTGTTCGCTATAACGTTAATGTAACCGACGCGGCCGCAGACAACTCAAGAATCTGTTCATTCTTCCAATTTCGTTTCATGTCCGAGGCCGATACTCGAACGAAATCGCATCCCACCAATCATTGTCGCAATGTTCTTATACGACGCTAATCATTCAATGTCGGGTCCGACCAGCGGGCGAAATTCCGAGGCTGTGGGAGCCTCCAGGGGTCGGACACAGGATGGGCCCGAGGACGCCTTTCCGAGGTCTTGCTTAGACCTTCGAGGGAATCGAGTGTGGGGGAACAACAGTGGATAGTCGAATCAGCAGATTGCTTTCTCTGTGTGCAGTCATAGTGAGCGCGACCGCGTTGTCCGTTCCGATTGCGGGGGTTTTCGGGATCATCCAACCAACCGAGGCGGTCGCGGCGGAGGAATCGGTCCTCAGGATCGGTTTCATGCAGAAGATCGACAGCCTGAACCCGAACATAGGGTTGACCGACGCCGCGTACGTGTTCTACGGACTCGTGTACGACGCGTTCCATTCGGTGGGCGACAATTTCGAGACGGTGGGGAACCTCGCCCAGGAATGGAGGGCCGTGCCTACGACGGACCCGGAGCTCGTGGCGAGCGGCGAGCCGCTGGGTTCCGTCTGGGAGTTCAACATCACCCTCAACGCGTATTGGCATGACGGAGAGCCGTTCACTGTCGATGACGCCATCTTCACGATCAACCTGAACGCCCAGAACTACGATGAGCTGTGGGCGTACCAGCCCTACGCGTTCTTCATGAACTACGCGGAAGCGATAGACGAGGACACAGTGAGGGTCCACTTCTACGACAGAGATTCCGGAGAACCGATGGCTTGCGCATATCCCGAACTTGTCTGCATACCGATGCTCCCGGAGCACCTCCTGAGGGACAGGACTCCGTCCTACATCGGCTTCGAATGGGAGGGCGTGTTCCTGGATTCTGACATACCGATCGTCGGCACCGGGCCGTTCATGGCCACGTCGGACATCTACGACGAGTTCATCAGTGGAGACTACCTCACGCTCGTCAGGAACCCGAACTACCACGGGGCGATAGACAATGGGGAGGATGTGCAGTTCGACAAGCTCGTCCTGAGCTTCTACGATGATGCGACCGCGATGTCCACCGCGCTCAGGAACGGAGAGCTAGACGCGGCCCAGTTCCCGCCGCAGACCTACAACGCGATCAAGAACGCGGATTACGCAAACATCACGTGCTACGACGGCCTGAAGGCCACGCAGTACTGGACGGAGATTGCTTTCAACATGAACGAGGCGGGGCCGAACCCGTCGAGGCTGGACCCGGACATCAGGACTGCCATCGCGATGGCGACGGACAAGGACTACATCGTGAGCCAGTTCTACCTGGGCCTCGCGGATCCGGGCACGACGCTCATCTCCCCGGTGAACACGTACTGGCACTATGAGCCGACGGCTGACGAGATCATAGACTTCAACATCGACGCGGCCAACGACCTGCTCGACGCGGCCGGCTACACCGACGAGAACGGCGACGGCATAAGGGAGGTAACTGCCACCAGCCTGGCGTTCACAGAGGGCTGGGCGCCTCTGGAGAAGCCTCTGCAGTACGACATGATGATCAGGCAGGAGTTCCCGGAGGAGGTGTCGATAGCGAACTACCTCGAGCAGAAGTGGCACGAGATCGGCGTCGACATCAACTACCGGGTCATAAGCGAGGCACAGCTCGGCACCGAGGCCTACGCGTACTCGTACGATACGATGATATGGTACTGGAGCGCCGACCCCGACCCGAACTTCATGCTGTTCTGCCAGTCGGCGAAGTCCTGGAACGGCTGGAACGACAACCTGTACACCAGCCCGGCCTATGAGGAGAACTACACACTCTCCGTCACGACGCTGGACCCCGAGGAGAGGAAGGCCTATGTGGACAACTGCCAGAGGGTGAACTACGAGGACTGCGGATACATCCTGCTCGCGTACGCATACCAGACCTACGCCTGGAGGACCGACACCTTCACTGGCTGGGGCGACTGGGACGCGAACCCCGGCAGGAGCCTCGATGCGTTCTGGACTGGCAACCCGCTGTTCTTCGACCTGCAAGCGGTGAACAACACCGTGCCCGTGGACACCGACGGTGACGGGGGGACCAACTGGGTGCTGATCGGCGCTGCGATCGCCGGGGCCGGCGTCATCGTCGCAGCGGTCGTCCTCCTGAAGATGAGGGGCGGCAAGAAGGAGAAGGACGGCGGCGAGAGCCCTCTGGGAGACTGATCGAGGAACAATGACCACAGGAGGCCCGGATGGGGCCTCCACCATTCAGTCCCGGAGCGAAGGTATCAATAGAGTTGGCGCGCTAGAGAGGGGAGACGGATCGCATAACGCAGAAAGAGGCGGCCAGGGGACGGGAGCAGGCGACCGGCATGGGGTCTGAAGGAGGCGAGCCGAAGTGGACATGAGGTCCTTCATCCTGAGGAAATCGGTCTATCTCGTGATCACGCTGTTCGCCATCATCGCGTTCAACTTCTTCCTGTTCAGGATCATGCCCGGGGACCCCGCGGCGGTCCTCGTGCCGAGGTCCGGCGACGAGGCGCTGAAAGCCCTCGTCAGGGAACGGTTCCACCTCAACGACCCTCTCCTGACGCAGCTCTACTACTACATAATCCAGGTGTTCTCGGGGGACTTCGGCGTGAGCACGGGCGTCCTCAAGAACGCCGAGATATCGACCATCCTCGGCCCGAAGATCTTCAACACGGTCATCCTGGTGGGGATCGGGACCGCTCTCGCGATATACCTGGGCGTGCTGATCGGCAAGGTCGCCGCCTGGAGGAGGGGAAAGCTGGCGGACACGTTGGGCATGGGCTTCGCGCTCGTCTTCTACTCGATGCCGACGTTCCTGTTCGCGCTGGTGTTACTGATGGTCTTCGCCGGGACCTTGGGCTGGTTCCCGCTCAAAGGAGCGACCTCGCAGGACTACAACGAGTTCAGCCTGATGGATAAGATAGGCGACCGGGCATACCACCTGGTGCTGCCGGTCATAGCGTTCACGCTCGAGATCATGGCGGAGTTCGCGATCATCATGCGCAACTCCCTGACCGATGTGCTGACGGAGGACTACATAACGACCGCGAGGGCCAAGGGCGTGCCTAGCAAGAGCATCCTGAACGACCACGCGATGAAGAACGCCCTCCTGCCGGTCGTGACCGTCATGGCCATCAGCGTCGGCTGGGTGCTGGGCGGCACGATCATGGTCGAGATCGTCTTCTCCTACGACGGCCTGGGGAAGCTCACATGGGACGCGGTCCTGAACCTGGACTACCCGCTGCTGCAGGCGCTGTTCCTCCTGATGGCGATCGCAGTGCTCGTCGCGAACTTCGTCGCTGACATAGTGTACACTTACCTGGACCCGAGGGTCACAATCTGAGGGGATAGATTGGTCCAAACCGAGAAATACCGGCTGATGGTGAAGAACGCCAAGAAGACCTGGAAGGTGTTCAGGTCCAACAGGCTCGGCTTCTCAGGTTTCATCGTGCTCATCGCATTCGCCTTCATAGCGGTCTTCGCCCCGTGGCTGTCCACGGTGCCGCAGCCGAACAACATCGGCAGCATGGAGGACAACCTGCTCGACCTGGGCTGGGTCAACCCGCTGCCCCCGTCGTTCAGCCCTTCGCCCTACACGGGCTTCGTCCACCCGCTCGGCACGGACCACATAGGCCGCGACGTCTACAGCATGACGCTGTACGGCACGAGGGCGTCCCTCGAGGTGGGGCTCATTGCCACGCTCATATCCGTCGCGCTGGGCGCGTCCATAGGTCTCGGGGCCGGGTACTTCGGAAGGGTCACGGACGAGGTCCTGATGAGGGTCACCGACTTCTTCCTGGTGCTGCCCTGGTTCCCGCTCATGATCGTGATGATGTCCATCCTGGGGAAGGAGTTCATATGGGTCATCGTGGTCATCGGCATAACCGGGTGGCCTTCGACCGCCAGGATCGTGCGCTCGCAGGTCCTGACCATCAAGGAGAGGCAGTTCATCGAGAGGGCCAGGGCCGTGGGCGCCGGGGACGGGCACATCATACGCAAGCACATCCTGCCCAACGTCATGCCCCTCATGTTCGCCAACACCGTCCTGCTCATCTCGCTCGCGATATTCTCCGAGGCGTTCCTGGACTTCTTCGGGCTCGGGGACCCGAGGGTGATCAGCTGGGGGTCGATGCTCGAGGCGGCCTACGCGAACGGGGCGTTCGACAACAACGCGTGGTGGTGGATCTCCGCGCCTGGCCTGGCCATCGTCCTGATGGTCCTGTCGTTCTCGCTGGTGGGCTACGCGCTCGACGACGTGATGAACCCGAAGCTCAGGAGACGCTGAGCGGAGGCCGTGGCGGATGCGTGCAGGCCAAAGGGGCCGACGCAGAAACAGGGACAAGTGGTTTGGAGAGGTTTCACGGCCATTGACGCGGCCTACTTCTTCAGAGCTGCCGCGGCGATCTCCGCCTGCCGTCTCCGGTACCAGGTCAGGTAGCCCATGGCGTACTTGTCCTCGCCCCAGAACAGCTTCGACGCTTTGAGCGCCGCCTGCATGTTCGGGTCGTTCGGGTTGCCGATGAAGCAGGTCATGCCCTGGCCTCCGCACATGAGCATGAAGTTCGCATTCAGGACGGGCCTCTCCGGGAGGCCGAACGACACGTTGCTCAGCCCGATGGTCGTGTTGACCCCGAGCTCCTGGGTGCACATCCTGATCGTGTCGAGCGTCGCCTTGGCGCCGCTCTCGCCGGTCGCGCAGGCCAGCGCGACGCAGTCGATGATGATGTTGTTCCTGTCGAGGCCGGCCTTCTCAGCGCGGTCTATGATCTTCCTGGCAATCTCGACCCTCTTCTCGGAGGTGGTCGGGATGCCCGCGTCGTCGATGCAGAGCCCCACGAGGGCCGCGCCGTACTCCGCTGCCAGGGGGACGACGACATCCATCCGCTTCTCCTCGCCCGTGGTCGAGTTGATCCCGGGCCTGCCCACCACATGCTTGAGCGCGATGGCGAGGACCTCGGGGTTCGATGTGTCGATCCAGAGGGGCACGTCCACTGCACCCTGTACGATCCTGAGGGCTTCCAGCATGGCGTGCTTCTCGTCGATGCCCGGGACCCCGACGTTGATGTCGAGGACCTCGGCACCGTTGGCGATCTGCTTCTTCGCCTCGCCTTCCAGGATGTCGAACTCCCCCGCCTTGAGCTTCGCGATCAGCTCCTTCCTGTTGGTAGGGTTGATCCTCTCACCGACGAGAACCGGTGTCTTTCCCGCACCTATCTTCACGGTCTTGCTCGTCCCCTTGAGCTCGATGACGGGGACACCTGCGCTGGGCATTTTTGACCCTCCTATGTCGGAGGAGAATGCCTCCTCCCTGAAAAAGTTTCCTCCAATCCGGAGCCCGGATGAACCGTTCGCCGGCCTGTTTTCCTTTGACAATATTTTTATTCACATCACATTATGCATTGCCAGCATGCGCCTTTCCGCGTTGGGGGCCGCGTGCAGAAAGATTAATTAGGGTATCGCATATGCCGGTTTAAATCGGAGGATGACGGCCCGGTCTTGCGACAGGGAGTCGATTCTCCGGAAAGAGGTCCCGAGGAAAGTGGTTCCGGAGGACGGCAATTGGGGGTAACACCAATGGAAGATGCAGTAACACGGCTGAGGAATGCTGTGATAAACTACGAGATGGAGACCATCGCAGACCTCGCGAAGCAGGCTTTGAAGGACGGCGTGAACCCGCTCGTGGCCATCGAGAAGGGCCTCGCGGAGGGCATCAAGACCGTAGGCGAGAGGTTCGGCAGGGGCGAGATATACCTGCCCGAGCTGGTCATGGGCGCCGAGGCCATGAAGTCCGCGCTGGCGGTGCTGGAGCCCGCGGTCCCGAAGGGACAGCACAGGGCGAGCGCCGGCAAGGTCCTGATCGGTACCGTCCAGGACGACATACACGAGATAGGCAAGAACCTCGTCGCGACGCTCCTGTCGGCGAACGGCTTCGAGGTCGTGGACCTCGGGGTCAACGTATCGTCGCCGGACTTCATCAAGAAGGCCGACGAGATCAAGCCGAACATGCTTGCGATGTCCGCCCTGATGACGACCACGATGCCGAGGATGGCCGAGGTCATCGCGCCCG
>Ga0315278_10002662_pt1 | contig 15916 bp, 17 predicted proteins | sample YL17G06_0_MG_FD_203880 | JGI IMG/M metagenome (GOLD analysis project Ga0315278, IMG submission 203880) | Sediment microbial communities from Yellowstone Lake, YNP, Wyoming, USA - YL17G06_0 | ecosystem: Environmental > Aquatic > Freshwater > Lake > Sediment | place: USA: Wyoming | collected... | reverse complement strand
CTTCCTGCTAGGCATCGCGGGCATCGTGTACCTGACCGGCACGCTGCATTACGCCGACATCTTCGACAAGGCCGAGGGCATCGCCGGAACGAGCTTCGAGCTGTTCCCGGGCGTGGCGTGGTCGGCGGCGACGGTCATCTGCATCTGCCTCTTCATCGGCGCGATGGGCAAGTCCGCGCAGGTGCCGCTGCACGTCTGGCTGCCTGACTCGATGGAAGGCCCGACACCGATCTCGGCGCTGATCCACGCCGCAACGATGGTGACGGCCGGCATCTTCATGGTGGCGCGCATGTCGCCGCTGTTCGAGCAGTCCGAGACGGCCTTGAGCTTCGTGATCGTGATCGGGGCGACGACGGCGCTGTTCATGGGCTTCCTCGGTATCGTCAGCAACGACATCAAGCGCGTCGTGGCGTATTCGACGCTATCGCAGCTCGGCTACATGACCGTGGCGCTCGGCGTGTCGGCATACGCCGGTGCGATCTTCCACCTCATGACGCACGCCTTCTTCAAGGCGCTGCTGTTCCTCGCCGCCGGCTCCGTGATCATCGCGATGCACCACGAGCAGGACATGAGGAAGATGGGCGGCCTGAAGAAATACATGCCCATCACGTACTGGACGTGCCTGATCGGCGCGTTGGCGCTGATCGGCTTTCCGGCGTTCTCTGGATTCTTCTCCAAGGACGCATTGATCGAGGCCGTGGGGCTCTCGACGCTGCCGGCCGCCCGCTACGGCTACTGGTGCGTACTGATCGGCGTGTTCGTGACGGCGTTTTACACGTTCCGTCTCGTGTTCATGACCTTCCACGGGACCGAACGCATGGACGAGCACACCCGGGCGCACCTGCACGAAAGCCCGTGGGTGGTGACCCTGCCGCTGGTGCTGCTGGCGATCCCGTCCGTGATCATCGGCTGGCCGGTGGTCGGGGCGGTGCTGTTCGGGGACTATTTCGGGAATGCGGTGTACGTTGCGCCCGCACACGACGTACTGGCCCGGCTCGGCGAGCACTACCACGGCCCATGGGCGTTCGTGCAGCACGGGCTCCGCTCGCCCATCCTGGGTCTGGCCGGGGCCGGCGTCATGCTCGCCTGGTACCTCTACATCAGGCAGCCGCAGCTGGCCGAGCGGCTCCGGGACAGGGCGGGGTGGCTCTACACGCTGCTGGTCAACAAGTACTACTTCGATGCCTTCAACGAGAAGGTCGTGGCGGCGGGCGCCCGCCTGCTTGGCACTGGTCTCTGGCGCGTGGGAGACGTGGCGATCATCGACGGCGCCGCCGTCAACGGCTCGGCGCGCCTGGTGGGCTGGATCGCCAACGTGGCGCGCGGTATCCAGACCGGGTACCTGTATCACTATGCCTTCGCGACGATCATCGGCCTCTCGGCGTTGCTCGCGTGGCTCCTCTGGCTAAGCTGACCCATGCACGCTGACCTGCCCCTGCTGAGCGTACTGATCTGGCTGCCGATCCTGGCCGGCGTGCTGCTGCTCGTGGTCGGCGATCGCAGTCCGGGCTTCGGCCGCTGGCTGGCGCTCGGCGCGTCGGTCGCGACGTTCGTCGCGAGCCTGGTGCTGTGGCGCGACTTCGACCGCGGCATCGCCGCGATGCAGTTCGTGGAGCGGGAGCCCTGGATCGGCGCATTCAACGCCTGGTACCACCTCGGCGTGGACGGCATCTCGATGCCGCTGATCGTGCTCACGACGTTCATCACGCCGATGGTCGTGATCGCGGGCTGGAGCGTGATCGAGAAGCGACCGCTGCAGTACTTCGCGGCCTTCCTGATCCTGGAAGGGCTGATGATCGGCGTCTTCGCGGCGCTCGACGCGTTGCTCTTCTACGTGTTGTGGGAAGCGATGCTGATCCCGATGTTCGTGATCATCGGCGTCTGGGGTGGCGCGCGCCGCGTGTACGCGACCATAAAGTTCTTCCTGTATACGTTCCTCGGCTCGGTGCTGATGCTGGTCGCGCTGATCTACCTGTACGTCAAGGGCGGCAGCTACGCGATCGCGGACCTGCAGGCGATGCCGCTCACGCTGCGCGAGCAGACGCTGATCTTCCTGGCGTTCCTGGCGGCGTTCGCGGTCAAGGTGCCGATGTGGCCAGTGCACACCTGGCTGCCCGATGCGCACGTCGAGGCGCCGACCGGCGGCTCGGTGATCCTGGCCGCCATCATGCTGAAGATGGGCGGGTACGGCTTCCTGCGCTTCAGCCTGCCCATCGCGCCGGACGCCAGCCGCGAGCTCGACTGGCTGATCATCGGCATGTCGCTGATCGCCGTGGTCTACATCGGGCTGGTCGCGCTCGTGCAGCAGGACATGAAGAAGCTGATCGCGTACTCGTCGATCGCGCACATGGGCTTCGTGACGCTCGGCGCATTCGCCGCGTACCAGATCTTCCGCGCCACTGGCAACGTGCGCGGCGCAGCGATGGGCCTGGACGGCGCGATGGTGCAGATGATCTCGCACGGCCTCGTCTCGGGCGCGCTCTTCTTCTCGATCGGCGTGCTCTACGACCGCATGCACTCGCGCCAGATCGCGGACTACGGCGGTGTCGTCAACACGATGCCGATATTCGCTTCGTTCATGGTGCTATTCGCCATGGCGAACGCGGGCCTGCCAGGCACCTCCGGATTCGTGGGCGAGTTCCTGGTGATCCTGTCGGCTTTCCGCGCCAGCTTCTGGTACGCGTTCCTCGCCGCCACGACGCTGGTCCTCGGGGCCGCCTACACGCTCTGGCTCGTCAAGCGGGTCGTGTTCGGTCCGGTGGGTAACGACCACGTCGCGCAGCTCAAGGACGTGAACGGCCGTGAATTCCTCGTGCTCGGCCTGCTCGCGGTCGCGGTGCTGGCGCTCGGCCTGTGGCCCGCGCCGCTGCTCGATGTGATGCGTCCGACGATCGAGCAGCTCGTGCAGCAGATGATGGTGACGAAGCTCTAAGCCATGAACCCCGCAATCATCACGCGCCTCGACATGACGCTGGCCGCGCCGGAGATCTTCATTCTCTCGGCGGCCTGCATCATCCTGCTCATCGACCTGTTCCTCGACGAACGGACGCGCTGGGAGTCGTTTGTCCTCTCGCTGTTCGCGCTCGCGGGGGCCGCCTGGGTGACGGCGAAGACCGGGGTGGACGTGCGCACGGTCGCCTGGCACGGCACGTACGTGGCCGATCCGGTCGGCAACCTGCTCAAGGTCGTCGCCTACGGCGCCGTGGCGGTCGTATTCCTCTACTCGTATGGGTACCTCGAGAAGCGGGGGCTCCTCAAGGGCGAGTTCTTCGTGCTGGGGCTCTTCGCGCTGCTCGGCATCATGGTGCTGATCTCCGCGAACAGCCTGGTTACGATCTATCTCGGCGTCGAGTTGCTGGCGTTGTCGCTTTATGCGCTGGTGGCCATCAATCGCGACTCCGGCGTGTCGGCGGAGGCGGCGATCAAGTATTTCGTGCTGGGCTCGATCGCCTCGGGCGCGCTGCTCTACGGCATGTCCATCATCTACGGCGTGACCGGGTCGCTCGAGCTCGGGGCCGTAGGCAAGGCGGTGGTCGATCTCGGTCCGAACCAGATCGGGCTGCTGTTCGGCCTCGCGTTCCTGATCGTTGGCGTCGCCTTCAAGTTCGGTGCCGTGCCATTCCACATGTGGGTCCCGGACGTGTACCACGGCGCCCCGACGGCGGTGACGCTGTTCCTGAGCTCGGCGCCGAAGCTCGCGTCGTTTGCGCTCGCATACCGTCTCCTTGCCGAAGGGCTCGGCGGCCTGCACGACCCGGGCTGGAAGGACATGCTGATCGTCGTGTCCGTTCTGTCGATGGCCGTCGGCAATGTCGTGGCGATCGCGCAGACCAATCTCAAGCGGATGCTCGCGTATTCGACGATCTCACACGTCGGCTTCATCCTGCTCGGGATCCTTGCGGGCACGTCCGGGGGATACCAGGCCGCGCTGTATTACACGATCACCTACGTGATCATGGCGATCGGCGGATTCGGCATGATCATCCTGCTGTCGCGCGCGGGTTTCGAGGCGGATCGACTCGACGACTTCAAGGGCCTGAACGCGCGCAGCCCGTGGTTCGCGGCCGTGATGCTGATGCTGATGTTCAGCATGGCGGGAGTGCCGCCGTTCGTCGGGTTCTGGGCCAAGCTGGCCGTGATCCAGGCGGTGCTGAACGTCGGGCTGCTGTGGCTCGCGATCGTCGCCGTCGCGTTCTCGGTGATCGGCGCCTACTACTACCTGCGCGTCGTGAAGCTGATGTACTTCGACGAGCCGACTGAGCGTCGGGCGCTCGAGGGGAGCGGGGCGGTGCGGTTCGTGCTCAGCGTCAATGGATTGGCGGTGCTGGTCCTGGGCGTCTACCCGGGCCTGCTGCTGGCTCTCTGCGCTGCGGTACTGCCCTAGAACTGCGGGTTTGATATCGGGGGAACTCGCCCGTATAATGAGCGGCTCGATTGCGGGGTGGAGCAGTCTGGCAGCTCGTCGGGCTCATAACCCGAAGGTCGTAGGTTCAAATCCTACCCCCGCTACCATCGAATCGAAGCGAACGGCCCCTCTGGGGCCGTTTTGCTGTTCACGGGACGAAGCCGATCTCGCGCTGGTGACGGATGGCCAGGATGCGGACCTCGTCCTGCGGTACGAGGAAGCGATACAACGCGATATAGCCAGTCGCTCCGTAGGAAATCACCAGCTCGCGGATGTCCCCGTGAACGCGGCGACCGAGCAACGGGTGTGCACCGAGGCTGTCGACCGCAGAGCGGATCGCATCCGCAGCCGCGACTGAAGCCTCGGGGTTCTCGTTGCGCAGAAGTTCGAACGCCCGCTCCAGGTGACCCAGCGAGCATGCAGAGCAGACTACCGCCGCCACGGCTTCGGTCGGTCGGCGGCCGCGCCTCGCGCCAATCGCTCCATCCACGCATGCACGTCGTCCGCCCGATACACCTCACCGGTGCGCTCGATTTCCGCGTCCGCCTCGATGGCTTCCTTGACGAGACTGCGCATCTGTTCCTCATAGTCAGCGTGCCGCTCGACTGCCTCGAGGATCACGCTGTGGGCCGAGCGACCGCTCTGCTTGGCGAGCGCATGAATCCGGGCTCGGAGCTTGGGCGGGAGGCGGATGGTGGTCGTCTCGGCCATTGGGGGTCTCCAGGTACGCTCGCGCGGTGGTACATTTGTAGCACTGCCGGCGCAGCCCGTAAAGAAGCGCTGTCTCGCGGGGTGCCGAGCCTGGCGTCAAAGTCCCTGATGTGGTCGCCCTCCGTCGTCTGCAGTGGCCTGCTGGTTCTCAGGTTGAACCCGTGGGCATTGCACGTTCCCGAGACAAGTACTAAAGATAGGTCGATGAGTTCGAGGGCATTGGACAGAGGGCGGCGGCTATGAGGGCAATTCGTGGTCCATTGCTGTTTGTTGCCGCTGCGGTAGCAATATGGGCGCTGTTCCTGCGTGGGAATCCCGGTGGAATTTCCGATGCAAGGTACGCGCAGTTCAAGGGCGCCAGCCCTCCCAAGGTTCTTTATTCGTGCACCAGGACGCCGACGCGCAAATCATTCATCCGGGAAGAAAGGGATTGCCTCAAGACCGGGCGAAGCAATTGCGAGGCCAAGATCGACGATATGGTCAAGGCGGGGACGAAGGTAAACGTTGATTTCGTCGCGGGTGACGGGATGTCGACGTATGACCAGTTGCTCATGGAAGCAAGGCGTTCATGCAGCAAGGCCTTTGGCAGCACGGAGGCTGTCGAATTCCGGATCCTGGAAGCCGAGAAGACCTAGCGGTTGAACGAAACGCCTGGCGACTCGCGTCGCCGGGCGTCATGCCGTTCCAGTTACCTACGGATTCGGGCCGTTGTGGCAGTCGTAACAACCCACGACCTGGCCCTTGGCCACGGCGCGCGTGCCGTACTCGGTGCTTCAGGTGCGTGACAAAAAATCAGTCCTTGCCGTCCCGGCGGGTCCAGAGGTCCAGCCATTCGAGCACGGTGTCGTGCCAGAGGATGCTGTTCGCCGGCTTCAGCACCCAGTGGTTCTCGTCCGGGAAATACAGGAACTTGCTCGGTATCCCCATGCGCTGCAGTGCGGTGAACGACGCGAAGCCGCCTGTGTCGACGACGCGGTAGTCCTTCCCGCCATGGATGACGAGCATCGGCGTCTTCCAGTTCTTCACGAAGTCGACCGGGTTGTGTTCGTCGTATCCCTGCGGGTTGTCCCACGGGGTGCCACCGTGCTCCCACTCCGGGAACCAGAGCTCCTCGGTGGCGAAGTACGCGAACCGCTCGTCGAGGTTGCCGTCGTGCACCACGAGGGTCCTGAAACGATCGGGCCAGTTCCCGGCGATCCAGTTGATCATGTAGCCGCCGTAGCTGGCTCCCAGCGCCGCGACGCGGTCACCGTCCATCCACGGGTATTTCGCAAGCGCCGCGTCGAGGCCTTTCTTGAGATCCTCGAACGGCTTGCCGCCCCAATCGCCATTGATCGCGTCGGTGAATGCCTGCCCGTATCCGGTTGATCCGTGGAAGTCGACCATGACCGCCGCGTAGCCGTGGCCCGCGTAGGCTTGCGGATTCCATCGGTAGTGGAAGTCGTTGGCCCACGAGCCCTGCGGCCCGCCGTGGATCAGGAAGGCCACCGGATATTTCTTCGCGGGATCGAAATCCGCTGGCTTTACGATCCAGCCATACACGGTGTCGCCGTTCGCGCCCTTGAACGAGAACTGCTCGGGCACGCCGAGGCGAACCGATGCCAGGCGCCCGTCGTTGATGCCGGTCAGCCTCTTCACGTCTTCGCCATCGGTGCGGACGCTGAAGATTTCCGCCGGACCCGTCATCGAATCGAGCAGGTAAACGATGCGGTCGCCGTCGGCCTGGGGTGCTACGACATGCCCCTCGCCGACGATCGTGCGCACTTTTCCGCTCGCGACGTCGATGGCGAACAGTGCATGGTTCCCGATGTCGTCCGCCGTGGCGAAAATCTCCTTGCCATCCGGCGACCATGTGAGTTCGCCGGGCGAGCGGTCCCATCCCTCGGTCAACACGCGATCGGTGCCATCCGGCCATGAGCGCAGCACGATGCGGAAGCGGTCCGCCTCGTAGCCCGGACGCTTCATTGCGGCGTACGCAAGCGTCTTCCCGTCGGGCGAGAACGCCGGGTACGCATCCCATGCCTTGTTCGCTGCGGTGAGATTGCGCGGCACGGTGCGCCCATCGACGGGGGCGACGAACAGGTCGAAGTTCGTCGACCATGCCTCCTCGCGCCCCACGTCGCGTGCGCCGAAGACAATCGCCCTGTCGTCCGTGGTGAAGACGTACTCTTCGCTCCCGCCGAACGGCTTCGATGGCGAGTCGGCATCCATGGCCTTCATCACGTCGAGCGGATCCCCTCCCGACAGTGGAACGACGAAGACGTGGGAGCGGCGGCCGTCGGCCCACGTGTCCCAGTGCCGGAAGAAGAGCTTGTCGTAGATCTTGCCGGTTGCCTTGCTCGCGGCGTCGTCGTCCATGCGCTTCCTGGTCTCGGCTGGCGTGGTCCCCGGGTAGACTTCCGTCGTCAGGGCGAGCTTCGTTCCGTCGTGCGATAGCAGGAAGCTCCCCACGTCGAGCGGCAGGGAGGTCACCGGTTGGGCATCCCCGCCGTCGACGGACATCTTCCAGACTTGCGACGACCCGCCGCGGTTCGACAGGAAATAGATCGTCCGGCCGTCTGGAGACCAGGTTCCGTTCGACTCGGAGTCGTCGCTGCGCAGCAGCGGGCGCAGTCCGGCGCCGTCGGTGCCTACGACCCACAGGTCAGAACGGCGCTTGTTGGCCTCCAGATCCAGCGAAGACACCGTGAAGACGATCTGCCGGCCGTTCGGGGAAACCCGCGGTTCGGCGAGCCGGTCGAAGGCAACGAGATCGCGCACGCCGAACGGGTGGGTGTCATTCGCTGCAGGAAGGGCAGCTGACGCCATGCTCGAGGCGACGCACGCGAGGGCCAGGATGAAACGCATTCGACGGACTCCTTCAGGGTCGGTTCCGGGCGGCGAGGGGAGTTTACATTGTAGGTACTAACCGGCGGGTCGATGTCGGAATGAGAGAACACGTGACTACCGGATCGTGCAAACCTTCGAATTGCGGCCAGGCCTTTCGGCCTGTCGCCGCTCGAAAGATTTCCGGGGTGCAGCTATGGCAAATTTCAGACGGAGTTCTCTGCTGCCAGGAGCGCTCCTTTGGGCCCAACTGATAGCCGTCGCGTTGCTGCTGCCGACGCCCGCCGTGGGCGCCGAGCAGCAGGGGCAGGCAAGTGCTGGCACGCGGGGCCAGGTAGCCGCGGCGCCCGCGACCACCGAATCCCAGCGGGAGGCCGGCGCCTTGCTCAAGGGCATGGCGGACTATCTGGCGGGCCTCAAGTCCTTCAGCGTTACCTTCCGTGCCGGCTACGATGTCGTCCAGTCCACGGGTCAGAAGATCGAGTTCGGGGAAACGCGCCATGTCGCCTTGTCTCGCCCGGACCGGTTGAGCGTGGAGGAGGTTGCAAGCGACGGCAAGCGTGATCGCGTGGTCTTCGACGGGCGCAACGTGTCGGTACTGGATGCCGACAACGACGTATACGCTCAGGCTCCGCAGTCCGGCACGGTCGACGATGCGCTTGCCTATTTCGTGCGTGAACTGCGGATGCGAATGCCGCTCGCGCTGCTCCTGACGACACGCCTGCCCGACGTCCTTGCTGGTTCGGTCAAGACCATCGACTATGTCGAGAGCACGGAGATCCTCGGCGTGGCGACGCACCATGTGGCCGGCCGGACGGACAAGGTTGATTTCCAGTTCTGGATCAAGGAAGGCAAGAGTCCGTTGCCGTTGCGAGTCGTCATCACCTACAGGCACTCGCCGGGTGAGCCGCAGTTCTGGGCGAATTTCGCGGATTGGAACACGAGCCCGCAGTTCTCGAATGCGACGTTCGAGTTCAAGCCGCCGCCGGGCGCGAAGCAGGTCCCATTTGCCGTGCAGGTGCGCAGATCCGCCGAAGCCGATCAGCAGCCAACCGCGAACGGGGAGATCGAGCCATGAAATCGCGATGGCACAAAGGGTCCTTTGTGACGCTTCTGGTGGCGTTCCTCGCGCTGGCACTGATCACGGTCGGTGACGCCTACGCCCGCGGTGGTGGCCGCGGTGGCGGTGGCGGCGGCGGTGGTGGTTTCTCACGCCAGGGCCCGGCCGCTGGAGGAGGCTTCTCCGGGGGTGGCGGAGGCCCCCCATCGCCGAGCACGCGTCCCGCCAGCCCTCCAGCAGCGGCACGCCCGCCGGCCGATAACCGGCCGCCAGCTGGTAACCGGCCGCCGGATGGTAGCCGCCCGCCAGACGGTAATCGGCCGCCTGCTGGTCAGCGGCCTCCACCGCCGCCAGTCTATCGGCCGCCGCCTCCGCCACCGCCTCCCGGCTACTACCACGGCGGGGACTGGGACTACTACGACAACGACGCCTGGGTTGCCGGCGTGGTCGTCGGCACCGTCGTCGGCGGGGCCATTGTGGCTGCGGATGACGAGTCGGAATCGACCACGACGACGACCACGACCACCACAGTGACCGGGACCCCGACGTCCGAACTGCCCTGCGAGCCGCAGATCATGAGTTCGAACGGCGTCACATACTACCTGTGCAACTCGCAGTTCTACGTCCAGGCCTACGGTGATGCTGGGCTGGTATACATGCCCGTGGATGCGCCGCGCTGAAGTTCACGTCGATCGGGGGTCCCGGATATACTGACCCGGCCTCGCCAGGGCTGGCGGCGCACAAAAACAACCTGCGACGGGGAGAGCGCCTTGAAGATCGATGCGTGGCTGGCCGAGCTGAAGATTCCGCGTGAGAACTACCGGCTGGTGATGATGCTGCCGATGGTCTACGTCGCCTGGGCCGACGGCAGGATCCAGGCCGCGGAACGCAAAATGATCATGCAGATCGCCGCCGATCGCGGCCTGCTCGACAACGGCGGACGGGAGACACTCGAGCATTGGTTGAGCGTCGCACCGAGTGCTGCGAGGCTACAGACGGACCTCGCGATCCTGAACGAGTTGTGCAGCAGTCATTCGAAGACCGAAGATGAGTTCGACGCCGACTGCTCGCAGCTGCTGATCGCGTATTGCCAGGACGTTGCAGACGCCGCCGGCGGCATGCTGGGCCTGAAATCGGCGCGCCATGAATCCGAGCAGGCCGCGCTGAAAATGATCGCGACGGCGCTCGACATCAAGAACGCCAGGAACTGGCGCGCCCGGCTCACCTGACGCGAAGGACGCGAGCCCCCGCGCTAGGGCATCGCGCTCACTCTCGGCCGCGTCTGCCAGGCCCTGACCGGGCGCTGCAGTGAAACCGCCTGCCGGATCTCCAGCAGCAGCGGGCCGGGTCGCGACGCAAACATCTCGATGACCTCGTCCGGAACCGGGTGCCCGAAGGCCGAGAGGTAGGATCGGCAGGCGATGGCGAGGTCGGCGGGAACTTGGATTGTAATCATAGTTATCTTTTACTCGCCTTCGGGTCGGCCTGCTTGTCATTCCGAATCGCGACGCGGCCAATACCGACGGACTCGTGGCGGGACGTTGGCGCAAAATAACGGTCCTGCGCGCCAATCGGACGCAAGGAGACGTAATGCGCAAGATCATCATCATGGGCGCCGGCGGGCGCGACTTTCACGATTTCAACGTCGTGTACCGCGATGACGCCGCGAGCAGGGTCGTTGCGTTCACCGCTGCGCAGATTCCAGGCATCGACGACCGCCGTTACCCGCCGGCACTCGCAGGCCCACACTATCCGGACGGCATACCCATCCGGCCGGAAGCCGAGCTCGCCGACCTGATCCGCGACAACGAAGTCGACGAGGTCGTCTTCGCCTACAGCGACCTCTCGTACCCCCAGGTGATGCAGAAGGCCGCCATCGTGATGGCTGCTGGCGCGTCATTCACTCTGCTCGGTCCATCGGCCACCATGCTGCGGTCGACGAAGCCGGTGATCGCCGTCTGTGCTGCGCGCACCGGGTGTGGCAAGAGCCAGACGAGCCGCAGGATCGCGCGACTGCTGACGCGGGCGGGCTTGAAGGTCGTGCTCGTGCGGCACCCGATGCCGTACGGAGACCTCGTGAAGATGCGCGTGCAGCGGTTCGCGAGTCAGGCCGACATCGACGCGTACGACCCGACAATCGAGGAGCGTGAAGAGTACGAACTGCCGGTGCGGGAAGGTCTCGTCATGTACGCCGGCGTGGACTACGAGGCGATCCTGCGCCAGGCGGAGCAGGAGGCCGACGTGGTGCTGTGGGACGGCGGAAACAACGACTTCTCGTTCTTCCGGCCCGACGTCACCGTGACAGTGGTGGATCCACTGCGCCCCGGGCACGAACTGGCATTCCATCCAGGAGAGGTGAACGTCCGGCTCGCTGACATCGTTGTCGTGAACAAGGTCGACTCCGCTACCCCTGAGGCTGTAGCGCAGGTAATCGCCAACGTACATGCCGTGAATCCGCGGGCGACGATCGTGCGTGCATCATCACCAGTGGTGCTGGCCAGGTCTGCGGCCGGCCCCGACTCGCTGGTGGGGAAACGCGTGCTCGTGGTGGAAGATGGACCCACCATCACGCACGGCGGCATGCCTTTCGGCGCCGGCACCGTAGCGGCTCATCATGCGGGCGCAGTCGAGTTCGTGGATCCGCGCCCGGTCGCGGTGGGCAGCATCGCGGAAACCTACGCATCGTATCCGCACATCGGTCCAGTGCTTCCAGCCATGGGGTACGGGGCGAGACAGGTGGCGGATCTCGAGGCCACCATCCGTGCGTCGAGGTGCGATGTGGTCGTGAACGGCAGTCCGTTCCAGCTTGCGCGGCTGTTCGATCCCGGCGTGCCGATTCGCGACGTGACCTATGAGCTTGCCGAAATCGGCACGCCCGATCTTGCCGCCGTGCTCGCTCCCTGGATTGCCCGGTGGCGATCCTGAACCGCACCCGGACGAGCGAGACCGATCCGCTGCTCATCGCGCAAGTGACGGCCGGCGCGGGCCTGGTCGGCCTGACGATTTGCCCTGGCAAGCGCGGCGACAGCATTCTTGGCGCGGCATGGGAACGGGACCTCGATGCCGACGTGCGGGCGATCCGGGAATGGGGTGCGGCCGCCGTCGTCACGCTGATCGAGGATCACGAGTTCGAGATGCTCGGCGTAGAGAGACTGTCCGCGGCCGTGCGCGACGCGGGCATGCAGTGGCATCACTTGCCGATACCGGATCTCCAGGTGCCGGATGCGCGTTTCGAGGCGGGTTGGGCAAGCGCAGGCGTTCGGCTCGGGAATCAGCTTCGCGACGGCGAGCGCGTGCTCGTGCATTGCCGTGGAGGCCTGGGACGGACGGGCATGGTCGCCGCCCGATTGCTGGTCGAGTTCGCTGGCGCGACGCCGCGGCAGGCGCTCGACCGCGTGCGGGAGGCGCGCCACGGTGCGGTCGAGACTCCCGAGCAGGAAGCGTGGGTACTCGAGTTGAAGGCGCCTTCACCTGCGCGTGATCGCCGCGGGAATGAAGGGGCGTAGCCTGATACTGCGGCGCCTGACTGCTGCGACGGCGCTGCTGATCGGCATTTCGTCGCCTGCGCTGTCCCAAGGCCTTCAGACGGACAGGCCTGAAACGCCGGCGCCTGCCGCGGAAACGCCGCCGGGAGTCGAGGAAGTCCTGGTCACAGCGCCTGAGCCGCGCTATGTCGCGCCTACTACCCGCGACCGGATCGGCCGAATCTGGGCTCCAGTGTTGATCAACGGGCGGGGACCGTATCGCCTGGTGCTCGATACCGGGGCGAGCCGCCCGGCTGTCACTCGCGCAGTGGTCGACGAACTCGGGCTGCCGATAAAGACCGATGCCGTGCGGCTGCGCGGCGCCACTGGATCCGCCGTCGTATCAGCAGTGAGGGTGAAGACACTCGAGATCGGCGAGCTGCTGATCGAAAACACGACCATGCCGATCGTCGCCGACGCATTCGGCGGCGCCCAGGGCGTCCTCGGCGGCGCAGGGCTCGAGGACAAGCGCATCGTGATCGAGTTCCGCAGGGACCGCATCGACATCGCGCGATCGCACCGTCAGCCGGCGCCGCCCGGCTTCTCGGTCGTGCCGTTCAAGTACCGTCACGCGCTCGGCATGCGTGTTGACGCAATGGTCGGCCCGGTCAAGGTGACCGCGCTCATCGACACGGGCGCACAGGTGACGGTCGGCAACCTGGCCCTGCGCGCGGCGCTGGCTCGGCGGCAGGGCGGGCAAGACGAGTTCGGGCAGGGAATCGTCGGTGTCACCGAGGACATCCAGCAGGCGACGAGCGCGCGCATTCCGAGCATCGTCGCGGGCGAGCTCATCGTGCGCAACGCCCAGATCCTGTTCAGCGACCTCTATATCTTCGAGCACTGGAAACTCCAATCGAAGCCCGCCGTGCTGATCGGCATGGACGTGCTCGGCATCCTCGACACGCTGGTCATCGACTACAAGCTTGGCGAGCTGCAGCTCAGGACGCGGCACTAAGCGGCCGGTTCGTCACACAGTCGTCAGCGGGCGGGAGCTGGCTGTTCTTTCCAGTCGCCGAGCAGGAAGGTCAGCGCGCCGGGCAGCCGTGCTGCCCAGGCCGATTCGGTGTGAAGCGCATCGGGCACCACCACGAACCGGAAGTTCGAGTCGTCGTAGCCGGCCGCCCTGAAGTTCGATTCGACGGTGCGGATCAGGCTGATCATCCGCGCGCTGATCGCCGGGTCGTCGGCTTCCTTGCCACCGAACGCGAAGAATACCTTCCTCGGCATGGCTATCAGCGGAGCAGTGTCGCGGACCAGTTGCCCCATGCCGATCCACATGGTCGGGCTCTCGATGAGCCCATAAGCGAAGCGACCGGGCTGCGCCAGCAGCGCATACAAGGTCGCGACTCCGCCGTATGAGGATCCGCCGATGCCGGTGTTGGGTTGTCCCGGCAATGTTCGATAGGCCCCATCCACCAGCGGCATCACTTCCTTGACCAGGAAGTCGGGAAACTTCCTGCCGGCCGGCTCGGGCATGTCGGGATCTCCGACATAGTCCTTAGTAGGGCAGGTACTCGAACGCGCGATCCTTGCCCGCGTGGTCGACGCCGACGACGATCAGCGGCGGGATCTTCTTCTCTGCCACCAGTCGATAGACCGTCTCGTCCAGGCCCCACTCATCGTGGCTGACGTCGCTGAGGCACGCGTCGAACAGGTTCTGTCCGTCGAGCATGTAAAGCACCGGATAGCGTCGCGACCGGTTCTCGAGCGCTTCGTAGCCGGGCGGAAGCAATACGCGAATGGTCCGCGTATTGTCGAAGATGCGACTGTCGAGCCGGTGCAGCCGCAGGTCACCGCTTGCGGTGGACCTGCAGGCCGGCGCAGCGGGCTCTGCCGAGGCGTTTGCCGAAAGCAGGAGCCCGACGCAAAGCAGGCTCGGCAGGTTGTTCGTGCACATGGTTCGCGATCCTCCGCAGGTAATGATAGAACGATCCCGGGCAGGAGATTAGTTTGGATAGCCGGGATTGCCCGCCGCGTATTCCCAGGAGTGACGATGCAGAAGACCATCCTGATCACGGGTTGCTCGAGCGGGACGGCATTCGCGGCTCCGGTGCTGGTCCGAAGCGGCGGCAGCTTGCCCTGATTCGCCCCTGCGCACGGACCCGTTCGCACACTGCTTCCGGGCGGGTTGCCTCCGCGGCCAGCCAGCGGTAGGTTGGTGTTCAACAAGAGTGGGGGAGACGTAAATGACGAAGGCCATGCTGCTCGCTGAAGGCCTCTACTTCGGCGAGGGTCCGCGCTGGCGGAACAACCGTCTCTGGTTCAGCGACTTCTATGACCGCGCAGTCAAGTCGCTGGACACCTCCGGCTCTGTCAGGACGGAACTCGAGATCGACGACCAGCCGTCCGGCCTTGGCTGGCTGCCGGACGGGCGCCTGCTCGTGGTGGCAATGCACAGGCGGCAGTTGCTCCGCGTGGATCCGGATGGGGTAAGACTGCACGCCGACCTGTCTCTCGTGGCCGCGCACCACACGAACGATATGGTTGTCGACGCGGCCGGGCGCGCATACGTGGGCAATTTCGGCTTCCCACTGGACGCCGAGCTGAAAGCGCGTGGCGTCGAAAGCGTGATTGCGGACCACCCGACGACGAACCTGGCTCGGGTCGACCCGGACGGTCGAGTGCACGTCGCCGCAGCGGACATGCACTTTCCGAATGGCTGCGTCATTACGCCGGACGGCCGGACGATGATCATCGCCGAAACGCTGGCGATGCGGCTCACGGCCTTCGACATCGGTGCCGACGGAACGCTGACGAACCGCCGGGTCTGGGCGACGCTCGGCATGCGAGCGCCGGACGGCATCTGTCTCGACGCGAACGGCCATGTCTGGATCGCGAACGCGATTGCGCCCGAGTGCCTGCTGGTCGCGCCGGGGGGCGAGATCGTCGCCACCGTGCAGACCGACCAGCCGTGCTTCGCTTGCATGCTCGGAGGCCCCGACCGCAGGACGCTCTTCATGATGACGGCGCCGTCGTCTTCGGCTGATGTCGCGTCGGCGGCGCGTCGCGGTCACGTGATGTGCGTCGAAGTCGAGACGCGGGGCGTGGGCCTGCCTTGATCTGCCAATCCCGATGCTGTCTCGAGAAAATGGAGTGAAGCGATGAAGACCAGACTGCCTCGCTTGCGATCGAAGTGCGCTGTCGTTGCCGCGCTGGCATTGTCCGTGGTCGGCCCGGCGGCAGTGGCCCAGGACTATACGGTCGAGGTCACGCCGCACCTCAGCGGTCTCGACATCAAGATCGAGCCCGTCTCGAACCCGGGTGTGCTCGTGGTCAACCTGACCAACAACACCGCGCAGAAAGTGCGCTGTGACCTGAACTTCGAGGCTGACCCACAACTGCCTTTCCAGACGTTCGTGTTCGTCGAGCCGGGCAAGACCGGTGCCGCCA
>Ga0315278_10002660_pt1 | contig 15923 bp, 11 predicted proteins | sample YL17G06_0_MG_FD_203880 | JGI IMG/M metagenome (GOLD analysis project Ga0315278, IMG submission 203880) | Sediment microbial communities from Yellowstone Lake, YNP, Wyoming, USA - YL17G06_0 | ecosystem: Environmental > Aquatic > Freshwater > Lake > Sediment | place: USA: Wyoming | collected... | reverse complement strand
TACGACGCGGTCTCCTCGATCTGTCACGGCCCCGGCGGCCGCTCGGTCACCGTCTACGTCAACGGCAAGGCGAAGGCGCTCGGGTCCACGCGCGGGAAGGGTCAGTACCGGATCGGGGGCATCGGTCCGTTCCCCGCCGGCACCTATCAGGTCCAGACCTTCGTGCCGGGCTCGGTGCGCAGCGGCTACGGCCAGACGCACGTCTGCCTGGACGCTTGGTCGAACGTGGACCCGGTGCGACTCGGTAAGCCCTCGAACACCTAGCCACTTCGGCGCCGACGATCCCCCTTCGAAGCGGTTGTTGCCGGCGGGTGTTTCATCGGGCTTCGGGTGTGGGCGACGGGCGTACCGGGTCCGCGCTCCCCACAGCGATGGCGAGATGACGGAGCGATCAGCCGATGCTGTATGCGATGTGCAGGACGGAGGCGAAGGTCCCGTCGAAGGCCTCGGCCGTTCGCTTGCCCGTGCCCGTGCCGGTGACGATGACCGTCAGGGCGTTGCCGCTGGCCCAGCCGGGCCGCCCCACGATCTCCCGCACGATCGAGGTGATGTCGGGCGTCCGCTGGTCGGGGCCGTGGATCTGGATCGTGGGCCACGGTGGCGGCACCCACCCCACGCTCGCGGCGGTGCGGGGGCGCGAGGAGATATCGAACGCGGTCGAGGAGAAGGTGCTCGGGTTGTCCGCCGCCTGACCCTGGATGGTGAGAGAGACGGCGACCGTGGTGACCTCGTCCGACTCGAATTGGACATAGGCGTCGCTGATCGTGGCTCCCGGCGGGATCGGCACGCTCGCGAACCGCACGCCGACCGTCTGATCGGTCCCGTCGTTCACGAGCTCGAGGTCCGAGCTCGTCCGGGAGACGCTCCCGGTCGCCGACTCCTCAGCGTCGTCGGCGCTCGCCACGACGGGGATGTCGAGCATGACCGTGCCCGCGGCGTACACCGTCACGCCGACGTCGTCGCTCGCCTGCAGGGTCGAGTCATCGGCGCTCAGACGCAGCACGTAGGTGCCGGGAGCGGTGAAGCTCACCGTCGTCGTGGGGGACGTGGGATCTGCGAAGGCCGCGGTCCCCGGTCCGCTCACCTGCGCCCAGCTCGCCGTGGACGACCCGGGCGGGTTCGGTAGCCCGTCGTCGGCGACGGATGCCTGCATCGTCGCTTGACCGGGGAGACTCACGGTCTGGTCCGGTCCCGCGTTGACCGTGGGGGCACGGTTCTTCTTCGCGCAGTCGACGGAACCGGACCGAAGGTCCACGCCCGTCACGTCCTGGAAACTCCAACCGATCGAGTTGGCCGACCCGCCGGCCGCCGCTCCGTTCAACTTCAGCGCGAGGGGCCCGGCCGTCTTCCCCTTGGACCATGCCACCCGCTGGCCGCTCGAGTCGCTCACCGCGCTGCTGAGGCTGTGGCCCCCGGAGCCCGCGATCAGCTCGACCATGTGTGCATCGGAGGTCCCCGCCTTGAAGCCCGTGTCCAGGGGCTTGTACTCGGCCATGCTGTGGACGTGGCCCGTGAGGAGGAGATCGCCTCCGTTGTTGGCGAGCAGGCTCCACATCGCTTGCTGCCCGCTCTTGACCGAGCTCCCGCTGATCGCCGGGATGTGCCAGTAGCTGACGATGCACGCCGGTGCCGCGGGATCCGTGATCGCCGCCTGCGCGAACTTGTACTGCGCGCTGGTCGCCGACATCGATGCTTCCGAGTTCAGGTCGAGGAACAAGACGCCACCGAACGTGAACTTGGTGAACAGGGGCCGCCCGTGCCAGTAGTCGATGAACTCCGCTTGGTTGGGACCCTCGTGATTCCCGACGGTGGGCTGGGTCGCGTCGGCGATCGTTCCCCACATCGTGCCTGCTCCCGGCACGTCCAACGCCGACCTTCCGTAGTGGTTCAGGTTCTCGGTGAACGTCCCCGTTTCGTAAACGTCCCCGAGGAACAGGAAGAGCGGAGGGTCGATCGCTGCGAGCCGGGCGGCGACGGCGTTCGAGCTGGCCTCGTTCGAGGGACCGTCGCCCACGGCCATCACGACCGGATCGTTCGGCCCGTTCCACGCGCCGGGCAGGTAGTTCGCCCAATCGTTCGGCGCGTGCTGGAAGTCACTCGTGTTCCCGTTGTTGAGCGTCACCGCCACGTCCACAGGCGTGGCGGAGGTCGACCCCGCCTGCACCCGAAGGGTTCCCGAGGCGTCGAGGTACTTCTGCGTGGGCCAGACGAACGAGTAGTTGTTCGTAAAGGGGTAGGGGCCGACCGCCTGGACGAGCGTCTTGGCCCCACCGCCCGACGGCAACCAGGTGGAGATGACGGTGCCCGAGTTCGAGGTGTTCGTGATCGTGATCGTGGCCTCGCCCACGAGAGGACCGTCGGGAACCGTGACGCACAGGGTGTGGCTCCCCGACGAGCCACAGCTGCTGATGGGCGCGCCCTCGGCCGCGGTCGGGACGAGGATCGACGCCGCCAGGGGGATCACCAGGAGGCACGAGCGCATAACCATCTTGGACCTGGAGGCCATCAGCTACCCCGATCTCGGCGTCTCGTTGGTGGGATGCGCACAGGTTGCTCGTCCCACGGCCTTGTAGGTACGGCTACGTCGGTACGCTTAGCCAATCTAGTCCGTGGCTGTTCCGTGTCATCGAGCACTCGCCGTATGTTGCGCTACGTCGAGCACCCGGGAGATGCGCAGAGCGGGTACGCACGGCCCGGGTGAGGCCGCGACGCTCAGGTTCCGGTGGGGGCCCGGCCCACGGGGTGATACGAGAACCCAGCCGCCACCAGCGCGTCGGGGTCCAGCAGGTTCCGACCGTCGACCATCGCCGGCTGCGCCATGGCCTCTTTGAGACGGGTGAGATCCAGGTCGCGGAACTCGGACCACTCCGTGCACAGCACCACGCAGGAGGCGCCCGCCGCGGCGGCGTACGGATCGGCGGCCACCTCGAGCCCGTCGAGCTTCCTCCCCGCCTCGTCACCGGCCATGGGGTCGTAGACGACGACACGCGCCCCCTCGGCGAGCAGGAGTTCTGCCAGCGCGAGGGCGGGTGCGCCGCGGACATCGTCCGTCTCCGGCTTGAACGCCACCCCGAACAGCGCCACCGTCTTCCCCTCGATGTTCCAGACGGCTTCCTCGACCTTGCGAGCCACCGCCTTCAGCGACTCGTCGTTGACGCGAGCGGCCTCCCGGAGCAGTCCGAAGTCATATCCCAGGCGGCCGGCGATCCGTTCGAGGGTCACGATGTCCTTCGGAAGGCAGTAGCCGCCGTAGCCGATGCCGGCCCTCAGGAAGGCCGCACCGATCCTCGGATCCGCGCCCATGATCTCGGTGACACCGTCGACATCGGCGCCGGCGAGCTCGCACACACGGGCCATGGAGTTCGCGAACGAGATCTTCGAGGCAAGGAATGAGTTCGAGGCCAGCTTCGAGAGCTCGGCGGTGCGCGGGTCGGTCTGGATCATCCGCACGCCCGCGTCGAGCATGGGCTGGTAGAGCTTCTCGAGCACGTCGAAGCCACGGGCGTCGTCGGCCCCGATCACGAACCGATCGGGCCGCAGGGTGTCCTCGATGGCATGTCCCTCTCGCAGGAACTCGGGGCTCGACACGGCCACGAAGTCGAGCTCCGGCCGTTCCATCCGAACGACCTTCGCGATGCGGCCGGTGGTACCGGGCGGCACGGTCGACTTCACGACGAGCACCACACCGTCCGTGGCGGCGCGCGCGATCTCTCGAGCGGAGTCCTCGACGGCCGTGAGGCTGCGATCGCCGAGCCCCACCGGCGGCCGCCCGACGCACACGAAGACCACCTCGGCGCTCTCGACCGCCTCGGCGATCGTGTCGGCGAAGGCAAGGTTGCCGTCGCTGAGACCGGTGCGAAGAAGCTCCTCGAGGCCGGGTTCGTAGAACGGCGCCTCGCCACGGCGCAGCATCGCCACCTTGTCGGCGGACGCGTCGGTGCCGACCACCTCGTTGCCGAGCCCAGCAAGGGTCGCGCCGGTGATCAATCCGACGTGGCCGGTTCCGACGACTGCGATCTTCATCACACGCTCCTTGTTGTCCCTGCCACCGGAGGGAGCCGGTCGACATCGACCCGAACCCTACCCGGTCGCCGCCCGGTTCCGGAAGACCGACTTGCTCCTCGTCGGCCGGGCGTGCCTGGCGGTAGCGGAGTCCGTCCGCGCCCGCCGCGCGAGGACTCATCCGATCGTCGTAGTCGAGCTACTGCATCGGGCGGCGGCCGGCGGGGGATCGACACGCTAGCGTTCCCTTGATCTTCGCCGGGGGTCCTGACGGGACGTGCCCGCGACCCGTCGATTGGAGGAGGCGCAACGTGTCCAGGGGACCGCGAGCCGAGCTCGCCGATGCCGATGCGAGCAGCAGCTCGGCCGCAGTGTCGTCGGTTCCGACGATCCCCGAGGATCGGCGGCCCCTCGATCTCGTGGTCTCGCTGTGCCGGGAGCTGGAGGCTGCCGGCGTCCCCTACTGTCACTTCAAGAGCAACGAAGCGCTGGATCGGTCCCTCACCGGTGAGAACGACCTGGACCTGCTGATCGGGTCTGAAGGGGCGGAGCGATTCCTCGAGGTGCTCGCCGCGCTCGGTTTCAAGGAGGGGCTCCCTCCGAGGGTTCGCCGGATCCCGGGTGTGGCTCAGTATTACGGCCTCGACGTCCAGAGCGGCCGGCTCGTGCAGGTGCACGCCCATCGGCGACTCGTGCTCGGCGACGACACGACGAAGAACTTCGCGCTCGACATCGAGGATGCCTACGTGGCTTCTTCGCGACGCGCGCCTCTGCTTCGGGTCCCCTCACCGGAGTATGAGTTGTTGCTGTTCACGCTGCGCATGGTCGTCAAGCACAGCACGCTCGACGCGATGCTCATGCTCCAGGGGCGGCTGAGTGCATCCGAGCGGCGCGAGCTGATCTGGCTCACCGACCGCGCGGACCTTTCCCGGGTGCGTGAGCTCGTCCGCACGAGCCTGCCCTTCGTGGGCGAGCCGCTGTTCGATCGATGCATGGCCGCGGTGCAGCCGGGGCGCGGTCCATGGTTCCGGATGCGAACAGCGGGGCGCCTGCACCGCGCGCTCGCGGCCCATGGGAGGCGGCGGAGGTTCGCGGATGCCTCGTTGCGGGTCACGCGCAGGGTGACCTGGGTGTTGCGCAGGCTCCTTCGTGGAAAGCCCCGGAAACGGCTCGCAGGAGGAGGCGCGCTGATCGCGGTCGTCGGTGGCGACGGCGCCGGCAAGTCGACGGCCATCTCGGATCTGTCGGGTTGGTTGTCCGGCCCGTTCGACCTCGAGCGGGTGCACCTGGGCAAGCCTCCGCCGGGCTTGCTGACGGTCGTGGTTAAGGGACCGATGTATGTGCTGCGCAAGGCCGGCATGTTCCGGAGCACGTTGGTTCCGGTCCAGTCCCTCAAAGAGCAGGATGCGTCCTTCCCGGGATACGGATGGCTCGTGTGGCACGTGCTTACGGCTCGAGATCGATACCGGCTCTACGCGAAGGCGCAGCGAGCCGTGCTCTGCGGGCGGATCGTCCTGTCCGACCGATTCCCGCTTCAGAAGATCCGGACCATGGACGGAGAGAAGACGACCTGGTTGGAGGAGAGGCACGACCTGGGGTCCGTGGCTCGCTGGCTCGTCTCGTTGGAACGCGGTTACTACGCGAACTTCATGTGGCCCGATCAACTGATCGTGTTGCGGGTCGATCCGGCGATCGCCGTCAGGCGCAAGCAGCATGAAGAGGATGCCGAGTTCGTCCGACCCCGCTCGAGTGAGGTCTGGCAGGCCGACTGGAGCGACACGCCCGCCGTCGTCGTGGATGCAGGACGCGGTCGGGGGGAGGTCCAGGCGGCGATGCGATCGATCGTGTGGTCGCGGTTGTGAGCCTGGTCGTCGAGCTCTGCGGGCTTCCGGGAGCGGGAAAGTCATACCTCGCGCGCGAGGTCGTCGCGTCCGCGATCGAGGTCGACGTGGCCGTCCGACTACCGACCACGGCGATCGGTCCGGATGTGGCGTCGGCGAGGCGGATCGGGCGGAAGCTGAGCCTGGTCACCGGGGAAACGCTCCGCAGGCCGGTCGCCTCGGCCGGCTCGATGCGGCGCATCGTGGGTTCGGGACAAGGTGGGGTGGGCCCGGTCGCGTCGCGGTGGGTTCAGTGGGCGGCCACCCAAAGGCTGATGGCCCTCGCGCGATCGACCCCTGGTGTTCACCTGTTCGACGAGGGCGTGACGCAGGCGCTCTGGTCCCTGGGTCTGAGGGGTGATCCGTCGACGACCCTCGCGGCCCTCCGTCAGACCGGGGGGCGTTGGTCCCATCCGGATCTCATCATCGCCCTCGATCCTCCGATCGAGGTGATCGAGGATCGACTGAGTCAGAGGCGATCGCGTCACAGCCGGCTCCAGGAGCTCGCCGACGCGGGGGTACGGCGCGCGGAACTCTCGAGGGGTAGGGAACTGCTCGGTCGGCTCCTCGACTGGTGGGTCGAGGTTCTGCCGTCTGAGGTGTCGGTCGTGCGTTTGGGTGAGGGGCCCGGCGCGTCGCGGTTGGGCGGGGCCTCGGTCCTTGCCGCGATCGAGGCCCGGCTGCATCCTTCGGGCATCGAGATCGGGTAGCCCGCGAGCATCGGACTCGTCCAACCGACGTAGGCGAGTTACGTCGTGGGCCCGGTGCTTCCCGCTGCCTCCCCGGATAACGTGGCGCACCCGTGAAGCGGCACGCGCTCTAGATGATGGGGGAACGCTCGACTCGAGAGATCTCGGCGGCCGTGAAGCGGCAGCTATGGAGCTTCTTGGCGAAGCCTCGTCGATGTCTCCGGATCGATCTGAAAGGCTGGGAGTAGACAGTGGATCTCGGTGAAGCCACCCGCCGTATCTTCTTGGTTCATCGCAAGCTCATCTTCCTCTGCGTCGCCCTGGGATTGATCGGGGGTTTGGCCTTGACCGCGGTCCGCCCGGCGAAGTTCACGGCCGGGACGCGTTTGGTCCTGGGTGTCGAGGGCGCGCGGACCTCCGATGGGGCTGTGTCGGCGGCAGACGCGGCCGAGGCCCTGGTGACGAGCAGGGCGATCGTGGAGCAGGCCGTCCGGACCGCGGGCGTCGACCTCGATCCGCTGGACGTCGCCAGCGAATCGATCTCCGTGAAGACCCTCGGGTCCTCCGACCTCGTGCAGCTCGAAGTCACCGACCCGGACCCGGTGGTGGCCGCGAAGCTTGCGAACGCGCTCGGCCAAGAGCTCGTCAACCGTTGGGGGGAGGTCAGCGGTGGGCAGAGCATCGCCGCCCTCGTACCCCTTCAGGACGAGATCCGGCTGCTCCGCGACGGGCTGACCACGGCCGACCAGAAGCTCGCGCTCCTCGACACCAAGATCGCCGGGGAGACGGACCCCGCGGAGGAGCAGAGGCTCAATGCACTGAGTGACGCTCTTTCCCAACGGCGGGATGAGCTCGAGCAGCGGCGGTTGCTCCTCGAGTCGCAGCTGACCGGGGTCCTCGTGGACGGGGCGAGTCGGCAGGAACCGCAGGTCATCGACCCTGCCGTGCCCCCGACCCTGCCGGATCCGAAGCAGGCACAGTCGATCGCGGCCCTCGGTGCGCTCCTGGGTTTGCTCGTCGGGGTCAGCCTGGCGGCGCTCATCGAGTCGTTCCGACCGACCCTCGCCGGCTCCGATGCCGTCGCCGATGCCCTTGGAGTGCCGATGTTGGGGAAGATGCCCACCGGCGTCGAGGGTTCGCCCGAGATCAGGAGATCCGCGCTCAAGGTTCGCCTCGCCGCGACCGGGGTGCATGCGAAGACCGTCCAGCTCGCGTCGATCGGCCCGTCGATCGACCTATCTCCCCTCTCGGACGCCGTGGAGGAGCTCAACGCCACGGCCGGATCGGATACGCCCTCCGCCACCGGCTCGAATGGGCGTCTTGCCGTCCGCCGGTTCGGGGTCGATCTCGAAGCACCGAGGCGATCGAGCGGGACCAACGGGATCAACGGGACCAACGGGACCAACAGGACCAACAGGAAGACGGAGAGTGCGCTCGTCGCGATCGTTCCCTCGACGATCAAGCGAGCCGATCTCCGCGAGCTCGGCGATCTCCAGGCCCTGACCGCCTGGCCACTCGTGGGCGTGGTCACCTACGACCGTTCGGCGAGGGCTCGGCGTCATCCCCAGCCGGCCCAGGAACTAGGGAGCTCAGATGAGGGGGACCGTGACCTCCCGCAGCGCGCCGGCTGAGGTGCCAGCCCGGGCGGTCGAGTCGTTCGCTCCGATCGGTCGCTCCTCCCGGGACATGTCCGCGCTCGATCAACGCTCGGCGGCGCGCGTGATCGCCGCGAGCGTCGCGCTCATGCCGCTCCTGCGCCCCGGGCTCGCGGGCGCCGTCACGCCCGCCGACGTGGTGATCGCCGCCTCCGTCCTCGTCGCTGCGCTGTGGCTCGGCTCGAATCGTCTGCCGGTCAGGACGCCTCTCGCCGTCTCGGTCGCCGTGCTGGTGATGGGCGGTCTCGTGGCGGCCATCGTCGGCGATCACGCCACGATCGGCGCCATCGCGATCGGGCAGGACCTCCTGCTCTTCACCTGGTGCGTCGCGATCGCGAACGTGTGCAGGACGCCCGCGGCGCTCGCCGTGGTGGTCCGGACCTGGGTGTGGAGCTCGGTCGCGGTCGCCGGCGTCCTGGTCGTCGGAGCCGTCACCGGGTTGATGGCCCTCACCGGTCAGGAGGTCGAAGGCGGACGCGCCTCGCTCTTGTTCCCGAATCCGAATCAGGCCGGAGGGTACTTCGCCGCGTCATTGATGGTGATCCTGTGCTGCGGTGTCATCCGGCATCGAAGCGCGAAGGTTGTCGCCGCGCTCGCGGTCAGCGCCGCGATGCTCCTGGCGGCATCCAACGCCGCGATCGGCGGAACGTTGATCGGTCTCGTCCTCGCCGGGATCCTTGCGATCGCGAGGCGACGAGGAGCGTTGGCCGCGATCGCCGTGAGCGCGATCGTTGCGGTGGTCCTGACGATGGGGGCGGTCGCGTTCGTGCGGCTCGATGTGCCCGCGGCTGCTCAGCGGAGCAACATCAGGCTCTTCCAGAACACGATCGGCAGGAGCGCGCAGAGCGCTGAGGATCGGTTCGGGAGGTTCGAGCTGCTCCGCGAGCTCTACCTCGTCCAACCACTGCTCGGCTACGGGCCCGCGGCCACGAAGGCGGTCCTCACCGACATCCCGTACAACACCCCGAAGGGTGCTCATGACGACTATGCGGCAACGTTCGTTGAGCGAGGCGTCATCGGCGCGATCGGGCTGATGCTGCTGATCGGATCGTTGATCAGGATGACCGCCTCGTTCGCCTCCCGGCCGCTCGACAGCGGCTTCTCGGCCGTGATCAAGTATCCCGAGTTCCTCGCGGGCGCGCTGGTCGCGGTCGCCGTCTCCTCGCTCACCCACGAGGTCCTGCACTTCCGATACGTGTGGGCGCTCTTCGGCCTCGTGGCGTGCCTGTATCTGTGGGCGCGGCAGGATGCCTCCGTTCGACACCTCGTCGGTGTCGGCCCCTTAGCCGTGGGCGGGCACGCGTGACGTCGAAGCCCGGCACGGCTCAGCTCGAGGCTCCGGGCTCGTCCGGGCGTCTGCTCGCCACGAACACGGGCTGGCGACTCATCGCCTTCGGCGCCCGGACGGTGAGCGGGGTGTTGGCGACCGTGCTGCTGGCACACCTCGAGGGCCCGGCCGGCCTGGGGAGGTTCCAGTTCGCCCTGACGCTCACCCTGCTGCTCAGCTTCGCCGTGGCGCTCGGCCTGCCCAAGCTGCTCGTGCGGGAACTCGCCCGGCGTCCGCAGGACATCAAGCGCCGCATCGACTCCGCCCTCGTCGTCTGCTTCGGCGCGGGCGCCGTCGTCACGGTCGTGATGTTCGGATTCGGCGTGATCTTTCATTCCGATACGACGGTCTTCGTCCTGGCCGGCCTGGCGCTGACCGCGGACTCGGCCATGCGGATCGTGATGGTGCCGTTCTGGGCGCTCGAGCGGATGCGCTACGAGGCGCTCTCCGTGGGCATCCAGGAGGGCCTCTTCGTGGTGTTGACGGCCGTGGCGCTCGTGGCCGGGCTCGGAGCGCTGGGGGTGATGCTCGCGTACCTCGGTTCCCGGGTCGTCGGACTCATCACCGCCTGGGTGGTCGTGGCCTCGAAGATCCACATCCGCGTCTTCCCCCGCACTCACCCGGGCGAGTTGGCGCCGATGATGAAGAGAGCCACCCCGTTCGCCCTCGACGACGCGCTATCGTTGGCGTACATCCGGCTCGACACCGTGCTCCTCGGGATCCTCGTCGGTGCGCGCGAGGTCGGCCTCTACCAGGCGGCCGTGAACCTGGTCCTGTACCTCAACATCCTGCCCCGGATGCTGAACCTGTCGATGTATCCGCAGATGAGTCGTGCCTGGCCCGACCGCGTCGATGAGCTCCGGCAGCTCCGCGATTCCTCCCTGATGATCCTCGGTGCGCTGGCGATGCCGATCGCCGTCGGTTCCTTCCTCCTCGCCCCGCGGGTGTTCGCCGTCATGTATGGGAGCGAGTTCGAAAGAGGCGTTCTCGCCTACCTGCTCATGGCTCCGCTGATCCCGATCCGCATGCTCGGAAACACCCTGGGAACGGCCATCACGGCCGCCGACCGCCAGACGCAGCGCACCATCGCCGTAGGTGTTGCGGCGGGCGTGAACGTCGTCCTGAACCTGATACTCATCCCGCGCTGGTTGCTGTTCGGCGCGGTCGCCTCCTCGATCGTGACCGAGGTCGGCCTGTTCACGGCGTATGCGCTCATGCTCAGGCGGGTCGCCGGTCCGTCCTGCCTCGTGTCTGCGCTCGTCATCCCCGGGGCGGCGTGCGTTCCGCTCGCCCTGTCCGTCTTGGTCCTGTCCCACGCTCCCCTCGCCGTCATCCTCGTGGCCGCGGGCGCGACCTACGTGCTCGCGCTGTACGCGATCGCGGCCCTCATGTCGCCCGGGCGGACGCTTCGCCCGCGCTCCGTCATGAGCGCGTTCGTCAGATGGACCCCCGTCCCCACGACCTGATCCGCAGGAGCGATCGGAAAGGGCGTTGCGCCCTACCTACGTCGTTCGGGAGGATATCCACAGATCTCCCTCCTCTTATCTACCTACGTCCGTTGCAGGAGTGCTACGCTACGCCGAGGTCAGCCTTACAGCAGATGTCGTAGGGGCTTCGGTCGGCCGGGGGGAGCGAGGGGGGTGCGGAGCATCAAGACGCTGATCGTCGACGATCACAGGCTGTTCGCCGAGGCGATCAGGCCGTCGTTGGAGCAGCTCGGGATGGAGGTCGCGCTCGCCGAGACGGGGCGCGAGGCCCTGGAGATGGTCGCCAACGAGCTGTTCGACATCGCCCTCGTCGACCTCGGGCTCCCTGATATGCAGGGGATCGACGTGGGGGCGCGGATCGTCGAGATGCGACCGGACACGATCGTTCTCGCGCTCACGGCGATCGATGACCACCGCTTCGTCACTCCGGTGCTCGAGGCCGGGTTCAGAGGCTACCTGACGAAGGACATGCGGATCGCTGGACTCGTGAGCGCCATCAAAGCGGCACTCGAAGGCCAAGTCGTGATCACCGGGCTGTCCAACGGCCACGCCAACGGCAACGGCCACGGCAACGGCAACGCGCCCAGGAATGGAGAGCATCAGCACGTCACGATGATCGCTTCTTCCCTCACTCCGCGGGAGCGCGAGGTCCTCGCCCTCCTCGCCGAGGGTGCACACGGGGGAGACATCGCACGCGAGATGTCGATCAGCGTCAATACCGTGCGAACCCACGTGCAGAGCATCCTCACGAAGCTTCAGGTCCACACCCGACTCGAGGCAGCGACGTTCGCCGTGCGCCACAACCTCGTGCGGACCCCAGCCGCCGAACCCGAGGTCCGCCATGACTCCGACCGCCGGGCTATCTGACGTCCTCTCCTGCGCACGACGTAGCGAGGCTACGTCGCACATGGCGTGTGACGCTCGCTCTGGCCGCCTATCGTCGCCTCGGCGGTGAGGAGGGGGACCATGGCTCAAGAAAGCAAGCGGATCCGCGTCCTGCTTGCCGACGGGCACGCGTTGTTCCGTGAGGCGGTGACGAGCGTGCTCGAGAACGAAGGCGACATCGTGGTCGTAGGTGACGTAGGGGACGGCTTCGCGGCCATCGCGGAGGCGGGGCGAACGCGTCCCGATTGTGTCTTCGTCGACGACCAGATCGGGGCCAGCGACGTCGTCGAGACGACGCGCGAGATCTTGGCGCGCCACCCCGAGTGCGCCGTGATCCTCCTCGCCTCCGAAGAGGACGAAGCTACGCTCGTCGCGTCGATCGAGGCGGGCGCGAGCGGCTACCTCACGAAAGACAGTCCGGTCGTCGAACTCATCGGCGCGGTACGTACCGTGCTCCGAGGCGAGGTGGTCGTTCCACCGCACATGCTGAGGTCGCTGCTGTCGGGACTGATGCGGCGACGCAGGGAGCAGGATGAGGCCACGCGCCGCATCTCCCAGCTCACGCGCCGCGAACTTCAGGTGCTCGGCCTACTCGCTGAAGGGGAGGGCAACGACGGCATCGCGCAGACGCTCTTCATCAGTCCACAGACGGCGCGGACACACATCCAGAACCTGATCGTGAAGCTGGGAGTGCACTCGAGACTCGAGGCGGCGATGTTCGTCGCGCGCAGCGGCATGGACCGAGAACTCCTGGACGTCACCCCGCTCAGGGGCTAGCGAACATGCCCGAAGCACGAACTCGACCCCAGGTGATCCACGTCGCGACCAGGTACCTTCGTGGAGGATCGGAAGCCCGGATCCAGGACATCGTCCGAGCCCTTCCCGAGGCCGATCACCATCTGATCGTCGGGCCCGACTCCGACGTGGATCTCGCCCGAGAACGATTGGCGCCGGCGTCGCTCAACGTCGTTCGTTCGCTCGTGCGCGAACCGAACCCTCCGTCGGATGTCTCAGCCTTCCTGCGGCTCGTGTCGCTGTTCCGCCGGATCCCCCATGAGCTGTTGATCACCCATCAATCGAAGGCTGGGATCCTCGGCCGTTCGGCCGAGCGATGGGTGGGTGGAGCCGCCGTCGTTCACTCGCTCTCGATGGCGAGCTTCGGTCCCGGCTATCCGCGTTGGCAGGACTACCTCTTCCGCACCCTGGAGGCACGACTCGGTCGGGTCACGGATGGGTACACCGCGGTCGGAGCGGACCTCGTGGGCCGGTACACGAGTATCGGCGTGGCGGCTCACAAGTTCCATGTGGTCCGCTCCGATGCCGGGCTCTTCCGGCCGCCGACGGACGACGGAGCGAACGCTCGTGAGTCGATGGGGGTGCCGCCCGACAGGCCGATCGTTCTGTACCTGGGCAGCCTCGAGCCACGGAAGAACGTGCTGGATCTCGTCGACGTGCTCGAACGTCTGCTACGGGGTCACCCTCGGGGCGGGAAGCCGTTCCTCGTCGTGGCGGGACAAGGACCCCTCGAAGGGCCCTTGAAAGAGGCGCTGCATCGTCGCGATCTCGCGGGCGATTCGGCCTTGCTGGGGTTCGTCGACCGACCGGCGTCCCTCGTCGCCGCCGCGGGCGCGCTCGTGCTCCTGAGCCGTGTGGAGGGTCTGCCGCAGGTGCTGGTCCAGGCCGCCGCCGCAGGCACCCCGTTCGTCTCCTATGAGGTGGACGGAGCCCGGGAGCTCCTGGCTCTCGGCGCTGTCGGTGCCGTCGTTGCGACGGGCGACCTTCGCGCCGTCTCAGATGCCCTCGCCCGGGTCCTAGCGGTGAACCGTCCCGTCGCGAACGTCGATCTCTCCTCGTGGTCACCCGAAGCTATCGCCGAGGGGTACCGACGGGTCCTTCACCCGCTGGTGCGTTCCCGCGCGGGTAGCTGAGCCGTTCTCGGCGCTGCTTCCGCCGGGATGCGGCGGCTTCCTCCCCCTCCAGCGAGCGTATGGACGCTACGCAGCGAGCGTAAGGACGCTACGCAGGATGATGGGGGTCGACACGCCCCGCTTCGCCGCCGGGGCGTAGGCCATTTACGACGATCCGCGCATGTCCGCTCGATGCCCCGACGGAACAATCAGCCGCAGGTTGTGACCGGGGCGGTGGATGTTCCGGTATCGGGGCGAGGCAACGCAGGGGTGGGGCGCGCGTGGGGACATCGCAGTACGCCGCTGACCGCGCGGTCGGCAGGTTAGCGCCAACCGATGCCAGTCGCGCATCGATCGCCTCGCGGCTCGTGCAGGTGAGCGTCCCAGCGGCCGACGTGTTAGCGCTCACCGCAGCGGTCGCGATCGTGGGCGTGGCCCCCTGGAGCGCCGCGTTCGTCGCGATGGTCTTCCTGGGGCTCCATCTCGATCCCGTCCGTGCGGGGAGGATCTCTCCGCAGCTGTCCGCCGACATCGGTTGGCTGATCGCCAGGGGGACGACACCCCTGGTCGTCCTCCTTCCGACGGCGGCGGCCCTTGGCATCGACGTGGACTGGGCCCTGTTGACCTCGTCGGCCGTCGTTCTCCTGCTCCTCGGGCGCGCCGGGGCGTACGCGATCTCGCGCAAGGCTCGTGCGGTCGGCACGATCTGGGAGCCGACGCTCATCGTGGGCGCCGGCGAGGTCGCCGAGCACCTCGCCGAGATCTTGTCGCAGCATCCGGAGTACGGCCTCCGCCCCGTCGGCTCGGTCGACGCCGCCGGGCGGCGAGTCGGGAACCAGCCGATGCTCGGGGATCCCCGGGACCTGGAGTCGATCGTCGAGCGCTACGGGGTGCGTCGCGTCGTGATCGCCTTCGGCGTCTCCGAGCGGCAGTTGGTCGACATGGTGAGGTCGGCGGAGAGAACATCCGTGGAGTTCCATCTCGTTCCTCGCCTGTGGGAAGCGAGCGCGATCGTTCCGGAGGCCGGCAACCTGGATGACCTGTGGGGGATCCCCCTCGTTCAGCTGCGCCGGCCGATGGCGCGCGCGCGGAACCGGCGCGTGAAGCGGTGCTTCGACGTGGTGGCGTCGTCGATGCTCCTGCTGTTGACGGCCCCGGTCTTGCTCTTGATCGGGCTCGGGGTGCGACTCTCCAGTCCCGGTCCGATCCTGTTCCGCCAGAAGCGTGTGGCGCTCGACGGGGATCTGTTCGAGATCCTGAAGTTCCGGACGATGCTCGAGGTCGAAGACTCCGACACGAGGTGGACCGTCGCCGGCGACGAGAGGATCACCAGGATCGGTCGGGTCCTACGGGCGACGAGCTTGGACGAACTCCCACAGCTCCTGAACGTCTTCAGGGGGGAGATGTCGCTCGTGGGTCCCCGCCCGGAGCGACCGCACTTCGTGGATTCGTTCAGCGCGACGATCCCGAGGTACGACGACCGCCATCGCGTGATGGCCGGCATGACCGGTCTGCCTCAGGTGCGAGGTCTGCGCGGCGATACATCCGTCGACGATCGCACCCGGATGGACAATGCGTACATCGAGGGGTGGACCCTCACCGGTGACCTAGCCATCATCCTTCGCACCGTCAAGTGCGTGCTGACCAGGCAGGGTGCGTGAGCGCGCAGCCCTCTTCACCCGGCGCCGTCGAGGATCGGGGTGGGGCGCTGCCCGACTTCTTGCTCATCGGTGCGATGAAGTGCGGCACGACGAGCCTCTATCACTACCTGCGCGATCACCCCGAGATCTTCATGCCCAGCATCAAGGCGCCCGAGTTCTTCGCCGAGGAGTCGAACTGGGGTCGCGGGATCGGATGGTACCGACGGCAGTTCGAAGGTGCCGGGCCAGGTGTGGTCGCGATCGGTGAAGCGTCCAACGTGTACACGAAGTACCCGCGCTATCAGGGCGTGCCCGAAAGGATCGCCGACCACATCCCCCACGCTCGTCTCGTGTACGTCGTCCGCGATCCGATCGACCGGATCCGCTCTCACTACCAGACGCGGGTCACCGAGGGAACCGAGCGAGCGCCGATCGGCCGCGCCGTTCGCGA
>Ga0315278_10002659_pt1 | contig 15923 bp, 9 predicted proteins | sample YL17G06_0_MG_FD_203880 | JGI IMG/M metagenome (GOLD analysis project Ga0315278, IMG submission 203880) | Sediment microbial communities from Yellowstone Lake, YNP, Wyoming, USA - YL17G06_0 | ecosystem: Environmental > Aquatic > Freshwater > Lake > Sediment | place: USA: Wyoming | collected... | reverse complement strand
TCCGCCACGTAGAATTGGAACAGGCAGTGGCAGGGCGGCAGCGCCATCGATTGAAGCTCGCCGACGTTCCAGGCGCTCACCACGTGGCGGCGTGAGTTGGGGTCGCGCTTCAGCGCTTCGACGACGGTGGCGATCTGGTCGATGTGGCGTCCGTCCGGCGTAGGCCAGGAGCGCCATTGGCGCCCATAGATAGGGCCGAGCTCGCCGTCGGCATCGGCCCACTCGTTCCAGATGCTGACGCCGTGCTCGTTGAGATAGCGGACATTGGTCGAGCCTTGCAGAAACCACAACAGCTCGTGGACGACCGATTTGACGTGAAGCTTCTTGGTGGTGGCGAGGGGGAAGCCGCGGGCAAGATCGAAGCGCATCTGGTGACCGAAGACGCTGCGCGTGCCCGTACCCGTGCGGTCCTGCTTGCGGATGCCCGTGTTACGGATCAGCGCGAGGAGGTCGAGATATTGGCGCAAAAAAATGGTCCTCTTCTGGCCTTGCGGGGCAAGCCCAGCCTGTCAGGCTAGGCACGTCTTCGCCACCGATATAGGCTCGGTCCAACCTGTTTAAGAGGTGTTCCGTCATGCGTCGATATCTGTGGCTCGTTATCCTCTGTCTTCCGGCGCTGGCGTTGCCCGCCGCGGCAGCAAACCGCCTGACGGTGGACGAGGTGCGCGACATGGCCTTTGCTAAGGGCATCGTCACGCTCAAGGAAATCGAGCTCGATCACGGCGTTTGGGAGGTCCGGGGCCGCGGCGCCGACGGCCATAAGATCGAGATCGAGGTGGACGCTTCCAGCGGCGAAATCGTCAAGATCAAGCGGCATTGATCCGATGCGCCCATGGGATTCCCCCACCTCCCGTCTCCCGGAGTGAAGGCTCAACTTTATCCCCACGCTTTGAAGCCCTGACCACGAACCTTTTTTTTGCTGCCGAAGGGGCCTATATAGGGAGTGTCGGCGCAAGCCGAATATGGCGATAAACAGCCTTCGTAATAAGCCACTCGGACCCGGGGGCGGTACCCGGCGCCTCCACCAGGATGCAGAATTAATGGTCTGAAATCAGACGAACGCTCGGGGCCAGAGTTCCGCGAATCGCTGATAATCGATCAACGACAGCTGCATCGTGGCGGGGGCGAAATAGGATCGACGAGGGTGTAAAGGTCGTGCTTTTGCCCGGCATGGTACCGCCGTTATCGGGCCAACCATATAGTTGCCAATGACAACTATGCGGAGGCTCGTCTCGCCGCGTAAGCAGCGCGATAGCCTAAACTTAAAGTCCTACCCTGTTCGCAGGGGTTAGGCGCGGTTTCGGAGGGCACCGGGCAACAGAAGCCCTCCACTTTACCAGGGGGCTCTGCCTCAGGTCGCGACGGGCGACAAGGTCCATGGCAGAAGACGACATCAGATACGACCTCCTCACGCAGGAGGCATTGCGCGGCGTGATCCGGAAGGTGCTGAGCCTGGTGCAGAGAAGCGGCCTCTCCGGCCAGCATCACCTTTATATCGCCTTCGATACCGAGGCCGAAGGGGTGATCGTGTCGAAGCGGCTCAAGGAGCAATATCCCGAGGAGATGACCATCGTGCTGCAGTACCAGTTCTGGGACCTGCAGGTGAGCAACGATCGATTCGAGGTGAAGCTCTCCTTCGGCAGCGTACCGGAAAGGCTGGTAGTGCCGTTCCAGGCGGTCAAGGCCTTCTACGACCCGTCCGCCCAGTTCGGACTGCAATTCGGCAAGCAAGGCGCCGCCAACGATGTCGCGCGCCAGCATATGGCCTCGGCGTTACCCGATCTCGTGGCCGACTCGGACGAAGGCAGCCACCAGCGCGTCGCGGAGCCACGCCTGGAGCCCGCGCCGCTGCCGCCTCCGCCGGAGAGTGGTCAAGCGTCCGCGCCCGACACGACGCGGCCAGGAGCCCAGGTCGTGCAGCTCGACCGGTTCCGCAAGAAATAGTCCCCTCGCCCCGCCGGCAACGCCCCCCGCCAAGCTCAATTCTTGCTCATTGCTGCTCAAAACTTGGGCGTGCGCTCCATCCCTATGCCTTGTTAAGTTCCACCGCAGTCGTGCTTTGGATGTCGCGGGATTTTTGCCTAGAGGGCTCGGAAGAAGAGCCGGTACGAAGGCAATTTGGAGGCTCAGTGGACCAGGCGAGTAGCGCCATGTTGAAGCCGGGAGAGAGCGCCGCTACGCTTGCTCCCGTTCAGGATTTTATCGCCGAGCTGCACGCCCGTGTATCGCAGATGAGCGGCGGCAAGGTCGCCGACTATATCCCCGAGCTCGGCAAGGCCGATCCCGCCACCTTCGGCATCGCGCTCGCCACCGTCGATGGCGAGGATTACGCCACCGGCGAGTCCCACCACGGCTTCACCATCCAGTCGGTATCGAAGCCCTTCATGTATGGCTACGCGCTGCAGCATTACGGGCGCCAATATGTGCTGCGCCATGTCGGCGTCGAGCCGACGGGAGAAGCGTTCAACTCGATCGTGCTCGACGAGGTCGCCAACCGCCCTTTCAATCCCATGGTCAATGCGGGCGCCATCGCCGTGGCCGCGCTGATGCCGGGCAGCTCGCTCGAAGACCGCATCGCGACCATGCTCAATCTATTCTCCGACCTTGCCGGCCGCAGGCTGGAAATCGACGAGGCGGTGTACCGATCGGAGCTCGCCACGGGCCATCGCAACCGGGCCATCGCCTATATGATGCTGAATACCGGCATGATCGACGGCGATCCCACCGAGGCACTCGACCTTTATTTCCGCCAGTGCTCCATCATCGTCACCTGCCGCGACCTCGCCGTCATGGCGGCGACCCTCGCCAATGAGGGGGTAAACCCGGTGACCGGGGTGAACGTGATCGAGCCGCATTATGTGCGCGACGTGCTCTCGGTGATGAACAGCTGCGGCATGTACAACTATGCGGGCCAATGGTCTTACGAGGTCGGTATGCCGGCGAAGAGCGGCGTCTCGGGTTGCATCATGGCCGTCATTCCAGGGCAGCTCGGCATCGGCGTCTATTCGCCGCCGCTCGACGCGCAAGGCAACAGCGTGCGCGGCATCAAGGTCTGCCAGGATATTTCCAACGAGTTCGAGCTGCACGCCTTCAACAACCGCACCAATGTGCGGAACGTGATTCGGCGCTTCTACCGCGGCGACCGGGTCCGCTCCAGCCGCTTACGCACGGCGGAGGAGCGCGACCTGCTCGAGGCCCAAGGCGCTAAGACCGCCGTGATCGAGACGCAAGGCGCGCTGTTCTTCGGTTCCACCGAGCAGCTACTGCGGCGGATCGCCGAGATTGCCGCGAGCGCGCGCTATGTGATCGTCGATTTCAAGCGCGTGCATTTGGGCGACGCAGCGGCGCGCAAGCTCATCTTGCGGCTTGCCCACTCCATGCGCGGCGGTCCGACCCAACTGCTGTTCGCCGAACTCGCCAATGATGGGCCCCTCGGCCCCCTTTCGCGCGAGCTTGCCGAGCACGAGACGGAGCGGCTCTTGCGCGTCTTTCGCGATGTCGATGCGGCGCTCGAATGGTGCGAGGATCAGCTCGTCTTGGATGCGCGCAAATATCCGCCGGACCCGAAATTCGCGCTGGCGGCGCTCGACGTGTTCAAGGGCTTGAGCGCCGAAGAGTATCGGCTCGTGGAAACCATCGTCCGCCCCCTTATCTTCGACAAGGGCGAGCTCATCATTCGCGAGGGCGACCAGGCGAAGCTGTTCTTTGTGCTGGCGCGCGGCACCGTGAGCGTGCAGATCCGGGTTCCAACCCAGACGGGAGAAAAGCAGCGGCGCGTGGCCTCGTTGGGCCCAGGAGTTACCTTCGGCGAGATGGCGCTGTTCGACGGCGGCGCCCGCTCGGCCGATGTGATCGCCGACGAGCGGGTGATCTGCTACGGCCTTGCCGTCGAGCAGCTGCAGCAGCTTGCCGTCACGCATCCCAATATCATGGTGACCATCCTCACCAATTTGACGCGCGAATTCTCCGAGCGCCTGCGCCACGCCAACGAGGCGATCCGCACGCTTGAATGACTAGGACGTGGACTCATAAACGCGCAGCCACAGACGTATTGAAGCGAGCTTGATGAAGGCAAGGTAATTGGCCGCGAGCTTGTCATAGCGGGTGGCGATACGCCGACACTGCTCGATCTTGTTGAAGAACCGCTCGACTAAATTACGAGCTCGGTAGAGGTAAGGGCTGAAGCAGATCGGCTCCTTGCGATTTCGTTTCAGCGGGATATTTGCCCACGCGCCCTGCTGGTTGACGAGCGTCCTGATCCAGTCCGCGTCAAACTGCATACTCCCGGCGCCTGACCATCCCAGCGGGCCCGATCAATTCCTAGGTGAAAACCCCACGCGCATGAATAAGGCCATGCATGCTCCTGCCGCGATGGTTAGCGGCAGCTCGGCTCGCGGTGTCTTTTCAGCAATCCAGGCCGACCATCGAGGCGATCGGCCGGGCTTACACCGACACCGGCGGAAGTCGATCCTAGTGGTAATTCCATATTAAAGCGTGGCAAGCTCAAAAATGCGTAAAAGCAGGCGCCAGAGCAGAAAGTCGTACGTCATCGTCGGCAGTGACGGCGATCCATGTCCAAGGTGCGCCAGGCTGACCGAAATCCGTGAGCATGCGGCCATCACCGAGAAGCACTTGCTGCAAGTGTCCTACTATTCGCGTTGGTTCTACTGCATCGACCCGAACTGTCAGGCGAAGCAGATCAGGCCGTCGCGCTATAGACTATGGAACGATCTCGGGCCATCGCCTTGGGATGTGTAGCGGGTTGGCCTTACGTCAGCCGAGGGGCTTCGATTGATGCATTATCTCGATTTCGCTAGCGAGGGGATCGACGGCCGCTCAGGAGTTCTAGTCGACCATAGGGCTGCTTGGATTGGGTGGGGCACGCGCCTCGGAAGCTGGTCGGAAGTGCCGCCCGCCGCAAAGGAGGGCCGCTTACGGCTCCAAAGCGGACTCTCCCGAGGCCATCCACTGGCGCGTTTATGAGTTCACGTCCTAGGCAGTTTCAGCCGGCGCGGGCAGCGACCTCGGCCGCGCGCCGTTGGTCAGCTCGAGCGGCACGTTGAGCTCGACATAAAGGCCGGTAGCCCGGAAATCCACCTTGGTCTCGCCGCCGAGATTGTGGCGGATGCCCTTGTCGATGAGCTGCATGCCGAACCCGCTGTTGCGCTTGAGCGGGATGCCGGCCCCGCGTTCTTCCCAGGTCAGCAACAGCCTGTTGCCGCGCGCCGTCTTCCAGGTCACGCCGAGTTGACCGGCGCTCCCCGACAAGGCCCCATATTTCACGGCATTGGTGGCGAGCTCGTGCAGGGTCATGGCGAGGATCGAGGTGCAGTGCGGCGGCAACAAAACATCAGGCCCCTTGATCACGATCTTCGGCCCGCCCTCGCGCTGATAGGGATCGAGCTCGCGTTCGACCATGCTCTTGAGGCTCGCACCCGACCATTGCGCGTCAAGCAGCAGGTCGTGGGCACGGTGCAGGGCCCGCAAGCGATCGGACAAGGTCTGGGCCATGACCTGGGCGGGCTTGCCGGTCGCTTGGCGCAGGCTCGCCTGTACGAGCGACTGCACGATGGCCAGCACGTTCTTGACGCGATGATTGAGCTCGCCGACCAGCATGTTCTGGCGCTGTGCGACGCGCCTCCGCTCGGTGACGTCGCGGAAGATCAGCACGGCGCCGGCGAGCGAGCCGTCGAAGCCGAAGAGCGGCGCGGCCGAGTCCTCGATCGGCAACTCGTTGCCGCCGCGGGTCACCAGCATGGCGCCGGATTCAAGGCGCGTCGTCGCGCGCTCACGCAGCGCGCGGAGCGCCGGATCTTCGATCGGCTTGCGCGTGGCCTCGTCGATGACACGGAACACCTCCCAGATCGGCTTGCCGCGCGCTTCGGCCACCGGCCATCCCGTGAGCTGCTCGGCGACTTTGTTGAGCAGCAGCACGCTGCCCGACGGGTCGGTGGCGATCACCCCCTCGCTGATGCTGGCAAGCGTAGTGCTGAGCCATTCCCGTTGTCCCCTGACCTCGATCAGAGCCTCGTTGCGGGCGCGATCGGCGCGGCGCACGGCGTCGATCGTGGTCCAGGTAAAGGCCGCCAGCACGACGATGCTCGACACGGCGAAGATGGCAAGGGTCGCGGCGCTATCGTAATAGGCCGCATTCTCAGCCTGATGGGCGAACCAGCCGATGACGAGCGGAAGAACGATGATGCCCGGTAGCAGCCGGCGCAGCATCTCTCCCGCCGGCGACTTCTCGAGGATGGCGGCGGCAACGCCGAATTCGGGAGAGGCGGCGAGCAGCCCCACCGCAAGCAAGAACGAGTTCACCAGCCCGTAGGGCGACATGGCGGTGAAGGGAAAGGGGTAATAGAAGGTCGCCACTCCATAGGCGAATCCCGTGAGCACGATGAGGACCTGCGCCAGCATGGCGATGGCCAGGAATTGGCTTAGAGCGGAGCCCAGCCTGTCGCCCTTGGCGCAAAGCAGCGCCAGCCCAAACAGGATCAGCGATGCGGCGATGCCGGGCGCCATGCGGGCGGCTTCCATCCGCTCGGCAGCCTCGGGAGACAGGGGCAAATGGCGAAGCACGGCCTTATCAATGCCAAGGTCGAAGCCGAACAGGTCTTGGGCGACAGTGGCGCCCCCGAACAGCACCAATCCGAAGCCGATGAGCCAGCCAATCGGCCGGAGCACCCTAACGGTCAGGCAGAATAGCCCGAGACCGGCGGCCAACACCCCCGTGGCGGCGTTCGGCGCCATGGCGTGGAGGTCGGGCAGCACTTCGTTCAGCGCCGAAAGATCGAATAGCCAGCCTGCCAGAACGAGCGCGCCGATGGCGATGGCGCCCACGGCACAGATGCGCGCCAACAGCACCGAAACGCGCACCGCGCGCGGCGCCGGCAAGGCCATCTTCACTGGAACTTCGATCACGAGCCTTCCTCACCCAATTTCACGGGGAAAGCCCCGGTAGAGTTGGGCGCTCCTCGGCAGAAGGCCTAAGACGACAGAAATGAACGCATTCTCCCACCCTTAGGCGATGTTATAGCCTAGCCAAGATCGAGCCGATAGATCATGCAGGCGCCCGGACGCGCAAAGCTACGCCGGTCCGGTGCTGTGAATGACAAAAATTGCCGCCGAACGGGAGATTTAAGCATGGCCGCGAGCAAGACGCCTCTCGATACAACTTCCGCGGCTTCGACGCGCACGGAGACCGATTCCTTCGGACCGATCGAGGTGGGAAGCGACCGCTATTGGGGCGCGCAGACCGAGCGCTCCCGCCAAAACTTCAGGATTGGCGAGGAGGTCATGCCCAAACCCCTGATCCGGGCGCTGGCCATGGCCAAGAAGGCCGCCGCCTTGGCCAATCTCGAGCTCGGCCTGCTCGACCAGCAGCTCGCGCTCGCCATCGCCGCCGCGGCGGAGGAGGTGATCGAAGGCAAGCTCGACACCCACTTCCCGCTGCTGGTCTGGCAGACCGGCTCCGGGACGCAGTCCAACATGAACCTGAACGAGGTGATCGCCAACCGGGCCAGCGAGATGCTCGGCGGCGCCTTGGGCGCCAAGCACCCGATCCACCCCAACGATCACGTCAATCTCGGCCAGTCCTCCAACGACACCTTTCCCACCGCCATGCATATCGCCGCGGCCGAGGAGATCACCCGTCATCTGAACCCGGCGCTCGCCCGGCTCTACCAGGCCCTCAAGGACAAAGCGGAAGCCTTCCAGGACATCCTCAAGATCGGCCGCACCCATTTGCAGGACGCCACTCCCCTCACCTTGGGGCAGGAATTCGGCGGCTACGCGGCGCAGGTCGATCACGGCCTCGCGCGGATCAAGCAGGTGCTTTATGGCCTCTATCCTTTGGCCCAAGGAGGGACCGCGGTTGGCACCGGTCTCAACACCGATCCGGCGTTCGCCGAGCTGTTCGCCGCCAAGATCGCCGAGATGACCAAGCTCCCCTTCGTCACCGCGCCGAATAAATTCGAGGCGCTTGCCGGCAACGACGCCTATGTGTTCGCCCATGGCGCGCTGAACACCGTTGCCGTGTCGCTGTTCAAGATCGCCAACGACATCCGCCTGATGGGCTCGGGCCCGCGCTCGGGCTTCGGCGAGCTGAGCCTGCCCGAGAACGAGCCTGGCTCCTCGATCATGCCGGGCAAGGTGAACCCAACCCAATGCGAGGCCGTGACCATGGTGGCCGCGCAAGTCATGGGCAACCACGCCACCATCACCTTCGCCGGCAGCCAGGGCCATTTCGAGCTCAACGTGTTCAAACCGCTGATGACCTATGCGATGCTGCAATCGATCAGGCTGCTCGCCGACGTGTCGGTGAGCTTCACCGACAATTGCGTCGTCGGCATCGAGGCCAATCGCGACCGCATCAAGGAGCATCTCAACCGCTCGCTCATGCTGGTCACCGCGCTGGCGCCCCATATCGGCTATGACAAAGCGGCCGAGATCGCCAAGGCCGCGCATAAACGCGGCACCACCTTGCGCGAGGAGGCGGTGCGGCTCGGCGGCATCAGCGAGGCGGACTTCGATCGCCTGGTGCGGCCGGAGGACATGGTCGGTCCGAAACGGTAGCCTCCCTGCCTGTTGCCATGGCCAAATCCCCCCACAAGCGCTCGATCACTATCGCCGGCCACCGCACCAGCCTCTCGCTGGAGGATGCGTTTTGGGAGGCGCTATGCGCGTTTGCTGAAAGCGACGGCAGGTCGGTGGCTGACCTCGTCAGCGAGATCGACAAGAACCGGGGCGGCACCGGTCCCTCGGGGACTGGTCGCTCGGAAACCAGCCTCTCCTCAGCGATTCGCCTTTACGTCTTGGAGCGGATGCGAAAAACGGGTTAGAGCGCCGGCAGCGAGTCGGCGCTCTAGTCTTTCGTCTCGCGCATGATCTTATCGGAAAACCGGTTCCCACTTTTCCGGATCATGCTAGCCCCCACCGAAGATGCCGACGCCCTTCTTCCAGTCGTCGGGCGCGGTTCGTGCGGGACGCCGCCTCGGTGCTCTCGGTTCCGCGGGCACGGGGACATCGCCACTCGCGGCGGCATCTGGCGCTGGCTGCTCCGGCGCGCTTGCCGCCGGTTCGGGCTGACCTTGCGGAAGGCCGGCCCGGTCCTGCGTCCATGGGAGCGTCTCCGGCGCCTGTTCAGCCGGCGGTGACGTGCTCTGCGCTCCACTGTTCGCTTCTAAATCTGCTGCCCGAGGCACTGCCGCGGCCGATACCGGCGCCGTCGTGGGCGAAGGCGCCTTCGGGTTGGCGTCGGTTATGCGCTTCGCTTCGGCGGCTTTCTCCGCAGCAGCCTTGTTCGCTAGGCGCTTGTCCTCAGCAGCCTTGTCCGCGAGGCGCTTCTCCTCAACGGCTTTCTCCGCAGCAACCTTGTCTGCCGCGCGCTTCGCTTCGGCGGCCTTCTCCGTGGTGGCCTTGTCCGCTAGGCGCTTGTCCTCAGCGGCCTTGTCAGCCGTACGCTTCTCCTCAGCGGCTTTGACTAACGCGGCCTTTTCGGCTGCCACCTTCTCAGCCGCTGCCTTATCCGCAGCAGCTCTTTCAGCTGCGCGCTTCTCTTCGGCCGCAACCTTCTCCGCCGCCGCCTTCTCGGCAGCGGCCCTCTTAGCTGCGGCCTTGTCGGCCGCGACCTTCTCGGCTGCCGCCTTCTCCGCCGCACGCTTCTCTGCCGCAGCTTGCTCGGCAGCGGCTCTTTCCGCTGCCCGCTTCTTTTCGGCTGCCGCCTTCTCCGCCGCCGCCTTCTCCGCAGCAGCTTGCTGCACTGCGAGCTTTTCCGCAGCGGCTTTCTCGGCTACGGCCTTGTCCGCCGCCGCCTTTTCCGCAGCCGCTTTCTGCGCTGCGCGTTTTTCCGCAGCGGCTTTCTCCGCCACAAGTTTCTCCGCTGCGGCCTTCTCTGCCCCCGCCTTCTCCGCCGCGGCCCATTCCGCCGCGGCTTTTTCGTCGGCGATGCGCTTGGCTTCGGCGATCCTTGCAGCGACCCTGTCCGTCGCGCGCTTCTGCACGGCGGTCTTTTCGGCGGCGAGCGCCTGATTGACGACCGCCGGCCGGGCCGGTTCGTCGGTGTCCTGCGAAGCGCTATCTGACTCCGCGTCGGGCGAGGCGTCGGCGGCCTGCGATTGGCTGCGTCCGCTCACATCGAGCGTCTCGAGCCGCTCCACATCCTCTTGCATGCGGCTCACGGTGAGGAAGGTCTCGATCGGCGCCGTGTCGATCACCGGGCTAATCGCGCCGGCATTGCTGAGCGAACCGGCGATGACAAGGTTTACCGGCGGCATGTCGGGGTCCCGGTTGCCGTTGAGCCGCATCGCCCACTCGCTGTCCAGCCTCAGGCTGGCTAGCTCCAGATAGCCGTTGACCGTGGTCTCGGCGCCTTTGCTCGCGAGAGTCGCGGGATCGAGCTTGAGCGTGCCGTTCTTGATCTCGAAGGGAAGCGCGGTTTCGGCATAGGCATAGGTCCCGTGGGTCAGCGAATCCTGCAAGGTTTGCAGCCGCGCGGCAATCTGGTCCTTATCCAGCCTGGCCTTGCGGTTGGCCTCCACCGCCACGCGCTTCAGTGGCTCAAGAGACAGGGCTTGCAATGCGCCGGGATCGAGAAACAGCGTACCGTGGCCGCTCAGTCCGGCGACAAGGCCTGGTGGGCTCAGGCCCTCGCCGGAAATGTCAAAGCTCACCGTGAATGGACCTTTTGCGAGGACGCGTCCGGCGAGGCTTTGCGTCAGGAGATCGAGCTTGCCCGAGGCGAGCTCGGCGTGCGCCTTGAGCTCCGCGCCGGTGCCCTTCGGCGACATAATTCCCGATGCGGCGAAGGAGCCGCCGAACAACTCCCCCTCCAAATTGGTGATCGAAATACCATTCTGGTCGATACGCGCGGTCAGCACCGCTTCACCGATTTGGAACGGGGTGCCAAGCACGAGCGTCTTGGCGTTGAGCTCGATCGCGCCTTCGGCCGTCTCCAGGGGCTGAAGCGCAAAGCCGCGCGCCGGCCAAACTTGCGAGGCCTCGTTGCCGATGGCGCCCAGCACCTCTTCGGTCGAGGGCGTGCGCTGCCAGGCGACGAGCGACCCGAGCAGCGTCGGCAACGAGACCGACGCGACATTCGCGTTGAGCGCGAAGCGCGTCTTGTCACCGCTCAAGTCGAAATGGGCGCTTCCCTGCACGGCTTCGCCCGCGATCTGACCCGAGATGGTTTGGAGATCGATGCTTTGGCCGGTCTTGGCGAGATCGGCGCGAAGGTCGAGGGGGACGCCCGTTGCGCCCGGCGAGGCCTCAAGGCCCATGAGCACGAGAGCGAGCGCCGCGTTGTTGCTTTTCGCCTTGGCTTGGCCCGCGAGCGCCACGCCGTCGGGTTTGAGCGAGCCTTGTCCGTCGAAGCCGGCTTGCAAGGATGCCGTGACCAGCTCGGCGTGTCCGGTGACGTTCGCCGCGGGCACGCCATGGGCTTTCAGCGTGAGCTTGCCCTGCTCGGCACCGGCGGCAGCAAGCCGTTCGGGTGCAAGTCCGGGAACGAGCAGGCTCAGCAGCACTTGGGGCCGGTCGCCTTCGACGGCGCCATCGATGTCGATATCCGCTTCCGCGAGCTTGGCCGGTTCGCCAATAACCTTGGCGGTCAAAGAGACATTGGCGCCTCCGGCCTTGCCCTTCAATTCGACCGAGGCCTTAGTCCTGTTGCCGTCCCCGACCGTGGTCAGGCCGACATGCATGTCGAGCGGCGCAAAGGCCGCAAGCTGCTTCGATTTGGACAGGCTTTCGGGCATGCCCAACAGCTCGCTGCCGACGCGAAGGCCGTCGGCAGTCGCCGCCTGCAAGGCGAAGTCCACCTGGCCCGACGGAGCCTCGCTAAAATGCTCGATATGGCCCTTACCGTTGAGCGCGATGGCGCCTTCGGCGGAAAAGCCGAGGCGCTCCACGTCGAGATTGTCCCTGGCGAGGGTGAATTTCGCGTCGAGCTTGCCTGGCGGAATGTTAGGCAGCAGCAGCTCGCCGACGCGCAAGGCGACATGGGCCTCGCCGTCGCGGAGCGATGCGATGAGATTCGTTTCGGGCCCGGACGCTTCGTTCCGCTTCACCGTGGAAGCCGGCAGCCATGAACGCCAGGCCACGCTGTCGCCTAACACCTCACGCAAGTCGAGGCGGTCGCTGTCGAGGTTGACATCGATCACCCGCCGATCGCCGCCTTGGTAGTGCACGGCGCCGCTGAATTTCGTCCCGCTCAGCTCGCCGCTCGCATCGTCAAGCTTGAGATCGCCGCCGCCGATGATGGCGTTGGCGGTGAGCGCGAAGGCGCCGACCGACGCCTGCCCCGACATCTCTCGGTCGCCGGCGGCCCAGCGGGTGAGCGTCCGGAGCTTGGAGCCTTCGAGTTTGATGGGACCTTCGAACACCGGGCCGCGTTCGCTCCGTGTCAGGCGCCCCGAGGCCTCGAGGCGATTCTCACCGGGAAGCTGGGCCTTGAGACGATCGATGCCGACCGCGCCATCGCGCGCCGTCAGCGCCAGGTCGATGTCGCCGATCAGGTCGCCGCCAATGCTCGCCTGTTCAAAATTTACCGAAAGGGTGCCCTCTCCGACCGATACGGCTTGGGCCAGCAGTTTCTCGGCCACGGCGTTCAGCGCGCCGGACGCGGAAAGCTCCGTCTCGCCCGCCTCGGCAAGCAGCGCGTCAACATCGACCCAGCGGGCCGAAAGCTCGCCCACGGATTTAGGATGCGCGCCGAAATCGACCGCGAGCTTGCCTTTCATCATCTGCGAGCGGCCCTTGGCGTGGATGGTGAGCTCGAAGGCCGGCAGCTCGGCGTGGTCCGGCGTGGCATTGAGCTCGCCTTTCAGCTCAACCGCCGAGAGGTGGTCCTCAAGAGTGAGAGCCTCATCACCGGACGGCTCCGCCTTTGCCTCAACATCGGCGGCTTGCTGCCCGGCAGTCTGCGGCCCGGCCTGCTCTGTCGCCTGCCCGGTGGCCTGCGGCTCGGCGGAAAGGCTTGGCGCGATTCGAGCCACGATGGCGCCGGCGTAAGCCGGCTTCTCGCGGAGGCCCGTCACGTCGCCCTCGAGCAAATAAACGGTGGTGCGGTCTGGATCGCGCAGCGCCGATTTGAGCCGGAACTTCCCGTCGGCATCGCTCGCGCTCGTGGAGAAGCGAAGCTCCTGCCGGCGGCCTTCATAGGTGTAAGCCGCGGAAACCTTGTAAGGGCCGGAGAGTGAGCCGGCGCTCGCCTCGCCCTCGACCGCGCCGATCACCAGCGCGGCCTGTCCCGGCCGGGTGACCTCGACGCGGCCGTTGGTGACGTTGACCTCATCGAGCAGGACCTCTTTCGGAACGAACGGCAGGACCTCTCCAGGCCTCCCCACATCGCTCCAATTGCCGCTGCCATCCTCGCGAAGCGCCAGGCGGAGTACGGGGTCGGAAATGGTGATCTTGCGCGCCTCGACGCCGCCGCCCAGCAAAGCGCCGATATTGAGATAGGCCTCTATGGATCGTGCCTCGAGCAAGGGCGGGTCGAAGCGGCCATCCTGGTCAGCCACCTTGACATCGTCGAAGCGGAGCTCCGGCGCGGGCAAGAGCACCAAATGCACCTTGCCGCCGACCTTCACCTCGTGGCCGAGCAGCTTGGCAGCCTGCGTCTCAAACACCGGCCGGTAATCGTTCCAGTCGATGAACAGCGGCGCCGCGAAGAGCGCGCCGAGCACGGTGATCAGTACTACCGTCAACGTGAGCAGAAACGAGTTCACGAAGGTCTATGCCTTAGGCTCGGATGCGAGCATTCGCAGGGCATTTGGTAGAGCCAGGGGACCCTTTGGTCCTGTCCGCCCGCAAGGTTAATCATGGTAACGCAAAGATCTTACCAGGATTGAGGATATTCAACGGGTCTAGCGCCTTTTTTATGGCAACCATCACCTCAACGCCCTGCCCGTGCTCTTGGGCGAGATAGTGGATCTTGCCCTGGCCCACGCCGTGCTCACCCGAGCAGGTGCCGTCCATTGCCAAGGCCCGCTCGATCAGCCGGTCGAGGAAGCCCTGCACCGCGCGCCGCTCCTCCGCGCTTCCACTGTCGAACAGCGGCATGACATGGAAATTGCCGTCACCGACATGGCCCACGATCGGGGCGAGCAGGCCGGTCCTGTCGATGTCGGCGCGGGTCTCACCGACGCAAGCGGCAAGGGCCGAGATCGGCACGCAGACATCGGTGGTCACGACCTCGGCGCCGGGGCGCAAGCCCCGCACCGCCCAATAGGCGTCGTGACGGGCTTGCCAGAGCTTGCTCCGCTCCTCAGGCCGCTCGGCGTGCACGAGCTCCCCGCCCCCTTCACTCCGCGCAATCTCGGCAAAGGTTTCGACTTGCTCGCGCGTGGCGGCCGCGCTGCCGTGAAATTCGAGAAACAGCGTCGGCTGCTCCGCGAGGCTTAGATGCGAATAGGCGTTGCAGGCCTTGATCTGCAACTCGTCGACGAGCTCGATGCGCGCCAAGGAGAGGCCCATCTGCATGGCGGCGATGGTGGCGTTGCAGGCGCCTTCGATGGTGGCGAAGGGGCAGACCGCGGAGAGGATCGTCTCCGGAATGCCGTGAAGCTTGAGGGTGAGCTCGGTGATGATGCCAAGCGTGCCCTCCGAGCCTATGAGCAGATGGGTGAGGTCGTAGCCGCCCGCCGATTTCCGGGCGCGCTGCCCGGTCCGAAGCAGCGTGCCATCGGCCAACACCGCTTTGAGGCTCAAGACGTTGTCGCGCATGGTGCCGTAGCGCACGGCGTTGGTGCCAGAGGCGCGGGTCGCCGCCATGCCGCCGAGGCTGGCGTCGGCACCAGGGTCGATGGGGAAGAACAGCCCCAGGTCGCGTAAGTGCTCGTTCAAGGCTTTGCGGGTGACGCCGGGCTCGACCACGCAGTCGAGGTCCGCTTCGTGCACGGCGAGGATGCGGCTCATGCGCGAGAGATCGAGCGAGACGCCGCCGAAGGGGGCATTGACGTGGCCCTCGAGCGAGGTGCCGGTGCCAAACGGGATCACCGGCATGCGGGCCTCGGCGCAGAGCTTCACCGCCTCGACCACGCCTTCAGTGGTCTCGGCGAACAGCACCGCGTCAGGCGGCTCGCATCTGATCCAGGTCAAGGTGTGGGCATGCTGCTCACGCAGGGCGAGGCCCGTCGAGAAGCGATCGCCGAAACGCGCGGCGAGGCTTGCAAACAGGGTCCGCTTGGCGTCTGGGGACGCGGGCTTGGCCGCTTCTGCCGTGACCATGGTCATGGCCGCACTCTAGCACCGCTCTGATTCGCGAAAAGCTACGCCTTCGTCCGCGCTAGACGCGAGCTCATGAGCCAAGAACGTCGAGCACGGCGACATAATGCACGCTCGCGGCGGTCAGCACGAATCCGTGCCAAATGGCGTTCTGGTAGGGCAGGCGCTGCCAGAGATGGAACACGACGCCAACGGTGTAGAGCAGCCCGCCAATCATGAGCAGCAGCGCCACGCGTTCCGGCACCGCCGACACCAGCGGGTGCCAGGCCACGATCACGGCCCAGCCCTGCACGAGATAGAGCGCCGTGGAGACGCCTTCGAGATAGCGCGGGGCGAACAGCTTCATGGCGATGCCGATCGCCGCCATGGTCCACACCACGGCCAACAGGCCCAACCCCCAAGCATTGTTCATCTTGATCAAGACGAACGGCGTGTAGGTGCCGGCGATCATGAGGAAGATGGCCGCGTGGTCGAGCCGGCGAAACACCGCCTTGAGCTTGGGGCGGACGATGAGGTTATAGCCGGCGGAGCAGCTAAAAGTGGCAACGAGGGCAAGGCCGTAAATAGCGAGGCTGACGATCCAGAGCGTGGCTTGCGCCCTGACGCCCACGATCAGCAGGGCCGTGAGAGCAACGAGGCTCGCGGCAACGCTGATCACGTGAATGCAGCCATCCGCTACGCGCTCGCGCGCCGTATATTCG
>Ga0315278_10002658_pt1 | contig 15929 bp, 10 predicted proteins | sample YL17G06_0_MG_FD_203880 | JGI IMG/M metagenome (GOLD analysis project Ga0315278, IMG submission 203880) | Sediment microbial communities from Yellowstone Lake, YNP, Wyoming, USA - YL17G06_0 | ecosystem: Environmental > Aquatic > Freshwater > Lake > Sediment | place: USA: Wyoming | collected... | reverse complement strand
TTGGGGCAAGTCGACCTGCTTCACTTCAACCAGCGCCACCTTAATCCCCCAGGCATCCGTATGCTGGTCGAGGATGCTCTGCAGCTTGGCATTTAAGATCTCCCTCTTGCTGAGCAGATCATCGAGTGGGACTTCGCCAAGAACCGAGCGGAGAGTAGTCTGGGCCAGCTGCGAAGTGGCATAGAGATAGTTCTCCACATCGACGATTGCCTTAATGGCGTTCATGACACGAAAATAGACTACTGCATTCACCTTCACCGAAACGTTATCTCTGGTAATGATGTCCTGGGGAGGCACATCGAGCGTCACCGTCCGCAGTGGGACTTTGACGATTTTATCGATGGGCCAAAACACAAAGATCAGCCCGGGGCCTTTGGGCTGGGGGAAAAGTCGACCCAAGCGGAATATCACCCCGCGCTCGTACTCCCGCAAAACTTTGATCGAGTTAAACAACCAGATCACCGCGACAATAGTAAAAAACAACGTTAGAGGCGGATTGAAGGTTTCCATGTTTGTTTCTCCTTTTTCAAACCACACAGGAACAATCGAAGCCTAAATCTTGGCTACTTCCACTCTCAATCCTGAAACCGCCAGGACCTTGACTTTATCACCGGAGCGGATGGGCGACGGACTGTAGGCCTGCCAAATCTCGCCATGCACCCGCACCGTTCCATCTTCTTGGATGTCGGTCAGAGCCAAACCAATTTTTCCGATCATGCCTTCTTCCCCAGTCACTGACTTTTTCCGATGGGAGAGGATGACCAGCCGCATCAAGAAAATGGTAATGCCCGCAAAGGGCAGCGTAATTCCAAAGGCTGTTGCTAATCGAATTTTTAATTCCGGGATGGGAGAATCAATTAAGATCAGGGACCCGATCACCATGGCAATCATTCCCAGGATTGCCAAGATGCCATAGCTTGTCACCTTAGCCTCTAATACGAATAAAACAATGGCTCCTATGATCAGAACTACTCCTAGAAAATTGATGGGCAGAATATTGAGGGCAACCATGGCCAGAAATAAACAGGCCGCTCCCAGGACTCCGGGAAGAATAAATCCCGGATGAGTAAATTCAATGTACAAACCCATGAGTCCGATGACTCCCAAAATGATGGCGATGTTGGGATCCAACACTTTCGTGAGCAATTTCTGCCGCGACGACATGGGGAACGGATAGAGTGCTTCGCCTTTTAACTTGAGCCGGTGAGCACTGCCATCGAATCGTTGAATGGTCTTGCCGTCAAACTGATTCAATAAATCTTCCGTGTTTTTGGCGACTCCGTCGATGAGATGCTGTTGGAGGGCTTCAGACTCGGTGAACGACTTACTCTCAATGACGCCTTTCTCAGCTAATTCGGTGTTTCTTCCTCGTTTGCTGGCAAAACTCCTCAAGTACGCCGCGGCATCGTTCTCGACCTTCTTATTCATAACCTCATCAATTTTTCCCCCGCCGAGCATGACGGGATGAGCCGCCCCGGTGTTGGTGCCGGGAGCCATTACTGCGAGGTCGGCGGAGAGCAGAATGTAAAAACCCGCTGAGGCAGCACGGACACCGCTCGGAGCGACATAAACGATCACAGGGACTTTCGATGCTAGAATCTTTTCGATGATTTCACGCATCGACTGATCGAGCCCACCGGGGGTACTGAGCCGGATAATGACCGCTTCGGCCTTTTCCGCTTCGGCCCGGGTGATGCCTTGAATAATATATTCAGCAGTCGCCGGATGGATGACGTCATTCACCTCCAGACTAAAAACACTGGCTCGGAGAAGTAAGGGAAATAGGAAGAGGTGGATTCCAATTACCGGAATGATTTTTCGCATTGAGATCACGCTTACCCTATTGGGTGGGAAGGTTTTTGAGAATTTCTTTGGCCTCGGCATTCCCAGGTTCAAGATCCAAGGCAATCAATGCCTCGGCCTTAGCCTCTTCCATTCGGTTCAGAGAAAGGTAGAGATGAGAAAGTTGGAGTCGAGCCGATGCACTTTCCTGCAACCACACGGCGGCATGGAGCTCCGAGATTGCTTTGTCCTTCTCTCCTTTGGCCTCTAGCACTCTGGCCATGATGAGTCTCGCTTCGATCGACTGGGGCGCGTCTTGGATGATTCTCATGAGTAACTGCTCCGCCTTATCCAGCTGTTTTGCCGCCAAGCTCTGTTTAGCCAGTTCGATTCCCTCACGAATCTTTTCCTTTTCCGTTCGGGGACCTTCTTTCCATTCCTTGATTTGTCGGATCTGCAATTGAAGCTGCTTTAGACTGGATTCGTCGAAGTGTGTTTGGATCCGAAACAGATCAGGAACCTGCTTTCGCGCTTCCCAGCTCTCCACCTTCGGATTAAAACGTCGAGCCTCTTCCCAAGCAACTGCCGATTCCTCGGCGTTGCCAAGGGCCTGAAAACACTTGAACAAAAGATACTGTGCTTCCCCATCCGAACCAATGAATTCGTTCACTTCGTCCAAAGTTTTAATCGCCGCACTGAAATTTCCTGTTCTCCAATAGTAATAAGCCAGATTAAAACTATAATCCGGTTCCGATGGCTCCATTTCAACTGCCTTCTGTAACGCAGCGGCAGCCCTCTGATTTGAGCCCTGGAGGCTCAGGGAAATTCCGAGGTTGCTGACAACCTGCCCCAATGGAACGATTCCGTTCAAACGCTGAAACTCCTCTACCGACTTGTCATAGCTTTTCAGGTAGAAATAGTTCAACCCTACCAGAAAATGGGCTTCCAGGTAACCTTCATTCAGCCTGAAGAGTTTCTGAAGCCACAGATTTGACGTTGCATAGTCCTTTTGCTGATAGTAAAGCTTGCCTAACTGAAGGATTGCTTTCGCATAATTGGGATACTCCCTTTCAGCCTGGCGAAAGAATCGGAGCTGTTTGATCTGGTCAGAGTCGATGAGTCCCCGGATATAACTCTCCAGGGCGATATTCGGAATTGTTGGAAATTGCGCCAGATATGCTTCCAAACTCAGCGGGAACGAGCTATCGATTTGTGTCAGTAATTTCCAGGCCAGGCGCCCACTCAGCAATTGAATCTCTTCGAGCGGACCTGCTTCTTTCAAGGGTTGGTTAAGACTGTTCCTTCGTAAATCCAAAGCCGATAAGCTGACTTCGATCTTCTTCCCGTCTGAACTAAATTCCCCCAAAATCAAGAATTGAGCATCGAGTTCCTGTCCGATCTTGATCAAGGTCGCTTTCGACGCATTCAGGGAATAAGCAATTCCAATCCGATCAAATGCGATCACTTGTTCATCCCGGCCCAGAATGTTCAAGCTCGGCCATTTCAAGCGTTCCTCAAGCAATTCAGGAAGGCATTCACTCACCCATTGAATGCCGGGTTTTCTTGAAAGGTTTGTAAACGGAAGCACGACGAGGGTCCGAATCTCCGACAGGCCTACTTGAACCAAAAAGAGCAAGAGGCAGAGAGTCAGAAATCCCTTTCGAGCACCGGAGAACCTAAAGAAGCACGCGCTGCCCGTCATGAATCTCCTCTGGCATGAGCTCTCAATTCCTCGAAACTGGAGTGAGCGCTCGTCTGGATGGTTGTCGTAGTACCCGAATCCTAGCTCGAATTTCATCACTTTATTATTATATCAGAGCAAAATCATGACTTACACCTCGAAAGCGCCGCCCGACTGAGAATCGATTGAACTTTTCCAATTCAAGCTTCGTTCCTAGGAATGGGTGTACGGTAAGCTGATTTGGGCTATAATGAAAATTTAGGGGAGTACGTGACACATATGAATCCAGCTAAGACTCGATCCCTGGTAGGGCCCTTGGTTTTGATTGGACTCGGTAGCCTGTTTTTGATTCACAATCTGACTGAGATCAATATATTTAGATTGATTTGGCCTTATTGGCCTCTAGTCCTGATTCTGATTGGGGTTAGTAAGCTAGTGGAGTACTACAAGAGGAAAAATCCAATTTCCGGGGATGACAGGGGCTAGCCCTTTTCGAGTGCTCGTTACGGCACCTCCCTTCATCAAGTTGTTTGCGACTGTTTGACTGACTTCTTTTTAGCTTCCTGCCAAAGCTGTTCGAGTTCCTGAATATCACTTTGGCTGAAATCTCTTCCCGCCTCCCGCAAGCATTGTTCGATATGTTGAAACCTTTGAATGAATTTTTTGTTGGTCTTGCGAAGCGCCGTCTCGGGGTCAATCTTCAGGAATCGTGCAATATTAACCGCCACAAATAGAAGATCCCCCACCTCCTGTTCCACCCGGGGATCAATTGGCTCCTGCTGCTCATTCTGTAAGGCTTCTTTTAGCTCATTAACTTCTTCGTGAAGTTTCTCAAAAATTTCCTCGATACCCGACCAGTCAAATCCAACCCGAGATGCTTTTACAGTCAGTTTGTTTGCCTCAAGGAGCGCAGACATAGGGGAGATCCCTTCTAGAATGGAAGGCGACGACTTCTCCGCCCGCATCGGCTTTTTCCGGTCCGCACGCTCGGTCTGCTTAATGGATTCCCAGTTCTTGATGACTTCCTCAGGCGAGGAAGCCCGTTCGTCTCCAAACACATGCGGATGTCGGCGGATCATTTTCGAAATGAGGGTATGGATTACGTCATCGATTTGGAAACTCCCTTCTTCCTCTGCCAACTTGGACACAAAAACCACTTGAAACAAGAGATCCCCCAGTTCAGCACACAGTTCTTGGCGATCGCCCAAATCCATGGCCTCGAGAACTTCGTAAGCCTCTTCCAATACCAGGGGCTTTAGTGTGTCGAATGTCTGTTCCCGATCCCAGGGACAGCCTTCTGGCCCTTTTAACCGATTTACCAGAGCCACCAGTTCTTCAAATCTATTTCCTTTGTTCAATGCCGTTTTGATCCTTTTCCGAAGCTGCACTTCCCATCCTGCTCAAAAACTTGCTATCATTTTGCATCAAATCATCAAAAAGCCAAGAAAAGATCCGATGAACCATTCCCGATTAGAAGTACTGGCACTTTTTACTCTGGCGCTTTTGCTGCATTGGCATTGCGGCAAGAAAATGTTCGAGGAAGGGATTTCTCATCCCAAGCAACCGCGGTCTGGAGGACGATTACGGCTGGCTGCACAATCGCCAAGCTCTTTGGATCCGATCCGATCCCAGTCTTATTGGGAATCGGGAATTGTGCTGCAACTATTTGACGGATTAGTGCGGCTCGACTCCTCCTTGAATATTGTCCCAGCCATTGCGCAGGACTGGTCGATATCGCCCGATGGCAAGGTTTATCAGTTCGATCTTCGAAAGGGAGTAAAGTTTCATAACGGACGCGAAGTCGAAGCTGCGGATTTCGTTTATTCCTTATCGCGATTGCTCGATCCGAAGGAAGAATCGCAAGACTCGCATTCTTACCTGCAAATTGGCGGCACCGGCGACTTGCGCCAAGGGAAGGCATCGGTGGTGAGCGGCCTTCGGGCCCCGAACCGATACCACTTGGAAATCGCTCTGGAACGTCCGTATGCGCCTTTCTTACGCCTGCTGGCCCTTCAGCCTGCTTCGGTGGTTCCCCATGAGGAATTGGCGCCAGGCAAGAACTTTTCGAAAAGGCCCGTCGGGACTGGACCATTCCGGTTGGACTCATGGGACCCGGAATCTGAAATCCGATTGAAGGCGAATCCTGATTATTTCGGGGGGAAACCTTTTCTGGACGAGCTACAAATCCGGACTTTCTCTGCTCTGAGCGCAAAAGAAAGCTATCAGGAATTCCTCGATGGGAAACTGGACCTATCTTTTGTCCCGCCGGAGCGGTATCTCGAGGCAAAAAACAATCCGAATTGGATTTATGTCAGCCGACCCGTTCTTCGGTTTCTTTATTTAGGAATTAACATGAAGGATCCCTTGATGCGAAAACCAGAAGTCCGCAAGGCCATCTATCATGCCATTAATAAGAAAGCAGCGGTCGGCCAGGATCTGGACTATGAGGTCACGCATGCCATTCTTCCGATCTCGCTTCTGGGTTCGAAATATTCAATGCAAACGGACCCCTACGCTCCCGAAGTCGCAAGGCAGACCTTAAAGCAATTAAAATTGAGTGGAAGAAAGCTTGTGCCCCTGCAACTGTGGCATGCCTATGTTTCCGACTCCCGAACCCGCCTGCTTTCTCGAATTTCCAGTGATCTCAACGCCGTTGGCTTTAACGTTGAACTCCGATTAGTCTCTTCAATGAACGAACTGCTCACCCGAATTTATTCCGGTCAGACCCAGCTCTTCTTGCTTGGAGAGCAGATTGACTTTCCAGACCCCGACGCGTTATTCGACCGCCTCTTCAACTCCAAGAGCCAAGCGAATCCCTTTGGCTATCACAATTCTGGCGTAGACCAATTGCTCATGGAAGCCCAGGCAACTCTGGATGACGAACAGCGTGCCAGGCTATACGGGGAGATTGAGCGAAGGATTCTGGACGATCACGCCATCTTGCCTCTGGCTAGCGTTAAATATTCCTACGTCCATCCCCGGCGATTTAAAGATCTGGAGGTCAATGTTCTGGGATTTCAGTATCTCCCTTTTCAACAGGTATGGGAGCAAACAGATTGAAGCGGAACACTCACTCCCTAATGTTCTCCAATTCCTTTTCTACAAATTGCATGAGAGGGAGCAAGACCTCCGGCCCGAAATCAAACTGGATATTGGCACCGGCAAATAGTTCGGGCAACGGTCGGCTCCCACCCAATTGCAGAGCATTCCAATATTCGTTAACGGCTTTGCCGAAATCTTTCTTTGAATTCAACCACACTTGCAGCGCGCCGAGCTGGGCAATCGCATATTCAATATAATAAAAAGGCAACTCGAAAATATGCAATTGGCGGTGCCAACTCGTGGCCTGGAAATGTTCAAACTCGCTCCAATCTTCGATTCCTCCAAAACGCCGATGCAGCTTGAGCCAAGCTTTCCGGCGGTCTTCGACAGAATGGTCGGGATGAGTATAGATCCAATGCTGGAAGGCATCCACCCTGGCGATCCAGGGCAAAATGTCAATGATCCCTTCGAGGTGTCTCTTTCTCGATCGATTGAAATCTTCCGAGTTCGGGTAGAACTCACTCAGGAATTCGCCCCCCAGCAGCTCCATGCCCATTGACGCGACTTCACAGAATTCAATCGGGGCGTGGCGATAATCCGTTAGCGGTTCGTCTCTTGTCGCAAAAACATGGAAGGCATGTCCAGACTCATGGAGCAGCGTCCTGACATCGCCATCCAACCCGACCGCATTCATGAAGATAAACGGGAGACGGGCTTCTTCCAGAGAGGCCTGGTAGCCTCCAGGCGCTTTCCCTTTGCGGCTTTCGAGGTCCAGCAAACGGAGCTCCCGCATCCTCGCGACAAACTCACCAAATCGATTGTCCACCTTCCTGGTGATTTTCAAGCAACCTTCCACCAGATCTCCGGCTTCTTGAAAAGGTTTCAGAGGTGGACGGTTTTGGGGATCCACACTCAGATCCCACGGGCGAAGTTTGGCTAGATTGAGATCTCTTGCCCGCCGCTCCTCGATTTTTCGCATGAGCGGAACGACGGCTTTTTCAACGCCTTCGTGGAAGCGAAAACAATCTTCAGGTATATAATCAAAACGTTCCAGGTGTTTGAAAGCATAATCCCGGTAGGAAGTGTATCCGGCGTTGAACGAAATCTTCCGCCGCAGCTCCAGAAGATCATTGAAAATAGCCTCCAGCCTTTCGGACTCCCTCCAGCGTACGTCCACAACAGCCTTCCACGCAGCCTCTCGCAGTGAACGATCCGGGAATTCCTGGTAACGGCTCATTTGCTGCAGAGTCTGCTCCCGGCCTTCGAATTCAACTGTCAGGGAACCGATTAGTTTCTGATAATTTTGCGATAACTTGGATTCTTCCGTTTCAAGCCGGACGTTTTCCTCACGGAATAGATCGACGTCATTTTGGAAGGATCGCTTCAAAACAAAGTATCGCCGGCTGGGGAGATGACTCCAAGACGATGATTGCAAGATCCTGATCTTGAGCCGGTGGTCGGCAGACTTGACGTTCTCCGAAATTTCTTCAAGGTAATCAAAATAGGATTTCTCCAGATCTTTATTTTCAGTGTCGCAGGTCATGCGGATGTACCGCACAGAGCCTTCCTCCTGAATAGCATCCATCAACTCACTCCGGTTCAGGAGCCAAGATTCCAGTTGCGCGAGTGTATCCAGTGGGCTCCGCTCCAGCATTTCAAACAAAGGGAGGATATTTTGCCAGCGCGAAAAATCCAAGGGAGCAAGAACGAAACGGCGCCCAAATTGATGAGGAATGTTCGTCAGTACGGTCATAGAATAAATTGGCTCCTTTCCAGCTGAAACCCGTATATGCTACGAGGAGACGAGAATAATTGCCAGGATAGTTATTCCATCCTTAATACGGTCCTGTCAGGGGAATCCTTTGAACATGAATCCTGAAAACCCCTTGGAATACCTTGAGTCTTGTTTTGAAACTGGGTGCTTGGCATCGGTCCTTCCTGCCATACCCTTGCGTTCACGGCAGTGAAGAAATAGAATGACCCACTTTCGAAGTAGTTCCGCCTGGCAGGCTGCAGAAAGGATTGCTTACCTTGTCTTTCTTTATTGCGCTCTTGGGAATCTCCCTTCTCGCCCTCATCCTCTGGGATTCTTTTGAAACCATCATCCTTCCCCGCCGCGTGACCCGTCGCTTGAGGCTGACGAGAACGTTTTATAAGTACACGAGGACCCCTTGGCTTCAGATAGCGCGCCGGATGACTCCTGGCAAGAGGCAGGAAGGATTCCTAAGCGTTTTCGGCCCTCTTTCTGTGTTATTGCTCTTCGCGGTGTGGGCGGTGGGGCTGATTCTCAGCTTCGCCATGCTGCATTGGGCAACCGGCAGGCTGGTTGGGGGCTCATTGGGCATTCGATCTTTTCGAACCGACCTATACCTGAGCGGGACAACTTTTTTCACGCTTGGCCTTGGGGATGTCACGCCGCATACACCTCTCGCCCGGTTCGTGACGGTGGCGGAGGCTGGAACCGGCTTCGGCTTCCTGGCCATCGTGATCGCCTATCTGCCGGTCCTCTACGGAGCCTTTTCCCGGCGCGAGGTCAACATTTCTCTGCTAGATGCCCGAGCAGGATCTCCACCAACGGCAGCGGAACTCCTGCGACGGCACTCCCGGCAAAACAACCTGGAAGCGTTGGAGCAATATCTACTTGCGTGGGAAACCTGGTCTGCGGAGCTGATGGAAAGCCATCTCTCATATCCTGTTCTTTGCTATTTTCGATCACAACATAACAACCAGTCTTGGGTTTCAGCCCTGGCCACAATTCTGGACTCCTGCGCTCTGCTCATCGCCCATACCGAAGGGGCGCTCCGGTGGCAAGCCGAGTTGACCTTCGCCATTTCACGGCACGCCCTTGTGGATCTGGCTCAAGTTCTTGCCGTCCCCCCCCAACCCCCACCGGTAGATCGTTTCGACTCCGTTATTCTGACAGAATTGCGGCTAATCTTAGGCGCAGCCGGCGCACCACTGTGTAAGGCCCGAGCAGCCGAGGAAACGCTCACCCAATTGCGCCAGATGTATGAACCTTTTTTGTTCGGCTTTTCGGAGCTTTTGCTCATGCCTCTTCCGGCCTGGGGGGCAGGCACAGGCTTCGTCGATAACTGGAAGACCAGTGCGTGGGGAAGAGTTTCAAGCTCGACGGGTCTCGTACCTGTCTCGCCGGTCGATGAGGACGACCATGCTTAAATCACGCGCTCCCGAAGAAACGATTGACCGGCGGTTGTGACAAAAATAGAGACCAGCAAGAAAGAAGAGCGGTTACTCCTCCTGCGGATTTCTTCCTGGATGTGCAGGACCTGGGGAGTGCAATGGGGTGGGTTGCGATTTCTCCGCTTGAACCGAAGAGTCGTTTGCCACAACAGTACCGGAGAGCGTTTCTTTGAACGAGGCGTCGATGCTTCGCACGTGAAGGTCCCGCTGCGGAAAAGGAATTTTGATGCCCGCTTCTCGCAATGCCTTGGCGACGGCGATCCCCACATCACTCTGGAGTTGGAACCAGGTTTCCTGCCGGGCAGACCAGAACCGGAGCTCGAAATTCATTGCGCTCTCGCCAAAGCCAAGGAAGAAGGCCATGGGCTGCGGGTTAATCATTACCCCTGGATTGGACTTCGCAACCTCAAGAAGAAGCTTCAGTACTCGTTCGGGATCAGTCCCATAGGCTACACTCACGGGCACATCAACGCGCCGCCAGGATGACGACAGGGTCCAATTAATGACCTGATTCGAGATCAAGTGGCTGTTAGGCACAATGACTTCCGCGTTTTGGAAAGTATGGACAGTGCTCGAACGTGCTCCGATCCGGCTGACCATACCCACCATGCCGCCTATATCTACCGTGTCACCCACTCGGATGGGGCGCTCGAAAAGCAGGATCAATCCTGAAACAAAGTTGTTCACAATATTCTGCATGCCGAAGCCAAGCCCGACGCCAATTGCGCCAGTGACCACCGTAAACTTGTTGAGCTCCACTCCAGCATCAGCCATTGCGGCGAAGATAATCAACACTAAAAGGATATAGTAAGTAAACTTTGAGATCGCATACGGCAGCCCTGGCTTTAAGGGCAAGCTCAGAAGCACGGTCTTCTCCAGGACGAAGGGGAGAAATTTTGCCAGGGCGAAACCAAGCACCAAGATGAGGAAAACGCTCAGTGTCCTTCCGAGCGTGAAAGAGATTTTTCCGAAACCAATGGGGAATTGGAGTGCCTTGTTCACGACGCCCATCACGCTCTCGTGAATGGTGAACAACAATAGCAGGGACCTCAGCCATAGTAAAAATGCGCCAAGAGCCAAGATGCGCTCACCCCAGCGCTCAACGATCTCCCAACGCCCTTCCGTCAGAGAGCGCCCCCGGTCACTGCGCACGGCAATGACCAGAATGAGCAAAAGGATGCGCGCCGCGCTGTAAAACGCGGCAGCCAAGAAGGCGCCAACCAGCGTCCCCACCCTAAGGACGAGAGAAAGGGACACATAGCCAAAAATATTGGCCGCAAAAGAGCCAGCTAGAAGGAATACCGCAACATGGAACCCAACGACCAGGGCCTTCAGACTCCGACCGGACATCTTGATTTGGCGCAGCCGGTTGGGACGACCGAGCCAGACAAAGATGACGATCGCGGCCAATACGGCAATCGCTGAGAGTTCTCGCTTTAGCACCGGCGGAAACGGGATTAATACGCGTACGCCTTCGAGCAAATTAAAGGCGGCCAAGGTAAACAGAAAAGGGTGAAATCCCGGCTCCAGCAAGGGAGGAAGCAACCGCAAGGCCAAAATCAAACAGAGCAAATAGACGACAATGGAAAGGTCGTTTGGAACGTACGCAATTTGACCGGTCACTCCCAATACGGCTACCAGAAGTGCGACCGAAATGGGGCGAGAGAAAATCTCCACGGCTTCACGAGAAACTCCCGGCCGTGTCGGGTCGCTAACGTAACGCTTCAACTTGAAGGCCGCTATTAAACCGAGGACGAACAAGAATAAGATGACGAACATGCGTACGGTCGTAGCGCGTAAATACCCTGCGGCATTCGTTAATTCTCGATCGAAGGAACGATAAAACAACATGATCATCGGTTGGTCGGTTTTGCGCAACTCACGGGCCTCCCAGAGTGGGTGGCTATCCCTCTCCAGCAGATGACCCCGCAGGCGCGCTTGAGCAGCTTCCAGCCTGGTCAGCACGTCTGAAATCTGCATATCCTGCTGCGAGACCTGGTTTTGAAATGTCAGAACCTGGCCGAGTTGCTCGTTGGCCCACTGGCGAGTAACACGGATTGCGTCTAGCTTCTGGCGGATTCGATTGATGACGGCTTCAATCCCGGAGGTATCATGGAACTGATCCCAAGTGGACTGCCATTGTAGTTTCTGCTCATCAAGCAGCCGGATCTGGTCTTCCAAGGTGGCAGCCCGGTCCCTCAGAAGCCTGCGCTGGGTGGCGTATTGTTGACTCAGTCTACGCCAGTAGAGATCTTCCTCCCGGAGTTCCAGAGTGTTCGGCTTGGCGTCAAGTAGCAAGTTCACTCGTTGCAGTCGATCAGAGATCTCCTCATCCTGCGCTTTCGCTGCGCTCTCGGATGGAAGTAGACCTGTCGTCGACGTTAATTGATTGGAAATTCCCTGTAACAGCTGATCCAAATCCTCGGCCCGGTCGGCAACCTGCGGCAGGGGAATCCCTTGATTAGGGGGGGGAGTTGTTGAAGACGCCTCGGGCACAGGGGATTGGACGGTTTGGCTCGGAGCCTGACCTGCCTTTTTCTTTGCAGGTGTCTGAGCCTGTCCAACCGGCACCAGCAGGACCAAAGAAGTCAAGAGCAACAACACGATCAAAAAGCCTTGCCCCACTCTCTTTTCAAGATGAGCTCCCTTGAGCCGATTCTGCTTGGGTGGGACTGGCCGGTCAGCTCTGGGACATTTATCCTGGAAGGATGGTGACAGGACCGCCACAGACATTGAATGCTTTCCTTTGAAAAAGTGGTTGGACTCGCCGTACAGCATCATTCACCTTAATCCTTCAATCTGAGTTGGCTTCAGACTAGCATCTTGGGCATAACTCGGGCAACGGGCTTTTGCATTCACCTTTTCGCGTCGCAAGTTATCTTGAGGGCAGTCATGAGGAATTTACCACGGGGGACACGGGGATTCTTAGCTCTTGAAGGGAACAAATTTCACAGCCGGCGCAGACATGCAAAACTTCCGTGCCTACGCCACCCGCGGATATCTCGAACTTCTGCAGCAATCAAACCCATCGTGATGCGGCTCCGAAATGCGAGGCTGCCCAACCAATGTTTGACAGGAAAGTTTGCCTTGATAACACTGAAATAGCGTGCTTTTAGGGCGGATTGCCCAAAGCCAATTTCAAGAAATCATACCTTACTCAGGAAAGGCCCAAAATGTCTTTTGAGAATAGGTATTGCAGGGTAGGGTCGGCTAATCTTCCAGGGGAAAAAGAAAACGGAAACCATACATCCCTGTATTCAGGTGGTCTACAACCTTTCCCCAGGTGATGTTGATCATTGAGATAAAGCCCGTGCGGTCCGCCAAGCTGAGCGTCGATCCAATACTGATCGGCCGCTTGGAAGTAAAACTCCCGCCACACTCGCTGAGATCGCGGGTAACAACCTCTTCCTCAAAGAAATCTCCCCGCTCATCTTTGCCACCCAGCCTGAAATGAAGTTCGACTTTGTGACGGGTGCACTGGCGATCGTGGACCGGTTTTTGCGAGTCGTCTGGGGCAAGATTGTTCATTTTAGAAATACGCTTCGGACAGTAGCCCTGGTTTTGGCAGCTGTACAGCACCGCATCAGGACCTTTGTTCGGACTATCAATTCAAAACCAATGAAAGGAACCAGAGATGAACTGCCCATCAATAAGAGCACAAATACGTTCCAACTCATGCACCCAGGTTTCCATTTGGTCTAAACGATAAACTAAATGCTAAGTCATTGATTTAATAAATAGAATAGCCTCTAGACAATAAAGCCTGCCTCCTCCTCTACGGAATGGGAGTTGCCCGTTTGAGGAATTTTTGTGAAAAGTATTACACACAGTGACCCGAGGAGGTCCCGAACAGAAGTTTCGAATTATCTTTGTGTTCAAGAGGGTTTATGGAGGGGGAAATGCAGGCGAGGACGCCTGCACTACAAACCCAGAATGTTTTCCACACCCAACATGACAAGCAGGCAGGCCTGCCGCTACATACAGAGATATATCTTGCCTCTCCCCCCATGACCTGACAAAATTTTTGTACTTCGATTTGTGTCCAGAAACTTCGGGCGGGTGAAAGTGAAGTTGAATGAGTTTGGGCCCAAGGACAAACAATGAAAAGAAGATGGCTAATTCCATGACTGAAATTGAAGAGAAGTGGCGGGAATATCTCGATACGCTAGGTCAGAACGCTGCATTTGTCGAGGGGTTGATCGGACAGTACCTCGAAGATCCTGCCCAGGTGGACGAACGCTGGCGGAGAATATTTGATGCCGTTGCCAAGGGGCAAGAACCTGTTGACGAGAAGGCCGCAGCCGTTTTCTCTTCAAAGACAGTTTCGTCCCCATCACAGGTCCTCGTCGAGACGGTTCACCGGGAAGCAGGAAAACGGCCAGAAGGAACTGATCTTGAACAGGTTGTGTTACTCCGGGGGGCAGCCGCAATCATCGCAGAAAATATGGAAGCCAGCCTCGCTCTTCCGGTGGCCACCTCTCAACGCCAGATTCCCATTAAAGTGCTTGAAGAGAATCGGAGGTTGATCAATCAATACCTTGGGTTGACCGGTGGGGGCCGAATCTCCTATACCCTCTTCATTGGCTGGGCCATCGTCAGGGCCCTGCGAACGTTTCCTAATCTGAACAGCGCTTACACAGAAACGGATGGCCGCCATGGCCGATTAGTCCACTCTACAATCAATCTGGGTGTCGCGGTCGATGTGGAAAGGAAAGACGGAACTCGGCTTCTCATGGTTCCGAACATCAAGAACGCGGGTTCACTCGACTTTCAGAAATTTTATTCGCAGCTCAACCATCTCATTGACCAGGTTCGAACCGGCAAAGCTGAGCCAACCGATTTTCAGGGGACCACAATCACCTTGACGAATCCTGGTACTGTCGGGACCGTGTCGTCGATTCCCCGCCTGGTTCCTGGACAGGGCGCCATCATTGCCTCGGGAACGATTGACTATCCGGCGGAATACCATGGGATGGCTCCCGGAACCCTCACCCTGCTGGGAATTAGTAAGATCATGACCATTTCCTGCACGTACGATCATCGGGTCATTCAGGGGGCCGAGTCCGGCATGTTTCTAGGCAAAGTGCAAGATTTCCTGCTCGGTGAAGAAGATTTCTACGATCAGATTTTTTCGGATCTAAAGGTTCCGTATCGCCCCCTGCGTTGGGCTCCGGACCGGAATCCTGCCCTGCTTGGTCTTTCCACGCAAAGAGAAGAGACCGAAAAACAGGCCCGCGTTCTTCAATTGATCAATGCCTATCGAGTTCGGGGACACCTGATTGCAGACCTGAATCCACTGGGAAGCGAATCTGCCTACCATTATGAATTGGACCCGATTAATTACGGGCTGACCCTTTGGGACCTGGATCGTTCATTTATTACGGGAGGGTTAAGTGCCAAGCTCGGAGACGCGCCTCAGCCCACAGCCACCCTCAGGGAGATCCTCGAATCCTTGCGCCAAACCTACTGCGGCAAGCTTGGGGTGGAATACATGAATATCCAACATCCGGAGCAGAAAAGCTGGCTGCAAATGCGCATGGAACCGAGCCGGAATAACTGGCCGATCGAGCCTGCGACAAAGAAAAGAATCCTGAGGTTGCTGACGGCATCAGAATGCTTTGAACATTTCTTGCATACCAAGTTCGTTGGGCACAAACGTTTTTCCGGAGAAGGCGCAGAGACCCTCATCCCGATTCTTTACGAACTCCTCGAAATGGCGGGCGGGCATGATGTCCGCGAGGTCGTCATTGGCATGGCTCATCGAGGCCGTCTTAATGTGCTAGCCAATATCATCGGAAAACCTTATACGCAAATTTTCTCCGAATTTGCAGGGAATGTGGACCCCTATTCAGCGTTAGGGACCGGTGATGTGAAGTACCATCTGGGGGCCAGCGGCCGCCAGGTCACGCAGTCGGGAAAGGAAATTACGGTGTCCGTCTGCCCCAATCCCAGCCACCTGGAAGCGGTGAATCCGGTTGTCGAAGGAATTGTGCGCGCCAAGCAGAACCGTCATAAACCGGAAGGAAGGGATCAGTTCATTCCTCTTCTCATCCACGGCGATGCCGCCTTTGCGGGACAGGGGATCGTGGCCGAGACTCTCAACCTGTCTCAGCTGGATGGCTACCGTACGGATGGAACGATTCACTTGATCGTGAACAATCAGATCGGATTCACGACGGCTCCAGACGACGCTCGCTCCACGCCTTACAGCACTGATGTCGCG
>Ga0315278_10002657_pt1 | contig 15930 bp, 14 predicted proteins | sample YL17G06_0_MG_FD_203880 | JGI IMG/M metagenome (GOLD analysis project Ga0315278, IMG submission 203880) | Sediment microbial communities from Yellowstone Lake, YNP, Wyoming, USA - YL17G06_0 | ecosystem: Environmental > Aquatic > Freshwater > Lake > Sediment | place: USA: Wyoming | collected... | reverse complement strand
CCGCAGTGCGAGACCGGCGCCATGCCGCCCTTCGGCAACCTCTTCGGGCTTCCGCTGATCGTCGACCGCACTCTCGAGGACGACGCGAACATTGCCTTTCAGGCAGGCACTCACACCGAAAGCGTTCGCATGAAGTACTTGGACTTCAAGCGGCTTGCGAGGCCGCAAGTGGCGGACATCGCGGCGTGACGGACGGTTTACATACGAGCCCATAGGAGAGAGACGGATGGAGCTTCCACTACAGCTTTCGTTCCGCGGCATTCCCCCGTCCGAAGCCATAGAGGCTCGCGTACGGGAATACGCCGATCGGCTCGACCACTTCTACCCGCGCATCACGAGCTGCCGCGTCATGGTCGAGGCGCAGCACCACCGGCACCACAAGGGCAACGTCTATCACGTGCGCATCAACATTTCGGTTCCGGGACGCGAGATCGTCGTCAAGCGCGACCCGGCCGAGCACGGCGCGCACCAGGATCTCTACGTCGCGCTGCGCGACGCGTTCGACGCGGCGACACGCCAGATCGAGGACTATGCGCGCGAGGTGCGGGCGGACGTGAAGACACACGACCAGCCGCTGCGGGGTCGGGTCGCGAAGCTCTTCCCCGAAGCGGGTTACGGCTTCATCGAGACGCCGGACGGTCGCGAGATCTACTTCCACCAGAGCAGCGTCCGTGAAGGAAGCTTCGACCGGCTGGAGATCGGCACGGAGGTACGGTTCGCGGAGGAAGCGGGTGAAAAGGGGCCGCAGGCGAGCAGTCTGGTCCCGATCGGCGGACGAGCGGCTTAGGCACCTCGGGTGAAGAACCAGCAGGCCGAACGCGAGAAGATGGTCGAGACCCAGATCGCGGCGCGCGGTGTCCGCGACCCGGCGGCGCTCGCGGCGATGCGATCCGTTCCGCGCGAGGCCTTCGTACCGCCGGAGCTCGCGGAGTTCGCCTATCAGGATACGCCGCTACCGATCGAGAGCGAGCAGACGATCTCTCAGCCCTACATCGTCGCGCTGATGGCGGCCGCGCTCGAGCTCGGGCCGGGCGATCGAGTGCTCGAGATCGGAACCGGCTCGGGTTACGCGGCGGCCGTCCTGAGCCGCATGGCACGCGAGGTCTATACCGTGGAGCGCCACGAGGAGCTCGCGGGGATCGCCTCGCGACGCCTGCGCGACCTCGGCTTCGACAACGTGTCGGTCCTACACAGCGACGGAACTCTCGGCTGGTCGGAGCATGCGCCTTACGACGCCATCGTGGTCGCCGCGGGAGGGCCGAAGGTGCCGCCGTCGCTTCTCGACCAGCTCGCGGTGGGGGGGAGGCTCGTCATCCCCGTCGGGGAAGAGAAAGCCCAGACGCTCGTTCGAATCAGGCGTGGCTTGGACGGCCAGCTCTCGGAGGAAAACCTCGGCGCGGTCCGCTTCGTCCCCCTCATCGGCGCCGAAGGCTGGGAGGTCGAGGAACGGGCGCCATCGCCGCGGGCGCCGAGCCGCCCGGCCACGGTGGCCGGCCTGATCCGCGAGACCGCGGAGCCCTTCCAGGATCTCGAAGAGGCGGATCTCGGAGCGCTCCTCGAGCGCATCGGCAACGCGCGGCTGGTGCTGATCGGCGAGGCCACGCACGGCACCTCGGAGTTCTACCGGTTGCGCGCACGCCTCACGCGGGAGCTCATCGGCTCGCGCGGATTCAACATCGTCGCCGTCGAGGCCGACTGGCCGGACGCGATGCGCGTCAACCGCTACGTCCAGGGGATGACCGAAGTAGACCGCGCCTGGCGCGCCTTCGCGCGATTCCCGACGTGGATGTGGCGCAATCAAGAGGTTCTCGGCTTCGTCGAGTGGCTCCGCGAATGGAATGCCGTGCGGCGGCCTCGGGGGGCGGCGGGCTTCTTCGGCCTAGACCTCTACAGCATGTACACCTCGATCCGCCTGGTCCTCGACTACCTCGACCGCGTCGATCCGCCGACGGCGAACGTCGCGCGCGAGCGCTACGGATGCCTGACTCCCTGGGAAGGAGACGCCGCCACTTACGGTCGTGCCGCGACCACCGGCCGCTACCGGGTTTGCGAGAAGGAGGCCGTGGCGATGCTCCGCGACATGGTGGCACGGCAGGTCGAGTACTCCGAGCGCGACGGCGAGCGCTACTTCGATGCGGCGCAGAACGCGCGGCTGATCGCCGATGCCGAGCGCTACTACCGGGTCATGTACTACGGCGGAGTCGAGTCGTGGAATCTCCGCGACCGGCACATGTTCGAAACCCTGCAGGCGCTGCTGCTTTTTCACGGGCCCGATTCGAAGGCCGTCCTGTGGGAGCACAACTCGCACCTCGGTGACGCCGCCGCCACGGAAATGGGGATCCGCGGGGAGCTGAACGTCGGGTCGCTCTGTCGCGAGGCATACGGCGATCGCGCGTTCCTGATCGGCTTCGGAACGGATCATGGCACGGTGGCGGCGGCGAGCGCGTGGGACGGTCCCATGCAGATCATGAAGGTCCGGCCCGCGCATCCCGAGAGCTACGAGCGGCTCTGCCACGACTCGGCGGTCGCAGCGTTCCTACTCCACTTGCGGGAGCCGAACCGGCCAGAGGTTCGTTTCGAGCTCGAGGCGCCGCGCCTCGAGCGTGCGATCGGCGTCGTCTACCGCCCCGAGACCGAGCTCGCGAGCCACTACCTGCACGCGTCCTTGCCCCACCAGTTCGACGAGTACATCTGGTTCGACGAGGCCCGTAGCGTGCACCCGATCACCGAGCCCGCGGCCCGAGGCTTCCCGCGATCGCATCCCTTCTCGCTTTACGGACCGGCGTGATGCCCGCCGAGGTCGCGGAGGTCCTGCGGCGTCTCGACGCCCGGCTACTTTTGCAGTGAGCGCGATCTCCGCGCTAGGAAGTTCGCGATGAGCGGCACGCAGGCGATCCAAGCCGGCAGGAGTCCGCGAGCAGGACCGGCGCCCGAAGCCACGTTCGCAGCCGCGGCACGAACGGAGCAGGGCCCGCCGCGCGCCGGGGGCTGGCAGGCTGCCTCGTTCGTCGCCGGCTCGATGCTCGGCATCGGCATCTTCATCGGCCCACCACAGGTCGCTGCTCACGTGAGCTCGACCGTCTGGTACCTTTTCGTCTGGACCGCGGGCGCAGTGGTCGCGCTCTGTGGCGCCCTCTCGGTCGCCGAGCTGGGCGCGATGATGCCGCGCTCCGGCGGCGAGTACGTCTACCTGCGCGAGGCCTACGGAAAGCCGATCGCATTCGCCGCGGGCGTCGTGCAAATTCTCGCGATCTTTCCGGGATCGCTCGCGGCGCTGGCCGTGGCGGCTGCCTCCTTCCAGCTGCCGGCGCTCCTCGGTCCTGCCGCCGCCGAGCCGATTCGGTTCCTCGGCGTCGAGCTTGCCGCGGCGCCCCTCTGGGCAAGCCTGATCGTCGTCGCCTTCACGGCGATCAACCATCTCGGGATCGTCGTCTCGGGCCGAGTCGAGTTGCTGCTTGCCGGCGTGCCGGTCGTTCTTCTCGCAGCCACCAGCACCGTCGTCGTCGCCGTGCGCGGGTTGCCAGGGGTTGCGGCCCCTGCCGGGGCCTTCGATGCCGGCGCGCTGGCCGCCGCCTTCCTGCCGGTCTACTTCGCCTACTCCGGCTGGAACGCCGCGATCTACGTGGCGGGCGAGATCCGCCATCCGGAGCGGAGCCTGCCGCGAGCGCTCGTCGGCGGCACCGCCGGCGTGGCCGCCGTGTACCTCGTTCTCTGTGCCGGTTTCGTGGCGCTCTTCCCGCTGCGCCGCCTGGCGCTCGTCGGCGAGGCGGGAACGGCAGCGGCGCGCGAGCTTTTCGGCACCGCGGGCGAAGCCGTGGCCACGCTGCTCATCCTCTGCGCCGTCCTCGCTTCGATCAACGGCACCGTGCTCGGTGGATCGCGCATCGTGCAAGCCATGGCGCGGAACGGCGAGGGCTTCGCGTTTGCCGCCCGACGCGATCCGCGAACCGGCGCGCCGGTAGCCGCGCTCTGGCTCCAAGCGGCATGGTCGATCGTGCTCGTCGCCTTCCGCCGTTTCGACGAGCTTCTCGCCTACACCTCGAGTGCGATGCTCGTCACGGCCGCGCTCTCCGTGCTCGCCGTGATGGTGCTGCGGTGGCGCCGGCCCGAGTTCGATCGCCCGTACCGCGTTCCTCTCTACCCCCTTCCCCCTCTCGTCTTCGCCGCCGCCAGCCTCTCGGTGGTGGCGATTCTCGCTCTGCGCGGCGACTCCTCGGTGTGGCTGAGCCTCGGCTGGTTCGGACTCGGCTTGGCGGCGCACCGCCTGCTTCGGGCGCCGAATTCGCTCCAACGGGGAGAAGGGAGCAGAAGCCGTTGAATTCGCGCGCGCTTTCGTGAAGAGTACCGACCTCACCGCTACTTCTCGACCGGCGATACCCCCAGTGGCGAGAACGAGTCGACCCATTCGAGCTCCTTCGAGCTTCTTCAGTCTTTATGCGCATGGGTTCGTGCGCGTGGCGGTGGCCACCCCGCCGGTGCGCGTCGGGGATCCCGCATTCAACGCGGAGGGCACGGTCGCGCTGATCCGCGAGGCCGTGCGGAAGAGAGCGATCGTCTGCGTGTTTCCAGAGCTCGGGCTCTCCGCCTACAGCTGTGAGGACCTCTTTCACCAAGAGGCGCTGCTGCGCGGTGCCGAGAGCGCGCTCGCGACGCTCCTCACGCGCACGCGAGACCTATCGATTGCCGTGCTGGTCGGACTGCCGGTCGCCGTCGACGCGCTCCTCTACAACTGCGCCGCGCTCATCTGTCGGGGCAGGCTCCTCGGCGTCGTGCCGAAGCAGTATCTGCCGAACTATCGGGAGTTCTACGAGCTACGCCAATTCACTCCGGGCAGCACCTGCAGCCGCGACGAGGTCACTATCGCCGGACAGACCGCCCCATTCGGCCCGGGCCTTCTCTTCCGGCTCCGCGAGCAGCCGAGGCTCGTGCTCTTCACGGAGATCTGCGAGGACCTGTGGGTCCCGGCGCCGCCCTCGAGCTTCGCCGCGCTCGCCGGCGCCACGGTCGTCGCCAACCTCTCGGCCTCCAACGTCGTGGTGGCCAAGCACGAGTACCGTCGCGAGCTCGCCGCCAACCAGTCGGCGCGCTGCCTCGCCGCGTATCTCTACAGCGCGGCCGGACCCGGCGAATCCACCACCGACCTGGCATGGGACGGGCACGCGATGGTTTGGGAGAACGGAACGCTGCTCGCCGAGTCGCAACGCTTCTCCAGCGACCCTCAGCTCACCGTCGCCGACGTCGATCTCGATCGGCTCGCCGCGGACCGCATGCGCCAAAACTCGTTCGGCGAGTCGGTCCGCCGACACGCAGCAGAGGTCGCACGATTTCGCACGATCGACTTTTCGCTCGAGCTGCCGAGCGGCCGGCTCGCTCTCGAACGCCCGGTGGCTCGCTTCCCCTATGTGCCGGCGGATCCTCAGACGCGCGATGCGCGCTGCGAGGAGGTGTACCGCATCCAAGTGCAGGGCCTGGTCACGCGCATGCGGGCTACCGGCACGAAGAAGCTCGTCATCGGCGTTTCCGGGGGACTCGATTCGACGCAGGCGCTGCTCGTCTGCGCACGCGCGATGGACGAGCTCTCGCTGCCGCGGAAGAACATCCTCGCCTATACCCTGCCCGGCTTCGCGACCAGCGCTCGCACCAAGCGGCAGGCTTGGCAACTGATGCGAGCGATCGGGGCGACCGCCGAAGAGATCGACGTTAGGCCCTCGTGCCGAAAGATGCTCGAGGATCTCGGTCATCCCTATGCGCGCGGGCAGAAGGTCTACGACCTGACGTTCGAGAACGTTCAAGCCGGCGAGCGAACCAGCCATCTCTTCCGCCTCGCCAACCGGCACGGTGCGCTCGTTGTCGGCACGGGCGATCTCTCCGAGCTCGCGCTCGGCTGGTGCACCTACGGCGTCGGCGACCAGATGTCACACTACGCAGTCAACACGAGCGTGCCGAAGACGCTCATCCGATACTTGATCGAATGGGTGGCGGACTCCGGTCAATTCGACTCGGCGGCGAGCCAAACGCTCGCCCAGGTGCTCGCCACCGGGATCAGCCCCGAGCTCGTACCCGGCGAAAGCCCGCGCCAGCCGGGGCAGCTCAGCGAATCGGTGATCGGCCCCTACGCCCTGCAGGATTTCAACCTCTACCACGTGCTGCGCTTCGGCTACGCGCCCTCGAAGGTCGCCTTCCTGGCGTGGAGCGCATGGAGGGACGAGTACTCGCTCGCGGTGATCAAGAAGTGGCTGCGCGTCTTCCTCGATCGCTTCTTCCAGACGAGCCAGTTCAAGCGGAGCGCGCTTCCGAACGGCCCCAAGGTCGGATCGGGCGGCTCGCTCTCGCCGCGCGGCGACTGGCGCGCGCCTTCGGACGGCGTCGCCGAGGTGTGGCTCGCCGATCTCGAGCGCGTGCCCGCCCGCGATTCGGCTACCAAGTTCGGCGGAAATAATTCCACGCGCCGCGGGAAATGACTCCGGCTCTCTCAGATCGTCTGCGGAACGACGAGCACCGGACACAGCGACTCGCGAACGACACGTTCGGTGACCGAGCCGAGCGCCTTCCTTAGCAGCGCCACTCGAGCATGCGTTCTCATCACGACGAGGTCGGCGGGGATCACCCGTTCGAAATCGATGATCACGGAGGGCACATCGCCGGTCCCGAACAAGATCTCTCGGGGAACTTCGCGATCGAGATTCACGCGCGCCATCTCCTCGAGCGCCGCCCGTGCGAGCTCTTGTGTGCGCGGCGCCGCGGGCTCCTTCTCGCTCTCGGCTAGGATGTGGAGCAGGAAGATCGTTCCGCCGTCCACGCTCGCGAGCTTCGTGGCGAAGGCCAACATAGGGGCTTCGCCCGCGTCGAGCGCGAGCGGCACGAGGATTCGGCGAAACTTCAATTTTTCGCTCCGCGGCGGGATCGCGCTCGCGCGGGCCGTCTCGCCGGTCGTCGGGGCTCGCGGACCGTCAGCACAGGATGGCGCGCGCCGCGCACGACCTTCTCGGCGACGCTTCCCATCAGCAGGCGCGAAAATCCGCTTCGACCGTGGGTTCCCATCAGGATGAGATCGGCCGACTTCGCCGCTTGCTCCAAGATCGCGTGTGCGGCCGGGCCGCGCTCGATCACGCCCTGACTGCGTAATCCCCGTTTTCTGAGCCGAGCGACGAGGAGCGTAACCCGGCGGCTCGCAGAACGCATCAACTCTTCGTTCAGGCCGGCGATCTCCGGGGATCCATAGATATCGCCAAGGATGAGCGGCTCGAGAGCGTGGAAGACGATGATCCGGGCTCCAAACTCGCGAGCGAGAACCGCCGCGTACTTCAACGCGTAATCGGAGCCGGCGGAAAAGTCTATCGGTACGAGAATTCGCCGGATACGCATTCCTACTCGCCCCTTCTTCACTCTATGCGAAGGCAAGCTCTTTTGCCAAAGAAGGAGTGCGGAGAGAAGACTGCCGGGGGCCGATCTTCCCCTGGCGCCTGCGGGTCCCGGACACGGAGGAGAACGAGGGAACCTTGATCTCCGTGCTTCTGGCCGACCGCCGCGTCGAGTTCCTCGCGGACCCAGGGACCCATGTGCGCACGCCGCGGCCATTCCTACCCTTGGGAAGGCGTGGTCGCCGAGCTTTGCATTTTCGAGACCCGCGATACCCGCCTCGAGCCGATCGCGCTGCCCTGCCACAGCAGACACTCGATGGCTCGTGGCTTGCATCCTTGAGCTTCCGTGCGATCGCCCATGGACCCCGACCGCGATGCCCTTCCCAGCCGGTTCCGCGACCGTCGCGAGGGGGGCTGGCTGCTCTCCAGGCGTCTCGAGCGCTATCGGCAGGCGCAGCGCGCGGTCGTGCTCGGCCTGCCACGCGGCGGCGTCGTGCCGGCGGCGGAGATCGCCCGTGAGCTCGAGCTTCCGCTCGACGTCATCATCTCCCGCAAGCTGCGCGCCTCGCAGAATCCCGATTTCGCCATCGGCGCCGTTGCTGAGGGCGGCGAGCCCTATCTGAATCCGGCGACCGCCGAGAGGAGCGAAGCCTGGCGCGCGCACGTGTCGCGCGAGACGGCGGAGCAGCGGGTGGAGATCGCGCACCGCCAGCAGCTCTTCCGCGACGGCGAGCCGCTCGAGCTTCCAGCCGGCGCGACGGCCATCCTCGTCGACGACGGCGTAGCCACAGCCGCCACCGTGGTCGCCGCGATCGGCGCCTTGCGCCGCCAGCCGATCGAGCGCCTCGTGCTCGCCGTCCCCGTGGTTCCGCTCGAGACCGTGAGACGGCTCGAGCACTTGGTCGACGAGCTCGTCGCGATCACCACGCCGGCCCTCTTTTGGTCGATCGGCGGCTTCTACGATGACTTCCGGCAGGTGTCGGACGACGAGGTGCGCGAGTTGCTGGAGCAGGCCCGCATTCGTTGCCGATCCGCGCCGGCCCCGGTCACGAAGCTTGGGCGGCCTCGAGACCGTTGAGGATCAGCCCAAGCTACAGATCAACGGCGCGCGGCCCACTCCTTCGCCTTCGCGATTGCGATGCGGATCGCGGCGCCCTCCTCCCGACCTTCTTCCAGCAGAGCGTTGGCGATCTCGATCGCCTTCTCGCGCACACCCGCGGGCAAGTGCTCCATTGCGGGCGGGTAGCGGAGCTCGGTCCAAGGCATCGGGCCTACCGCTGCGGCGCGCCACCTGAGCGGCGCGGCGCACGGACGCAGAGGAGCATCGCTTCCGGATGGGCCCCGGCGCGCCACGGCAGCCCCACCGCGCCGACGCCCCGCGAGACCGCGAGCAGAGTCTCTCCGTGCACGTAGAGGCCCTCGTCCAGACAGAACTTGCTTTGGCGGATGAGCGGCGGCCCCTTCGGGAAGCGGATCTGCCCGCCGTGCGTGTGCCCGGAAAGCACCAGCGCCACCCGGCGCCGCTCGGCCTCGTAGAAGTCGTCGGGGTTGTGCGCGAGCAGAAGATGCGGCGGGCCGTTCACCGCGACGAGCTGTTCCCAATCGGGACCGCCGAGGATGCGGTCGTCGATGCCGCCGACCACCACGCACGCTCCGCGGTGGCCGAGGATGACCGATTCGTTGCGGAGCGTGCGGATGCCGATCGAGCCGAGCTCTGCGCGGATGCGCTCGGGCGCGAACGTGTAGTAATCGTGATTCCCATGACAGTACCACGCACCGAGGGGAGCTCCGGCGAGTAGTGAGAGCGCGGGCAGGAAGCCGTCGAGATCCTCGGTCTTGCCCTCGACGATGTCACCGGCGACGGCGACAACGTCGGGATTCAGGTCCATGAGCGCGCCAAGAAGCGAGCCCAACACCTCCGGCTTGAGGAACGCGCCAGCATGAATGTCGCTCAGCAGCAGGACCCGGAGATCCGCCGCATCGCTCGGCCAAAGGGGCGGCTCGATCGTCGCCTCGGCCACCTCGAAACGTCGCTCGAGCAGCCAACAGTAGGGGTGCCAGACGCCGAGCAGGTGGGGATAGACGTGCCGCGCAGCGAAGCGGTCCACGTTCCGCTCCGTCCACTTGAACGGCCCCCAGTACGGGTTCAGCCAGCGGCGCTCCTTGCCGGTCGTGCGCCGCGGTCGCCGAAGCTTCCGACGCCGCAATCGCCACGGCGACGCGGCCTCGGCCGAGCGGTTGAGATGCAGCTTTCCTTCAGGCCGAGCCACCAGAAAACCGTCGTTACCGACACGTCGCAGACGCAGACTACGGAAAGGCACACGAACGCGCCCTCGATCGGCAGCGCGTACCGCAATACTAGCACGAGCACACCGACGGGAAAGTCGAGTTCTAGGGGTGGCAAGGGAATTGCTGTCAGGAATCGAAGAGGAGACCAAGCCACATGATTCGAGTCCGAGAATGGATGACCAGCCCGATCGTGAGCATCAAGCCGCGTGACACGATCCTTCATGCTCGCGAGCTCATGGAGAAGCAGCGGATCAACCAGCTCCCCGTCGTCGTTCGAGGCCGACTCGTCGGCATCATCACCGACCGCGACCTGCGTGACGCGTTTCCATCCATTTTAAACATCTTGGGACGCCGCAGGAGAAGCCGCCGCCGACCCTCGGCCAGCGCGGGGGAGATCCCCGTCGAGGAAGTGATGACGCGAAACGTTCTGACGCTTCCGCCGGATGGTACGATCGACCATGCGGCTCAACTGATCCGCCGCGAGCGCATCGGAGCTGTACCGATCGTCGAAAAAGGGAAGGTCGTTGGCATTCTCACACGCAGCAATCTGCTCGATGCCTGCACGAGGCTCGTCGAAGAGCTTCGAATACTCACACGGCCATCAGCGCCTGTTGAGCTCGTTCGAGAAACCTAGAGGATGCCCTGCGCTATGCGCATCGCTTTTCCATGGTTAGCGACTCTGTCCATGGTTGCGCTCGGCGCGAGTGGCACCATACAGATCGACGAGACGCGTAAGATACCGACGGCGTGGGGCAAAGAGATCTTCGAAGCATACTGCGCGACCTGCCACGGCGTCGACGCGAGGGGTGGAGGTCCGGCAGCGGCATCTCTGAAGACGGCGCCGCCGGACCTGACGCTGATCCACAAGAGGCACGGCGGCGAGTTCCAGACCCGTTGGGTGATCGATTTCATCGATGGGGAAACCATGGTGACCTCTCATGGATCCCGCCGAATGCCGGTGTGGGGACGGCTCTTCCGCTGGAAGGATGGATCGGGCGGGGCCCGCGCCGAGATCAGCGCCCTTGCCGCTTACCTGGAAACGATCCAGGAAAAGTAGCGGCTTACCATTCCCGGGAACCGTTCCCCGAGGACCCATTCTCGCAGCCGAGAATGGGTCCTCGGGCGAAAGATGCCACCAACGCCTTCGCAGCGGGCCTGGTGCGGTTCCTATGAAAAGCAGATTCGAGATTCCTGTTTCTTGCGTTCGAGGAGCATTCGCCTGTCGCTTGCTCTGTAGGGCTTCCCATAGGCTGGGGCTCGAACGATGTCACTTGCCAAACGCCCGGACGAAGCTGAGGCTCCGGGGCGCCTCCGAGCGCATCGAGCTCCGTCGATCCCTGCTCGTGGCGCCTTCGGCCGAGCGATGTCATTGAGCAACTCGCCACGGACGCAAGCGTTGCTCGTCGTCGTGCTTTCACTCACCATCCGCTCAACCGTCGCTGCCGAGCCGCAGCCGCGCGATCACGACCTCGCGTCTCGCCTCGCCTCGGCGATTTCGGCCTATCGGCAAATCGAGGCGCGTGGCGGCTGGCAGCCCATTCCTGAAGGCCCACCGCTCACGCTCGGCGCACGAGGGCCGCGCGTGGCCTTTCTCCGCGCGCGTCTCGAACGCACTCGAGATCTCGCTCCGCAAGCGCTGGGGAACGGCTTCGACGAAATGCTCGAAGCGGCGGTGCGTCGCTTCCAGAGCCGCAACGGCCTGTCCGCGGACGGCGTCGTGGGCGCTGCCACCCGAGCGGAGCTCAACGTTCCGGTGGAAGGACGGATCGAAACGCTGCGTGCCAATCTCCAGCGACTGCAGACCTGGTACGGACCGCCACGGCGCCTGTTGCTCGTGAACGTTCCGGCCTTCGAGGTGCGTGCCGTCGAAGATGGGAGAGAGGTTTTCGCGAAGCGCGCGATCGTCGGTCTCGCCAGCTGGCGAACCCCGGAGGTCGTGAGCCGCGTCGATCGGATCGTCGTCAATCCTTCGTGGACCGTGCCGAGAAGCATCGTTCGCAAAGAGCTCGTGCCACACATGCGCCGCGATCCACAGTATCTCGACCGCGAGGGCATCATCGTTTTCGACGGGTGGGACGCCGCCGCGCGCCCGATCGACCCGCAGAAGGTCGATTGGTGGAGCCCACGGGCCGCACGCTTGCGCTTCTGGCAACCGCCGGGGGCGACGAACCCGCTCGGGCGGCTGAAGTTCGTGTTCGACAATCCGTATCGCGTGTTTCTACACGACACCCCGAGGAAGCATCTCTTCGAGCGCCCGGTGCGGGCCTTGAGCCACGGTTGCATTCGAGTGGACGGGGCAACCGAAATCGCGTCGTGGTTGCTCCGCGGGCAGGACAACTGGACGCCCCAGACCTTCGCCGCCGCGATCAAAACGGGTGGCACCGCTACGATCCGTCTGCAGGACCCAGCCGACATCGCGATCGTTTATTGGACGGCGTGGGTCGACGAGCAGGGGACCGTGCAGTTTCGTCGAGACATCTACCGCCGCGACCGCGCGGTCCCCCAGCCCGCGGCCGTGAAGATTGTCGAGCCCGACGTCGGCCCCTGATGTCGCTACTCGAAGTACGCCTTGACGACGTACTGCTGAATCATCCTTTGCGTGTTGAAGAACGATCCGTTGAGCGCGATCGAACGGATCATGACGTTGGTGAACGAATCGCGCTCGCCGTAGAACATGGGGAGGATCACGCCCCCGAGCTTGTCATAGAGCGAGGCGGCGTCCTTCGACCAACTATCGCCATCGGAGGTGTCGCGCGCTTCGCCGATCGCCCACCCGGTGACCCCTTCGACGTGTCCCTCGATCCACCAGCCATCGAGGACGCTCAGGCTCGGCACGGCATTGACGGCCGCCTTCATGCCGCTCGTTCCGGAAGCCTCGAGCGGCGGCTCTGGGGTGTTGAGCCAGACGTCGACGCCGGCGACCAGGCGCTTGGCGATCGCGAGATCGTAGTTCTCGACGTAGACGATCGGGATCTCTTGAGCCAGTCGCTTTCGGGCGGCGAAGATGCGCTTGATGGCTTCCTTCCCGCTCGAGTCCCGCGGATGCGCCTTGCCGGCGAAGACGACCTGTAGGGGGCCGCTGTCGCGTACGATCGACTTGAGCCGCTCTACGTCGGCGAACAGCAGGTCGGCTCGCTTGTAGCCGGTGGCTCTGCGAGCAAAACCCATCGTGAAGACTTCGGGATCGAAGCGTGCTCCGTGCTCGCGATTCAACCAATCGACGAGCTCGCGCTTCGCCGCCGCGTGGGCCCGCAAAACTTCCTCGCGCGGCAGCGAGACCGAATAGCGAAGGCTGTAATTGTCGGCCCGCCAATCGGGCATGTGCCGATCGAAGAGCTCGGCGATCGCGGGCGCGACCCAGGTCGCGACATGGACTCCATTGGTGATCGCGTTGATCTTGAAGCGCTGGAAGAGCCGCTGCGCCACCTCGCGGTGCTTCTTGGCGACGCCGTTGATGTAGTGGCTCAGGTTGAATCCGAGAAAGGTCATGTTCAGCCGACCCTCCCAGCAGAACAAATCCTCCATCTCGTGGATCTCGCGGCGACCGAGCACCTGCTCTACGAGCGTCATCGGAAACTGATCGTGGCCGGATTCGACCGGCGTGTGCGTCGTGAAAATGCATTTCTGCTGAACCGCTTCCACGTCCTCGTGGCGAATCGTGGTTCGGCCTTCGCGGTTCGCTTCTTCGTCGAGAAGCTCGAGCGCGAGCAGGCTCGAATGTCCCTCGTTCATGTGGAAGTGCGCGAGCTCGGTGTGGCCGAGCTCCCGCAGCATGCGCACGCCGCCGATTCCGAGGATCACCTCCTGGCAGAGGCGGTAGCGGTCGTCTCCTCCGTACAGAAAATCCGTCAGCCTACGGTCGGACTCGGCGTTCTCCGCTAGATCAGCGTCGAGGAAGTAGATCGGCACGGTATAGCCGCCGACGCCGCTCACCAGGTATTGCCACGCGCGCAGGGCGACTCCACGGCCTTCGATCGTGACCGTAGCTCTCTCGGGGAGCTCGGTGAGGTAATCGGCGACGACCCACTGCTCCGGCTCCTCATTCTGCCAACCGTCGGCCGCGAGCTTCTGACGAAAGTAGCCTTTGCGATGGAGGAGCGTGACGGCGACCATCGGCACTTCCTGATCGGCGGCAGACCGGATGGTATCGGCGGCAAGTACGCCGAGACCGCCGGCATATGTTGGCATCGCGGAATCGATGCCGACTTCCATCGAGAAGTACGCGACCATTGTGCGGTGGTTCACCATCGGCGCCAGGACCTACGCAGACATCCTGCCAAATCGTCAGAGCATTGCGAATGCCTAGCCTTCGTGGTCTCAAAGCCGAAACTGAGACGCAAGAGGCATAAGTTTCTCAGACCTGAGAGGATGGCTGGCTCAGGGCAGTCTTGTTGAAGCGAGAAGTGACGGCTTTCCGGCATGCCGATTGGCAGGATTTTTGCGGTGATCCAGACCAGAGGTCTTTTGGCAAGTGTTCGGACCGCTGTTCGAGTTTCTCATCGCAGATCATGGCCGGCTCGTCGGCTTGCTCGCCCTCGTCACCCGCGATTCGGGAGAGACGGACATTTCGGCCTACCACTCTTTTCGTGCAGGACTTCTCAAACACATCGGCATGGAGGAGAAGATACTGCTCCCCGCGCTCGAGCGCGCTCATCGAATCCCCACGAAGACCGTGGCCAGGCTTCGGCGCCGCTACGACGCGCTGGCTGCGCTGCTCGCTTCGACACCTTCAGCCGGGATCGTGCGTGCGCTCCGTGCCGTCTTGGCCGACCACGATCGGCTCGAGGGGGGCCCAGGAGGCCTCTATGAGGCCTCCGAGCAACTGGACGAAAAGGCCCGAGCGGTGCTCCTCGCGCGGCTTCGTTCGGCACCCGACCTGCCCGTCGCTCCGCTACGAGAGGGCGCCCAGACGATCGACGCCGCCCGCCGGGCACTTGCCCGAGCGGGCTATGACGTCGACAGTCATGGCCTCCTCCGCGCAGAGACGGGGCCGTCGGTGAGAGCGCGCTGAGCCTTCGCCTCGGAGCTTGCCGATTCGTTGCGCAACCGCTCGATCGTCGAACGTCCTGAGGGTGGCGATGGAGCGGGCTCGGTCGGCACGAGCGCGAGCGCCGCGTGCACCGTCTCGCCTCGCGCTGGAGCCCCGGGCGCGCATCGGAAAAGGCGGGCCCCTTGCGGCCTCTGCGATGCTCCGCTAGCTCCTTTCCCGAAGGGCCTGCCGAAGTCCGTGAGCAAAGGCGTATCGAAACGCGCGAGAAACGCGCTCTCCTTGCGTCAACTCGATCAAGCGCGCTGGGCGGCGGTGCTCGACACCGCTCGCGACGCGATCGTCAGCACCGACCGCGACGGCATCGTCACACTCTTCAACCGTGCCGCCGAAGAGATCTTCGGGTATTCAGCGTCGGAAGTGCTCGGCGAGAACATTCGCATGCTGATGCCGCCTCCGTATCAGGAGGAGCACGATCAATACCTCCAGAATTATCACCGGACCCACGTCACCAAGGTGATCGGGCGCATTCGCTACGTCGAGGGGCGGCGCAAGAACGGCGAGGTCTTCCCGATCGAGGTGTCCGTTTCCGAGGCGCAGGTCGGCGGCGAAGTACTCTTCACGGCCATCATTCGCGACGCTACCGAGCGAAAGCGGATGGAGGAAGCGCTGCGCCGTGAACGCGATTTCGCCGAACGGCTGGTTGAGGCGGCAGAGGCGATCGTGCTCGTGCGCGATCTCGAGGGGCGGATCGTACTCTACAACCCATACATGGAGAAGATTTCGGGCTTGCCGCTGGCCGAGACCAAGGGCAAGAACTGGTTTTCCACGTTCTTGCCGGCGCCGGAGCGACAACGGGCGCGGGAGGTCTTCATCCAGGCGCTCTGCGACGGGGAATCCAAGGGCTACTTCAGCTCGCTCCTGACCCGCGGGGGGGGCTCGAGCCGCGAGATCGAGTGGCATACCCGTGTCCTGCGCGACGCCCAGGGGAGCGTGTCCGGCGTCCTGTCGATCGGCCAGGACATCACCGAGCGGCGCAGCGCCGAGCGTCATCTCGCCGCGCAGTACGCCGTGACTCGCGTGCTCGCCGAGGCCGACTCGCTCACCGGCGCGACTCCGCGGCTCCTGGAAGCGATCTGCGTGGCGGCGGGGTGGGACCTCGGCGAGCTCTGGTACGTCGATAGCGAGACGCAGACGCTCCGCCTCGACGGGCTTTGGTACGTCCCGGCGCTCGACGCCGCGGAATACGTCTCGGTCAGCGAGACGATGTCTTTTGCGCGCGGCGAGGGGCTT
>Ga0315278_10002656_pt1 | contig 15940 bp, 17 predicted proteins | sample YL17G06_0_MG_FD_203880 | JGI IMG/M metagenome (GOLD analysis project Ga0315278, IMG submission 203880) | Sediment microbial communities from Yellowstone Lake, YNP, Wyoming, USA - YL17G06_0 | ecosystem: Environmental > Aquatic > Freshwater > Lake > Sediment | place: USA: Wyoming | collected... | reverse complement strand
CACCCCCCGCCGGATCTGGTCGAGCTCGATCGACTCGAACAGGGCGCGAAAGTTGCCCTCGCCGAAGCCCTCGTCACCCTTCCTCTGGATGATCTCGAAGAAGATCGGCCCGATCAGCGTCTTCGTGAAGATCTGCAGCAGCAGGCCTCCGGTCGGCCCGCCGTCGAGCAGGATGCGGCGCTTGCGCAGCTCTTCGACCGGCTCGCCGTGACCCGGCAGGCGCTGGTCGAGCATCTCGTAATAGGTGCCGGGCGTGTCGAGCAGCTCCACGCCACTTGCCGTCAACCGATCGACCGTGGCGTAGATGTCGGTCGTGCCGAGCGCGATGTGCTGGATGCCTTCGCCCTGGTAGGCGTCGAGGTACTCCTGGATCTGCGACCGGTCATCCGAGCTCTCGTTGACCGGGATGCGGATCTTGCCGCACGGGCTCGTCATCGCTTTCGACTTCAGGCCGGTGAGCTTGCCCTCGATGTCGAAGTAGCGCACCTCGCGGAAATTGAACAGGCGCTCGTAGAACTCGGCCCATTCCTTCATGCGGCCACGATGAACGTTGTGCGTGAGATGGTCGACACAACTGAGCCCGGCGCCCCGCGGCGCAGGTGCCTTCCCGGCCCAGAAGGCCTCGAAGCCGGGCAGCGGCTTGAAGTCGACGTCGTAGATCGTGTGGCCGTAGTCGTTCTCCGGGTAGCGGTCGACCAGGTAGATGAGCGAGTCGCCGATCCCCTTGATCGCCGGGATGTTCAGCTCCATCGGCCCGGCGTGGCCTTCGACGCCCCATGCGCCGGTGTCGAGCGCGCGCGCGTAAGCGGTCCGCGCGTCCTTCACGCGGAAGGCGATTGCGCAAACGCTCGGGCCGTGCCGGCGCGCAAAGTTCTGCGCGAACGAGCGCGGCTCGGCGTTGATGATGAAGTTGACGTCGCCCTGCTTGTAGAGCGTGACGTCCTTGTGGCGGTGCTTGGCCACCGCCTTGAAGCCCATCGTCTCGAACAGCTTTCCGAGGGCCTGCGGGTCGGGGGCGGCGTATTCGACGAACTCGAAGCCGTCCGTGCCCATGGGGTTCGCCCATACATCGGTCATGACACGCTCCTGGTGGCCTGCTGTTATGGGTTGGCATTGTAGGGGCGGGGTCGCGTCATTGGGTTGCGGAGATGACCCGATGCGCCTCGATTCACGCAATAATATTGCGGGAAGTGCCCTGACGGAGCCCGGGAATGCCAGCCTCTACCCTCGATCGCACCGACCGCAGAATCCTCGATCTGCTCCAGCGCGAGGGACGGCTCTCGATGGACCGACTCCTCAAGCAGGCCGGCGTGATCGACGCGAAATCCAACTTCGTCCTCGAGCGCATCAAGGACACCACCGCGCTTCTGCTCGCGCACCTCGGCTGACCATGCGACGTTCCCGCCCCGCCGCGAAGCCGCGGCAGCACGCGCGCCGTCCGGCGAAGACGGCCAACCGCAACGCGCCCCTCGCGCTCGAGCGCTTCGTCCCGTACCGCATCGCGACGCTCGCGGACCTGCTCGCGCTCGGTGTGTCGCGGCGCTTCGGACTGGCGCTGCACGAGTGGCGCATCCTCGCGGTGCTCGGCGAGGGCCGACCGCTCTCGGCGGCAGAGCTCGCGCGGCGCACCACGATCGACAAGGGGCGCGTGAGCCGCGCGGTCGCGGGCCTGATGCGGCGCGGCCTCGTCGAGCGCGAGGCGGACCCATTCGACGCGCGCAGCACGATGCTGCGCCTGAGCCTCAAGGGCCGGGCAACGTACCGCCGTATCGTCCCGCTTGCGGCGGCGCGCGAGCGCGCGCTGCTCGCGGTGCTCACCGCCCCGGAGCGCCGGCAGCTGGAGCGCCTGCTCGCGAAGCTGCACGAGCGCGCCGAGGCGATGCTCGCGCAGCTCGGCGGCGCACCGGACGACGACGAGACGGCCGGGTAGGACCGGCCTCGTTACGAAGCGTCCGCGGCGAGCCCGCCGCCGAGAAAGAGCTGCGCGATGCGACGGTCGGCGAGGATCGCGCGCGCTTCGCCCTCCATGCGGGTCTGCCCCTGCTCGAGCACGATGCCGTAGTCGGAGTGCTCGAGCGCGCTCTTGGCGTTTTGCTCGACCATGAGGATCGAGACGCCCTTGTCGCGCAGGGCGGCAAGGATGTCGAAGGTCTCGCGTACGAGACGCGGCGAGAGGCCGATCGACGGCTCGTCGATCAGCACGAGCTTCGGATCGAGCAGCAGCCCGCGCGCGACCTCCAGGAGCTTCTGCTGGCCGCCGGAGAGCGTCGAGGCCTGCGCGTCGGCACGCTCGCGCAGCATCGGGAAGCGGTCCATCAGCGTATCGATGCGCTGCGCGAGATCGATGTCGGGTCCGGCCGCTTCGCCGCCGAGCTCGAGGTTGTGGCGCACGCTCAGCTCCGGAAAGAGGTTCCGGCCCTGCGGCACGTAGCAGATCCCGAGCCCGAGGAGCTTGCGCGGGGTGAAGTTCGTGGTCTCGCGGCCGTCGAAGATCACGCGTCCACTTTGCACCGGCAGCAGGCCGAACACGGCCTTGAACACGGTCGACTTGCCGGCGCCGTTCGGGCCGATGAGGGTCGTGATCGCGCCCCGGCGCACCGCGAAGCGCGTTCCGTGGAGGACGGTCATCTTGCCGTAGCCGGCGACGACGTCCACCAGCTCGAGGATTACGGCCGGGGTCAACTGCGGGACCGCGTCAGTGCCCAAGATAGGCCTCGATCACGCCGGGGTCGTTGCGCACCGTCTCCGGATCGCCCGCGGCGATGATCCGGCCCTCCGCGAGCACCAGGATGCGCGTGCACAGCGACATCACGAACTCCATGTTGTGCTCGATGACCACGAAGGTCGCGTTCCGGGTCCGGTTGATCTCGCGCAGTCGCTCGCGGAGGCCCCCGAGCATGGTCGGGTTGACGCCGCCCGCCGGTTCGTCGAGCAGCACGAGGCGCGGCCCTGCCATGAACGCCATCGCCGCGTCGAGGAGCTTCTGCTGCCCGTAGCTCAGGCTCCCGGCCTTCGCGTCGGCGAGATGCCCGAGGCGGAAGAACTCGATCATCCGGGTCGCCGCATCCGTCAATCCGGCATCGCGGTGCCCGAGCAGGCGCGACCACATCGAGCCCTGGTGCTCCTGGCCCGCGAGGATCAGGTTCTCGCGCACCGAGAGCTGCGGGAAGACCTGCAGCAGCTGGAACGTGCGGCCGATGCCGAGGCGGCTCAGGTCGCAGGGTCGCATGCCGGTGATCGGCCGCCCGTCCACGCGCACCTCACCCGAAGAAGGCGCGAGCTGCCCGAGAATGCAGTTGAAGAGTGTCGACTTGCCGGACCCGTTGGGCCCGATGAGGCCGAGGATCTCGCCCGCGTGCACGTCGAACGAAACGCCGGCCACGGCGCTGATTCCGCCGAAGGTCTTCGTCAGGTCGCGGACCTCGAGGACTGCGCTCATTGGACGATGCTCGCGCTCAATCGATGACCCGCGCGCTCGAGGATTCGCCCTTGGGGCGGCCCGGTGGGCTCATCGGGGCGACCCGGGTTGGCGCGTCGGCGCGGCGGGCTTCCGGAACCGCTCGGCGAGACCGAGAAGGCCGGACGGGCAGAACGCCATCAGGATCATCACGAACGCCGCGTAGAGGATCAGGTACAGCCCCTCGGTGAAGCGCAGCCATTCGGGCAGCAGCACCGACACCGCCGTGCCGAGGAACGGGCCGAAGAAGTAGCCCGAGCCGCCGACGATGACCATCAGGAGCAGGCTCAGTGACAGCCCGAGTGCGAACGCGGTCGGCTCGATGAACTGGACGAGCGGCGCGTAGAGCACGCCTGACACGCCGCCGAGGGCCGAGCCGATCGCGAACGCCATCAACGTGTAGCGCCGCGTGTCGACGCCGAGCGAGGAGGCGCGGATCGGGTTCTCGCGCAGCGCCGTGAACGCCCGGCCCCAGGGCGACCGGATCAGCCACCACGTGGCCGCGGAGACGAGCGCGAGGATGCCGAGGCAGAAGAAGTAGTAGTCGATCGGCCCCTTGGTCGACCAGCCGAGCACGGTCGGCCGTGGAATTCCGCTGATGCCGTACACGCCCTTCGTGAGCCACTCCTCGTTGCGCAGCACGAGGAACACGAGCGTCGCGAACGAGAGCGTGACGAACGCAAGGTAGTGGTGCTGCACTCGCAGCGCCGGATAGCCGAGCAACCAGCCGATGATGAAGCACAGCGCGGTCGCGAGGAGGAAAGCGGACCACAACGGCCAGCCCTGCGTGGTCAGCAGCGCGGCGGTGTACGCGCCGATGCCGACGAAGGAGGCCTGCGCGAGCGAGATCTGCCCGGCGTAGCCGAGCGTGAGGTTGAGCCCGATCGCAGCAATGGTCGTCACCGCCCAAAGGCTGAGGAGGTAGATCCCGTAGGGCTTCAGCCCGAATGGTGCGGCGACGAGCAGCGCAGCCGCAGCGACGGCGGCGATGATGCGGGCACGGCCTGTCAGCGTCATACGGTGCGCTCCTCCGCACGCCCGAGCAGGCCCTGCGGCCGGAAGAGGATCACGGCGATCAGCAGGAAGAGCGGTAGGGCGGCGCGGTACTGCGCCGACAGATACGCGGCGACGAAGTTGTCGATGACGCCGAGCAACAGACCCCCGACGATCGCACCGCGCACCTGATTGAAGCCGCCGACGATCGCGGCAATGAAGGCCACCATGCCGAGCGTCTCGCCGTTCGTGAACTTGGCAAGGTAGATCGGGCTGACCAGGAACGACGCCAGCGCCACGAGCGCGGCATTGATGAGAAACGTGTACAGGATCATCCGTTCCACCGGGATCCCGAGGATGCGCGCGAGCGCCGGGTTCTGCGCGGTGGCCTGCATCCGGCGGCCGGTGCGCGTTGCGGCGAGGAAGTACTGCAGCCCCGCAACCGCGACGACGGCCACTGCGATAATCACCAGGTTCTGCACCGACACGGCCGCGCCCCCGACCGAGAGGTTGGTCGTAGCCCAGGCGGCGGGGAAGGGCTGGGCGTCGGCGGCATAGAACTCCTTGACACTCTCCTTGAGGAAGATCGCCAGCGCGATCGTCGAGATCACGAGCGGCAACACGCCGTGCCGGATGATCGGATCGACCACCAGCTGCTTGAACAGCAGGCCGAGAACGATGAGCGCCGCCACCAGACCGACGAGCATCGCGACCGGGAACGACAGGCCGCCGAACTTCATCGCGGCCAGGACGAAGAACGCGGGCAGCATGACGAACTCGCCCTGCGCGAAGTTGATCGTCTGCGAGGTCTGCCAGAGCAGCACGAAGCCGATCGCGACGAGTGCGTAGATGCCCCCGGTCGCAAGCCCTGCGACGAGCAGCTGGAGGATGTCGGCCATGCGGCGCCCGAGATGCAGAGGGCCGGCGCGCGGCCGGCCCTCTGGAGGCAAAGGCGAGGGCTACTTGCCCAGCTTGGGCAGGGTCTGGACGACCTTCTGCTTGCCGTCGACCACCTCCGCGAGAAAGCTGATGCGGTCGATGTCCCCGTTGTTATCCCAGGTCGCTTCCATCAGGATGCCCGGCTCCTGCTCGGGCTTGATGGTCAGGCCGTGCATCGTCTTCGCGAGCAGCTTGCGGTCGAACTTGCCGATCTTCTCGGTCGCGTGCTTGACCGCATAGACCGCCGTGTAGCCCTTGATGCCGTTGTGATCGGGCAGATAGTTGAAGCGCTTGTTGAACTTCTCGCGGAACGCCAGCACCGCAGCGACGGGGGCGTCGACGGTAAGGCCGACGTGCCCTTTAACGCCGTTGGCCGCATCGCCCGCCAGCTCGATCACCTTCTGCCCGAGCAGCGTCGTCTCGCCGATCAGCGGCGTCTTCACGCCTTGCTTGCGCGCCTCGCGCAGGAACCGCGCGCTCTCTTCCTCGTTCGTGTACACGAAGATCACGTCGGCGTTCGCGCCTTTGACCTTGACGACGTCGGCGGCGAAGTCGACTTGACCTGATTCGGTCGACACGTCGGCGAGGACTTTGATGTTGCGTGCCGCCATTTCCTTGATGAAGGTGTCGCGCCCGCCCTTGCCGAAGTCGTTGTTCACCCACAGCACCGCCACCGTCTTTGCCTTCAAGCCGTCGCGGACGTAGTTGGCGATCTTTGGCATGCTCATCTGCTGACCGAACGAGGTGCGGAAGATGTACGCGTTGCCCATCTGCGTGATGTCGGCCGCTTCGGCGCCGGTGAACTGCGGCACCTCCGCCTGCTGGGCGAGGATCATGTTCACCTTCACCGAGCCGGAGAACACCGGCCCGAGGATCACGTAGGGGTTGCTGTCGATCGCCTTCTGGACCTGGGCGCGCGAGACGCCGGGGTTGCTCTGCGTGTCCGACTGCGGGGCGCTGATCTTGCGCCCGAGGATGCCGCCTCGCGCGTTGATCTCGTCGATCGCGAGGACCGCGCCGTCGCGGAAGTTCGTCCCGGAGACCGCGCCGGCGCCGGACAGCTCGATGACGATCGGCATATTGACCGTTTGTTGCGCATGCGCTGCGCCGCCGGCGATGCCGAGGGCTGCGGCAAGGGTCGCGACTCGAATTGTCATGTTCATGGGCTCCTCCTCCAGGCTGTAGGTCCGAGGGACGGGAGCTTACCCGTCATTTCCCGGTCTTTGCACGAATGTCGGCCTCGACCATCGCCCGCAGCTCCGGCGTCACCGACGGCGCGGCCCCGAACCACTTCCGGAAGCCGAAGCCAGCCTGCTGCAGCAGCATGCCCAGGCCGTCGACCACCCGGTGGCCGCGCGCGCGGGCCGCCGCGAGCAGGCCCGTCTCCAGCGGCACATAGACGACGTCGTACACGACGGCGCTCGGTTTGAGGGCGGCGATGTCCACCTCGAGCGGCGGCTTGCCCACCATGCCGAGGGAGGTGCAGTTGACCAGCAGGTCCGCCTCCGGCAGCAGCTGCGGGAGCGTTTCGTAGCCGTGGCCGCTCACGCGCGGGCCGAAGTCCGCGGCGAGGCTGCGGGCGCGCTCGACCGTGCGGTTCACGACAACCACCGTAAGGCCGCGCGTCGCGAGCGCGTAAGCCGCGGAGCGTGCCGCACCGCCGGCGCCGAGGATCACCGCGCGGCCGCCGGTCACATCCCACCCCGGCGCGCGGTCGTCGAGGTTCGCGATGAAACCGTGGGTATCCGAGTTCCCGCCCATCAGCTTGCCGTTCTCCAGCCAGACGGTATTGACCGCGCCGACCGCCTCGGACGCCGCGTCGCGCTGCGCGACGAGACGGAACGCGGCTTCCTTGTGGGGCACGGTCACGTTGCCGCCGACGTAGCCGTTCGCAGCGAGGTGCGTGACGAAGTCGGGGAACGCCTCGGGCGCGAGGTCTTTCAGCTCGTAGGCGCCAGGAATTCCGAGCGTGCGGAGCCAGTAGCCGTGGATCATCGGCGAGCGCGAGTGGGCCACCGGATGGCCCATCACGCACGCCTTGGGAAGAGCGGCGGTCATTCCGGGCGTCCTACAGCGGGGAGAACGACGTCGACTTGAGGATGCGGCATTCCTGGTTCTGGTGCGCGCCGAGCTCGCGGCTGCGCTTCAGGTAGTCCTGGAACACCGGGTCCGCCATCAGCGCGTCGCGCTTGGCCTCGCGGTCCGCCTGGCTTGCGTACTTCCAGACGTGCACGACCTGGTTGAGCGGGCCGACCTCGGTCGTCGCGTACAGGACCGGCTCGCCGCAGTACTTAACCTGGGTCGGGTGGCCGTACAGCTCGTAGAGCTTCAGCCAGTCGGCGAGCTTGTTGTTGTGCAGCGTGTAGATGCGCAGATCGAAGATCATGCCGGCCCCTCCGCAAAGCGCGCAGTCTACGCGGCACGCGCGCAGATTCTAGGCGCAGCGCGCGAAGTTCGGCGGAGTCGGTCGGATGCTAGCGGCCATGCCGGTCCGCCATGGCCGGATCGGCATGGTGGGCCTGCACGCGGTCGCGCAGCTCCTCGAGGTGCCGGTCGCGCAGGCCGTGCGCGGCGAGCGCGTCGACGGTGTGGAAGAGGTAGTCCGCGGAGGAGCCGAGGTGGCCGCGCGCCGAGGCAAGCGCTTGCGCGACAACCTCGGATGCCAGCCGACCGGCGTAATTCGGGTGCGCGTGGTTCACGACGAAGGCGAGGGCACGCAGCTCTTCGACGCAGCGCCGTCCGCCTTCCCCCGGCGCTGTCTCGACCCGCGCCCAGCGCGGCGCGTACGACCCGACCACCATCTCGCGCCGCCAGAGCAGCTTCAACTCTTCGACGGCCTTGCCGGCGGGGAGGCGGTAGGCGAGTCCGCAGCACGCGCCCCCGTTGTCGAGACCGAGCACCAGGCCGGGGCGCTCCGGGCTGCCGCGTCCCATGATGGACCACAGGCAGAAGCGGCGATGGAAGCCGCGCAGCGTGGCCCGGCGACGCTCCGCGTAGTGGAACAGGGGGTTCCAGATCAGCGAGCCGTAGCCGAACACCCACACGTCCGCGTTCGGGCACGCGCCGGCAAGGACGCGGGCGATCGACGCCTCGAGCTCCGCGTCGGACAGGGGGCGCGGCCCGGTGGCGCACTCCGACCACAGCCGGCGCATGCGGCCGGTTTCGAGGTCTTCGCGGGTGAGGGACATGGGTCGGAGCCGGGTACCGCTTGGCCAACGCGCATTGTCGCCTGCCGTTGACCGCGCTAGGGTCCCCGACCGCGGAATAGTGCTCAGAGCTGGAGATCGGCCCGCGGCCGGTGAGGCTCACCCTCGCCCAGTCGCGCCCGGATGAGCGCGTCCAGATGCATCAGATTCGGATCGCGGATCCCGATTGCGGCGAGGCCGTCGAGGGTCTGGCGCAGGTAGTCGATCCCGGTGCCGATCTTGCCCCGGGAATGGACCAGGCGCTCGACGATGGCGTCCGCCGCCAGACGCCCGGCATACCCCGAACGCTCGCGGTGCACGACGAACGCCAGGGCGCGGAGGGTGCGCGCACCGTGGGTGACGAGCACCCAGCGGGGCGCGTACGAGCCGAGCAGCATCTCGCGACGCCAGAGCAGGCGGAGCTCCTGCTCCGCAGGGCGCGCGGGGATGCGGTAGGCCACGCCGGTGCAGCGTCCGCCACGATCGAGCCCGAGCACCAGGCCCGGCTTTTCCGGCGTGCCCCGGTTCACGCGCGAGGAGAGGCAGAAGCTGCGATGCCAGCCGTGCACGGTCGCGACGACCCGCTCGTCGAACTCGAGCACCGGGTTCCAGATCAGCGAGCCGTAGGCGAACAGCCAGACATCCGGCTGGCGGTGCGGCGAGGCGAGCGCCTCCTGGAGCGAGGCCTCCAGCTCGGCCTCCGACAGCAGCTCGCCGGCGAGCGGTGACTGCTCGAGCGCCCGACGGAGCGTGTTCTCGATTAGATCCTCGCGACAGAGCTGCCGCTCCTGCGCCGCGGTCGTGCCCGTGGTGACGAAGGACTCGCCGCGCTCGAGGGACTCGCCGCGCTCGGGGGACTCGCCGTCGAGCGGTGCGCGCGGGTCGTCGGGACCTGGTGTCGATGCCATTCAGTCGTCCGGCGAGCGGGCCTTTCTGCACGCAATGGTACGCGCCATCCCGCGAAAATTGCGCGCGGTGGACGTCGTGCGGACACGACGCGCTGCGCCGGTGCCCGGCGCAGCGCGTCAGGCGGCCTTGCGCTGCGGCCTGGGACTCGACACCAGCGCGATCGCCTGCGTGATGCGCCGCGCGCCATCGCGCAGGATCTCGACGAGCTGCGCCTGATCGAGGAGCGCCCAGCGCTTGTCGAGCGTCACGAACGAGACGCTGCCGAGCACTTCGCCGTCGGCAGCGAACACGGGCGCGGCGATGCCGACGTTCGGCGGGTCGAGCTCGCCGCCGGTGTAGCTGTAGCCTTGGCGCCGGATCGCGGTGAGGGCCCGGCGGAACTCGTCCCAGCTCGCGCCGAGGTGGGCCTGCGCGATCGCTTGCGCGTGCTGCGCGTAGACCCGTTTCAGGCGTGCCCGCGGCAGGTACGCGAGGATAGCTTTCGATGTCGCGCCGCGCACGAGCGGCATCGGCACCCCGCGCGCGAAGGCGAGCGTCAGCTTTTCGAGCCCGGGTTCGTGGTGGACGTTCAGCACCTGCTCGCCGTAGAGGCTCGCCAGTAGCACGTGACAGCCGGTCTGTTCGGCGAGCGCTTTCATGATCGGCTGTCCGGCGTTCAGTACCGGATCGGTGGCGCGGATCTGGCGGTCGAGCTCGATGATGCGCGGACCGAGGTGATACACGCCCCCGATGAGCCGCATTAGCAGCCCCGCCGCCACGAGCTCGCGCACGTAGCGATAGCCCGTCGGCCGCGAGTAGCCGAGCCGCGCGATGAGGTCCTCGGCCGTCCACACGGGCTCATCCGCGGTGAACAGATCGAGGACCGCCAGCATGCGCCTCAGGCTGGACATCTCAGTCGCGCCTCCTCAGGCGTGTGCGCTCGCCCCGCGCCAGGCGATGGGGAACACCTTGTCGTCGTCGGGATGCCGGCCCGCTTCGAGCACCGGATCGCCGGTGACCTTCATCGTCGCGGGACGCGGATCCCAGCGCGCGTCGCGACCGAAGTAGCGCGTCGAGATGCCGACGCGGCGGCGCGTCGGCGAGAAGTTGCCTTCCGCGCCGTGCACGGTGAGCGGGTGATGCACCACGCAGTCGCCCGGCGCCATGTCCCAGGAGAGAAACCGGTATTGCGGGTTGCCCTTCTCCTGGCTGAAGTTCGGGCAGGGCTCGAGGTCCGACTTGAAGCGCGGATCCTTGTCGGGGATGGCGGCCGCGTAGAACTTGCCCCACTGGTGGGAGCCGGCGATGTATTCGACCGCGCTGTTGTCCTGGTTCACCGGGGTGAGCGCAACCCAGACCGACGCGATGTCGTTGCCGCGCATCGGCCAGAACGGCAGGTCCTGGTGCCAGTCGGTCATCTCCGCGGTCTGCGGCTCCTTCACGAACACCTGGTCGTAGAAGAGCCGGACTTCATCGGCGCGCAGAAGCCGCGCGGCGATCTCCGCGCAAGGCGACTCGAGGACCCAGGCCTTGAAGTCCTCGTCCCACGGCCAGACGAAGGAGTTGATGTGGTAGCGCCCGCTCTTGCCGCCGAGCGCCTTGGTGACCTCGCGCGGGCGCGCGAGCGGATGCTGCGCGTCCATGATGCGGTCGACGGCGCGGTTCATGCGCGCGATCCATTCGGCGTCGAACATGTCGCGCAGGCAGATCACGCCGTCGCGTTCGAATTGCGCGATGTCCTCTTCGCTGACGGGGTTCAACGGCTCTCGGTTCATGGGAGCGCCTCCGCGCGGGTGAGAAACGGTTCGATCAGGGATTCCAGGTCCGCGCCCACGCGCGCGAGGCCGTAGACGTAGCGGTCGGGCCGGAGCAGCACGCCGCGCGCGCTGTGCCGGCGCAGCCATTCGCCCGCCTCGCCGTCCGCAGGCACGGTCGCGATGCCCGACGACTTGCACCCCGCCGCGAGCGCGGGGCTCAGCAGCGCACGGTCCGCGAGGAGTGCAAAGCGGTACCCGCCTATGGCAGTGTCGAGCCGGCGGCCGTCGGCGAGGCGTGGCTGCGGAAACACCTCTCCCGCAGGCGGATCGCCCGAATGCATGCCAGGGCCGAGCGGCGGTGAGAGATTGACGATCTCCTCCTTGCCCGTGGCCAGGAAACGCCGGTCGCGCTCGGCGGCGACCTGCGGGTCGGTCGTCTGGATGATCGCGCCGAGGCGCACGGCCGTCTCGATGAACACCCGCACGTGTGCTTCTCGCTCCGACTGGTACGTGTCGAGCAACGCCTCCGGCGCGAGTCCTTTTACGACGCGGGCGAGCTTCCACGCGAGGTTCGCCGCGTCGCGAATGCCCGCGCACATGCCCTGTCCCAGGAAGGGCGGGGTTTGATGCGCGGCGTCACCGGCGATGAGCAGCCGGCGGTCGCGCCAGCGGGTCGCGACCAGCGAATGGAACGTGTATAGCGCGCCGCGCTCGATGCGCGCGTCACCCGGCTGCAGCCACGGCGCGAGCAGCCGCCACACCGTCTCTTCCCACGTCATGTGCTCGGACACGTCGCCGGGCATCAGCATGATCTCCCAGCGTCGGCGGCGGCCGGTGACCTTGACGAACGTGACCGGGCGCGCCGGGTCGCAGTACTGCACGGTCTGCTCGGGAAGCGCCACGTCGCGCTCGAGCACGACGTCGACCACGAGCCAGGGTTGATGCAGACCGAGATCGTCGTGATCGGCGCCGATCGCCGGCCGCACGATCGACCGCGCGCCGCAGCAGCCCACCGCGTAATCGGCGCGGACCGAAACCGCGGCGCCATCGGTCAGCCGCTCGACCGCCAGCGTCACGCCATCGCGATCCTGCTCGAGCGAAGTCACTTCATGGGCGCGCAGCACCCGGACGCCGGCGTGCCGCTCGGCACCCTCGCGCAGCGCGTACTCGAGGTCCGGCTGATGGAAGAGGTAGTTGTTCGCCCAGCCGTGCGGGCCGGCGCCGACCGCGGGCGCTCGCTCGAGCATGATCTGGCCGGCGGTGTTGACGTAGCGCATCCCGCCCGAGGGCCGGATGCGGGGCACGAGCGCCTCGGCCAGTCCGGCGGTCTCGAAGAGCCGCATGACCTCGCCGTCGAAGTGCACCGCGCGCGGCAGGGGCAGGAGGTCCGGCTCGCGCTCGATGACCGCGACGCGCAGCCCTTGCGCGCCGAGCAGATTGGCGAGCGTCGCGCCCGTCGGCCCGTAGCCGACGATGGCCGCGTCGAACCGGGCGCCGTCGAAACGCGCGTCGCTCATTGGACTACCCTCGCGCGAAGTGCGCTCGGGAGTTCGCCCTTGGAGCGGTCCTGCGGGCTCATGCGACGCCCATGCGCTGGGCCATCTCGCGCCGCCATGCATCGCGCGGGCGAAAGCCGGGGAGCCGGCGCGCGGTCTCTTCCGCCCAGCGCCAGATCTCGTCGTCGGCGCGGCCGAGCTCGAGCGGGATGCCGCAGGGCTGCGTGACGTACCACGGCATGTCCATGAAGAGCTCGATACGGTTGCCCTCGGGGTCGCGGAAGTAGACCGACATCGCGTTGCCGTGATAGAGCGGCCGGACCTCGCTCGTCGGGTAGCGCGGCAGTTCGGCGTGCAGCGCGCGCAACCCTGCCAAGTCGGGCACGCGGAACGAGATCTGGTTGAGCGTATTGAAGGCGAGCGCCTCCGGACGCCCCGTCGCGAGTACGATCTGGTGATGCTCGTCGGGGTCGCGCGAGAGGAACACGAGATAGGTCGGCCCGGTCGGCGCGGCGTAGTCGCCGCGGTCGGTAACGGTGAAGCCCAGGAGACCGGTGTAGAACGCCTCCATGCGGGGGAGATCCCGGACGTAGATCCCGAGATGACTGAATCCGAGCTCGGGCTTGGTCGCCATGCGCACCTCCTTAAGAGAGTCTGAAACGTAGAAGAGAGCCGCAACAAAGTCTCAGATAGCGACATTCTCGATTCCAGACAGTCGCGAAGTCAACGTTGCAGTGCAGTAAATCTTGAATACTGACATTTATTGCCGCGCAAACTTCGTTCGGCTAGACTGCGCCGTCCTCGCAGCAGGAGCACCGTCTTGAAGCTCGCTTCGTCCCGCGGCCCGAACGGGCCCACCTACGGCCTGGTGACCGGCTCGGGCCTCATCGATCTGGGCAAGCGCCTGGGCAGCCGCTACCCGGACCTTAACGGAGGAGTGACGACATGAAGAAAGCGGTGCTCTGGGCGGCGTTGGCGGCCGTATGCAGCCTGCTCGTCGCCGGCGGCTCGGCCGCACAGGCGACCAAGCTGAAGTTCGCGGTGTTCACGCCCGACAAGGAACAGACTTTCATCACCGTAATGAAACCGTTCGCCGAGGCGGTGAACAACGACGCGGCGGGCGTGGTGGACATCGAGCTCTTTCCGAACGGCGCGCTCGGCCGCGCTCCACCGCAACAGGCGCAGATGGTGCTCGACGGCGTCGCCGACATCGCATGGGTGATCGCCTCCTACACGCCGGGGCGCTTCCAGGAGAACGAGGTGTTCGAGCTGCCGGGCCTCTTTCGCGACCTGAAGGAGGCGACCACCGTCATGACGCGGCTAGTGCAGTCCGGGAAGATCAAGGGCTACGAGGACTTCTTCGTGATCGGCGCGTTCGGCACGGCGCCCTACAGCCTGCACGCCCGCACGCCGATCACCTCGATTGCCGACATCAAGGGCAAGAAGATCCGCTCGTCGGGCGCCATCGAGGGCGAGACGCTGAAGGCCTTCGGCGCGGTCCCGATCGGCATGCCGGTTACCGAGATTCCGGAGGCCGTCAGCCGCGGCACGATCGACGGCACCACTTCGCACCCCGCGCCGCTCTTCGACTTCGGGATCGCGCGCGTCACCAACGCGCACTACTTCACGCAGCTCGGCGTCGTGCCGCTCGCGATCCTCATGAACCGGAAGAAATTCGACGCCCTGCCGAAGGCGGGACAGGACGCGATCCGCAAATACAGCGGCGAGTGGACGGCGGCGCGCTTCAACGACGGCATCGGGGCGTACAACGACTCGCTGGTCAAGCAGCTGCAGGCCGATCCGAAGCGCAAGGTTGTGTTTCCCGCGCAGGCCGAGCTCGACGCGATGGCGCCTGCGTTCAAGGGCGTGATCGACGCCTGGGTGGCGAAGTCGCCGCGCAACAAGGAGCTGCTCGCCGTGGTCCAGGCCGAGCTCGCGAACGTCCGCGCCGGCCGGTAGGCGTCCCGCTTGGCGGCCGATTCGTCGCCGCTTCAGCGGCTGGAGCGCGTCGGCCTTTCGGTCACGCGAGCGCTATCGGTCGTCGGTCTCGTCGCGCTGATGGCGCTCGCGGCGATGACGCTCGCCGACGGCCTCGCGCGCTGGCTCGCCAACCGCCCGATTGAAGGCGTGCGCGATGCCGGCGCGTTGATCGTGGCGGTGGCGGTGACCTGCTGCATCCCGGTCGCGCTGATGGAGCGCGCGAACATCACGATCCGCGTCGCCGCGTCGCTCTTCGGCGCACGCGCCGGGCGCGCACTCGATGCGCTCGCCGCGATCGCGGTAGCGGTGGTGATCGCGGCGATGGCCTGGCAGTTCACCGTGTTTGCGGGCAAACTCGCGCTCGCCCGCGAGACGACCTGGGTGCTCAAGATCCCGTTGGCGCCGTTCTGGTACACGGTGGCCGCCATCCTGTGGTTGGCGGTGTTCGTGCAGGGGATCGTCGTCGTCCTCGACCTCGCGCGCGCCGTCCACCGTCCGCGTCCGTGAGCCCGCAGGACCGCTCCAAGGGCGAACACCCGAGCGCACTTCGCGCGAGGGTAGTCCAATGAGCCCGCTCCTCATCGGTGCCGCGGGGATCGCGGCGCTGCTCGTCCTGATCCTCGCGCAGGTGCCGGTCGGCATCGCGATGATCATCGTCGGCGTGGTCGGCTACGCCCTGCAGGCGGGGTGGGCACCGGCGCTGACGATCCTCGCCTCGGAGCCGTCGGGGCTGCTGGCGAGTGTGGACCTTGCGACCGTGCCGCTCTTCCTGCTGATGGGGACGTTCGCGAGCGCTGCGGGATTCTCCGCCGACATCTATCGCGCTGCCGCGGCGTTCCTCGGCCACCGGCGTGGCGGCCTCGCGTACGCGACGATCGGCGGCTGTGCGGCGTTCGGCGCGGTGTGCGGTTCGTCCACCGCCACTGCGGCCACTTTCGCCAAGGCGGCACTGCCCGAAATGCTCCGCCGCGGCTATGCGGAGGGCTTTACGACCGGAACGATCGCCGCGGGCGGGACGCTGAAGTCGCTCATTCCGCCCTCGATCGTGATGATTCTCTACTGCATCGTCTCGCGGACGTTCATCTTCGACCTGTTCGTCGCGGCAGTGGTGCCGGCGCTGCTCGCGATCGCGCTCAACCTCGCGGCGATCTGGGTGGTGGTGAGGCTCGACCCGTCGGTCGCGCCGCTTGGGGAGCGCGCGGCAGTGCAGGAGCGCCGCGCCGCCCTGAAGGGTGCGGCGCCGGC
>Ga0315278_10002653_pt1 | contig 15944 bp, 14 predicted proteins | sample YL17G06_0_MG_FD_203880 | JGI IMG/M metagenome (GOLD analysis project Ga0315278, IMG submission 203880) | Sediment microbial communities from Yellowstone Lake, YNP, Wyoming, USA - YL17G06_0 | ecosystem: Environmental > Aquatic > Freshwater > Lake > Sediment | place: USA: Wyoming | collected... | reverse complement strand
ACCTGCCGCCTATACAATTAGGTTTGATCGCAGATATATTGAACGATTCCACCACCCTGACGCCTGGCCGTTTTGCAACATTGGAAGGAAACCTGACCACCCCAGTCCCGACTGTCACCCCCAGACCAGGCTACCCAACGCCTACCTTACCGGCTTCCCCAATCCCACCAGCCACTCCCACCCCCAGGCCAGGGCTGGCGGGTTCTCCAACCCCCCTGGCGGCCAGCGTGACCCCGCTGCCCAGCCAGGAATCGTCTCTAACACCGACTTTCACCCCGTGGCCATTTACCCCAACTCTACCCGCAAGCACAGCTCGTGCCACCGGGACACGCTTTCCAACGCAGCCGGCGACGCCAACGCAGCCGGGGACGCCAACGCAACCAGCGACGCCAACGCCCGTACCGACTGGCACCTTGCTGCCGGGGCCGACTGATACCTCTCGCCCGCCCACGTCGACCCTGCCTCCACCGACGTCGACTCCACGTCCCCGCCCCACCCGTACACCGAACCCATATCCAGGTCCGACCAATCCACCATACCCTTAAAATAAGCCTCTAAACACCAGTAACAGGCCGAGCAGGAACAGCGGCACGCCGATGATCAGCCCCACTACCGTCAGGCTAATCACCACACCGGCGATCATAAACACTAGCCCCAGCACGACTGCTACCAGCCGGCCGGTCAGTCCGATAATCCAGGCCATCAGGCGCCAGATCGCCCAGAACGGCCATAAAAACCACGGCACTTTATTGGAATTTGTATTTGTAGCCATTTTCTACCTCCTTGTTATTCTGTCATCAAGCGTAAGGACACGGGAAACAGAAACAGATCTCTATCCTGGGCGGTCGCTCGAGAGCCCATAGATGGGCGATTTCAATTAAATATACGCAGGATGGGGGACAAGGTTGCTAAATTTACCCGAAAGAGATCACCATCTTCCCGTCTGCGTCGTAGGAGTAGTGAGCGCTAAACGGAATGGCACTGGGCGCCTGCGCCAAAAGGACCGGCAAAAGCGTATACAGGTCTTCAACCAGCGGCAAAGTCAGCGCCTCATCGATGGGCACCCATTCGGGTGTCCCTTCGTGGGAGGGGACTGGCTCGCCCGAGGGGCATTCACCGCGCAGCACATAGATGCCAATGCCAATCTCCTGCCCGGTATCCACAGTGACCACTCCGCACAGCCACAGATCGCAAGCGCTCAGCCCGGTCTCTTCCAATAGCTCACGGCGGGCCGCGCTCAATACGTCCTCGCCACGCTCGATGTGGCCTCCTACTCCGTTGTAGCGGTCAGCCCACAGCCGTTTATGTGGCGCGCCTTTGAGCAGCAGCACGCGCTCACCGCGCGTCAGAAAGATCAAAGTGCGGGGGATAAAGGTATACCGATCGCGGGTAACACCCAGGTCAGAGGCAGGCATCATAAATTAAATTGTGTGTTGTGGGCAAAGAACGCCCACTACACACAATAAGATCTTGTTAGATATTACACTACCATCTTACGCACGGCATCCAGCTGGCCGGCGCTGCCCAACTTCTCATTCTTGTGGGCGATGAACTTGGCGTATTCCTCCATGAAGACTATGCCGATTGGGCGCAGGTCAAAGTTTTCGGGATGTTCATTGAAATATTCACGGTGAACGCGCGTCCAGACCAGGCGCCCATCGGTGTCGATGTTGACTTTAGTCACGCCCAGCTGGGCGGCGCGCTTGAATTGGTTTTCGTCGACACCTTTGGCGCCTTTCAGATTACCACCTGCCGCATTAATGCGAGCCACTTCCTCCTGGGGGACTGAGCTACTGCCGTGCATGACCAATGGATAGCCAGGTAGCCGCTTTTGGATTTCTTCCAGCACATCGAAGTGCAAGCCCTGCGAGCCCGAGAACTTGAAAGCGCCGTGGCTGGTGCCAATGGCACAAGCCAGCGAATCGCAGCCGCTGCGCTCCACAAACTCCCTGGCCTGTTCAGGGTTAGTCAGTTTGGCCTCCGCTTCACTGACCTTAATATGCTCCTCCACGCCGCCCAACTGGCCAAGCTCGGCCTCGACCACGATGCCCTTGGCGTGGGCAGCTTCCACCACACGTCTTGTGGTGGCAATGTTCCCGTCGAAGTCTTCGTGGCTGGCATCAATCATCACCGAGCTATAGAAACCACTGTTGATGCAATCATAGCAGGTCTGCTCATCGCCATGGTCCAGGTGGACGGCGAAGATTGCCTCCGGGAACACCTGGTCGGCGCTGCGGATCAAGCCTTCCAGCATCAGTTTGTGGGAATAGGAACGCGCCCCCTTGCTGATTTGGATGATAAATGGAGCCTGGCTCATAAGATTACCTCGGAAGAGGCCCATCGTTTGTTCCAGGTTGTTTATGTTGTATGCTCCAATGGCATACTTTCCATAGGCAGCCTCGAACAATTTTTTAGTTGTGACGATCATTTTGTTTACTCCTGGATTTGGGAATTTTTTTGATGACAGTAAAGAGCAACGAACCCGACTATTATAATCTATTCATCTATCGGCGTATTTTATTCGTTACAACTTTTCATTGGTGAGAACGTATACTCTATGGTAAAAAGCCAACACAGGCTATAATCAGGTTTGCCTGAAAATTGGGTGAATCCAACCCCAGAGTCATGTTCTTGAACCAAGGAGAATGTAATGAGCGATCAAATCTATGGAAAAGTCACTTCCGACATGGATCCTTTCAAGAAGATCCTGACTAAAATCCCTGGCTTTAGCGGCTACATGGAGCGCCAGGCGCGGCGCGACTCGGACAAGCTGCTACGCGATACTATCGCTGACCGATGTGAAGAACAGTGGCAGCGCATCTCGGCCTTGCAGCGCGATTTCATCAGCCAGGGACAAATATCCTTTGTGGACGACCTGGAAGCGGCGGCAATTAAGCTACGCACCTTTACCGACCGGGTGAGGCGGGCTACTCGAGGCTACTCCGGCTTATTCGATGCGGTAAAGATCAACGAAAAAGAACTGGCCGCGCTGTACGAGTATGACGCGAAACTGCTGGACTTAGTCGATGGCGTCAGCCATGCGATCGACAACGTAGAAATGTCAGTCGGAACTGACGGCTTGTCTGCCGCTTTCCGAAACTTGACCACTGTCTCCCAACAGTGCATCGACGCATACAACCGCCGCGAGGAAGCTATCATGAGCGTCAAAGACGCACAAGTGTAAAGCCAGGCAGGTATCGCACACCGAGCACTGTGCACCTTGCACTTAGGAAAAGTTCCTATCATCTAAACAGGAGTAATTAAAATGGCCAATATATTTGATGTGGTTGAATATCCGAATGAAATGATCGACGAAATCGCGCACCGCTTCCCCGAAATTGGACCGGGTAATTTTCATATCGGCTCACAGGTGATCGTGCGCGAATCCCAAACGGCAGTGTTCTTCCGTGATGGAAATGCCCTGGATGTCTTTGGTCCAGGCCGCCATACCATTGTCACTTATAATATTCCTTTATTGATAAACGTAATTGGCAAGGCTTTCAATGATAAGACCCCCTTCCCGGCTGAGGTTTTTTTCGTGTCGATGCGAGAATTCCCCGACCGAAAGTGGGGTACACCTCAGCCGATCATCGTGCGCAACCCTAATATGGGCCTGGGTGTAGCTCTGCTGCAGGGCTTTGGCACCTTCGGTTTCCAGGTTAAGGACCCACAACAAGTCGTCACTCAATTAGTCGGTGCGCAGGGCGCTTATCGCTTGGTCGATATTGAAGGTCGCTTGCGCTCCATGCTGCTCTCAAAGTTGCAGGACCTGCTAGGCGAGACTGCCGCTAAGAACAGCGTCCCGGAGTTGATCGGCCTGACCGATGAGCTAAGCGCAGGTGTGCGGGCTAAAGCTCAGGATGATTTCCTGGCTCTCGGGCTAACTCTGAAATCTTTCTACCTCGAAAACTTAAAGCCCTCCACCAAATCTGCAGAGGAGCTGCGCGCTATGGGAATGCTGGATATGACCACCTACACCCAGCTCCAGGCTGCGGATGCGTTGCGGGAAGCAGCCCAGAACCCGAGCGGCGGGGCCGGGCTAACCGCTGGCATCGGAGCCGGACTTGGCATTGGCAATGTGCTCAGCCAGTCATTGCAGGGCATGACCGGAGCCGGGGCAGCCGGAGCTGCCGCGCTGCAGACGCCTCCTGCCGGTGGAGCGCCTTCCGGCAGCGCGCCCAGCGTGATGACGCCTTCCGAAGCGGCCACCTACCTGCGTGTTTCCGAAGAGGATGTGCTCGCCGCCATCACCGCGGGCGATCTGAAAGCCAAGAAGATCGGCAATGCTTTCCGGATCAGCAAGGACTCCCTGGACGCCTTCCTGAAGGGATAACCATTCAAATTAGATAAAAAAGGGGGTTGGCTGAGAGCAGGCCAACCCCTTTTTTTTATTCCTGCTCGCTCTCCACCACTGGCTGTTCACCTACCAGAAAATCCTGGATCTGTTTGGCCCGTTCAGCAGACAGCACCTTGGCCTTGGCCGCCTTGCGCATCACGTCTTTGAGTTTTACCAGCATGACCGTCTCGGCGGGAAGCGTTTCATCTTCTAGGATATCTATTTCAACCCTTGCATTTGTGAAGACCAGCGCCGCCTGGATGTCTGGGATCGTACTCTCCTCTGGCATGCGTTTGGTGAGCCAGCTTCTCAGGCTCTCTTTTTCATTTTGTACATCCATTTCAGGCCGCCCGAGACCTTCCTGTGCAAATATTTTAAGGTAATTTTGCAGTAAACCACCGCTTTTCTGGCGATAGCGGCCTTTTGAATAAGTGACAATGCCGCGCTGGTGACGCGGCAGCAGCACCCACACACCCGCTGGACCTACCAGCACATGTGAAGACGCGGTCATGTAATGGTAAAGGGCATATTTGCTATCCAACCCTTTCAGAGCCTGGTTGAGCAATTGGTCAGGCCGTGGACTACGCCCAAAACGGTTGGTAAAGTAAATCCCGACCTGAGAGAGGATAAAACCCAGCGCCAGCGCCAGTAAAGACAGGTTAAAATAACGGGCCGGATCACGGAAGGAGATAATCATGCCGCCCGCCAGGACAGCCAGGCCCCCGAACATGCTAAATTGAGCAATGCGAGCATTCCGTTTCACCAGTTTCTCATTTGTATAAATATTCATTGTAGATATCTCTCCTTAAGACTATTCATACCGCTTCAACACGAGGCATGCGTTTTGTCCCCCCAGCCCGAACGAGTTGGAAAGGGTGATATTGACCGCCTGCTGGCGGGCTTGATTGGGAGTGTAGTCCAGATCGCATTCCGGATCAGGCGTCTCATAATTGATCGTGGGCGCGATCCAGCCATCATGGATTGTCAGGGTGCACACAATTGCTTCCAACGCACCCGAGGCGCCCATGGCATGCCCCAGCATAGACTTGGTGGAACTAATGGGCACATTGTAAGCGCTTTCGCCAAAGACCTGCTTGATCGCTTTCGTTTCGGTTGCATCATTAAGCGGGGTTGAGGTGCCGTGCGCGTTGATGTAATCGACCTGATCAGGTGTTATTCCGGCATCCGCCAGCGCCCAACGCATGGCGCGCATCGCCCCAGCTGCTGAAGGGTCGGGGATGGCAATATGATAAGCATCAGAAGAAGAGGCGTACCCGAGCACCTCGGCGTAAATCCGGGCGCCGCGTCCCTGGGCGTGCTCCAGGCTCTCGAGAACCAGCGAACCCGACCCTTCTGAAAAGATAAACCCCTCACGGTTAGCGTCAAAGGGCCGGCTAGCCGCTTCAGGCCGGTCGTTGTAGTTACATGGAAGGGCCTTCATGGAAGCGAAACCCCCGATGGAGAAGTCCCTGATCAACGCCTCCGTCCCGCCGGTGATAATCAGATCTGCAACCCCACGACGAATGTGCTCAGCAGCTTCCCCAACGCCTTGTGTCCCGGCGGCGCAGGCGGTCGTGACCGTGCAGTTCGGACCCAGGCACTGGAATTGCTGGGCGATCAAGAACGCCGCCAGGTTCGGGATGCTCATCGGCATAATGAACGGGTTTACCCGCCCAAGACCCTGGTTGCGGAAGGTGTTTAAGCCTTCATCGATCTTATCAAAACCACCGATAGCGGTGCTGAATACCACTCCGCATCGCTCCGGGTCGGGCATGGGCAGCGTCAATGCCGCATCGGCGACAGCCTGAATAGCGGCTGCCAGAGCAATCTGGCTGGAACGCGGGACACGCCTGGCCTCTTTGCGGTCCATATAGTTACCTGGCTCGAAATCGGGGATTTCACCTGCGATCTGGCAAGGCAATTCGCTGGCGTCGAACTGGGTAATGCGCCGGACACCCGACCGTCCGTGCAGGAGTCCATCCCACATTTGAGGGAGGGTGGAACCCAGTGGAGAAACAGCCCCCAACCCAGTGATCACCACTCGACGCCGGTTCATATAACCTCCAGTACAGTCGCGCTTATCAAGCGCTCTTGGATGGCGGCGCGCAGGGCAGTTAGCAAGCCAGCTTCCACAGCCTGGCGCGCTGTACGAATTGCGCTAACCAGGGCGTGTGCGTTAGAGCGGCCATGGCCTATGTATACCAGCCCGTTAATTCCTAACAGGATGGCAGCTCCGATTTCATCTGGATCCAGGTTCTTCTTAAGGGATTGTTTCAATGTAGGTTTAACCAGCCAGCCTCCGATTTTAGCGCGCAAGCTGTTCGAATTACGGATCTCCTGGCTGATCAGGTCGGTTAGCAGTTTTGCCACCGCCTCGCTGGATTTGAGAAGGATATTACCCGTGAAGCCATCCATGACTACAACATCGGTCTGACCACCGAACAGCTCTTTGCCCTCCACATTGCCGATGAAGTTCAATCCGCTGGCTTCTAATAGTGGGTAGGCGCCTTTAACCAGCTCATTGCCTTTGCCGGCTTCCTCGCCGTTCGAGATCAGGGCCACCCGTGGGTTCTTAATGCCGCGCACTTTTTCGGCGTATACCGACCCCATGATAGCGAACTGAAACAAATGCTCGGGTTTGCATTCTGGATTGGCGCCGATGTCCAGAGCAGTACAAAACCCACCCATCACCGGGAAGAGCGCCGTTAATGCTGGTCGCTCCACGCCGGGGATGGTCCCCAGGCGGTAATAAGCGGTCGCCATAGCTCCACCAGTATTTCCGGCGGTAACAAAAGCGTCGGCCTTCCCGTTTTCCACCAGGTCCATCCCAACTGCCATGGAGGTTTTAGAGCCCTTTCGTTTAGCTTTGAGGGCTAATGCCAGTCCTTTATCTTCCATTGAGATAATATCCGGTGCATCCACGATACGGACCGGAGCCTGAGCGCCACCTGGCAAGGCCTGCAGGCGGGATTTCAACATCTCCGCCGGGCCAACCAGGATCAGCTCATCCCCAAATGCCCGGGTCGCCTCCAAAGCTGCTTGGACTTCCGGCTGAGGACAGGCGTCGCTGCCCATCGCGTCCAGGACAATTTTCATATGTACTCCTTAGAATGGTATGCGGTGATGGTCGGAAAGAAATCAGCACCAAACCTGATATCGAAACCGCCAAACACTTACGCTTGACAATGCTACAGAGCCGATTATAATACCGATGCCTTTGCGCTGGTGCTGGAATTGGCAGACAGGCATGGTTGAGGGCCATGTGCCGCAAGGCGTGGGGGTTCAAATCCCCCCCAGCGCACTCGACAGGTTGCATACGGAGCGAAGATCATGGCAAAGTTTCCCACCGCCGAATGGATTCAAGCTTTAAATGAGAAGCTTAACAGCGACGAAAGGTACGCTCAGGTGGCACGCAACTGGGAAGGCGACATGCTCTTCCAGGTCGATCCGGGTGGAGTCCTGACCGAGCCAGCCCAGTTTTACCTGGACCTGTGGCATGGCAAATGCCGCGACGCTTTTGTGGTGGATGGCACCCGGGAAGTTAAGCCCGTCTTCACCCTCAAAGCTCCATATGACAATTACGTTCGCCTTCTGAAAGGCGAGCTGGAGCCAATGCAGGCTCTGCTGACGCGCAAGATCGGGGTGCAAGGCAATATGGCGGTCCTAATGCGCAGCATACCAACCGTATTGGATTTTGTGCGTTGCTGCCGCGAAGTCACCGACAGTTTCATTTAAGGCAAGTAATCCAAGGGATTAGGCTTGGCGCCGTTGTAACTTATCTCAAAGTGGCAGTGCGGTCCGGTTGAATTGCCGGTACTACCCAGTGCGCCAATGTAGGAGCCCTGGAACACACTCTGTCCACAGCCAACGGCAATCGCGCTCAAGTGAGCATAAGCCGTCTGGAAACCGTTGCCATGATCGATGACGATCAGGTAGCCGTAGCCAAAGTTGCTCCATCCAGCAAAAACTACTACACCACTATCCGAAGCTACGATCGGGCTGCCCAGCGCCCCGCCGATGTCGATGGCCGGGTGGATGCTCGAATAGTTGTAGCCAGATATTACATGGCTGACAGTAGGCCAGATGAAAGTGCCTGTGCCGATTGCACCCTGATAAACTTTACCACAGTAGCCGTCGCCATAATAGCGTGCGGCGGCCGGGTTGCTCCGGCTGATCGCCGGCGGCCCCCAATCTTTGATCGGCCTTTTCCCACCTGGGATGATGATCCAGTCGTCCGGTTTGAGGCCATAGGCTTCTTTGCTCGATTTGGTCAAATCGAAGTGATTGCCGGGGTAATCGAAGATAGCCTGGAGATCCACCTGATAGAATGAAGCTACCCCTTCCAGCGTGTCCCCCTCTTTCCACTGGTAATAGGCTCCATTCACTGGTGGTATGAACAGGACCTGTTTGGTCGAGAGCATGTGGGGGTTATCTTTCAGGACTTGAAAATTGCTCCACAACAACGTCTCAGCCTTAAGACCGAAGTTGTCAGCAATAGCAAACAAGTTATCACCAGTTTGGACGGTGTAGGTAATCACAGAAACCCGCGGTCGATCAGGGAAGGCGGTTAGCGGCTGGATCAGGCGATGAATGCCGTCCTCCGATGAAGCCATAGGGGTAGCAAAAGGCTGCAGCTCAACAGACGAGCTATTCGCCGCCTGGCTCCCAGGTTGCTGCCCTGTGGTGGCTGGTCCAGACGCTCGCGGAGCTGTGCCAGACCTGGCAGGCTGCCAGACCATATAAGCCAATAAACCTACCACTGCCACCAATAGAATCCCCAGGCCGGCGCGCACCGCCAGGTTACCCAGTCTGGTAGCCTTCGGCGCTGGTTCTGATTGCCGGGAAACTGGAGGACCAGAATTTTCTTCCCGCGCTCCTTCCTCCGGCAAGCCTGTTTCAGAAGGCTCAATCTCTGGGCCGGTTGGTACGCTTTTTAATTCTTCGCCCATAATATACCAACTTAGAATATTCTAAACCAATCTCCTACTGACCAGGCAGCGTGAAGTGCATCAGGCGGCTGTTGCCAGCATCGCTTACCCACACACCACCCTTCGGATCAATTGCCACCGATCCGGTCAGGCCAAAGGTATCCGGCCCGTTACCAGCATCTCCCCAGTACATTACAAACTCACCCTGGTCGGTGAACTCCAATACTCGATACCCTTCGGGGTCGGTGACAAACACACGGCCTTTGTCATCCACCGCGATATAAGGTTTGTTATCTAGCGATTTGCCATACCAGGCAGCTACATCCCAGGACTTAGACGGCTGATAATTACCACTCTGGTCGGGAGTAAAGACCTGGATGCGTTGGTTCCAGGTATCTACCACATACACCCGACCCTGAGAGTCAACTGCTAACCCCACCGGCTCATCAAACTGGCCTGGATCCAGACCAGCCTGGCCAAATTGGGTGATGAAGTTTCCTTCCGAGTCGAATTCCACCACGCGCTTATTGCCGGTATCGGTGACGAATACATGGTTATTGGCATCCACTGCCACGTCACGCGGTCCCCAGAAAGCGTCGGGGGTTTCGCCCTGGCCATTCGTACCCCACATCTTGACGAACTGCCCGTCCTGGGTGAACTTTTGGATACGATAGTTCCAGGTATCAGCCACATAAACCGAACCATCTGGCCCCACAGCAATCCCCCAAGGCTGGTTGAAGGCGCCGCCAGGAGCTGCGCCGCGGGTGACATCGGCGAAAGAACCCCATACTTGCAAGGAGGTCCCATCTGGTGCCAGGTGCTGGATGCGATGGTTGTCTGTATCGGCAACGTAGATACTGCCATCGGGTGCAATGGCAAGATCTCGTGGCCGGTTCAATTGACCCGGGTTGACTCCCGCGGCGCCGATAATGTTATCAGCGTTCAGCTTAACCCCTTTTCCAGCGTAAGGGTCAGTGACCGTTTGTTCGGGCGCCGGTGCAGCCCCGTAATTCCAAATCTTCGAGGCGATATCCTTGCGGATATACAAACGCATCCGGGCTGCTGGCTGCCATTTGGTTGTACTCATATCCTTGTTTGTCACCTGGCCGTATAAAGTGTAATCTCGGTTTAACCAGATCTGGTACAGCGCCTCGCGCATCTGTGGGTCGCGAAGGGAATTTAAAATCCTGTCCCATGTCAAACCGAAGTAATCCTGATTTGGCCACCACAGGCGATTGTATTCAAATTTATCGTAAGCATTTCCTACCACCTGCTCGATTTTGCTATAGTTTGCATCGCTGACCAGGATAATTGGCGCATCACTCAGGCTACGGGTAGGGGTAGCCCCGAAATAGCGGGCGTCGGTGAAGTCGCGCAGATACCAAAAGAATGGGTAGGAGGTTTCGTTATCATAGGCGACTGGCAATGATAGTCCGTCGGTAAGACGGCGGGAGATCTCTTCGATTTGCGATAGGGCTAGCTTGACACCAGGCGCGCCGTGAGCATACACCAGGAACTCGGTGGCATAGTCAAAGGTGATATAAGCTGCACGGATAGCAGTACGGGCGGTGAGAACACCCAGAAAAGCGAAAAAAAACAATGTCAGAACCCGGAAAACTTGGGCTGTCGCCCAGGGCTTGATCAGATATGCCAGGCCAACTCCGCTGAGAATAGCGCTGATCAGTGCGGTAATAAAGGTAGTAGTAGCATTTAATTGCTCCAGGTCTTTGCCCTGGAAAGGAGGATGCACCCCAAGCAGCGATCCTAAAGTCGCCAGGGAGCTGAACAAGAAAACCGGCAGCAGCACCACCGCCAGCCACGACCGCCAGTTGCGGAACATGCTCCAATCGATGGAATCGATCAGGAAACCGATTGCCCACGCCCCCAGCAAGATCAGAGGCAGAGTGATATGAACTGTGAGCCAGGGCATTTTCTCACCGGCGATGACAAAGACGATCATGCTGGCGATCGACCAGAAAATCAATAACCCCAGCACAGGAGGTTTCTCGAAGATAGCTGGCTGTGGCTTTTCCAACTCGGCTTGTTGTTCTGCAAGCGCTAATTCCTGGTCGCCGACCGCTAATTGCTTGCCGGTCACGCGGTAATAAAAGACAATGCCTATGGCAAGCAGGCTGCTCAAGGCTGGCAGGAATTCGTAGATGGGCAATTGGATCAGTGCGTAGTAATACCAGGGCTGGCTACCGCGGGCCACATCCTGCTGCTCTAGCCAGTAACCCAGCGAGCCCACCAGGCCAGTGATCATCCCAAAGCCATTGGTGAACACGCTGGTGAAAAAGACTGCATAAATGCTGTAGAAAATTGCGGTGTTGATCAACCACAGGCGCGGTTTCCAAATCAGGCCGATCACAATTGCAACCAGGCTCAACAATATCAAAAAGGTACCATCTAAGAATATGACTTGCGAGTTGGTATAATCGATCGGTTTCCAGCCAAGCAGTTTAACCGGAAAGGCAGCCAGCATGGGAAGGACCATCAAGCCGAAAAGCATCAGCAGGTCAAAGGACCGCTCTTCCCGCAGGTTCTTCAAGGTGTAGCCGGTGATCAGGTAGTAGAGCGCTACCAGCACCGCCACTACAGCCAGGCTGATTAAGACCAACAGGACGGGAGAGGAGGCGCCGGTAATCGATTGGGCTGGAGCCTGGCCCGGAATAGCTGGAGCAATCGTCCCACCTGGCGTGGCGCCGGTTGCGCCACGGTTGAGCATAAAAACCGCCCCGGCGGTTACACCGACCAGGATGAAGGTTACCATTAAGGCGATCAGGAAAATATTGCGCTTCCCTGGCCGCGGCCAGGGTCTTTGTGAGATGCGGAAAACAAAGAAGAAGAACAGGAAGATCATGGCTTCGGCAGAATAAATGAAAGACGTTTCTTTGGTTGCATAATGTAATGCGGTGACTGCAAACAGGCAGTAGGTATAACGCGCTTTTCCCGTTTCTAAATAACGTAAAATAGCCCACAACGAGACCGCGAAAAACAACACGACCAGGCCATCTTCACGAGCGTAACGCCCATAATAAAGGATGTAGGGCGAAATCAGCAGCATCACAGCCGCCACCAGCGCCCCTGCTCTTCCCAGGTAGCGGCGATAAAACCACATGAATGCAATAGTAGCGATACTGGACAGGGCTGCCGGGATGCGGGCCGTAAAGTCACTGGCGCCAAACAGGAAATAACTCAGCGCAATCATGTGAAATTGGAATGGACCATGTGACAAGGGGTCGTGGCGGTAGCCCAGGCCTTTAAAAAGATTATAGGCGTTAAGGAAGACGTGGATAGTCTCATCGTGGCTCATCACGCGCGCCCCCAGATCGTACAAGCGGCTGGCTATGGCCAAGATAATAATGATCAGCCACAGGATTGTCTCGCCATTGAGGGCGAGCTTGGTCACCAGAGGGCGATCGAGCCAGGAAGAGCGCTTTTCTTCTGCAGAGATATCCATAACACTCCTTAAGTTTCTGGGGAGTCCGAAGTCTCCCAACTTCGGATAATCCAATAATGGGCCCTATTGAGAATAGGAGCCTTGTTGCCGGCGTCTGGCAACATATCCCGCCTATTTTACCACTTCCAAACTCAGACTTGATAAGTATCCATAAACCGATCACTTATGTCGTCACCGCCCTGGTACCGATGAGTGGTAATATTAAACGCAATCGATTAAAAAGCTCTCCTAACCCCTTTTCTATGTTCAATGAGAGGCAGTCTATGAGTCTGCGGTCTGAAATCCTCGAACAACCGGCAGTATTGGGCAACCTGGTGGCGGATCAGATGTCACAGGTTGAAAAGATCGCTCAGGCGATCCGCAGAAGAGATATCTCTTACATTTTTCTTGCGGCGCGTGGCACTTCTGATAACGCCGGACGCTACGCCAATTACCTGTGGGGTGCTATTAACCGCATGCCTCTGGCTCTGGCTACCCCGTCGCTGTTCACCCTTTATCAAACACCACCCAGGCTAAAAGGGGCGCTGGTGGTAGGTATTTCGCAGTCCGGGGAATCGCCAGATATCGTGAGTGTTCTGGCAGAAGCCAGGGGCCAGGACTGCCTAACCCTTGCAATTACCAATGCGCCTGCCTCGCCTCTGGCATGCGAGGCTGACTATGTCATAGACATCCACTGCGGGGTCGAGTCTGCCGTAGCTGCCACCAAGACTTATACCGGAGAGATGATGGCCATTGCCATGCTTGCAGTGGCTCTAAGCAACGATCACGCGCATACCCTCGACCTTGAAGCTGTGCCTGGCTGGATGACTCAAGCCCTGGCAACGGAGGAGCGTATCGTCCGCCTGGCTGAACGCTACCGCTATATGGACCAATGTGTCGTATTGGGGCGAGGCTATAACTACTGCACAGCATTTGAGTGGTCATTGAAGCTGAAAGAATTGACCTATGTGGTAGCTGACCCCTATTCATCCGCGGACTTCTTACATGGGCCAATTGCAATGGTGGATCAGGGCTTCCCTGTGATGGCAGTCGCCCCAGGAGGCAGCGTGTACCAGACCATGCTGGAGCTGCTACAGCGCTTACGCAACCAACACGCGGCTGAGTTACTGGTTATCTCAGATCGAGATGAGGCATTACAGCTCGCTCAATCCCCAATCAACCTACCTTCCGAAATTCCGGAATGGCTGACCCCGTTGGTGAGCATCGTCCAGGCCCAGTTGTTCAGTTACTACCTGGCCCTGACCAAAGGGTATGACACGGAGAAGCCGCGCAGCATCCACAAGGTGACACGTACCGAATAGCCCCTTTCTGAGAGGTAATCGCATCTTCCAGGCTGGAGAGCGGAGCGCCGCCTTTCAGGCCTACATCCACAAAATAGCGGTCCTCATTAGTAATTGTGGCCTGGTACGCACACCAGCCCCATCCGGTCTGCCGTAGCTTTCATCCCTTCGATATCGGCTACAATTGCCCCCACCGGTTTTTTAACCAGCACATGCTTTCCAGCCTCCAGGAGCCAACCAGGCGGGCTGTGGGGATCGATTTTATCGCCTTAGCGTGCAAAAGTGAGACTTCACCCGTGCCAATAAAGCCAATGCCATTAACCTGCTTGGACATATAAGCTTCCTTAAAGTCTATACCGTTCCTCAAAAGCCTGTTTTAATTCAGCATCTTGGAGGCTGCCGGCGTCAATCAACTCCTGAATACCAGGATAAGCAATCGCCGGCATCACCACATCGTCCGGCAGGGTGCGGATAATCTCAGCTAAGGGGCGATGAGTGAACTGAGAAACAACCCCCAGGGTTGTACGCGCTTCCTGCTGCTGGACTTTACGATGAGCTGGGTAACCACCGCCTTTTTCCACGCTGAAGATGCGGTCAAAAATAAAAACCAGATTCACATTGGCTGCCCAACCATAGCCCTGGTTCAAGGCCAGTGAGATGCAGTTCCCACCGTTGATCTGGGTGAAAAGCCAGGCATCCAGGTCATTGAGAATATGCCCGCAGAAAACGCCTGGGTACTGCATGACGCCGTTCAAGAAACCCTGCCCGGTGCCGCACCCTCCCACCACAAAATCGACCCGCTTCAAGTTGAGCAAGATAGCAGCCAGCAATCCGGTATGGATGTAGAGCAGCTCCGGTTTTTCACCATTCTTCTTCATACCAGCGTTGATGATTTCATGCCCGCGCCCTTCCAATGCAGCCAGGATATCAGCATTCCGGTCGGCCGCGCTCGTCTCATTAATCACCGCAATTCTCATTATTTCCTCCTTCGACAGATATTTACCACACTGCGCACTTAGAATTTTCTCGACCAGGTCTTGGGCCAGCGCTCAATCACGACCTTCTTTTGCGTAAAAAATTCGACCGCGTCCATGCTCTGCCCATGCAAGTCGCCAAAAAAGCTCTCTTTCCAACCGCTGAAGGGGAAGAAAGCCATCGGAGCAGCCACGCCGATGTTAATCCCGATATTCCCGGCTTCGGCTTCTGACCGGAACTTGCGCGCATTGGCGCCGCTGCTGGTAAACAGGCAAGCCATGTTGCCGTAGATACCTTTATTGATCAAATCGATAGCATCATCAACCGTTTCAACATGGATCAACCCCAGCACCGGACCAAAGACCTCGGTCGAGGCCAATTCGCCGCCTGGCGGGACATCTTGCAATACCGTCGGCCGGACGAAATTGCCCCGCTCAAATCCGGGGATATGCGCCCCACGGCCATCTACCAGCAAGCTGGCGCCTTCGTCGACGCCCTTCCCAATCAGGGTCTCGATACGACTCTTGCTCTCCGGGTTGATAACCGGCCCCATTTGGACCCCTTGATCCAGCCCGAAACCCACTCTGCGGTTAGAAGCCGCCTCGGCAATCGCCTCAGTGAAAGTACGCCGGGCATCGCCTACCGTGATCGCCAGTGAAGCCGCCAGGCAGCGCTGCCCGGCGCAGCCAAAGGCGCTATCGGCGCTGATTTGGGTGGTCATTTCCATATCGGCATCCGGTAAGACGACAATCGGGTTTTTAGCGCCACCCTGGCACTGAGCCCGCTTGCCGTTTTCCGCCGCCCGCTGGTAGACATAGCGCGCCACCCGGGTGGAGCCCACAAAACTGATGGCGCGGATTGCCGGATGGTCCAGAATGCCATCTACAGCGGTTTTATCCCCATTGACCAGGTTGAGCACGCCCTTGGGAAGCTTGAGCTGTTCCATAATCTGAAAAACGCGCTGG
>Ga0315278_10002649_pt1 | contig 15959 bp, 9 predicted proteins | sample YL17G06_0_MG_FD_203880 | JGI IMG/M metagenome (GOLD analysis project Ga0315278, IMG submission 203880) | Sediment microbial communities from Yellowstone Lake, YNP, Wyoming, USA - YL17G06_0 | ecosystem: Environmental > Aquatic > Freshwater > Lake > Sediment | place: USA: Wyoming | collected... | reverse complement strand
TGTGCCGGCCGACGCGCTGCCAGCCTTCCTCCGGCATCCGGACCAGCAGGGCCGCGGTATTGGCCCTGACGGCTTCGACGAGGGTGAGGGCCGGCTCCAGCGGGTGCTTGTGGTAGTCGAAGCGGCGCGCCCACTCGGCCTCGTCATAGCCCAGGATGACGGGGTCTGCCTCGGCAGCGAGGTAGCGGATCCTGGCCGCGGCATTGGTCTCCGAGTCGGCGCAGTGGACCACCACTTCGTGGGCCGACCACTCTCCGGGCTTGGGCCGCCACTGCAGAGCTTCCTGTGGCACCGCGGCCAGGGCCGCTCTCAACCGCGGTGGGCCCTCGGCGTATCGCCGGATCAAGGTCTGGCGTTCAGCCTGGCTGAGCGCCATCTAGCGTAGCGGAGCGGGAAGGTCGCTCTTCCCCATCAGGTAGAGGTCGACGCCGCGGGCGGCGCTCCTGCCCTCGGCGATGGCCCAGACGATGAGCGACTGGCCCCGCTGGATATCCCCGGCGGCGAAGACGCCGGGCACGCTGGTCATCCAGCTCCCGTCCCGCCAGACATTGCCGCGGTCGGTGAGCGTCACGCCGAGATCTGCCAGCAGCCCCTCTCGCCGAGGTCCGAGAAAGCCCATGGCCAGCAGCACGAGGTCGCCCTCCATCTGGTACTCGGTGCCCGGAATCGGGCGGAAGCTCATGCGGCCGCCATCCGTGACCATCTCGACGCGCACCGCGTGGAGCGTGGTCACGCGCCCGTGCATACCGGAGAAATGAGTCGTATTGACCGAGTATTCGCGCACGCCGCCTTCCTCGTGGGCCGACGAGACGCGGAAGACATTGGGCCAGAGGGGCCACGGGTTGCTCTTGGGGTCCCGCTCCTCCGGCGGCCGCGGCAGGATCTCGAACTGGGTGACGGAGCGGGCGCCCTGCCGGTGGGCGGTGCCGAGGCAGTCGGCGCCGGTATCGCCGCCGCCGATGATGACGACGTTCTTGTCCTTCGCCGTGATGAAGTCCCGCTCCGGCACCGTGTCCCCCTCAGAGCGCCGGTTCTGGAGAGTCAGGTAGTCCATGGCGAAGTGGATGCCGCCGAGCTCCCGCCCGGGGATGGGGAGGTCGCGCGGCCACTCGGCGCCACCCGCGAGAACGATGGCGTCGAACTCTTTGCGAAGTGTGTCGACCGGCAGGGTCTCGCCAACGTGGACCTGAGTCTTGAAGCCGATCCCCGCGGTCTCCATGAGCTTGAGCCGCCGGTCGAGGAAGCGCTTCTCCATCTTGAACTCGGGAATCCCGTAGCGGAGCAGCCCCCCGATACGGTCGGACTTCTCGAAGACGGTGACGGTATGGCCCGCGCGATTGAGCTGCTCGGCGGCGGCGAGCCCGGCCGGGCCCGAGCCGATCACGGCCACCTTCTTCCCGGTGCGCACGTCGGGCGGGTTGGCAGCAACCCAGCCTTCGTCGAAGGCATGCTCGATGATGCCGACCTCGACCTGCTTGATGGTGACGGGATCGTCGTTGATGCCCAGCACGCAGGCGCCCTCGCAGGGCGCGGGGCAGAGGCGGCCCGTGAACTCGGGGAAGTTATTGGTCGCGTGGAGCCGGTCGAGCGCCTCGCGCCAGCGGTCGCGGTAGACCAGGTCGTTCCAGTCGGGGATCAGGTTGCCCAGCGGGCAGCCCTGGTGGCAGAAGGGGATACCGCAGTCCATGCATCGGGCGCCCTGCTTCTGAAGCTTGTTTCCCTCGAAGGGCAGGTAGACCTCCCGCCAATCGTGGATGCGCTCGACGACGGGGCGCCGCTTTGGCGTCTCGCGCTTGATCTCGAGGAACCCGGTGACCTTGCCCATCGTCGCCCTTTAGCCGTGGGTCGAGGCCATCACGGCCTCGTCCACCGACATGCCGGTCTCCTCGGCCTTCTTGATGGCCTGGAGCACGCGCTTGTAGTCGCGCGGCATCACCTTGACGAAGAGGTGCCGCGTCGTCTCCCAGTTAACGAGGAGGCGGGCGGCGACGGGGCTCTGGGTGTAGCGGATATGACGCGAGAGCAGGTCCTTGACCAGCTCGACGTCCTCCACGTCCACCAGCGGTTCGAGGTCGACCATCCCCGCATTGCACCGGCTCGCGAAGTCGCCGGCCTCGTCGAGGACGTAGGCGATACCGCCCGACATGCCGGCGGCGAAGTTGCGGCCGGAGCGGCCGATGACCACGACGCGTCCGCCCGTCATGTACTCGCAGCCGTGGTCGCCGATGCCCTCGACGACGGCGAGGGCGCCGCTGTTCCTCACGGCGAAGCGCTCGCCCGCCACACCGCGGAGGTAGGCCTCGCCGCTCGTGGCGCCGTAGAGGACCACGTTGCCGACAAGGATATTGTCTTCGGCCGTGAACGTCGCCTCGCGCGGCGGGTACACGATGAGCTTGCCGCCCGAGAGACCCTTGCCGACATAGTCGTTGGCGTCACCCTCGAGCGTCAGCGTGATGCCCCGCGGCACGAAGGCGGCGAAGCTCTGGCCGGCCGAGCCGGTGAAGTGTATGCGGATGGTGTCGTCCGGCAGCCCGTCCCGCCCGTAGGCGCGCGTGACCTCGGAGCCCAGTATGGTCCCGACGGTGCGGTTCACGTTCCTGATGGGCAGGCGGATGTCCACCTGCTCGCGGCGCTCGAGGGCTTCCCGGCAGAGCGGCACGAGCGTCGTCATGTCGAGCGACTTCTCGAGACCATGGTCCTGGTCGACCACCTTGCGCACGGCGACCTCGGACCCGACCTGCGGCCGGTGGAGGATCGCGGAGAAGTCCAGCCCGCGCGCCTTCCAGTGGTCCACCGCTTTGCGGACCTCGAGCAGGTCGGAGCGGCCGATCATTTCCTCCATCGCCCGGAAGCCCAGGCTCGCCATGTGCTCGCGGATCTCCTCCGCGATGAAGCGGAAGAAAGTCTCCACGAACTCGGGCTTGCCCGTGAATTTCGCCCGGAGCTTCGGGTCCTGGGTGGCGATGCCGACGGGGCAGGTGTTGAGGTGGCAGACCCGCATCATGATACAGCCCATGACGACCAACGGCGCCGTCGAGAAGCCGTACTCCTCGGCGCCGAGCAGCGCGGCGATGACGACGTCGCGTCCGGTCTTCAGCTGCCCGTCCGTCTGGACGGTGATGCGGTCGCGGAGCTTGTTCATGACCAGAACCTGCTGCGTCTCGGCGAGGCCCAGCTCCCACGGGACTCCACCATGCTTGAGCGAGGTCAGCGGCGCGGCGCCGGTGCCGCCGTCGTGGCCCGAGATCAGCACGACGTCCGAGTGGGCCTTGGCCACGCCGGCCGCCACGGTTCCGACCCCGACCTCGGCGACGAGCTTGACGCTGATCCGCGCGCGCGGATTCGAGTTCTTGAGATCGTGGATCAACTGCGCCAAGTCTTCGATGGAATAGATGTCGTGATGCGGTGGCGGGGAGATGAGCCCCACGCCCGGCATCGCGTGCCTGACCTTCGCGATCCAGGGGTAGACCTTGCTGCCCGGCAGCTGGCCGCCCTCCCCGGGCTTGGCGCCCTGGGCCATCTTGATCTGAAGCTCCTCCGCGTTGATCAGGTACTCGCTCGTGACGCCGAAGCGCCCCGAGGCGACCTGCTTGACGGCGCTGCGGCGCCAGTCGCCGTTAGGGTCGCGCACGTATCGCGCGGGATCCTCGCCGCCCTCGCCCGTGTTCGACCGGCCGCCCATGCGGTTCATGGCGATGGCGAGCGTCTCGTGGGCCTCGAGGCCGATGGAGCCATAGGACATGGCGCCGGTGGCGAATCGCTTGAGGATGGCCTCGACGGGCTCGACCTCGTCGATCGGGACCGGGTTGGGCGCCTGCTTGAAGGTGAAGAGTCCCCGCAGCGTCGCCAGGTGCTCGCTCTGCCCATTGACGAGATCCGTGTACTCCTTGAAGATCGCGTACTGCTTCGAGCGCGTGGCGTGCTGGAGCTTGAAGACGGTGTCTGGGTTGAAGAGGTGGTACTCGCCATCCCGCCGCCACTGATACTCGCCGCCCCCGTCGAGCTCCGGCTTGCCAACGGGCCGCTCGGGGAAGGCGTGGTGGTGGCGCGCGAGCACTTCCCTGGCCACCACGTCGATGCCGATGCCGCCGATTCGCGAGGCGGTCCAGGTGAAGTAGCGGTCCACGAATGCCTTCTCGAGGCCTATTGCCTCGAAGATCTGGGCCGCCCGGTAGGACTGGATGGTCGAGATGCCCATCTTCGAGATGACCTTGAGCACGCCCTTGTTGAGCGCCTTGATGTAGTTCCTGACCGCGGACTTGTGGTCGAGCGCCGGCAGCATGCCCTGGCGGATCATGTCGTCGAGCGTCTCGAAGGCCAGGTACGGGTTGATGGCACCCGCCCCATAACCCAGGAGCAGCGCCATGTGGTGCACCTCGCGCGGCTCACCGGTCTCGATGACCAGGCCGACCTTGACCCGCTTGCCCTCGCGGATCAAGTGGTGGTGGACGCCGGCCGTGGCGAGGAGCGCCGGGATGGGCGCGTGCTCCCGATCCACGCCGCGGTCCGACAGGATGAGATAGCTGAAGCCCGCATCTACCGCCTGGCTTGCCCGGAGACAGAGCTCCTCCATTGCATGCGCCAGGGCTTCGGGCCCGCCGGCGACCTCGAAGAGCATCGGCACTGTGGTGGCCTTGAAGCCGGGCACATCCACGTGGCGAATTTTTGCCAGCTCGACATTGTCGAGGATGGGGGTCTTGAGCTTGAGCTGCCGGCAGGCCTCGGGCGTGGGCTCGAGAAGATTGCCCTCGGGACCAATGCTCGTCGCAATCTGCGTCACGAGCTCTTCCCGGATGCCGTCGAGCGGCGGGTTGGTCACCTGCGCAAAGAGCTGCTGGAAGTAGTCGTAGAGGAGCCGCGGCCGATCCGACAGCACCGCGAGCGAGGTGTCGGTGCCCATGGAGCCGATGGGCTCCTCGCCCGCCGTCGCCATGGGAGCGAGCAGAAGCCGCAGGTCCTCGTGGGTATAGCCGAATGCCTGCTGGCGCTCGAGCACCGTGTCGTGGTCCGGCTCGGGGAGGTGAGGCGGTTCCGGCAGAGCCTCGAGGGGCTTGAGATGCGCCGCCAGCCACTCGCCATACGGGTGCTGCGTCGCGAAGGCGTGCTTGAGCTCGCTATCGTCGATGATGCGCCCCTGCGCCGTGTCCACCAGGAAGATCCGTCCCGGGTGGAGGCGCTCCTTGATCAGCACCCGGTCGGGCGGGATGTCGAGCACGCCCACCTCGGAGGCCATCACGACGAGATCGTCCTTGGTGACGTAGTAGCGCGACGGGCGCAGACCGTTCCGGTCGAGGACGGCGCCGATGACGGTGCCGTCGGTGAAGGCGATGGAGGCCGGGCCGTCCCACGGTTCCATGAGGCAGCCGTGGTACTCGTAGAAGTCCTTGCGGATCTCTGGCATGGACTCGTGCCCGCTCCACGCCTCGGGGATCATCATCAGCACCGCGAGGGGCAGCGGTCGTCCCGCCATCACCAGGAGCTCGAGCACATTGTCGAACGTGGCCGAGTCGCTGCCGCCTTCGACCACGATGGGCAGGATCTTCTTGAGGTCGTCACCCAGGAGGTTCGACCGGCAGAGCGCCTCGCGCGCGTGCATCCAGTTGATATTGCCGCGCAGCGTATTGATCTCGCCGTTGTGGGCGATGTAACGGTACGGGTGCGCCAGCGGCCAGGATGGGAAGGTATTGGTGGAGAAGCGCTGGTGCACGAGCGCGAGCGCGGACTCCACGAGCGGGTCCACGATGTCGGGGAACATGGTCTCGATCTGGTCCGCCGAGAGCATCCCCTTGTAGATGAGCGTATTGGCCGAGAGGCTCGGCACGTAGAAGGAGCCCCTGCCGGCGATGTCCGAGCGCCGGAGGGCGTGCTCGACGCGCTTGCGGATGACATAGAGCTTGCGCTCGAAAGCCTGAGCGTCGGAAATGCCGGCGGCTCGGCCGATCAAGACCTGCTCGATCACCGGTTCGACTGAGCGGGCGCTCGGCCCGATCGGGGAGTCGTCGGTGGGCACCGGGCGCCAGCCGAGGAGCGCCTGCCCCTCCTCCTGGACGATCTCCTCGAGCATGCTCCGGCAGCGGGCGGCCTGCCGAGCCTCGCGCGGCAGGAAGACGAGCCCGGCGCCGTAGTGCCTGGGCGCGGGGAGGGTGATGCCGAGCTTTCCGAACTCGCGCGCCAGGAAGGCGTGCGGCATCTGGATCAGGATGCCGGCGCCGTCTCCCGTATTGACCTCGCAGCCGCATGCGCCGCGATGGAGGAGGTTCTTGAGCACCTGCAAGGCCTGGCTGACGATGGCATGGGACTTCCTGCCCTTCATGTCCACCACGAAGCCGACACCGCAGGCGTCGTGCTCATGGGCGGGATCGTAGAGCCCCTGGGGCCCAGGCATCCCGGTCGGGGTCGTCACTGACATCCCGTCCTCCATCGCCATCCTTACTGTCCCGCCTCCCGCGTCCTTGTGAACTAACTGAACAACCCCGAATTGAAGAGTGAGACTACACCACGCCTGAGCATTAGCCAAGCCCGAAATAGAAAAAACATAGAATTAGTCGAGCTAATAGGCTAAGCTCAATACATGAATCTCGGGACGCTCAAGCTCTACTGCGACGTGGTGAGACTCAGAAGCTTTTCCCGCGGGGCGTCCGGGAACGGCGTCACGCAGTCGGCCGCCAGCCAGGCCATTCAGCAGCTGGAGGCCGACCTCGACGTGCCGCTGCTGGACCGCTCCCGGCGACCTCTGGTTGCCACGGAAGCGGGTCGCGTCTTCTTCGAGGCCTGCCGCGATCTGCTCCAGGGCTTCGAGAACGCGCGGGCGAGTCTCCTCGCGTCCAAGGGGCGCGTGGAGGGAACCGTGCGCGTCGCCGCCATTTACTCGGTGGGTCTCCACGACATGAGCCGCCATATGCAGCCCTTCATGTCGGCGCATCCGCACGCGCGCGTCCTCCTCGAGTGCCTCCACCCGCACAAGGTGGTGGAGGCTGTCCTCAATGACGAGGCCGACGTGGGCGTGCTCTCCTATCCCGCGGCGACGCGGACGCTCAATGTGCTGCCGCTCCGCTCCGAGCCCATGGTGCTGGTGACCCATCCGAGCCACCGCCTCGCCAAGCGGAAGCACGTGGAGCCGGGAGATCTCGCGGGTGAGAAGTTCGTCGCCTTTGACCGCGACCTCGCCGTGCGCAAGGCGATCGACCGCGCGCTCAAGCAGCACGGGGTCAAGGTGGACGTGGTGATGGAGTTCGACAATGTCGAGACCATCAAGCAGGCCATCGGCATCGCGGCCGGCGTGAGCATCCTGCCTCAGCCCACCGTGGTGATGGAGTCTGGCATGCGGACCCTGGCCACGGTCCCGCTCGGGCTCTCCGGCCTCGCGCGCCCCATCGGCCTCATCTACCGGCGCGGCAAGCGGCTTACCCCGGCCGTCGCGCGCTTCATCGAGACCCTCCGCAAGGCCGACGACGCCTCCGCCGAGGAGCGCTGACGAGGCCCGTGTCGCTCGCCCGCGTGGTACCGTAAGGGCATGGCGGAGCCGGTGATGCCGACGCAGGCGATGGAAGTCCAGAAGTTCGTGAGCCGCGGAGGCATCCGGGTCTACGGGATGCCCGTCGAGACCTTCCCCGGGCACGTCAACAATATTTACCTGATCGTGGACGGCGACACGCTCACGCTCGTGGACGTCGGCTCCGGCACCGATGAGTCCATCAAAGGGCTCTACGCCCGCATCGAGGAGGTGCGCGAGCGGTTCGGCGAGCGCGTCTCCCTCGACGACGTCCGCCACGTCGTCATCACCCACGCCCACATTGACCACTTCGGCTGGGTCGGCCACTTCACCCGCGAGACCGGGGCGCGGGTCTGGGTCCACGAGCTGGACGCCCGCGTGCTCAGCCGCTTCGAGGAGCGGCTGGTGCTGGCCTCCAAGGACATGCGTGTCTTCCTCGAGCGCGCGGGCGTCACGCCCGAGCTCAGGGACGAGCTCGAGACCATGTACCGCTTCTCCAAAGCCTTCTTCACGTCCGTGACGATCGACGGCGTGGTCAAGGACGGGCAGCAGATCATCAACGGCTACCGCGTTCATCACACGCCCGGTCACTGCCCCGGGCAGATCTGCCTCGCGGTGGACGATCTCCTCTTCACCGCCGACCACGTGCTCTCGCGGATCACACCGCACCAGTCGCCGGCCTCGATTACGCCCTTCTGCGGCCTCGAGCTCTACCTCCAGGCGCTGGACAAGGTCCGGCGGCTCGGCGGCGTGCGACTGGCGCTGCCCGGCCACGAGGCGCCCATCCAAGATCTCTCCGAGCGCGTCGGGGCTATCGCGGCCCATCACGAGCGCCGTCTCGGCCAGGTGCTCGACATCTGCCGCGACCCGATGACCCTTGTGGAGGTGTCCATGAGTCTCTTCGGGCCTCGGGCAGGCTATACGCGGCTCCTTGCCCTCGAGGAGGCGGGCGCGCATGTCGAGTACCTCTTCCAGCGAGGCGAGCTCGGCATCGCCAATCTGGACGAAGTCAGCGAGCAGGCCAACCCCGTGATCCAGTACGAGACCAGACGAGGAGCCGCCGCATGACCGCGTCGCTGATCATCGCCGCCAGCGAAGGAGACTCCAACCTCTACTACGCGTGCCGGTTCATGGCGCCCGATCCGTTCGTGTTCCTCGAGATCGACGGCCGGAAGAGCCTGCTCATGTCGGACCTCGAGGTCGACCGCGCCCGGCAGCAGGCCCGGGTGGACGAGGTGCTCTCGCTCTCCGAGTGGGAAGCCAAGGCCAAGCAGCGCTGGGAGCAGCCGAGGCTCACCGATACCGTCAGCCTGCTGCTCGAGGACTATGGCGCGCGCACGGTCGAGGCGCCCGCCAACTTCCCGCTCGAAGCCGCCGACCGGCTGCGCGAGCGCGGGATCACGGTGCAGGTGAGGCCGCATCCGTTTTTCCCGCAGCGGGTGATCAAATCGGCCGAGGAGGTAGCGGCCATCGAGCAGGCCCAGCGTCACACGGAAACCGCGCTGGCGGCGGCCCTCGATGTGCTCAGGGAGAGCGTGATCCGGGGTGACGAGGTGATCTGGAAGGGGCGCGCGCTTACCTCGGAGGACCTCAAGAAGATCGTGAACGTCTCCCTCATGGAGAACGACTGCATCGCCCAGCACACGATCATCGCCTGCGGCGATCAGGGCGTGGACCCGCACAACCAGGGGTCGGGCCCGATCCGCCCCCACCAGGGCATCATCTTCGACATCTTCCCGCGCTCCTCGACCTCTCACTATTTCGCCGATATGACGCGTACCGTGGTCAAGGGTAGGGCTCCCGACGAGCTCAGACGCCTCTACGACGCTGTCCTGGCCGCGCAGCTGCGCGGCATCGAGCTGGTCCGGGATGGCGCTTCGGGCGGGGCCATCCATGCAGAGGTTGCGCGCACCATGGAGGCCCGCGGCTATGTGACGGGCGTCGTGGACGGGCGCAACCAGGGCTTTTTCCACGGCACGGGCCATGGGGTGGGCCTCGACATCCACGAGCTGCCGCGCATCAGCCGTCTCGACTACGAGCTCAAGACCGGGCAGGTGGTGACGGTCGAGCCCGGTCTCTACTACCCGGGCCGTGGCGCCGTCCGCATCGAGGACATGGTCCTCGTCGGGCCCGATGGCTGCCGCAACCTGACCCGGTCGCCGAAGACGGATCTTCTCGAGCTCTAGCCGGTCTGGCGCGGCGCGGCAGGCGAGGTGGTCGGACCGGAGAGAACCTTGCCAATCCGCAGGCGTTTGGGTAGCATGAGGCCGTAGCGGCTCCTGCCAGGACAGGGTTTCCAGCGATGATGCGTCCGGGGGCGCTCTGCGCCGAGGACGGCAATCATTGAAAGGACGATCAAGACCATGAGTGACACGGTAACGCCCGCCCCTGCGGTCGCGAAGCCGCGCCGAACGCTGACCCGGGCAGTGATCAGGTTTGCCGGCGATTCCGGCGACGGGATGCAGGTCACCGGCGAGCAGTTCACGACAGAAGCGGCGTGGGCCGGCAATGACATCTCGACGCTGCCGAACTTCCCGGCCGAGATCCGCGCCCCCGCCGGCACCCTCTTTGGTGTGTCGAGCTTCCAGCTGCAGTTCGGCAGCCAGCGGGTCTACACGCCCGGCGATCAGCTCGACGCGCTCGTGGCGATGAACCCCGCGGCGCTCAAGGTGCACCTGGGCGATCTCAAGAAGGGCGGCATCCTCATTGTCAACACGGCCGCCTTCGACCAGCGCAACCTGGAAAAGGCCGGCTATCCGAAGGACGACAAGGGTGAGCCGAAGAACCCGCTGAACGACCCAGGGCTCGCCGAAAAGTATCGGCTGTACCAGGTGGACATCGGCGCGATGACGAAGAAGTCGCTCGAAGACCTGCCGATGAACGCCAAGGAGAAGGAGCGCTGCAAGAACTTCTTCGCGCTTGGGCTCGTTTCCTGGATTTACACGCGGCCGCTCGACCCGACGCTGGACGCCATCACCCAGCGCTTCGCCAAGAACCCGACCTTCGTCGAGGCCAATATCCGAGTCCTCAAAGCGGGGCACGCCTTCGGCGAGACGGCCGAGATGTTCTCCGAGCACTACGGCATCGAGGCGGCGGAGATGCCGGCGGGCGTTTATCGCAGCATGACCGGCAACCGGGCGCTCGCCTTGGGTCTGCTTGCCGCGGCCGAGCGGACGAAGATCCCTGTCGTCTTCGGCGCCTACCCGATCACGCCGGCCTCGAGCATCCTGGAGGAGCTGGCGCTGCACAAGCGCTGGCGCGTGCGGACCTTCCAGGCCGAGGACGAGATCGCGGCCGTCACCGCCGCGATCGGCGCATCCTTCGGTGGCGCCATCGGCGTCACGGCCTCGAGCGGGCCCGGCATCGCGCTCAAGGGAGAAGGCATCGGGCTCGCGGTGATGGCAGAATTGCCGCTGGTGATCTTCGACATTCAGCGCGGTGGTCCCAGCACCGGCCTCCCGACCAAGACGGAGCAGGCCGACCTGATGCAGGCGCTGTATGGACGAAACAGCGAGTGCCCCATCGTCGTCATAGCGCCCTGCACACCCGGCGACTGCTTCTTCATCGCCTACGAGGCGGTGCGCATCGCGATCAAGTACATGGTGCCGGTGATGGTCCTGTCGGACGGGTACCTCGCCAACGGCTCCGAGCCCTGGCTCATCCCCGACGTCAAGACATTGCCCGAGATCGTGGTGGCGTTCCGCACCGAGAAGGAGGGCTTCGCGCCCTACGCCCGCGACGCGGCCACGCTCGCGCGGCCATGGGTGCGCCCCGGCACGCCGGGGCTCGAGCACCGGATAGGCGGGATCGAGAAGGAAGACGTCACGGGCAATATCTCGTACGAGGCCGAGAACCACGACCACATGGTCCGCACCCGCGCCGAGAAGGTCCGGCGCGTGGCGCAGGAGATACCGCCCACGGCCATCAATGGGTCGGAATCGGGCGACGTGCTGGTGGTCGGCTGGGGCGGCACGTACGGCGCCATCACGGCGGCAGTGGAGGAAGCGCAGATGGAGGGCAAGTCGGTCGCCTCCATCCACCTTCGCCATCTGAACCCTCTGCCGCCGGACCTCGGGCAAATCCTCCGGCAATACCGTCGCGTCCTCGTGCCGGAGATCAACAGCGGCCAGCTTGTGCGGGTGCTGCGGGCCGAGTACCTCGTGGACGCGGTGGGGTTCAACCGCGTCCGCGGCATGCCCCTGGCGAGCCAGGAGATCCTCGAGGCCGTCAACCAACTTTTGGAGGCGAAGCAGTGAGCACCGTCACGGGCACTCCCGGCGCGACGCCGAAGTACACGAAGAAGGACTTCGAGTCCGACCAGGACGTGCGCTGGTGCCCGGGCTGCGGGGACTACGCGATCCTGAGCGCGGTGCAGAAGACGATGCCGAGTCTCGGTATTCCCAGGGAGGACATCGTCTTCATCTCGGGGATCGGCTGCTCCAGCCGCTTCCCGTATTACATGAACACCTACGGATTCCACACGATCCACGGCCGCGCGCCGGCCCTGGCGACCGGGCTCAAGCTGGCCCGGCCCGAGCTCAAGATCTTCGTCGTCACAGGTGACGGCGATGGGCTGTCGATCGGCGGCAACCACCTGCTTCACGTGCTGCGCCGGAACGTGGACGTCACGATCCTGCTCTTCAATAACCGGATCTACGGCCTGACCAAAGGGCAGTACTCACCGACGAGCGAGCTCGGGAAGGTGACGAAGTCGACGCCCATGGGCTCGGCCGACCGCCCGGTCAGCCCGTGCGCCTTCGCGCTCGCCGCGGGCGCCACCTTCGTGGCCCGCACCGTGGACCGGAACATTGCCCACATGGAGGAGACGCTCAAGCGCGCAGCCGCCCACAAGGGAGCGTCCTTCGTCGAGATCCTCCAGAACTGTAACGTCTACAATGACCTCGCGTGGAACGTGCTCTACGACAAGGACTCCAAAATCCTCTACGAATGCCGGTTGGAGCACGGCAAGCCCATCACGTTCGGGCCGCCCGGTGATCGTCGCGGACTCGTGCTCCAAGGCATCAGACCCAAGGTCGTCAAGACCAAGGACGTGGACGAGGGTTCGCTCTGGGTGCACGACTCTGCCGATCGCGCCACCGCCATGCTGCTGGCGCAGCTTTGGGCGCCCGACTATCCGATCCCGCTGGGCGTTCTGCTCAACGAGGAAGGCCAGACGACGTACGAGGAGATCCTCATCCAGCAGGAGCAGAAGGCGATCTCGGACCACGGGCCGGGCGACGTGGGGAAGCTCCTCATGGCTGGCGAGACCTGGAAAATAGGCTAGCGCAGGCCGCCGATAAGGGCCCAGTTGCTTCGTTGGCGCCCTCGGCCGCACGCTCACCGTACACGGAGTACGCCTCGCGCGCAGCCTTCGGGCGCCGCCTCGCATCTGGACCCTTCTCGCCAGCCTGCACGCGTCGCCCCTGAGGACATCTTGCCGCTAAGTCCCGCCGTTCTTGCAGAGGTCGAACGGATTCTTGGACCCCGCGGGGTGATCTCGACCCCCGAGGGGCGGCTGGCCTACGAGTGCGACATGCACACGTTCTACAAGGGCGCGCCCGATGTCGTGGCGCTGCCCGAGACGACGGAACAGGTGGTCGAGCTGTTGCGCCTGTGCAGGCGCGAGCATCTGGCCGTGGTGCCGCGCGGCTCCGGCACGGGGCTGATAGGCGGCGCCATGGCGCCCGTCGGCGGCGTCATGGTCGCCATGACCCGGATGAACCGCATCCTCGATCTCGACTTCCCCAATCGATGCGCCACCGTCCAGCCCGGGCTCATCAATCTCTGGCTCTCGCAGGCCACGCGCGAGCACGGCTACTACTTCGCGCCTGACCCCTCCAGCCAGATGGTTTCCTCCATCGGTGGGAATGCCTCGACCAATGCCGGCGGCCCGCATTGCCTGAAATACGGCATCACGGTCAATCACGTGCTGGGGCTCGAACTCGTCACCGGCGCGGGCGAGATCCTGCGGGTAGGCGGCAAGGCGCAGGATCAGCCCGGCTACGACCTGACGGGTGCGCTCGTCGGCGCGGAGGGGACGCTCGGGCTCCTCACGGCCATCACGGTGCGCCTCCTCCACGTGCCGGCAGGGGTCAAGACGCTCCTGGCCTCCTTCTCGGCCATCGACGACGCGTCGGAGGCCGTCTCGGCCATCGTCGCGGCCGGCATTATTCCCGCGGCGCTCGAGATGATCGACGAGACTTTCGTGCGGGCGATCAACGAGGGTGTCGGAGCAGGCTACCCCAAGGGCGCAGGCGCCGTGCTGCTCATCGAGCTCGACGGCCCGGCGGCCGAGATCGAGGCCCAGGCCGAGCGAATCGTCCAGATTTGCCGCGACCACGCCGCGCTGGAGATCCGGGTCGCCCAGGACGAAGCCGAGCGCGCCCTGCTCTGGAAGGGGCGCAAGGAGGCCGCCGGCGTCGTCGGCCGGATGTCGCCGACCTGGATCCTGCAGGACGCCGTCGTGCCCCGCTCCCGCCTGCCCGAGATCATGCGGGAGGTACAGGCCATCGGCGCGCGCCACCGCCTCGTCATCGCCAATGTCTTCCACGCCGGCGACGGTAATCTCCACCCGATGATCCTCTACGATGACCGTGTCCCCGGCGAGCTCGAGCGGGCGCAGCAGGCCAATGACGAGCTGCTGCGCGCCTGTCTCGGCATGGGCGGCAGCGTGACGGGGGAGCATGGGGTCGGCCTCGACAAGGCCTCCAGCATGCCGCTGCAGTTCGGCGACGCGGATCTCAACTTCATGGCGCGCTTCCGCCGCGTCCTCGACCCGGACGGGATCATGAACCCTGGCAAGCTCCTGCCCTCGCATCCGGCCTGCGGCGAGAGTTTCCGCCCCGCGGGGCCGCGGCTTCCCGCCGGCACCTGGGTCTGAGACCGTGAGCGTCTCCGCTGCTGCCCTCGCGGATGCTCTGGCCGCCATCGTCGGCCCAGAGCATGTCACCGCGTCGGGGGTCGAGGTCGCCGCGGCCACCGTGGAAGGACTCACGCCGCGCTGGAGGGTGCGTCCTTCGAGCATTGATGAAGTCAGCCGGGTCATGGCGCTGGCGGCTTCTGAGAAGCTCGCGGTTGCGCCCCGCGGAAGCGGCTCGGCGCTCGACCTCGGCACGCCGCCCACGCGCCTGGACATTGCGCTGGATCTTTCGCGCCTCACCGGGATCATGGAATACGTACCGGCCGATATGGTGGCGACGGTGCAGGCGGGCGTCCGGCTCGACGTCCTGGGCCGCGAGCTCGGTAAGCACGGGCAGATGCTGGCGCTGGATCCCTACGGTGGCCTCTCGCGCACGATCGGCGGCGTGCTCGCCACAGGCGCCAGCGGACAACGGCGCTTCCGATACGGCACGGGCCGCGATCTCCTGCTTGGCGCGCGCTTCGTCCAGGCCGATGGCACCGTCACCTGGGGCGGCTCCAAGGTGGTCAAGTCGGTGACGGGCTATGACATCCCCAAGCTCCTTGCGGGATCCCTGGGCACGCTCGGCGTCATCGTCGAAGCGACGTTGAGGCTTCATCCCGTGCAGCCCGCCGCCGGCTCCTGGCTCTTCGCCTTCGCCTCCCGGGATGCTGCGGCGGCCTTCGTGGCGGCAGCTCTCGCCTCCGACCTCGAGCCTGATCGCATCGCCTGGCTCAACCCCGTGGCGCTCGCTCGCTCAGGGGTGGAGACTTCAGAGGCCGGCGTGGCGGTGTCGGTCGGCAGTGTGGCCGAGGCCGTGAGCTCTCAGGGGGCCGCGCTCGCATCCATGGCCTCGTCGCTCGGCGGCCGAGTCTCGACGCTCGACGAGGGCTTCTGGTCAGGGCTCGGCGGAGCGCTCGCGGGGCCCATTGTTGTGAAGCTCGCGAGCGAGATCAGCCGTCTGCCGTTCTGGGCCGGCGAGCTGGAGAAAGCCGTCGCCCGTCTCGGCCTCTCTGCGGCGGTGGTGGGCGAGGCCGGCAATGGGGTGCTCCGTGCGGCGGTGGAGGGAAGGGTGTCACCGCAAGACTGGGCGAAGGAGATCGTGGCGCCGCTTCGGGAGGGCCTCTCGGCTGAGACGGGGAGTCTCGTCGTCGAGCGGGCGCCTGCCGATCTGAAGCGCGCCGCCGACGTGTGGGGAGCTATCCCCGAATCCGCTCTCGCGGTCATGAAGCGGCTCAAGGCCGAGTTTGACCCGCGCGGGATCCTCAATCCCGGGCGCTTCGTAGGCGGGCTGTGAGCGCGTTCGCTGTCGGCACGAGTGCCTTCGATTCGACCGACGCGCCGTCGATGGACGGCTTGAGAGCCTGCGTCCACTGCGGCATCTGCCTGCCACAATGCCCCACCTACCGCGTGCTGGGCCAGGAGATGGACTCACCGCGAGGGCGGATATACCTCATGCGGGCTGCCGTCGAAGGTCGCATCGGCCTGACGCCAACTCTCGCGCGTCATTTCGATCTCTGCCTGGGCTGCCGTGGCTGCGAGACGGCCTGTCCTTCGGGCGTGCCCTTC